>Ga0306926_10000198_pt1 | contig 50973 bp, 41 predicted proteins | sample flu12Cox44000178_FD_203759 | JGI IMG/M metagenome (GOLD analysis project Ga0306926, IMG submission 203759) | Lab enrichment of tropical soil microbial communities from Luquillo Experimental Forest, Puerto Rico - flux8day.12C.oxic.44.000.178 (v2)... | ecosystem: Environmental > Terrestrial >... | reverse complement strand
GCCTCTTTTGAAAAACGAGTGGGTGGAAATGCGCGATCCAGCCCTTCCTCGCTGTCGAACGCATGGTGGAACGGGTGCTGGGGCGCTGACCCTTGTCAAGCCCCTGCCGCCGAAGGCGGTGGCCCGAAGGCCAGGCTTTACAAGGGCCAAGCGTCCCCGGCCACAATCGCCACCGGCGGACCGATGGGCTGCAGTTCAAGACCATGCGCTCGCGCCCAGCGTCTCGGCGGGCACCGCGTCACCCACTCGAAATTCAATAGAGCCATTTTAGCGAAATTAATATTCCATCGGAGGAGCGGAAGAAGGTGCTTAGCCTGCTAGATCAGCACAACCTTAATGCCTTCTCTCTATTCGGCTCGGAACAAAGTCTTATGGAGACGATGCGAAGGAGGAGGCTTGAGTCGTAACGAACTATATCCATCCCCGGGACGGGTCAAACATCGTGACTGCCGCAGCGCCCCTCTACAAATATGTGGACATTGCCGGGTTGAAGCGGATTCTGGCCGGCTCCATCCGGTTCACGCAGCCGAGCGCCTTCAACGATCCGTTCGAGCTGCTGCCGGAAGTCGTGGTCCCCAATGATGCCACGGAGAGGCAACTCAGCTTTCCGTTCGATGTCCTCGCCCAGCGCCGCCACCCGCCGCCGGGCGCGCTGGATGCTGTACCGGACGGATGTCAGGCGAGCGATACGATGTCACGCGACATTGTTCAGCAGCTCAACGGCCTGATCGGCATTCTCTGCCTGTCGCGGGTCGATGACTCGCTCCTGATGTGGTCGCACTACGCCGACCAATATGCCGGCGCTGTGGTCGAATTTGACGGCGGCCATGAATTCTTCTCCGGCCAGGTCGATGTCGAATACCGGCCGATGCGGCCAATGCGCGATGTGAGCGCCTATGTCTCGCCGCCGGAACCGATCCCAGTCGCCGAACTCTGCGCGAAGTCCGAGCAATGGAAATACGAGCGGGAAGTCCGGGTCATCCGCAGCCTCGCCGATTGCGAGGATCGAGGCCCCGGTCCGCGCGGGTTTAGGGTCTACACGCAGCACCTCCCGCAAGCGTGCATCAAGTCCGTCACGCTCGGCGAGCGGACGCCGGTCCCCGAACAGCGAGCGATTTATGACGCCGTGAAAGAGACCCGGATCACCCTCGCGCTCGCCGCCATCGACCATCGCGGCTATGCGTTCCGGCGCGAGCTGATCAAACTGGCCGCGCCGGCTTCCGAAGTCGGCCCCTGTCTCTCGCCACGCACGGCCCACATCTTCAGCCACCGGACGACGCCGCTCGGCGAAATTGCGCGTCACCTGATCGCCAACCATCCGATGAGCAAAACGGTCAATAAGCCTGTGTGAACGGTTCCCCCACCTGCACTCCGCAACGGCGTTAGTTTCCAGAATGCCGGTTATGCGTCAAAATTTTGTGGATCACGGATAGAAACCTACCGGCCGTGCTGGGCAGGGATCCCACGCTCCTCGGGTTGTGCTGGATGACGGTGCACCTCACTCTAAGGACTGCGCCTTTGCTTTGAAGAGTGCGGCTGCCCTTGCCGCCTCGAAATGTGCCGGCAGTTCCGTTGGCGATCAGATCGTGCGACTGTCTACCCGCCTTAGCCCTACCGCTGATCTCCGTTGTTGGCGCACCGTCCCGCGTGAACACCAACGACATGAACTCCCCGACATCGGTCCAAACGGCGGGCTCGGGCCATAAGGGCAGGCGACGGGTGCCATTCGACGTCAGCCATTTCCTTCCTATACGCCTATAGGTAGCTGCTCGCGATCATCGGAGGCCCTTTTCACACGACGCTCTCGACCAGCGCATCGAGCGCTAGATCGCCGGTCGGACCGCGGACTTGCTTGGACGGCGCATCACCATTTTCGGATCGCGCCTTACGAGCAGCATACGGGGACCACGGGCCGCCTTGAGCTCGGCTTGCAAGCCAACATCGCGGGAGAGACTCAGTCGCCGACTGCTCTAGCTAGCTAGCCGGCTGCGGAAAAATTCGGTTGTCATTTTGGGGCGGCCCTTCTGCGCTCGGGCGCCGGAATGACGGCGATCCGCGCGTTTTTCAACAGCCTGCTTTAGCGGTGTCCGCCGCCCCCACCATGTCCAAAGCCGCCGCCGAAGCCGCCACCGCCGGCGTGAGCGAAGCCTGCGCCATGCCAGATGCCGCCGCCGAAATCATGGGTGAAGCCGCCGCCCATACCGTGAGCGAAGCCGTGGCCAAAATCGCGATGCGGGCCCGCATAATAAGATCCGTAGCCCCCGTAATAGGGTGAATATCCGTAATCATAGGGCTCGTAGGCGTAACCCGGCACGGTGCAACCATAGGCGGGATCGTATACGTAACCCGCAGGACAGCTGTAGTCGTCGGAATAAGACTGCGCTGCAGCCGGTTGGGATCCGCTCAACGCAGCCGCGGCCAATCCGATGCCGCTCATTACTATGATCGCTTTGAGAGAAAGTTTGCTGCGGTTCATCGCAGCCTCTTCGGGGACTAACCCCACTCGTTGTTTAGACTCATTAAAAAGTGGGGGACCGGCCGAGCACCGGCAATGGCTCGAGATGCCGCATGAAGCATGCCAGCCCTGCGGCCTCGACCGGTTCGCTGTGCTGAACATCGCTCTGTTCCCCGCGGCCGGGACCAGGCTTCAGGAACGGCTTCGCCCATGGCACTGGCCGCGAGTTCGTGCCCCGTTGTGGTCACCCCCTCACCAATGGCTTTGGTCACGGCCTCGTGCAAAGCGGCGGGTTTGGCCGCCGGTGAGGAACCCTGCCGGGTCCGGGCCCCTGGTCAGCGGACCGCTCCGGCTGCCTCGCCGCTCCGCGGGCGGCGGCTTGTGTCGATCGCCGCGTATTGGCGCTCTGTCTCTGATCTCTTGTCGGCGGGGGAGTTTCCGCCTATATAGAAGTGTTTTCACAATTTGTCAATACGGCAATATGGGTATCATATAAAGACTCCCACCCTGTTCGCACCCTGATAGGTCGATTCCGCCCCCCTGATCGGCGAAAATACGCCCCTGCTCGTCCGCATCGGTAACCGGCTCGTAAGCCTCTGATCCAGAACGCTTTATCGTGGATATACGGGTCGAATGTCAGCTTGGAATCTAAGATCCGCCCTGTTTCCGGGGTTTTACAGGGGTCGGCGGCTCCCTGGGAAGGGGCTGGGGCGCGGTAGACGCGGCGACCTGTGCCGGCGCTTACTCCGCTTACGCCGCTTTCAGCCCGCCATAGATGCCGCTCTCGAATTCGCCGTAGAGAGCGACGGCTTTATGGTCGGCGAAGGGCAGGATCTGGGTCAGAAACACACCGGCGATCCGCTTCTGCGGATCGAGCCAATAATAGGTGTTGTAGATCCCAGCCCAGGTGACGCTGCCGGCGCTGCGGCCGTTGGGCCCCGGCTGCGGGGTCAGCATGTAGCCGAGCCCCCATTTGCAAACCATGCCGGGGAAGAAGTCGACGTCGTTCGAGCGCTCCGGGTTCGCCGTCTTCAAAATTCCGGCCCTGATGTCTCCGATCTGGTTCTGCCCCATCAATGCCACGGTCTGCGGCCGCAACAGCTGGGCGCCGTTGAAGCGGCCCTGATGCATCAGCATCTGTAGGAACACCAGGTAATCCCGCCCGGTCGAATAGAGACCGCCACCCCCGCTCCAGAACTCGCGCCAGGGGGGATCCTTTGGCTCGCTCGGCTCGAGGGATCCGTCCTCCTTGCGCTGGTGCACGGCGACCAAGCGCGACCTCTGCGCGGCGGAGATCACGTAATCGGTATCCGACATGCCGAGCGGCGCGAAGATGTGCTGGCGAAAATAGACCTCGAGCGGCAACCCGCTGACCGCTTCGACGGTACGGCCGACCCAATCGAGGTTGATGCCGTACTCCCAGCGCTCACCCGGGTCGAAGACCAGAGGCAGCCGTAGCGAGGCGAGTTTGCCGGTGGTCCCCGAGGGCGTTCCTGACGCCTTGACATAGCGGATCAGCTGCGGATCCCAGACTTCATAGCCGAAGCCGGCCGTGTGGGTAAGAAGATGCCGCAAGGTGATCGGCCGTTTGGCCGGCCGCAGACGCGGCGCACCCGCATCGTCGAACCCATCCAGGACCTGCGGTGCGGAGAGCTCCGGCAAGACGTTGCCGATCGGCTGATCGAGCTGCAATTTGCCTTGCTCGACGAGCTGCATCGCGGCGACCGAGGTCACCGCCTTTGTCATCGAGGCGAGCCTGAAGATCGTGTCGAGCGTCATCGCAGGGCCCTGCGCGAGATCGCGCGTACCGAATGCGCCCTCATAGATGACGCCCCTGTCGTTGGCCGCCACCGCGACGACCCCCGGCACCTCCTTTGCGTCGGCGGCGCGGCGCAGCACCGCGTCGATCTGGCGCGATTGGCCGGCACCACCCTGCGCGGCCGCATGCCGGATGACGGCGCCGACCGAAGCGGTAGCGGTCAGCGCCGCCGTCCCCTTGAGAATTTCGCGGCGTGTTTGTTGTCTGATAGTCATAGCGTTTCCTCTTTCTTTGTTATCTCCGGCGCGGAGAAGCGTCCTTCGCCAGTTGCGAGGTGATGTCGGCAAACGTGACCTTCAGCGAGGTCCTGACGTCGATCACGGTCGGCTGGCGTGCGGCGAGCGCGTCGCGTAATGCCGGGGCCAAGGCCCCGGGGTCTTCGACCCGGACACCCCGGCAGCCCAACGCCCGGGCGATCGCGGCGTGGTCCCAATCGTTGAACTCGGCGGCGAACGGGCCCGAGCCGTGCAATACCCAGCCGAGCGCGTTGTTGTTGAAGACGACAGTGATGATCGGGATGTCCTGCTCGACCGCGGTCATCAGCCCGTTCATCGTCATCGCAAAGCCGCCATCGCCGACGACCGCGACGACCGGCCGGTCGGGGTGCACGAGCTTGGCACCGAGGGCGGCCGGAATGCCAAAGCCCATCGGCCCGGAGCCCGCGGCCTGCAGAAAGCCCTCGGCACTCTTGGTCTGGTAGAAATGCGTCATCATGATGCGGTTTTCGCCGGCGTCGCAGGTCACGATCGCATCCTCCGGCAACCCGCGCTGCAACTCGCCGATGACCCGCTGCGGCAGGATCGGCACATCGTCGGCGAAGTAGGCGCGGTCGTTGAAATAACCGTGCCGTTCCCGGTGAGCGGCGACGCGCCGCTCCGCCTGCTGCCGGCGTCCCGTCGCAGACGACCCGACCGCCTCGATCAGCTGGTCGAGGACCACCGCGGCATCGCCGACCAGCACGTGCTCGGCCGGATAATTCCATGACGCATTGCGCGGCTCGATGTCGATCTGGATAAAGGTCTGGCGCACCGGATCAAGCAACGCCCGGTTCTCCCACGCCGTGTCGCTCGGCGACAATTTCGAGCCGACGACCAGCACGAGATCGGCCTCGGCGACGCAGGCGTTCCCCGCTTCGGTGCCGAAAGTGCCGAACACCCCGAGCGCCAGCGGATGGGTCTCGGCGAAGCAGCCCTTGCCCGCGGCGGTAGTCGCCACCGGCAGGCCGGCGGTTTCGACGAGACGGCGAAGCTGATCATAGGCCTGCGCGATGCGCACACCGTTGCCAGCGATCAGCACCGGTTTTTGCGCCGAGAGAATTGCTTTGGCGGCGGCCTCGACCCGCGCCGGTTCGGCGGGCGGCGGCGCCGGCGGCAGGTAGTGACGCGTCGGGTAGAGTACCGGCTGCGAATCCGGAGTGACCGAGCCGGCCAGCGAGTCGTGGGCGTAGAGCACGGCGACCGGTCCCGGCTGACCGGCGAGCGCATGCTTGATTGCGAGCTGGGTCGCCTGCACCGCGCCGATCGGGTCGTGCGCCTGCATGACGTGCTTGGTGACGCCGCTAAAGGCGCGCCGCGCGTCCCAGCTCCCCCAATCCCCGGTCGCCTGCTGGTAGGGTGCATGCAAGGTAAAGCGCGGCGCATCGCTAAAGTCGGTCAGCAATAGCATCGGCGAGCTCGACAGATAGGCTTCGATCGTGCCGAGCAGCCCGTTGCCGAGCACCCAGGGACCCTGTCCCAGCAGGACGCCCGGTCGCCGCGTCAGCCGGCCGTAGATTTCGGCCATGACCCCGCCTAGCGACTCCTCACGCACCAGCACGGTGCGGATCGAGTTCTGATATTTGCTGAGCCCGGACACGATCCGCCCGGTATGGCCCCCGGAGATCCCGAAGACCATCTCGATCCCGGCCTCTTCGAGAACCCGGGCGACGAGCGCGCTCGCCGGCATTTCTTCCGTCAGCATCTGCTTGATGGTCATCGTCGCATCCTCCCTCCACGCATGAATGGCGAAGCTTGCCTCGTCCCTCGACTTAAGACAACGGCTCCCAACTTGTGTAGGACATCCCCGCGCGTCTATCACTCTCGGGTCTGCGGTCTAAAGGCCGGTACGACAACGCCGAGGAGGGACGCATGCCGATACTCAACATCCGGGACGGCGAGATCTATTACGAGGTGCACGGAAGCGGCTTTCCGCTGATGGTCTTCGCACCGGGCGGGCTGCGCTCGGAACTCGCGTTCTGGCGGCATAGCCCGACGAACCCCTCGGCTCCCGCCCCGTGGATGGATCCGATGGCCGTACTGGGCAAGAAATATCGGGTCGTCGCGATGGACCAGCGCAATGCCGGTCGCTCGCGCGCGCCCATCTTTGCCAGCGATGACTGGCACATCTACGCCGCCGATCACCTGGCGCTTGCGAACCATCTCGGGCTCGACCGGTTTCACGTCATGGGCGGCTGCATTGGCGCCTCGTTCTGCCTGACTTTGTGCGAGCTCGCACCGAGCCGCATCACGGCGGCTGTATTGCAGAATCCGATCGGCCACGCCGACAATCGCGACGTCTTCGCGAATTTGGTGCAGACTTGGGCGAAGGGCATCCGCGAACGGCGCCCCGACAGCGAAGAGCACGTCCTGAACAACTTTGGCGACAACATGTTCGGCGGCGACTTTGTATTCAGCGTCCACCGCGAATTCGTGCGCCAGTGCAAAACTCCGCTGCTCGTCATGCCGGGCGACGACCCGCCGCACCCGAAAGTGATCGGCGAGGCGATCATCGAGCTGGCGCCCAATGTCGAGGCATTGCGCCAATGGAAGGGCCCCGAGTACCTGGAGACTGCGATCGAGCGCGTCACAACCTTCCTGGAGCGCCACACGCCGCGGTAGGAGGGTGCGATGGCTGACCTCCATGCAGACTACGCGATCGTCGGCGCCGGATCGGCCGGCTGCGTCGTCGCCGACCGCCTGAGCGAAGGCGGGGCGCAGGTCGTTTTGCTCGAGGCGGGCCCGACCGACTGGCACCCGATGATCCACATCCCCGCCGGCGCCCTGCACTTGCGGGCCAATCCGCTCGTCAACTGGAATTACTATGCGGAACCCGAAGCGGAGATCGGCAACCGTTCATTGCATTGGCCGCGCGGCCGGGTATTGGGCGGCACCAGCTCGATCAACGGTATGCTTTATGTCCGCGGCAACCCGGCCGACTATGATGGCTGGGCGCAGATGGGCTGCCGCGGTTGGAGCTATGCCGACGTCCTGCCCTATTTCAAGAAATCCGAACATTACGCGCCGGGCGACACACAATACCGCGGCAAGAGCGGTCCGCTCCTGGTCGAAGACTATCGAACCATCCTGCCGCTGACCCATCGCTTTGTCGAAGCCGCACAGCAGGCCGGCTTCCCGCTGACCCGCGACTACAACGGCGCGGTGCAGGAAGGGGTCGGCTATTCCCAAATGACCCGCAACGGCCGGTTTCGCGGGTCGACGGCACGCACCTTCCTCGCCGGGGCACGGCGGCGGCCAAATCTGCGGGTCGTGACCAAGGCAGTGGCGACGCGGCTGCTATTCGACGGCAGCCGCTGCACCGGGGTCGCTTTCCGGCAAAACGGGGCGGACAATCGGGCATTGGCGGCACGTGAGGTCGTCGTTTCGGGCGGCACCGTCAATTCGCCGCACCTCTTGCAGATCTCGGGCATCGGACCCGCCGCTCATCTGCAGTCGATCGGCGTTGTGGTGACTCACGATCTGCCGGGGGTCGGCGCCAATCTCTCCGACCACTTCGCCGCCCGGATCACGCACCGGGTCAAGGATGAGGTTTCGGTCAACCAACTGGCGCGCGGCCTCAGGCTGGCTGGCGAGATCGGGCGGTTTGCCGTGACCGGACGCGGCGCCCTGACCTTCGGCGTCACCACCGCGATGGTGTTCTGCCGCAGCCGCGAGGGGCTGGAGAGCCCGGACCTGCAATTGCTGTTCACGCCGGGGAGCTACGACCCGAACGGAATTGGCCGCCTCGAGCGTGAGCCCGGCATGACGCTCGTGGTGTGCATCGCCCGGCCGGACAGCCGCGGAACGATCATGGCGCATTCGGCCGATCCCCTCGACCGCCCGGCGATCCGCCCGAACTATTTGTCCGCGGCGAGCGACCTACGAGCCTTGCTGGCCGGCACCGCGCACGCGCGGCGGATCTTCGCCGCCCCGCCGTTGGCGCGGCACAGCGCGGCGGAAACGATGCCGGGCGCCGAGATTCAGTCGGACGAAGCGTTGACCGCGTTCATGCGCGAAGCCGGCACGAACCTCCATCACCCGGTCGGCACCTGCCGGATGGGAGAGGACCCGATGGCCGTCGTCGACTCGCGGCTGCGGGTGCGCGGGCTGGAGGGCTTACGGGTCGTCGACGCCTCGGTGATGCCGACTGTCACGACCGGCAACACCAACGCGCCGTCGATCATGATCGGTGAGAAGGGTGCGGCAATGATCCGCGAGGACGCCGCGACAGCGTTATCAGCGTAGAATACCGATCATTGATTATAGAGGCCCAAGGCTGGAAACATGGAATGTGTCTATTGCAACGAAGGACAGCAGCGTGCTCACTACCGCCTATAAAGCGCACAGAAAGTATCAACAAGGGAAAGCCGATATCCAATGTTATTTAATAAGGTGAGAAAACCTGGAAGGATTACTGCTTTAGAGCGAATTCAACTGTTCCCCTCAAGAATAAGTTGGTTGCAGCATTTAACATGACGGGCCGCCTTCTGGGCATTCAGGGTCTGACCCAGAAGCCTGCATAACCTAATCATTATCAACAAAGGGCTGCTTTCGAAACCACAACGGCCGCTCAACCTCGGCAGCAGGAACCGCTCTTTATGCCCCCTAAGAGACCCTGGCTTCGGGCTTGGGAACCGGTTGAGTACGTTGGAAAGCCGACATTCGCGTCCGATTTCAAACCGAGGTAAGTGATTGATCTGGCGCCATTGGCACCCGCGCGCGCAATTGTAGCCCTGCCGACGACGAACCAAGTGCCGAGAATTACAATCCTCAGCGCCGCACAGGCAGGCTTTAGAGTTGTATCGCCACCGGCGACAGTCGTGACGGCGTTGACGGGACCTATGCGTTCGTCTCCAATAAAAAATTGACCTATCCTGTCTCCGATCGCGCGGCTACGGGCATCGCCGCCAGCATGAGGGGGGGACGGATTGCGGGTAACCGCTGCGCTGGTATGGAATATCTTAACTATATTATCAGGGTTGACTGAAATGAAAGCGGGGATCATCTTTATTTGGTGCATATCGACCGCCAGAAGGGGGGAGGCAACATGCAAAAAAAGAGAATACGAGAATCAACGATGCTCGGCGTGGGCGCCGCCGTCGCACTCTTCGGGGCTTCGTCCACCGCGCGCGCCGGGGTGTGTCCCTTTGGTTCGAAATTGAGCACTTATTTTCCGGGCAAGGCAAACGATGGGTGCACTGTACTTGACAAGACCATCTCCGCGGTGAGCGCAAACATCAATGTAGACGCTGCATCTACTGGCGTTCAACCACAGACTGTCGTGAACGATCCGGGGCTTCTATTTGGCCCGAGCGGGGGAGTGAACGTCCCTTCGGCCATTACTTTCACGATCACCGCGCCGTCGACCGATCCGATGACGGACGCGTCGTTGTCACTCGACTTCCTATCCGGCCTGTCGGTTCAAGCCACCGAAATGCTGTCGAACGGCAAATCCCTGTCGGCCTCAGATTCCACTCCGAATCCCCCCCCACGTGACCTTCGACCCAACGACGGTCCTCACGGTGACAGATTCGTGGACGATCTCTGACCTTCACTTTTCTTTCAGGTTTACGAGTCAGTTTTCGGAGACCGCCGTCACAACGCCGGAGCCGTCATCGTTGGCGCTGCTCGGCGTCGCTCTCTCGGCATTGGGTTTGGCGCAACGGCGAAAGCGTTCTACATCGTAGCGCCGACGCGGCGGCTCGCGAGGACTCTTCGCCACCGCGCACCCGGCTCCCCGCTGGCAGCGGGGGCGCGTCGGCGGGGAAAAATCGAGCTTCATGTCGCTGCCCGATTATGGTTCTCTGCCGACCCCTTACGGCAAGAGCGAGCCCCCATTTTCGAGAATGGCAACCCCAAACGATCAACAAGATCCTCGGCGGCACGCCGAGATTGCTCGCGATTTTGCTGCGGCCTATGCCCATGACCAGGCAGGACGACGTGACCGGGCTGAGGCTCTTTATCGAAAGGTGCTGCAAAAAGCTCCCGACCACGCCGACGTTCTGCACCTGCTTGGGGTGATCGCGCACGAACGCGGGCGGCACGAGCGAGCAATCCAGCTAATCCGTCGCGCGCTCGCGATCATGCCGGATTTCCCGGCTGCCCGCGCCAATCTCGGCAGCGTCTTCAAGGCAATGGGACGACGGACGGAGGCGGTCGAAGCCTACCGTCAAGCGATCGCGCTCAAACCTGATTATGCGGTGGCCCACAGCAACCTTGCAGCGGTGCAAATCGAACAGGGGGCGTTAGCCGCGGGTCTGGCGAGTGCCGAGCGCGCCATTGCGCTGGCACCGCATTTCGCGGAAGCGTACGTCAACCGCGCGGACGCCCTCTTCCGTCAGCGCCAGTTCGCCGGCGCCGAAACGTCTCTCCGCCGTGCGATCGAGTTGATGCCGGACAGAGCGCCAAGCCACAGCCTTCTCGGCACGGTTCTGACCGCGCTCGACCGATTTGAGGACGCAATCGCGTGCCATCAACGGGCGATCGAACTGCAGCCGAGCGACGCGGCGTTTCACTGCGCGCTCGGCAGAACCTTGTTGCGGGCAGAGGATCTGAAAGCAAGCGAGGCGAGTTTCCGGAGTGCGTTGTTGCTCGACCGCGATCTCGCCGAAGCATGGCATTGGCTCGGCAATACGTTGCTGGTCGCGGGCCGCCTCGAGGAAGGCCTATCGTGCTGTCGCCGCGCAATCGCGATCGACCCCGATCTTGCCGACGCCTACGAGGCGCTCTCCTATAGCGGGCAAAGCGCAGACGAAGCGCAAGTGAAACGCCTCGCCGCATTGCTTGCCGACGCGGACCGCCCGGTCTCGGATCGCATCGCCGCCGGGTTTGCGGGCGGCATGTTTCTCGACAACGCCGGACGGTACGACGTGGCCTTTCCCCACTTTACCGCGGCGAACGCCTTGCAACGACAGATGCTGGCGGAAGCCGGTGAACGTTTCGATCCCGCTGCTTTTGCTCGCGACGTGGATAGCATGATCGCGCGCTGCACTCCGGCAGTGATGTCGGCCGCTGCGGGATGGGGCAACCCTTCCGAGTTGCCGGTCTTCATCGTCGGCATGCCGCGCTCGGGAACCAGCCTAGTCGAACAAATTGTCGCCAGCCACTCCCGCGTTTTTGGCGGCGGCGAGCGCAAGGAGATCTTCCATCTCACTGATGCGGTGCTGAGGCTTAACCGTGACCGGCCGATCGAAGAATGGGATATGGACTTCGCCCGGGAGCTCGCCGACCAGCACATCGCCCAACTGCAACGGCTGGCCGGCGGCGCGGCGCGGGTGACCGACAAGATGCCCGACAATGTTCTTCATCTCGGGATCATCGCGGTCCTGTTCCCGGCGGCTCGCGTTGTTTTCTGCCGGCGCGAGCCGCGTGATAATTGCCTTTCTTGTTACTTCCAGAGGTTTGGGGAGGGGAATGCCTTCGCTTATGACCTCGCCGATTGCGCCCGCCGGTATCTCGAGATCGAACGGGTGGCCGAGCACTGGCGGCGGGTGCTGCCGCTGCCGACGCTGACGGTCGACTACGAGGCGCTGATCGCAGATCCGGAAGGTGAGAGCCGCCGCCTGATCGAATTCCTCGGCCTGGACTGGGAGCCCAGCTGCCTCGCGTTTCACCGGACCGAGCGGCCGGTGTATTCGGCCAGCCTCTGGCAAGTACGCCAGCCGGTCTATGGCCACTCGGTCGGCCGTTGGCGGCATTACGAGCGGCATCTCCAGCCGCTCTTCGATGTTCTGGGGCAGAGCGCTGATGCCGGTACGCGTGGTTCCGGCTCCCTCTCTCCGCGAGCGGGACGAGGTGATTGAGCGCGAGGTCGTAGCGCAAAATCTGCCCGCGCGAGCCGCCAGCCGCCGGCAGGCCGCCGGCATCTCAAGAACCTTGCGCGCCGGGCTCGCACATCATCAAGCGGGGCGACACGACCGGGCAGAGGCGCTGTACCGCAAAGTGCTTGCGAGAGATTCGAATCATGCTGAGGCACTGCATCTGCTCGGGGTTCTCGCCTATCAGCGCGGGAAACTAGGCCCGGCACTGCAGCTAATCGAGCGAGCACTGCCTGCATTGGCTGAGCTGCCGGACGCACATCTGAACTACGGCAATGCCTTGCGCGCGGCCGGGCGGCTGGAGGAAGCGGCCGCGAGCTACAGGCGGGCGATTGCGCTGAAGCCCGACCATGGCATGGCGCACAATAACCTCGCGAGAGTTCTGATCGACCGGGGCTCGCTCGAAGCTGGTCTCGAAAGCGCCCGGCGCGCGATCGATCTGATCCCGGATTTTGCCGGCGCGCACGCCAATTGTGCCGGCGCCTTGTTGGGTCTGGAGCGGTTTGCCGAGGCGGAAGCCGCACTTCGGCGGGTGTTGGAATTCCGCCCGGACCTGGCAAGCTTGCATGTCGATCTCGGCTGCGCGCTGCTGGGGCAGAGGCAGCTCGATGAAGCGGCAGCCGCCTTCCGCCGCGCGATCGAGCTGCAACCCGGCTTTGCGGCAGCCCACAACAATCTCGGCAACGCGCTGAAGGACCTGGGTCGGTCGGACGAGGCGGTGGCCTGCTATGAATGGGCGCTGCAGCTGGCGCCGGACAATGCCGCCATTCACAACAACCTCGGCAGCGCGCTGCAGGAACAACATCGGATCGATGAGGCGGTATTGAGCTATCGACGAGCCCTCGCTCTCAAGCCGGACTTTGCCGGGGCGCAGCGCAATCTCGGCGGGATCCTCGCCGCTCGGGGGGAATTGGACGAGGCGGTCGCAATGCTCGGCCGCGCGGCGCAGCAACTCGACGACTCCACGATCGAATGGTTTCACGTGCGAAGGCGCATGTGTGACTGGGCCGATTTCCGCCAAGAAGAGGCAAAGGCTCGAAAAAACGCCGGAAAGTTGGCCTTCCAGCTGCTGGCGTTATCTTCCGGCGCAGCCGAGCAGCTCGGCTGCGCGCGCCGAGTGGCTTCGGCCCTGGCCATACCAAAATCTCTGATGTTCCCTGCCGTGGTACGAAGGGCGGGCGGGCGAATCCGCATCGGTTACGTGTCCGCGAATTTCAAGCCGCATGCAGACGCCTCTCTGATGGTCGGGCTAATCGAACAGCACGATCGCCGGGAATTCGAGATTATCGGTTATTCCGCCAGCCCCGATGACGGCAGTCAGATCCGGGCCCGTCTCTCTTCCGCTTTCGATCGCTTCGTCGATATTTCCAGCACCTCAAACCGGGACGCGGCGCGGCTCGTCCGTGATGGTAAGATCGACATCCTCGTCGACCTCAACGGCTTCACGCGAGAGACGCGTATGTCGATCCTCGCGTACCGTCCGGCGCCGGTCCAGGTCACTTATCTCGGCTTCCCGGCGACGACGGGCGCGGACTTCATCGACTACATCATCATCGATCCGTTCGTCGTGCCAAAGGATCAGCAGGAATTCTTCAGCGAGCGGCTCGTGCACCTGCCCGACTGCTATCAATGCAACGACGACAAGAGAGCCATTTCCGAGCGCACGCCGTCACGTGCGGAATGCGGTCTGCCCGAAGAGGGTTTCGTCTTCTTCTGCTGCTTCAACAATGCTTACAAGATCACCCCCGATTTTTTCGACATGTGGATGCGGCTGCTGGCGGCGGTGCCGGGGAGCGTGCTGTGGCTCTTGGACGACAATCCTTGGGCGAAGGCCAATCTGGCGCGCGAAGCCGCAGCGCGCGGGGTTGCTCCCGAGCGAATCGTATTCGCGCCGAAGCTGCCGCACCCTGACCATCTAGCGCGCCATCGGCTTGCCGACCTGTTCCTCGACACCCTGCCGTACAACGCGCATACGACCGCCAGCGACGCGCTGTGGGTCGGGTTGCCGCTCGTGACCTGCGCCGGCGAGACTTTTGCCGGCCGGGTCGCAGGAAGCCTGTTGCGGGCGATCGGGCTTCCCGAACTCGTCACCCACTCACGCGAAGACTATGAGGCTCTGGCGCTGCGCCTGGCTCGCGACGGCGACTTGCTCGCTGGGCTACGCGCCCGGCTTGCGCGAAACAAATGGACCCACCCGCTGTTTGATACCGAACGCTTCGCGAGGAATATTGAGGCCGCCTACTGGCAGATGTGGCAGACATGGCGCGCCGGGCGGCCGCCCGAGGCGTTTTCCGTTTCGCCGCCAGAGGACCCTCATTGAAACGGGTCTCGTTTCTCCCCCCAGCCGCGAAAGTCCCATCCTAACCGCTCCCCAGCCAAACGGTGGGAGAGTTATGACCCGAACACCGAGCTTTGCGCCGCTACGAAATGGACCAATGTCGATCTGTCCTCCGAGGCGCGCTGTGGCCTCGTCTGACGCCATGCCAATGGGGGGTAAGTGACAGCTTCACCACTGACCTGAGAGGCTTGGGCCGCGGCGTTAGAACGGCTGCTTTAGGTGCATGGGCCGGCATAGCTGCCGGCGCTGCTGAGGGTCCGCTGTCGGCGCTACCTCGTCGTTGCCGTGCGCTCCGGCGAAGGTCCCCTCGCCATACGATTTGCGGACCTTCGTCATCGTGCGTTACCAACCGGTGGCTCGCTGAGTCTACGACGCACGCCCTGGCGAGCCGTCTGAGGGCAAGCTGGAGGCGAGGGTAACAGAGGCGGCCAAGGTTTCGGCAAGGTTCTCGAAGTCCTTGGCGAGACGCCTCCTAACTCACGACTGTCGACCGCTGGCATTGCATTTTGCGGCCCGCATAAAATTGTCGCACGCGTCGCGTGATTTGCGCGCGGGAGGGTATTCGTTGATGTGTATTGCGCGCCTCTTTTCGAGATTTGGTGTCTGACCTCTTCTGCTTCGTGAGGGCATCCTGGCCGGTCAAACCAGCTTTTTGGCCCGTGAGTTATATGATCCGGGGCAGCACCTTCTCGGTCAGCAGCATGAAGGTTTGGTGGCTGAGCGGCGCGCACAGCAGGTAGTCGAGCTCGATCTCCTCGCGCAGCCGCAGAATCTCGTCCGCGACTTTCTCCGGCGTGCCGTGCAGGATCACCTCGTCGAGGTAGCGCCGCACCAGATCGACTCCGGCCGGCGTAAAGCCGCCCTGCATGACCGGCCGATGCTGCGCGCCGAGATACGAATTGAGGATCCATTCGGCGCCAGTGCGCGCTACCTCCGCTGCCTTGCTGGTATTGTCGGCGATTGCTACCAGACGGGCGATCGGGATGTCGCGGCTGGTCTCCGAGAAACCGGCAGCCGCCAGCTTCGCGGCGTAATGCTGCCGCTTGGCGCCGATCTCGGGACCTGACGAGTGCGGGTCCATCAATATCGAGAAACCGCGGCCCGCGGCCCAATCGATTGCCGACTCCGAGCTCGCCGCCATCCACATCGGCGGATGCGGCAGCTGCGCCGGCTTTGGCAATACCTCGACATCCTCGAAATGGAAGTGCTGGCCGGTAAAGCTGAGCCTCTCGTCGGTCCACGCCCGCAATACGATTTCGACGGTCTCGCGAAAGCGCGATGCGCTCTCCTCGGGCGGCACCCCAAAAGCGGCGAACTCGACCCGCGCAAAGCCGCGCCCGGCGCCCCAATTGACCCGCCCGCCCGAGAGCACGTCGAGCAATGCCACCTCCTCGGCGAGCCGCAGCGGGTGGTAGAACGGGGCGAGCGACACCGCCGTCCCGATGCGCAGCCGCTGCGTGCGGGCCGCGGCCAATGTCCCGACCATGTGCACCGAGGGACAGACACTGAAGCCGCTGAAGTGATGTTCGGCGAGCCAGACCGCGTCATAGCCAGTGCGGTCCATGATCTCGATGCGCTCCAAGGCGCGGGCGTAGACCGTCGCCAAATCGACCCGTCGCTCCGGCCAACTGAAGAATTGCAGAACCCCGACTTTCATTAGTCCTCCGCCTCGACCGCACGCCAGAAATCCAGGGCCGCTCGAGCGCAGCCTTCGGGTTGCAGCAGATTGACGCCATGGCCGTACCCGGCAAACAGCTCGAGCCGGCCGCGCGGCAAGGTCGCGGCAAGAATTTTTTGCTGCTCCGAGGCGATCCGACTCTTGTCGCCACTGAGCAGCAGCACTGGGGTCCTGATTCTCGGGAGCAGCGGCTGCAAGTCGATCGCTTCGAAATACTCGTGCAGCGACGCGGCGATCTCGGGGCCCGTCTTGTCCATCTCGGCGATGCACCATTCGCGCAGCGGTTCGGGCGCATGCTCGAGGTCGAGCCGGTAGCCGAGCGTGCGGCGGCACCATTCGCCGACCCCATATGCCCGGATCGCCGCCGCCGTGCTCTCGCGGTCGAGCGCGTAAATTCCTTTGATCTCGTTGGAAATCCGCGTCGGCGTGTTGCACAGGACAAGGCTCGCGATGCGCTCGGGATGTGCCGCGGCGAGCAGCAGCCCGATGATCCCGCCCGAAGATTCGCCGACCCAATGCACCCGCGATAAGGACATCGCCTCGAACACCCCCAGGATCTCGGCTTTGATCTTCTCGGGTGTAAAACGGTAGCCCGAAGCGGGCACATCGGAGGCGCCGCAACCGAGCAGATCGGGGCGATAGATGCGACGGCTTTCGGCGATCGCTGGAACCCAGCGGTTCCAAAACGTCGCGTTGCGCGCAAAACCGTGCATCATCAGCACCGGAGTCCCAACGTCCCACGGCCACAGGTAGTCGTCGACGGCACAGTGGAGGGAGAGACCCTCAACGAGACGGATGGTTGCCACCAGAACGCTCCAAGGGTTGGCGCGGTGCGCGAGAATGTCACCAAACATAGCACGACTTCGGGCGCCACACGCCCCCGCCAGATCGAGGCAACGGTCCGGCCGAGGCCCTCGCGACCCCGTCGAAGTCAACAGGCCGCTCTAAACCGCACCGCGGGAACGACGTCCCGGCTGCGCCTGGCCAGCGATCGAGGATGATCTCGCCTGTATCACAAGCCCAGGCCGGGCGGCTGCTGACGGCGAAAGAACTGGCACAGGCTGAGCTCAGCATCGTCAGCCGAGCCGCAGGACAAGAATCTGACGCAGGTAAAGTGATCATCGGGCGATTATGACCCCGCATACGGCCCGTGCCGCCGATGATTTCGAAACGATCCGCCAACGCATGACTGCGCTGCGTCTTCAGCGCGATGGCAAATGTGCGATCCGCGAGGGCAAGTCGAGTGCGGATTGCTGGTGCTACCAGGCCGGCCCTGACGGCAGCACTCTGCCCTGCCCGCCACCGGCCGACGATGGCCCAAACGCATAGGGTTTGCCAGCAGTGCGGCGGACCAGTTCCGCGCCGACGCCTGCATGGCCGATGTCGTGAGTTTGGCCGGAATCACATGCCGCGCCCATTCGTCATCATCGCCGCGCTGCTGTTCCTGTGTACCGTTACGGCGGCGCATCCGCCCGAGGCCGAGTTTGCCGATTGGTTCCGCACCCTCAAGGAGCCCGGCACGGAAGGAACGCCGGGCGGCGCCGTCTCATGCTGCTCACCGGCGAGCGATTGCCAAATGACGGACTACGAGACGGATGCCGACGGTCGCTATTGGATCACCGCCGAGGGCGAGCGGATCCAGGTACCGCCCGACAAGATCCTGCAGCGCGCCGACAACCCGACCGGGCGCGGCGTCGCGTGCTTGCGCCATTACAACGGGCATCCGGTCGTGCGCTGTTTCGTCAGAGCCTCCGAAGGCTAAGAGAACGTTCCACCACCCCCACTGCGGCGTGCGCATCGTTCAGAGATTTCGGGGCAGGGTGCGGACAGAGCGGCTCTCGGCCCTCGACCGATCCTCACCAAGTGGCATCGAGACCGAGATGCGCGAATACTTGATGCCGAAGCTCAGCCAAATGCGGATCGCCGCGATGGCGGGGATACGGCCTTGTGTTGACGATCTCGGCCTTGATGTGCGCAGGGCGCTCGCTCAACACGATGACCCGGACAGCGAGGAACAGCGCCTCTTCGACATCGTGGGTCACCAAGAGCGCTGTGAAGCCCGCCCGCTGCCACAGCGAGACGAGCTCGCCCTGCATGGTGATCCGCGTCAGCGAGTCGAGCTGGCCGAGAGGCTCGTCGAGGATCAGCAGCTTCGGGTCGTTGACCAGTGCGCGAGCCAAGGCCGTGCGTTGCGACATACCGCCCGAAAGCTGGTGCGGATAGGCGTTGGCGAACCCGCTGAGCCCGACCAGGCGCAAGGCATCTTCGATGCGTTCGCGATGGGTGCGCAGCAGCCCGCGTGCTTCCAGTCCGAGGGCAACGTTGCCCCAAACCGTCCGCCACGGATAAAGCGTGGGGTCTTGAAAGACGACGATGCGCGAGGGATCGGGCCCTTCGATCGCCGTGCCTTCGACGAACAGACCGCCGGCGCTTGGAGAGTCGAGCCCGGCGACCAGTCGCAGCAAAGTCGACTTGCCGCACCCACTCGGCCCCAGGAGGGCGATGAACTCGCCGCGGCCGATACGCAAGCTGATCCGGTCCAGCACCGGCAGCGGTTGTCCCTCCAGGTCGAAACGATGGCTCACGTCACGGATCGTGAGCGTTGTTCCGCGGACCGGATCGTTACTTGCCGGAGGCGCCCGTTCTGACGGAGCCGGAGCGACTACCACCGCACCAGACCCTTCTGCCAGGACAGCAGCCGGTCGCGCAGGCGGAACAGCAGCGTGATCAGCCCGGAGCACAAAAGGGCCATGATCAACAGCGCGGCATACATGTTGGCGTAGGCGGCCCAACCCTGGGCCCATTGCAGGTACCAGCCGAGACCCGCCTTCACGCCCAGCATTTCGGCGACGACCAGAACAGCGAACGAAGTGCCGAGGCCCATGAACAGGCCGACAAAGACATGCGGCATTGCCGCTGGGATGGCAACCTTGAGCACAAGAAAGCGCTGGCCTGCGCCCAATGTCCGCGCGATATCGTAATAGGCGCTGTTCACGCCTGCGACACCCGACCAGGTGAGCACCGTTACCGGGAACCCGGTGGCGAGCGCAATCAGGAATATGCTGGCGCTAAAGCTGGAAGGGAAAATAAAGAAAGCAAGCGGCAACCAAGCTGTCGCCGGCAGCGGTCCGACGAACCGCAAGACCGGATGGATCCAATAATTGGCGAGCCGCGACCAGCCGATAGCCACACCGGTCACAAACCCAACTGCCGCACCGAGAAAATAGCCGGTCGCCAGCAGACGAAAAGAGGCGAGAACGCATGCAACGAGGCGCGTCCTATCGTCGACCACGACTTCCAGGATGGCCTGTGGCGGCGGGAAAAACGGCAGCGGCAGCAGGCCGAGCTTCGCCGTGACGGTCTCCCAAGCGGCTAAAAACAGCGCAAGTGCCACCAGCCACGGTGCAAGCCGTCGCACGCTCTGCAAACCGGCAAACCAAACCCCGGCAAAGGCCGCCAGTGCGAGGGCAATAGCCAGTGCTCCGCATAGAGCAGCCAAGTCGTCGGTGTAATCCCAGTCGCTTTCGGGCTTATCCGGCCAGTACGCAATGAGCACGGCGACTGCGAGCCACGCCGCTGCCGCCGCCAACCCGCCGATTAACGATCGAGCGGCTGGGCTCGCAAGAAAACCGAGAGCCGGTTTCGGCCCGCTTGATACCTCATCTACAACGGAGCTCACTGCAGATTTGCCGCATGGGCTCAGCTTAAAACGTCGAGATAGATCCGCTCAGCGAATTTGGCTGAGTCGGTGCTGCGCTTCATGACATTCACCGCCTTGAGTTCGTCGGTATAGAGCAAGAGTTGCTTCTTGAGAGCAGTTCCGACGGGATGATTGTGGTGAGTATGGCTGCGGTACATAGCGGCGAGATCCTCCACGGATCCCTTGCCGCCGTAGCTCGAATATATCGCAGCGGCATCGGCGGGATCGTTAGCGACTCGGTCGGCCGCCTCCAGTATCGATCGTGTCAGAGCGGCCGCCACCGGTAATTCGCCCCGGATCAGACTGCCACGTATCGCGAGAACGCAGCAGGTGCGGTCGATGAATTCACCGCTCAAATTGGTCGTGATTTCGTTGAGCTTGCCGTCCTTGAGCCATAGATACGGGAGCGGATCGATCTCGGCGAGCGCCTGCACTTCGCCCTTATCGACGGCGAGCGCGAGCAGATTGGCCGGGTACTGGCGCCATTCCACCTCCTGAGCCGGATCGATGCCGTTTTTGGCAAAGAAGATCGAGAAGAAGTTTTTTGCCGGGCTCGCCTGATCGCTGATCCCGATAGCCTTGCCGCGCAGCGCTTCAAGATTGTCGATATTCGCAACCTTGGAGCCGAGGAGCCGGATGCAGCCGCCGTGCACACCGGTGGTGATCCGAACATCGAATCCTTGCTCCAATGGCTTGAGCCAGCGCAGGGCCAACCCCAAACCGGCATCCGCCTTGCCGGTCGCAATCGCCTCCAGCAACTGGTCGGTCGAACCGCCAAAGTTGACGAAATCGACATCGAGGTTGTGCTTGGCGAAGATGCCGCGCTCCTTTGCGACCGGCGCAGCGACCGTGCAGGCCGCGTTCGCATTCCAGGCGAGCTTGAGCTGACGCGGCGGGCCCTGCAGCTCTTCGCCGCTCGCGGCGGCGCGGCAAATGAGAGGCTCGCCGGGAATATACGGCGGCGTGGTCAGCGCGCGGGCCGCTCCGAAGATCCCGAACGGCGCTGCTGCCCCGATCGCGCCGGCAAAGGAGAGGACGGAGCGGCGTGAGAACCCGTGTCGCCTTCCTTCGGGCAGACCGTTCGTCGAACCCTTGCCGATTTTGCGCGTTTCCATGGGTCAGTCTCCGAAAACCGCGTGCCGATCGAATGAACCCGCTAGAGTAGGCCGGGATCCGTCGGGAAGTGTGAGGTAGTTCACACTCGAAAAAATTTCGTCCTGCACACTCTCTGGATTCCCAGGGTCGTGGCGCGATCTTGGGCATCTTTGGGCTCCGCTGGCAACAGGGTTCGCCCGCCGCGTCAGACCCGCGCAGGTTGACGAAGCGGCCTTTCTCGAAGCTGGCATGCCGCGGCGATTTTAGCACAAACCGCGGTCGGGAATGGGGTGCTCCTTTTCCATTGTTATTCCATTGTTAGCGCTCCTAAATTCGTTGATCGACGAGAAAAATTCCATTGATCCGCCGAATAACGAATTTCGCATCTAACCCGTTGATCTGGCGCTTTGTTTTTGGCGGCAAACCGGTCGCGACGGGTGCGAAATCGCGATTTTCGCTGTATTTGCGCCGCTGTCAGATCCTGAGGCCGGCGACGGATAGGATGTTGCGGACCCGGGCGCGCTGGTCGTCGGCGATCGTCAGGCGCTCGGCGAAATCCGCACCGTCGGGCTTGGTCGCGTCGACGCCGATTTTGGTCACGGTGTTGTCGACCGGGTCCGAGGTCGGGTCGAGGATGGCACCCATCGCGCGGTGGATGAAGACGAGGTCGCGGTCGGCGCGGGTGCGTGTCGCCACCGCCCACATCACATCGGCAAGGTTGAAGATGTCGACATCCTCGTCCACGACCACGACGATCTTGCAGTAGGTCTCGGTGCCGAAGGCCGCCATGATCGCCTGTTGCGGCTGGCCTTCGGCGGTCTTTTTCATCTGGACGATCGCCATCAATGCACCGCAGGTGACGGTCGGCACGTGCACGGCAATGACATTGGGCAGATTGCGGCGCAGCGAGTTCAGGATCTCTGCCTCACGCGCGACGCAGCTGATCAGAATGTGATCCGAAGCCGTGCCCGAGGCGATCGAATGGAAGATCGCGTCCCGGCGCATATAAAGGCGCTCGGCGACAAAAACGTTCTCGGTGCTGCGGTACGAAGCATAGCCAGTAAACTCGCTGAACGGTCCTTCAGGCTCGCGCACATCGTTGAGGATCTTGCCTGCGATGACAATCTCGGCACCTTCCGGGACATCGAGCTCCGCCGGACCACAAGGTGCTACGCGGTAAGGCTCGCCAAAGAGCGCCCCGATGATCTCGTATTTCCGCACGTTCGGCGGATAGTGAAAGGCCATCGAGCCCATGTAGTGGATCGGATGGACGCCGAGGGTGACGACGGCGGTCAGCGGCTCGCCGCGCGCCTCGGCGCGGCGGTGGAATTCGTACATCCGCCGGCGCGAATGTAAGGACACGCCGAGTCGATTGCGCCCGTTCAGCATCAGACGATGGAAGCCGGTGGTGTCGACGCCGGTTTCGGGATCGCGTGCACAGATCTGGCCGGCGGTGATATAGGGTGCCGCATCGACCGAGAAGTGGACCGGGATCGGCAATTTGCTCAGATCGACTGCATCGCCTTCCACCAACAATTCTTGCCAGGGTGCGCGATCGACGCGCTCGACCGGCTGGTAGTTCTGGCAGCGCTCGCGATAAGTGGTGGCGAGTGCTCCGGGCTCGACCCCTAGGGCGGCAGCCAGCAGTCGGCGGTTGCCGGCAATATTGGTGACGACCGGCATATCGAAGCCTTCGACCCGTTCGAACACGAGGACCGGGCTGCGGCCGGCGCGTTCGAGCTCGAAGACCGTCGCGGTGATGTCGAGCTCGCGCCTGACGGGTTCACGGATGCGCACCAGCTCGTTCGGGAAGTCGCGCTCGACCATCGCAAGAAACCCGCGCATGCTCTGCTTGTCCACGATCGCTCCCTCTGGACCGAGATCAAGCGACCGGCACGACGCCGCGGCAGGATAGGGCGACCGCCACAAACGAGCGTTTCCCATCAGGACGGCCAGTCAGATAGGCCGATCGCAGATGGTGCTTGAGGCGCTCCTGCTGCGCATCGTCGAGACCTGCCACATAGGCGCCGAGCGCACCCTCGCCGCTGGCGAACGGTTGCCAATAATCGGCGAAATCGGCAAAATCCATGCGAATCATCAGCGATCGCTGGTCGATGTCGACGAGACCGGCCTCCTCCCACATCCGCGCCAGCGCGCCTGGTGCATAGATCGGGCGCCCGATCGTGCGGTCGCGCGCCTCGGCCGCCGCTTCGTCGAGGGCGGCGGCAATGTCCCACAACATGTGCTGGCTGAGGCTTCCGCCCGGCGAATCCCAGAACGCGGCGGCGACCACCCCACCCGGGCGGGTGACCCGCCGCATCTCGGCCACCATCACCTCGGGCTGCGGAATGACGGAGGGGAGCACCAGCATCGACAACGCACGGTCAAAGCTCGCATCGGCAAAGCGCAGCGCGCAGCCGTCGCCTTGTTCGAGACTGATGCGCGGGTCCCTATTCTTGGCCTGCGCCGCGGCGAGGTAAATCTCGGAGTGGTCGATCGCGGTTAGCTGGGCGAGCGCCGCCCTCTGCGGCAAGGTGAAGGTCAGGCTGCCGGTGCCGCAGCCGATCTCGATCACGTTCTCGCCGTCGGCGATGCCGGCATGATCGATGAACAGTGGCGCCAAACGGCGGCTCCAGCGACCCATCAGCCGTTCGTAATTACCGGCATCGCGCGCGTTGAACATCGAGGGCATGATGGCTCCTTGAGTGCGGCCGCGTGTAAAAAATTCCGACAGGGGATCAGACCGCCGCGGCGGCCGTTTGTCGAGAGCTTCACCTTACCGACGGGCACGTCGGGCCAGCCGTCCTGTCGGAATTTTTTACACCCTATGACTTTCGAAGAGAACAGTCATCCTTGCAACATCACAAAACATAAATACTACTTTAGTAGTACGTTGCTTTCCAGAACCTGGGAGAAAACTCATCGATACTTGCCATATTTTCTGGTAAGCGATCACGCCCACCCTAAACCCTGCCCTCCCTTACTGTCGGAATTCTTTACACTCGGAGTTAACTTTAATATATAACCGATTGTTACTGCGTATATATTCGGGTTGGCATATCGCTTGCGCCGCATATGGGGATTACTCCTCACCCATCGGAGAGCTCCGTGCATTATAAAATACCTTGGACCGATCGACTGAAATACCCGCTAATTACAGCGGCTATCGCCGTCGCGGGTAGTGTCGCCTGGTCGGCCGCGCAAGCGGCACAGATTCCGCTGGGCTATATCTCGTGGGATGTGACCACTCCCGGCGAGTTTGGCCAATTCGACATCGTCAACCTAACCGGGTCCAACTCTTTACCGCCGTCCTTTCCGGTCTCGACGACCGTCCAGTTGAGCAGCTTGAGCCTGACGGTGGATTTCTCCGATGGGAGTGTTAGCCACTTCGGCCCGTCCTATTTCACCTTGGCTTCGGACGGCCAATCATGGGACGGCACTTCGATTGGCATCGGCGGGGTCAGCCCGCAGCCCACCGAAGCCATCTTGACAGGTGACCTGTCGCCGACGACGATCGATGTGAGCGGCACCCCGACGACGGTCGATTCCTCCTTCGACACGGCAACGGTCCTGCCCTCCACCCCGCCGGATTTGGCGGATGGCGATAACGCCATCATCAATGCGGATACCGGAGTGGCCCCGCCGCCGGTCCCCGAACCCAACATGACGTTAACTTTTCTAATAGGGGGTTTCATGGTCCTGATTTTCGCGCGCCGGCGTGACGGCTTGAAGAGGCTTCTCTCCGCTGCGCGGTTCGGCGGCGGGGGTCGGGGCGGCCGTTGCGATCGCTGCGATCCTGTCTCCGGCGGTCTCCTTCGCCGCGACCCTTTCCCAGACCATCGCGTCGAGCCCCGGGTCGGGTGTGGCGGGTGTGACGTTCCTCAACATCACGGCGTCCGGCTTTCCGTCTGGAACGATCAACCCTGCGAATGTGACGATCAAGCTGGCACCGACTTGCCCGGTGGGCGCGACGGGTCCTGTCGCCGGCGAGGCGGATGCGACGGCGACCAGCGTCAAAAAGATTCTCGGCAACACGGAGCGGGTCAACTTTGAAGTGCCGTCGACATTGCTTACAGGTCCCCCGGTCCCCCAGGGCACCTATATGGCACAAATCGTGGATACCACCGACGGGTTCGCCGGCGGCAATTGCTCGATCGTGATGGTCACCACTTCGAACCCCTCCCTCAACGCCTGCGTTCCGACCAGTTCGCTCGGCGTCGTCACCGGCACGACCGTGACGGCCTATGTTCCGAATGGTTGGTGGGGTGGAAGCACGACGGGCCTAACCGCGGTGCAGATTGAGGGAGGCGCATCGACTACGAGCATCTCCACGCCGAACGTCGTCAACTCATGCGCCGGCAATCCGGCGACCGGGGAAGTCGTGTGCACCGGCAACAACACCGACGTCTATCTGATCAGCGGCAATCCTCCCCATCTGGCCAATACGTTGACGAGCGGGCTGACCGGCTTTGCCGGTTTCTCCGGCGGCTCCTGCCAAAACTGCGGCGTCGCGATCAACGCGCTGACGAACACCGCGGCCATCGCCGGCGGCTCGTCGACAAGCCCATCGGGCGATGGTGTCCAGGTCCTTAATCTCAATACCAACGCCTTCCAGCCGGTGTTCAATACCGTTCAGCAAGTCTCGGAGGACATCTCCATCGATCCCGGCCGCAACCTGGTCCTCTCCCCCAACGAAAATAACAACTACATGATTCTGTCGTTGAACTCGGCGACGGGGGCGATCACCGGCGAGTTCGACAATCTGATCACCACGGGCGGCGGCGAGCCTGATTCGGCGGCTGAGGACTGCTCGACCGGGACCGCGTTGTCGTCAGTCGAGTTCACGAATAATATCTATCTCGCAAATCTGGCCTCTCCATCGACAATATTTACGCCAGGTTCCCCCCCAGGTTCGCCGGGCAGCTGGACCGGTCCGTCATTGTTGTTCCTGCCGACGGAAGGCGGCTCGAATTCGGGATCTCGGGGATATCCGTCGCCCAGGGATCTTCGCACTTGGCGATCTACACCGGTGAGTTTGGCGGGGCCGGTTTCGGCGTCCTGCAGCTTCCGGCCACGCCGTCCTCCGGTACCCCCACCCCAGTGGATTACGTGACCGGGCTGTTGCCGCCCACCCCGGACGGATTTGTCTTTCAAACCGGATGCGACCCCCACACGGTCACCGCATACACAAGCCCAAACACTGGGTTGGCTTATGGGGTCATGGCAAGCTGGGTGCCACTGTGCTTTGAGGGGGGGACGCCGACTTGGCTGGCGGTGATTGATCTGGCTAAAACACTTGATCCGGTCGCTACACCCCGGCAGTTCGGTACTACCCATACTATCGATCCTGCCGTCGACCTGATTGCTAACGGTAACGTCCGATACGTGAAAGTACAGTAAGCTCATGGCAACTGTGCGGTCGGCGAGAGATATCCCTCGCCGACCGCTTTTTTAGTCATGTCGGGGGAGCCGGCGGCAGCTCTGCTCAGGCACGGCGCTCAAATAGGATTAGGATTGCCGGTCGTCCGGGCTACCCGTAGGCCCGGTGGGGTGTGCCGACCTTGCGCGACTGGTCAGCGGATGTGGCGGTCGGGCGCGCTCACGGCGCCTTGACAGGCGGAGCCAGGGGCGATACGAGACCGTCATCGTGGTGATTTGAGCCGACCGGCTTGCGGCCACGTAAAACAAACCGCTAAAAGGTCGTGAGTTCTGAAAGGAGCCCTGGCCCGCGCGGGACCGGGGTTTTTTCATGCCCCGATCGGCGCGGCCCGCAAACTGGAGAGACCCGCCGATGACCAAGCCTGTCCTGCCCCCCGACCTCGCCGACAATGTCGCACCGGCGACGATCCTCGTCCGCGGCGGCGCCACGCGCAGCCCTTATGACGAGACCTGCGAGGCGCTGTTCCTGACATCGGGGTTTGTCTACGACGATGCCGCGGCGGCTGAAGCGGCATTTGCCCAGGACGGCTCGCGTTACGTCTACTCGCGCTATCGCAACCCGACGGTGGCGATGTTCGAGGAGCGCTTGCGGCTGCTCGAAGGGGCGGAAGCCTGCCGCGCCACCGCGAGCGGCATGGCGGCGGTGTTCGCCGCACTCCTCTGCCGCTTGCGCGCCGGCCAGCGGGTCGTGTCGAGCCGGGCCTTGTTCGGCTCGTGTCATTACATCGTCGCCGATTTGCTGCCGCGCTGGGGCATCGAGAGCGTGCTCGTCGATGGGCGCGACCTCGGTGCTTGGGAGGCCGCACTCGCCGGTGGGGCGGCGCTGGCGTTCTGCGAAAGCCCGTCGAACCCGGCGATGGAGATCATCGATTTGGCTGAGGTCGCCCGCCTGACCCATCGCGGCGGCGGCCTCTTCATCGTCGACAATGTCTTTGCGACCCCGCTCCTGCAAAAGCCGCTGGCACTCGGCGCCGACATCGTCGTCTACTCGGCGACCAAGCATATCGACGGCCAAGGGCGCTGCCTCGGCGGTGCCATCCTGGCGTCGGAGAAATTCATCAAGGACGATCTCGGCCTGTTCTACCGGCACACCGGACCGTCGCTGAGCCCGTTCAACGCCTGGCTCTTGCTGAAGGGGCTCGAGACGCTGGAGCTCCGCGTCGACCGGCAGTGCCGTACCGCCGCTGCGATCGCCCGCTATCTCGAAGCCCACCCGAAGATTACCCGCGTGCTCTACCCGGGGCTGCCGAGCCATCCGCAATACGAGCTGGCACGGCGGCAAATGACGCAGGGTGGCGGACTCGTCTGCTTTGATGTTGCCGGCGGCAAGGAAGGCTGCTTCCGCTTCCTCGACGCGCTGCGGCTCGTCGACATTTCGAATAATCTTGGCGACTCGAAGAGCCTCGTCACCCACCCCGCGACGACGACGCATTCGCGTCTCAAGCCCGAAGCGCGGGCCGAACTCGGCATCGGCGACTCGCTGGTGCGGTTTTCCGCCGGGCTCGAAGCCGAGGCCGACCTGCTCGACGACATCGAACAGGCGCTCCAACTCGTTTAGCGCCCCACCCTAACCTTGCCTCCACCTTGACCCTCTTCCCAGAGGTCCGTGCGGCCGATACGCTGTCCCCAGTTGTGTCTCCTTAGAGGTGGGTAATGGCCGTTATCGGAGTAATCGCTCAGGGCACGATGGGGTCCGCCGTCGGTCGGCGGTTGCGCGAGAACGGGGCGGAGGTCCGCACCCTGCTGTCGGGACGGAGCCCGGCGAGCGCCGAGCGCGCACGAGCGGCCGGAATGGTCGCCGCGACCGACGAGCGCGGGCTGCTCGAAGGCGCCGATTTTTTCTTGTCGATCCTTCCGCCCGGCGAGGCCGAGCCCCTCGCCCGCCGCTTGGCGCCGACCCTCGCAGCACTCGACACCAAGCCGGTTTACCTCGACTGCAACGCGGTCAGCCCGCAGACCGCGATCCGCATCGGCGAGATCATCGCGCCGACCGGTGCTCATTTTGTCGATGCTGGGATCATCGGCGGGCCGCCGCGTCCGGGATATAAGGGTCCGTCGATCTACGCCTCGGGCGAGCACGTCCGCGAGGCCTTGCCGTTGCGCGATTGGGGGATCGATCTGCGCGCGATCGACGGTCCCATCGGCGCCGCCTCAGGCGTCAAGATGTCCTATGCCGGGATCACCAAGGGCACCACCGCGATCGCCGCGGCGATGCTGCTCGGCGCGGCGCGCTTTGGCTGCGCCGAAGCGTTGATCGCCGAGCTGGCGGACAGCCAGCCGCAGATGCTCGCCCGGATGCGGACCGGCATCCCGGGGATGTACGACAAGGCTTATCGCTGGGTCGCCGAGATGGAGGAGATCTCGGACTTTCTCGAAAAAAACCCGCCGTCGCGCGACATGTATGCGGCGATCGCCCGGCTCTACGACTATCTCGCGGCGGCGCACACTGAAGCGCAACCCGGCCGCGACAATGCAATTCGTACCCTAGACCGCGTCCTCGGGCGCGGCTGAGGTTCAGCTTCCCGGCCCGTTTCCGGAGTAGGGAGCGGCGCCCGCCCGCCCCGCGGGCGGTTCCGCGGTATTGCTTTTGCCGCAACTAAGTATTAAAAGGAGCTGGTTAGCCTCCCTTTTTTAGCAATTCCTTCGTATTTGACATATAACTGACGAAAATTTCGAGCAATCTGACGCTTGCGCTGACCCATTTTCGACGCCCCTCGTGTTACAAACCGTTACAGATAATGGCAAACATTAACAGGCTCATATGACGATATCATCTTCTTTGTCTTGCACCAGAACCCGGTTCGAGGCCGCCCTCGAAAGCGAACCGCCATCGAGCGAATGTTCTCATTGCCTCGAGCCGGTGTTCGGACCCGGGTGGTGGTGTGATAATTGTAATATTTGTGCTTTTCCCGACATGATCCTCGACGCCGACTATGAGCCTGAGCCCGTCGAGTCCGACGGCGACGAGGAGCCCGACGACGATCTTGGTTGAGCTGGGCTTCCCCGAACCTCCTCCCAGGCACGAAACTCCCTCGGCCTGCCTTGCCGGGCGCGGGAGCCCCTACTGCGCAACTTGGTGCCCGGCGAGGTGTTCGAGCACCCGCACCAGCCCTGAGTGATCCCAGCCCTTGCCGCCGAGCGCGGCCGCGGCGTTGAACAGCTCCTGCGTGGCCGCGGTATTAGGCAAGGAGAGGCTCAGCGCCCGCGAGCCCGCGAGCGCGAGGCTCAGGTCCTTCTGGTGCAATTCGATACGGAACCCCGGGTCGAAGGTGCGCTTGATCATCCGCTCGCCATGCACTTCGAGGATGCGCGAGGAGGCAAACCCGCCCATCAGCGCCTCTCTGACCTTGGCCGGGTCGGCTCCGGCGCGCGAGGCGAACAACAACGCCTCGCCGACCGCCTCGATGGTCAGCGCGACGATGATCTGGTTTGCCACCTTGGTCGTCTGGCCGTCGCCGTTGCCGCCGACCAGGGTGATGTTCTTGCCCATCAGCTCGAAGAGCGGCTTGATCTTGGCAAACGCCCGCTCCGGTCCGCCGACCATGATCGTCAAGGAGGCCGCCTTGGCGCCGACCTCGCCGCCCGACACCGGCGCGTCGAGGTAGTCGCAGCCCTTCTTGTTGATCTCGGCGGCAAAGAGTTTGGTTTCGATCGGCGAGATCGAGCTCATGTCGACAACGGTCTTGCCCGGCGACAGCCCCTCGGCGACCCCGTTTGGATCAAACAGCACGCTTCTGACATCGGGCGTGTCCGGCACCATTAGGATGACGGTCTCGGATCGCTCGGCAATCGCCTTCAAGCTGTCGCACACCGTGGCGCCGGCCTCGCGGACATCCGCCGGCAGGCGACGCTTGCCGTAAACGAATAGCTCGTGCCCGCCCTTGATCAGGTTGAGGGCCATCGGATGACCCATGATCCCGAGCCCGACAAAACCGATTTTCATGACCCCTCCCGCCCGCCTTGGTGAGACTCGATCGGCGCACAGTGCACCAGTTTCGGCCGATGCCTCAAGCCGGGCGCAACCTGATCCGCTGCGCGGAGGTTACCGAAGCTTCAGAAGTCGAGCCGCGCTTCCAACTCCGGCCGCTGCCAACGGATGATGCAATACCCCAACTGAGAGAGCACGGTGGCCTGATCCCAATAGAGACGCTCGTTGGCTATCTTATCCGCTTGAAACTGAGTGATCCTAACCATGGCGAACTCGATACTTCGACCCGTGGCTGCGACGCCGGGAAACATCCAATCCATCTCGGTCGAGTGCGTAAGGCGCATCACCATTTCTTCGACGAGCCGATCTTGGCCAAAAGTCAGTGACAAAGAGGTGAACTCCAGATCCGGCGGGATATTCGGCAGGAACCGATTGGCATAGAACTCGCGCACTCCGATCCGACCCGTCCCGCCCGTCCCGCAGGGAATGGCGAGCACGTAAGGGTTCTCGGTCATTGTGGCTAGAGCGGCATCCGCGTTCTTGAGCACGAACTATTGGTGCGCGAACGCGCCCGTTGCCACCAATTTCAATGGCGGCTGTCACTAGGCGGTACCATCTTTACGTCGAATGGCAGCAAGCGTAGGGCGGAAAAGCGCAGCGCATTCCGCCTCGAACCGGCGCCGGTTAGGGGTCATGTCGTCGTGTAGGCGAGCGGACTGTAGCCCCCGGCCGGTATAGACGGAAGGAGCTGCGCTCTCCTGCCTTGCGCTACGCTTGCCCGCCGTTTCGATCTCACCGACGTAGTGTATCCTGCGGAATGGATGCGCAGCAGCAGCGAACTGCAAGAGACAAGCGTGCGGTTTACTTTAAGATAACAAATAGCGTTGAGAGTGTCAAATTCGTATTTATACACTCGAGGCCCCTCCCGCCCTTGTGATCTTCGCGAGTAGACGCCATCGTCTTTACCTTGGCATGCTCGCAATATCCGCAATGAGGTCGTCAATCAGCTCGCCGAGAGGTTGGCGGCCCGCAGAAAAATGAACAAGACCGATGCGGTGAGAATTGCGTTGGAGAACGAGCTGCGTCGCCGTGACGAGGCAGTGCCTCCCCGGGATCGCCTTCGGCCGCTTCAGCAACGGGTGTTGAGCCGACCGGCCACCGGCCTGGAAGCAGACAAGGCTATGACGAGCTCAGCGGGAACGCGTAATGTTCGTCGATGCATCCGCGATCGTCGCCATCTTGACCCGCGAGCCGGAAGCCGACGCGCTCGCCGATGTGCTGGAGGGCGACCCGTCCCCTATCACCTCGCCGATCGCGATCTTTGAAGCAGCCTTGGGGATCTGCAGGAAACGGCATGCGAGCGTCGAGGAGGCCGAGCAAGACGTCGGTGAATTTCTCGAGCTGGCGGGAGTGCGGACGGCCCCGATCACCGACAAGGAGGCGCATACGGCGCTCGCGGCTTTCTCTCGCTATGGCAAGGGACGCGGGCATCCCGCGCAGCTCAACCTTGGCGACTGCTTCGCCTATGCAAAGCCGAAGAATACTCAAGCGACGTTGGCTGTGCAAGGGCGAAGACTTTGATAAAACCGACATCCCTCCCGCTGTACGCTAAACCTGAAGAAGCCATGAGGACCGTAAACGATCCGGGACTTCGCGCCGACGCTTTGGGCTTTGGTGAATCGGTGGTCATGGGAGTGGCCGGGATCGGGCCCGCCTATAGTTTGGCGGCCACCGCGGCGGTGCTGATCGGATCCGTTGGCGTGCTAGCGCCCGCGAGCCTGCTTTATTGTGGTTTGATCATGTTCGGCATCGTTTTCGCGTTCCGCCATTTGAACCGCCTGGACGCGAATGCCGGCGCTTCCTATTCGTGGCTCACTTCGATTTTTTCGCCGGCGATTGGTTTCTTTGCCGGCTGGTCGGTGATTGTCGGCTCGGCTTTGTTCATGGTCTCTGGCACCCTTCCCGCTGCTGCGGGGACACTAAAGCTCTTTGAACCTAGTCTGGCCGACAATCAAAACGCCGTTACCCTCATTGCGGCGGGGTGGGTGGTGGTTATCGGCGCTATCGTCGCGAAAGGTATCAAGCTCAGCAGCTATACGCAGATCGTTTTCACCGTCTTTGAAGTCGGCGTGGTGGCGTTGCTGCTCGTCCTCGCTGCCGTGGGTTTTGGCCCCGCGCCGGTGCATGCTTATTCCCCCACATGGTTCACCGGCGCCGGCTTCACCCCGGGCCTGTTCGCGATCGGCGCCGGGATCGCCTTGTTCGCGTTCAGCGGCTGGGACGTCACCGTGAACCTCAACGAAGAAACTTGCGACGGAGCGCGTATCGCCGGGCGCGGCAGTATTGTAGCAGCGGCGGTAACCGTTGTGCTGTTGGTCGGTTTCAATGCCGTCGCTCTCAGGGTGCTGACCGATGCCGAAATCGAAAATGCCGGTGTCAACATCGTCTCCGCGTTGGCAGAAAAGCTGATACCGCATCCTTGGGACTATGCCGCAGTGATTGCTGTCATGCTGAGCACGGTCGGCACACTGGAAACCTCGATTTTGCAATTTACCCGCACGCTTTTTGCCATGGGCCGGGACAACGTGCTGCATCCCCGTTATGCGCGGCTGCACCGAACCTACCGCACGCCGTGGTTCGCTACGGTATTGATTACTCTGCTCGGCCTGCTGCTCCTATTCCTGTCCTCATATCTGTCGGGCATCAAGACGGTCATCGGCGATTCGGTCAGTGCCGTCGGCTTTCAGATCGCCTTTTACTACGCCCTGGCCGGCCTCGCCTGTGCCTGGCATTTTCGCAAGCAGGCGCTAACCGGATTGAGCCAATTTATTTTCTTGCTCGCTTGGCCATTGCTCGGAGTGGGCTTCTGTCTATTCATCGCTGTTTGCAACGTGCCAACCTACGATTTGACGACCAATGTCCTCGGCATCGGCGGAATCGCAATTGGTATCGTGCCCTATCTCTGGAGCCGGTCGCGGCTAAGCCGTCGCACCACGAGTTCGGCGACAGTATAGGGGCACGCCGACAAGAGGGTACGAGGGCGCGTCCGGCTTTCTCTCGCTGCGAAGAAATCAGTCTCGCTCAATACCGGTCGTTACGCGCCTTGGGTTACGCGCGAGCCCGGCAAAGCTAGCGAAAGATCGCGCGGGGCGGAAGGTGAAAGCAATGGCGACGGCTTCGAAGCCGATGCCGAACGAGCCGATATAGAGCCAGAAATACCTGCCGTAAGCGACGGCAGCTCGCGGCAACGCGTAAGCACAAACGCTAGGTCGGACCGAGAGGGCCCGCAATTGTCTTATTGCTCGTAGGGCTGGGGCCAGTCGGTCAGATTGCGGTCGGCCGGTCCCAGCAACCGAGATCAACCCCTATTGATCAGCGAACCCGCGGCATGTCGTCGATCGGAAAGTTGACGAGACGGCCGTCGGCGTAGCCCTGCGCACGCCAATAACGCCAAGCGTCATCTGACATGCCGGCTAGGCGGCAGCCACCATCGCTATCGGGGAGGAGCTCAAGCAAGGTTCGAGGGGCGGGCCCGAGAACAAATGTTCGGCCCGGCTGAAACGTCCCGGCGTCGAGCTCGATGAGCCGCACCGCCCCGTCGGAGCCGGCGGCGACCACCACATCGCGATCGCCGGCCCGGCCCAAGGCCACCGCAGTCACCCAGCACCCTTCCCCGCCAACCCTGATCTCGGCGCCGCTCGTCGGATCCCACAGCCGCACCCCATTAGAGCCGCCGGCGACCACCACATCGCGATCGCCGGCCCGGCCCAAGGCTACCGCAGTCACCCAGCCACCTTGCTCGCCCCGCACCCGAATCCGAGCGCGGGTCCGCGCATCCCATAGTCTCACCCCATTGGGGCCGCCGGCGACTACCACAACGCGATCGCCGACCCGGCCCAAGGCGACCGCATGTACCTGGCTGCCTCGCCTGCCCAGCACCATGATCTGGGTGCCGCTCGCCGCATCCCACAGCCGCACCCCATCGGAGCCGCCGGCGACTACCACATCGCGATCGCCGGCCCGGCCCAAGGCCACCGCAGTTACCAAGTAGCCTGCCACCATGATCTGGGTGCCGCTCACCGCATCCCACAGCCGCACCCCATTTCCGCCGGCGACTACCACCTCGCGATCGCCGGCCCGGCCCAATGCCACCGAGCTCACCCGGCCGCGTTGCCCGCCCAGCATCCTGATCTCGGTGCCAGTGTGCACATCCCACAGCCGCATCCCGTTGAGCCCGCCGGCGACTACCACCTCGTGATCGCCGGCTCGGCCCAATGCGACCGAGAACACCGGCGCCCCTTGCCCGCCTAGCACCCTGATCTCGGCGCCGCTTGTCGCATCCAACAGCCGCACCCCCGCATGGCTGCCAGCGACCACCACCTCGCGCTCGCCGACCCGGCCCAATGCCACCGCAGTCACCCAGCCGCCTTGCCGGGAGACCGGCCAACGCCTGCAGGCGCCGATCGGGGGAGCCGGCCGCCAAGGGACTCCGGCTATACGGCACTCTGCGGACGCTGCGTCACCGAGATCTGTGCCGTCGAATGACCCCAGTGGGAGATCGAGATCGCGCAAGGTGCTGCCGCGAAGATCGGCGCCATCGAAGCTTGCGGCTTGCATCCGGCAGTCGAGCCAATGGCTCATGCAGGCATCGACTCCGCGAAAATCGGCTCGAGACAGGTCGACGTGATCGAATTCGGTTTGAACCAGCCGCGCTCCGCGCCAGTGCGAATTGTTGAGCGGTATCAACCGCTGCTCTGCGCCCGCAAAGACCTCGCCGAAGAAATCGAGATCGGAAAGATCCATTTCTGGCGGTCTCGGCAAAGTCGCGTTCGAAGCGCGCCAAACTGCAAACGCCAAGCGACGGGAGGCAGCGGGGTTTCCTGTCGTGATCAAAGACGGAAAATTAGAGAGAAATGCGCGGCGATCCCGTTCGTCTGCCGTATCCAACCGCGCCAGCAGAAAACCGATCGTCTCGGGCGACGGCAGCGGTATATCGAATGCCGTCGCTCCTCGCTTCTCGCACACCGCCCGGTGCAATGCGTCGGCCAAGAAATATTCCCGGATCGACGTATGAGCAAAGCGAAAGTCGTTATCGCCGGGCCGTACCAGCAAACTGGCATTTCGTAGATCCTGCAAAAAAATTTCCGATTGCCCAAGGCCGTCCTGGCTCGCGAGAACGGGGGCCAGCCGTGGCAATTCGGCAGCTGTTCGCGCAAACCAATCGTCAATTGCCTCATGTGACAACTCCGAAACGCCGTCCTTGTGCATCGAATACGCGAGCCGGCGCAGCAGGGCTCGCTTTTCGGGTGGCGGAAGCACATGTTTCGGGTTGTCGCGTGCGAACGTCTGATTCACGAGGATGTCGTAGAGCCGCGCGATGTTGACTTCCCGACCAGCCAACTTCTCCGCCTCAAGCTGACCGATCGTCTCGCGGATGAAGCGCAATAGGATGGGCCGCTCTGCGAGCTGTCGGAGATCGTAGGTCTGGTCAATCAGCTCCAGCGCACGAGACGCTTCGTCCGGTGAGAGGTGCAGCTTCAAGTAGGTCCGAATCTGTTCGGCCGAAAATGGCAGCATCAGAAAGGTCTGAATATCGTCGCCCGCTGAAATGCCGGCGCGCTCCATGTCGGTAAAAAAACCGCGCTGAGCTGAGACATCGCGAAAAAAGTGCGTACGACAAGACACGAGAATTCGCGGGCCGCGGGGCATTTCCGCGGTTGTGTTTAGAGAGTTCAATCGTTCCGGACGTCGGCGTGCTGCATCGGCCCTCCATATGCTCGCTGGCACAATACCAAGCAGTTCTCGATACAGACGGATCGCCTGCTCGGTCGTCAGTTTGTTGGTAACCTCGTCCAAACCATCAAAGACCACCAGCGCACCACGATCGCGGCAATAGGCTATCACCTCCCTCGCGGGAGGCGGTTCGCCGCCAGCACGACGCAGCATGTCATCGATCAACTCTTCCAGTCGTCTGTCACTTGCCGAAGCAGGAGACTCAATGTTGCGCAAGTCAAAATAGAGCGGCAGCGGCACGTCGGAATCGCCGTCTCGTCGCCGCCGCAATAACTCTTGCGTCAGCAACTGGCAGGTAACGGTTTTGCCCATGCCGAATTCGCCTAGCAAGGCAGTGAGGCGCGGCCCAGTGGCGGAGCAGGCCCAGTCGGCCAGCTTTGGAACAATTTCGAAGCCCGGGGGGCTCGGCACTCGAGGTGCCTTCCGCTGCAGCGGCAATCTGTGCCCCCAAATGTGTTAGCCGGGCGCGCGGTCCTACGATTGTTTCCGGGTGGTGCTCGAAATCCCAGCGCCTCGCGAGCATCTCCACGAGATCAATGGTCCCGACCGGGGGGGCTGGTTCGGTGATGCGCCCTCTGGCCGCACGAAAGATTTCGTCCGCGACTTTCTTGACGAAATCGTTTTGCCTCTGGAGTCCGCCTCGGGACCAGGTCGAGTAAATTACGATGGCGATCGCCGACGACCCAAATACGCGTGCCGGAGCTGAACCGGGCCGGTGCTTCCTTGCGCTCGACGTTGACCGGTACGACGATACATTGCTTGCCGGGTTGGTTCTTGCCGTCTTCATCAAGAAAAAAACTGGCTTCGTGCGCGCATGCTCGACTATGCGGGTATTTGTCGGATAGCAGCAAAAGCCCTAAGAAGGCCCGACGACAGGCGGCATCGATTTGCGGATCTCCCTGATCCGCCGTTCGAAGCTCATTTGTATCGCGCCACAATCCGATCACCGAAACGCCCTCCGGCGGATTCTTCAATTGACGTTCGAGTTCCTCGGCGAATTCGATTTGGATACGATGCAGTTTCTTGCCGACCACTCCTTGGTCGAGCCAAGCGTAAGAGAACATCACGAGTAATTCCGGTGTCTTTTCTGGTCGAGCGAGCGGCGCGATCGACGCGCCAGTTGCTATTACAGTGCCTTCGTCTGAATGACGGCTGAGCTGCTGCTCGACCTCTTCGGTGCGTACCGAGGCTTCCGAATGTGCTGCTCTTCGCATGCGATAACCTCCCCGACGCCGAGCGGTAAGAGTGTGCTTCTTGCTTGCGGCCCCGTCGTCGAGACGACTGAACCCCGGCGACACCTATTGTGCATTAGCTCAGCCGATCCGGCCAGCGCGAACGGTATTTGGCCGCGAGCTACGCACCTTGGGTTACGCGCGAGCCCGGTAGAGCTAGCGAAAGCTGCCGCGGCGGGCGGAAGGTGAGGGCAATCGCGACGGCTCCGAGCCCGATCCCGAACGAGCCGATATAGAGCCAGCAATAGCAGTCGTAGGCGTCGTAAAGCCAACCGCCGTCCAGGGACCGATAGCCATCTCCAACGTCGAGGCCATGTTGACCGCACCGAACATGGTCACCGTGATCCGGCGCCGAAATAGTCGCCCACGAGAATGGCGTAGAGCGGTATGACCGCGCCGTAGGAAAAGCCGAACATCAGCGCGAGGCCGTAAAAACTCGCGAGGTCGCGGGAGAACACGTAAAGGCTCACGGAGACGGCTTGGAGCGCGAGGCCGAAGACGATCATGCGCTTAGCGCCGATGCGGTCAGCGGCGAGCCCACCGATGACGCGACCGCTCAAGGACGCTTTGCCCGCGGCGTCGAAGACGGTGGCGGCGGCCATTGCCGGCACACCGCAGTCGATCGCGTAGCTAACCATGTGGAAGATCGGCCCAGAATGTGCGGCACAGCACGCTAAATAGGTAAATGAAATGGCGGCGCGCTGCATCAGGCGCAAGCCCTGCCGACCGAGAGTTTACGGTAGCGCGCGCCTTATGCACACCGCAATTTCGTTCCTCCCTCTAACCGAGGTTGCTTATAGCCGCCACTGATATCGAGTCCGAACGGGCCGAAAAATTCCGACAGCGCGGCTGTTTTCGCTGTTTTTTACAAAAAATTACCGGCGGCGAATCACTGACCGGAGCCCGCCCGACACTCGAACGCCGGGTCGCAGGTGCAGCGGTCCCACGATACCCGTTTTGCGGTGATAATAGCAAATAGCGGTGAGATCGACGATCACTGCCTTGGAATTTTAGTTACGATTCCACAGCGGTGGAACTGGTTCGCTACCTCCGGCCAGTCCATGTGATAATCAAAGCTACGGCCACGCCAACACTCGACACCAGGCGAAGGCGAAGAAAGCCCCGGGGTCCTCACCCCATTCTTCCCACGCTGCCGCCAAGCGCGTCAGCTCCTCGACCGATGCAATTCCGTGGCTGGTGACAGTAGCGCGAAACTCCTGATCCCGGCACTCCTCGGCCCGGTCGCGTGCAAAGGCCAGGACCAGTTCCGGGATCCCGTAGCTGATATAATCGGCGAACGCTTCAACCCGGCCGAAGCCGGCTTGTTGAAAGAGCCCGCGCAGGCGCCGACCCATATTGGGGTCAGCGATCCCCTCTGCACGCCACAGTTGTTGACGAATGTTGTAGAAGCGCCAGGGGCCAGCGTTCCGCTCGCCTGTGATAATGAGACCGCCGTAATCTACGGATGCCGCACCAGCCACGCCGATGCGCTTCGTGACGCGCCGCAGTTCCGCTACGGCATTCGCGGGGTCGCCGAGTGTCTCGAGCATAGAGTGGCAAAAGACGGCGTCGAATGCCGCATCGTGAAAAGGCAGCTGTCGACCGTCGGCCACGGTGAAGGCCAGGTTATTTCGTCCGGTTGAGGCCGCATGGCAGCGGGCGGCCGCAAAGCTGTCCATTTCGACATCGACGCCAACGACCCGACCGTTCGGCACCGCCTCGGCCAGACCTATTGTGATCGTCGCCTCACCGCAGCCGCAATCGAGCACCGCCATATCGGGCCGAAGGTGCGGCAGAAGAAAGCCGGCATAGACATCCGCGCCGCGGGCCTTGATCGCGGACTCAATCCGGCTTCGTCTCTTGGCTCTTTCCACCGCAACCGACCGCGAAATCGTGGATCATCATTGTCATTGGCGGAGCCGTTAAGCAATCGCTCCTCAAAATTATTATCTGTCCGGGCCCCGATGGCCGGCGCCGCAGCCGCAGTGGCTGGTCGGGACTTTTCCGAGCCGGGTCGCGGCGTTTGCGGGGTCGTTGCCTGACACTCGCGAGATCCCTTACCCTCCCGATATGAAACCAGCTGGAGCGACACGATGAGCTTCACGATCCTGCTGCTATCCCCGGATGCCGACCCGTCATGGCCGGAGAAGATCGGGCAAGCCGTTCCGGGTGCTGTCGCCAAGATATACGCCGATCCCAAGGACGCTGTCGCCGACATCGAGACCGCCGATGCCGCCTATGGCACTGTATCGCCGGAACTTTTCGCCCGGGCGAAGAGGCTGCGCTGGATCTGTGCGTCCCGCGCCGGCCTCGGTGGTGCCTATTTCTACGATGCGCTGGTCAAGAGCGATGTCGTCGTGACCGGCATGCACGGCAGCTACAACGAGCATCTCTCTACCCACGCGGTGGCGTTTCTGCTCGCCTTTGCCCGGCGCTTCGAGCACTACCTGCCGCAGAAGCGGTGGCAGCGTGGTCCGGGGATGATCGATCTGCCGACCAAGACGGTATTGATCATCGGGGTCGGCGGCGCCGGCAGCGAGGCCAGCAAACAATTTGCCGCCTTCGGGATGCGGGTGATCGGCATCGACCCGCGGGTGACGGAACCGCCCGCCGGCATGGCCGATCTCTCTACCCCCGACCGGCTCGAGGAGCGCCTTGGCGAAGCCGATTTCGTCATTCTGACAACGCCGGAGACGCCGGACACCTTGGGCATGTTCAACACCAGGCTGTTCTCGCGCATGAAGCGCGGCGCGTACTTTATCAACATTGCCCGCGGCCGTTGTGTCGTCACGCAAGACCTGATCGCTGCACTGCAGTCGGGCCATCTCGCGGGTGCCGGCCTCGATGTCGTCGACCCCGAGCCCTTGCCGTCCGACAGCCCGCTATGGGGCATGCCCAACGTGCTGATCACGCCGCATGTCGCGATCCTCGGCACTCCCTATCGCCAGAAATGGGAGGCGATCCTGCTCGAAAACTGCCGGCGCTTCGCCGCGGGTCAGCCGCTGCTCAACGTCGTCGACAAGGAAAAATGGTTCTGACTTCTCTAAACTCGTCATTTTCCGAGAAACTGGGAATCCAAGGCGGCAAGGCCGTAGCGATCGCCCCTGTTCAAGCCAGGGGCAGGCCCCGGGCCCCCGCTTCTCGCGGGGGTGACGATACCCCGCTATTCGACGGTGCGCGGATCGTCGATTGCGAATGTGAGATGCTGGGTTGGCTGCGGTGTACTGGTCATCAGGCTGACCCCGTCCGGCGCCTCGAAACGGTGCCGCGCCCCTCGTGGAACGATCACCACCATCCCCGCCTTCAGCGCATCGGATTGCGGCCCATCCGCAGTCATGATGTGAAAGCGACCTGCACGGTTTTTGGGCATCGAACCCGGATTTATTACGTAAATATCCAGTGGGATGAAGGCCGTTCGGAGGCAGGCGTCATTAATGCCAGCGGCGTATCGTTGGCGCCGACGACGACCTGTGAGCGCGGTGTCCGATGATCGAGCGGCATGGCGACCATGCGGCGAATGAGCGGACGTTCCTCGCCTGGGTGCGCACGGCGATCGCCATCATGGCGTTTGGTTTTCTGGTTCAGAAATTCGACCTGTTCCTCCGGATCGCGAGCGGGTCCGTCGACGCGCGGTCCTTGCCGGCGGACAGTCAGATCGTCGGCAACATCGCCGGCCTGCTGCTGATCGCGCTGGGTGGCGTAGTGATGGCTTTTGCCGCGATACGGCTCCGCAAGACCACGCGCGATATCGATGCCAAAGAGGTACGGCCGGGGCCGGGGTCGCGGCTGGACATTACACTCGTGGCGCTGCTCCTCCTGCTGGGGTCGATCTTGTTCGTCTATCTGGTGTACACGGGGATCCGCGGGCTCTGAGCTGGGCGCGACGATCGGAACTGCGGTGTCGATATCGCCGTTGCCGATCACTCGAGGGTGCGCGGATCGTCGATGGCGAATGTGAGATGCTGGGTCGGCTGCGGCGTGGTGGTCATCAGGCTCACCCCGTCCGGCGCCTCGAAACGGTGCCACGCCCCTTGTGGAACGATCACCACCATCCCCGCCTTCAGCGCATGGGATTGCGGCCCGTCCTCGGTCATGATGTGAAAGGTCACCGCACCGTCGACGACCTGCACGATCTCGTCTCCGTTCGGGTGGCGCTCCCATGGGCCCTCCCCGGAGAATTTGGCGGCGTTGATGGCGCTGTCGCGGTAGGGCGCCAGCCGCACGAAGGAGCCGTGGCGATCGACCTCCGGCGTCTCCGGGGTGCGTCCGCGCAACATCTTCAGTTTCGCCATCTCGGCGTTGAGATCGATAATCGTGAGCACCCTTCCCTCCGCTTGGCTATGACGCCGGTCGTGTTAGCATCGACGGAGGGTGCTGAGCGAGGACTGAAATCATGAAGATCGTCGATATCCGCCCGATACCGCTCTCCTATCGCTGTGAGCCGCCTTATGGCAGCGCCGGCGGCATGCAGGCACGGCGCAGCGGCCTGTTGGTCGAGATCGAGACCGACGAGCGGGTGACCGGGATCGGCGAGGCCGGGGTCGGCGGCGGCGCCACTGCGAGCGTTATCGAGAGGGTGTTGCGGCCGATGCTGATCGGCGAGGACCCGCTGCTGATCGAGGGGCTATGGCAAAAGATGTTCGCGCGCACCCGTCAGTTCGGCCGCCGCGGCATCGTCATGAACGCGATCAGCGGCATCGACATCGCGCTTTGGGACATTGCCGGCAAGGTCGCCCGCTTGCCGCTCTACCGCCTGTTGGGCGGCTGCTGCGACCGGGTCGAGGCCTATGCCAGCGGCGGCTTCTACCAGGAGGGCAAATCGATCGACGACCTCGCGGGCGAGGCCGAGGGCTATCGCGCCCGCGGGTTCAAAGGCATGAAGATGAAGGTCGGGCGCAACCCGTCGACGCAGACCCATTTGCGCCATCTGGTGGACCATGCCGAGCTCTGCGAGGTCGAGCCCGAAGAGGACATTGCGCGTGTCGCTGCGGTGCGCCGCGCGCTGGGCCCGCGGGCGAAGCTGATGGTCGATGTCAATTGCGCCTGGAGCCCGTCCTTCGCGATCGAGATGGGCCGGGCGCTCGAGCCTCATAAGCTCTATTGGATCGAGGAGCCGGTCGCGACCGACGACATCGCAGGCAGTGCGATGGTCGCGGATGCGCTCGTGACACCAATCGCCGGCTACGAGACCGAGATCGGGCTCCACGGCTTTCGCGAGCTGATTACCCGCGATGCGGTCGACATCGTCCAGCCCGACCTCGCTTGGTCCGGCGGGTTCTCGGAATGCCGCCGCATCGCCGCCGTGGCGCAGGCGCACCACCGCATGGTAGCGCCGCACGCCTTCGCCGGGGCTGTTTTGTTGGTCGCCTCATTGCACTTCATCGCCTCGATCCCGAACGGGCTGGTGCTCGAATTCGATCAAAATCCGAACGGGCTGCGCGACGAGCTCTTGAAGGAGCCGATCCGGATCGACAATGACGGCATGATCCGATTGCCGGAGCGTCCCGGTCTCGGCATCGAGCTCGATCCCGAGGCGGTCGAGCGCTACCGCAGCGCATGACGGCCAGGACGCTCTACACGATCGATGCCCCTCACCTCAACCCTCTCCCCGCGAGCGGGGAGAGGGAGGGACCCGCGCAGCGGGAGGGTGAGGGGCGGCGCGCGGCGCAGTCGAAGCGATCAGCGGCAGGGCACTATTCACGATCGGCTATGAGAAGGCATTGCTGAAGGACGTCATCGCTACCCTCGCTGCGGCTAGAGTGGCGACATTGCTCGACGTGCGCGACCGGCCGATCTCGCGCCGGCCCGGCTTCTCGAAGCGCCAGTTGGCCGCCGCGATCGAGGATGCCGGGATGCGCTATGTTCATCTGGCTGCACTCGGGACGCCGCCGGAGGGCCGCCTTGCCAACCGGCGCCGCCAATGGCAGCGGTTTTGGGGCATCGTCGAGGAAAAGCTCAGCCGCCCCGAGGCTGAGCTCGACCTTTGCCAGGCGGCGGAGATAGCCGAAGCGATGCCGAGTTGCCTGCTATGCTACGAGGCCGACTGGCAGGTATGCCACCGCCGCCGCATCGCCGAGATCCTGACGGAGCGCCGAGGCTTCGATGTGCGCCATCTTTCGACGAGAGCGTTGTAGTGTTGCGGCGCTGTATGAAATTGACCAGGCCTCTAAATGGGCATCAGGGAGGAGATCATGATCATCAGGAGAGGCCATCTCCTTGCGCCGGCGGCTTTGGGTTTCTGCTTGCTCGTGCTTCTGGCTTGCGCTCCACCCGGCACCGAACCGATGTCGGAAGCGCAGATCCCGTCACTTGCGCCGGAAATGGCGCGAGTGTGGTTCCTGCGGGATAAGGACCCTCAAGAACAACACGGAATGCCCATCATCTACGCGAACAGCCAGCCCATCGGTCGCAGCCGGCCCGGGACTGCCTTTTTTCGAGATGTCCCGCCCGGGAGTTATGCCTTCACGGTGCAGAGCTACGATATCCAGACGGGGCAAAGAGTTGCACTTAAGCTGACTGCAGGAGCTCAGGCCTATCTCGACATCGGGTGGGGAGCCAGTTGGCAGCATGGGGCCGCTGGTGGTGAGACCTTTTATGTGCAAGCGTTTTCACCGGAATTGGGGCAGGCCCATCTCCGTGCGCTGAGCTATGCGGGCTCTACCTAAACCCAGGACGGAAGGAGGTGACTCCATGAGCAGCGCAATCACGTTCGTCGTCGGATCGGTGCTAGGCATCGCAATGCTGGCGGCCGGCTTTCCGGCCGATCTGCGAGCACAGCAAAACCCCGTCCAGCAAGTCGCGGCACCGGCGATCGACGATGACGATATCGGCGGGGTCGTTACTAGCCGGTTCGGACCCGAAGCCGGGGTCTGGGTAATCGCCGAGACGACGGGTTTCGGCACCCGTTTCGCCAAGACGGCGGTCACCGACGAACGCGGCCGGTATGTCATACCGGACCTGCCGAAGGCGAGCTACCGGGTGTGGGTGCGCGGCTATGGCTTGATCGACTCGCCCAAGGTCGCCAGCGAGCCGGGCAAGATTCTCGACTTGACCGCCGTCACCGCCCCGAGCCTTGCCGAGGCGGCGCAATATTACCCGGCGGCGTACTGGTATTCGATGGTCAAGATCCCGGACCAGAGCCGCTTCCCTGGGACCGGTGACAAGGGGAACGGGATACCCGAGTATTTCAAGACCCCGCAGCACTGGCTTAATTTCATCAAGACCAATGGCTGCGGCAATTGCCACCAGATCGGCAATTATGCGACGCGGTACCTGTCGCCAAAACTCGGCCAGTTCGAGTCGTCAGAGGACGCGTGGTCGCATCGACTGTCGGTCGGGCCGGCCGGGCACGACATGGTCAACTTCATCACGCAGCTGATGACGCCGGACGGCGGCCACCTGAAGGCGCTCGCCGATTGGACCGACCGCATCCAGGCCGGCGAACTGCCGAGCCGCAGTCCGCAGCGTCCCATCGGCGTCGAGCGCAACCTCGTCGTCACCGTGCGCGACTGGCTCGACCCCAAGCATTACCTGCACGATCTGACAACAACCGATCGACGCCATCCGACGATCAACGCCTACGGCCCGATTTACGGCGACACCGAACTCAGCAGCAATGGGCAGCCGGTGCTCGACCCGGTGCACAACACCAAAACCACGATTGAGCCACCGGTACGCGAGGGCACGCCGAGTTCGGCGCTGGCGAACAAGGTGGTCGCCGCGTCGCCCTATTGGGGCATGGAGCAGACCTGGGACAGCAAGGTCAATGCACACACCTCGGTGATGGACCAGGACGGACGCGTCTATTGGGCCGCGCAAAACCGCGCGCCGAAGGACATTCCTGCTTACTGCAAGAAGGGTTCGCCGCTGCGTTCGGCGCAGCTCTACCCGCTCGACGTGACGCATGAGGGCTTTTACCAGAACTCGCGCCAGGTAACGGTTTACGACCCGAAAACCAACAAATTCACCATGATCGATACCTGCTTTGGCACCCATCACCTGAATTTCGCCGAAGACGCCAACAACACGTTGTGGCTCAGCAACAATACCGGCCTCGGCGGCGCGCCCAACCCCGAGCTGGCGGTCGCCGGCTGGATCAACACCAAGCTGTTCTGGCAAACCGGCGATGCAGCCCAATCGCAAGGCTGGACGCCGCTGATCGTCGACACCAACGGCAACGGCAAGCGCGACGAAGGCTACAACGAGCCCGGGCAGCCGCCCGACTACAGCAAGGATACTCGCATCCCCTTTGGCATGTACGCGATGGCTTATTCGCCGGCGGACAAGGTGGTCTGGGGCTCCAGCCTGGCTCATCCCGGCTACATCATCCGCCTCGATCCGGGCGCCAACCCGCCGGATACCGCACTCGCCGAGATCTACAAAGTGCCGCTGCCCGGGTTTGGCATCCGCGGCATGGATGTCGACCGCAACGGCGTCGCGTGGCTGCCGCTCGACAGCGGCCATATCGCCAGCTTCGACCGCCGCAAATGCAAAGGGCCGCTCAACGGGCCGGGGGCCGAAAAGGGCGAGAAATGCCCCGAGGGCTTTTCGTTCTACGCCTTGCCGGGACCCGGCTTTCAGGGTGATCCCGGCGCCGAGGAGAACCCGTATTACCTCTGGGTGGACTGGTTCAATATCCTGGGGCTCGGCGCCAACGTGCCGTTCGCGACCGGGAATCAATCCGATTCGCTGCACGCGCTGGTCGGCGGCCAGATCGTCGAGCTGCGGGTGCCTTATCCGATGGGATTTTTCGCCAAGGGTCTCGAAGGCCGCATCGACGACCCGAATGCCGGCTGGAAGGGCCGCGAATTATGGGTGACTTCGGGCAACCGCACGCCCTTCCACATCGAGGGGATCGACGCGCCGGCGCCGGGTGCCCCGGGCGCCACGCCGGAAACGCTGTCGAGCCCGCTCGTCGTCGAATTCCAGCTCCGTCCCGACCCGCTGGCTCATTGACGAGGCCGGGCAAGCACGCGCCGCCGCTGACGACCCCCACCCCGGCCGAGGACACCCGATAGCCGGGGTCAATGCTCCCGCGGTGGTGATCGATTGCTGGACGGTGGTAGTAACCGCGTCGATACGATGAGACCATGGAATTCATCGTTGCCGGCGCGCCACGCAGCGCCAATGCCAATGCGCGATCGCGCCGGCGATGGCGCGAACGGGTTTCGCGAGCCGCTCGCGAGCAATTACGAGAAGAGGGTGGGTCGGGGACGACCGATCAGGATGCCAGCGTTTTGATCATTTATTTCTATCAGGGCGAGGCGACGATCGACGTTGACAACGTAGCGAAATCGCTGCTTGACGGGCTCAAGGGCGTTCTCTTCCGGGATGACCGGCAGGTGTCGGAGCTTCGGGTGCGGAAAACTCCTTTCGGCATTGGCTTATCGCTGACCGGGGCGAGCCTATATCTGATGGAAGCGATCGAGCGCATGTCGCAGACAAGCTCCGATTTCGTCTATGTGCGCATCGACCCGGCGCCTGACCACGGCAGGGTTCCATGAGTGCCGAAGCTGACCTCGTAACGAGCGAACGCGAAGCGATCAGACAATATGCGGACTGGTATGCGCAGCAGGGTTACCAGGTTTCTGTAGAACCCTCGCCCCGGGAACTGCCTGAATTCTTGCGCACGCTGGCGCCGGATCTGATCGCCCGGCGAGACGGCGAAAATATCGTCGTCGAGATAAAGACCTCCTCTCCGGCTAGTTTCGAGGCGGTCCAGAGGCTTGGCAGGGCGTTGGAACACCGGGCCGGTTGGAAGCTTCAGGTGGTCTATGTGGATCTTGCCGATCCCGAATGGAAGCCGCCCCCACGACTACCGGAGACCAAGGACCTGTCGGCCCGGCTGGATCTCATCGGCCGCGCGGACGAAGACGAGGATCAGACGCGCGTCGAGTTTCTACTACTGTGGTCGATTATCGAGGCCGCCGCCCGGCACCGGCTCTCCCCTTTAAAGATCCCACCAACCAGCCGGATCTCCTCGTCGGCTCTCTTAAAGATGCTGCTGACCGAGGGAATCATCGAAGACGACGACTATGCCGTTCTGCGCCGCGGTTTGGCGTCCCGCAACGCCATTACGCACGGCTTTTTGAACCAAGTGGTAGATCCGGCCCTGTTCGAGGAAATTCACAGCGTCGCCAAGGGCCTGCTCGCCGCGCGCAAAAAGACGATCTCGGCGAGAACGCCGAAGCGATAGAGGTAAAGATCCTGGGGCTCGACGCCGCGTGCCATTAGAGAGCGGCAACCAATCGGATTCGCTGCACGCGCTGGCAGATCGTCGAGTTGCGCGTCCCCATCCGATGGGTTTTTACGCCAAGGGTCTCAAAGGCCCATCGACGACCCGAAGGTCGGCTGGAAGGGCCGCGAATTATGGGCGATCTCAGGCAACCGCACGCCGTTCCACATCGAAGGGGTCGACGCACCGGCACCCAGTGCGCCGGGCGCCACACCGGAAATGCTGTCGAGCCCGCTGGTCGTCGAGTTCCAGCTACGCCCCGATCCGCTCACCCACTGAGCGCAAGGCCAAGATTTAGCGACCAATTTAGTGTTAAATTTTACCGTATTTCGTGGTTAAAGCCACGAAATCTGCTTGATCCGATCCGAAATAGCACCAAAAAAGGCGCAGCCCCGCGATGCGCGGCGTTACCCACCATCACGGGGCCACCCACTCCACGATCCTTCCAAGACAACGGAGCAAGGTTATGCAAATACCAGACACGATTGCTGTCAAGCAGCTGAGCGACGTTCCCGCGATGGTCGCGGCTGCGCTGCAATACGCTTACGGGAACCGAGCGATTTACTTCGAGGGTACGCTCTTCGAACAAGGCGGACGCGTCATGTTTTCAACCGCGATGCTGTTCGAAGATTTTGTGCGGGTTGCCGCGGTTCAGTCTAGAGCGAAAAAAGAGGCCGACGTTGAAGCTGTAGCCGAAAGCACCAATCGGCCAATCGACAAAAACCATGTCCGCGCGATCACCAAGTATTTGACCAGCGCGGTGAAAAGTCACGATAAATATATTATGCCGCCGGCAACCCTAAATCTGCGTGGGGGCAAAGGAGCAGCCCTATTTACTGTCACTGGTGAGTCGTCGATCAAGACGGCGATACTCACGCTGCCGTCTTACGCTCGTTTTGACATCACCGACGCTCAGCATCGGCGCGAAGGGATCGAACAGGCAATGGCGGACCGAGACCCAAGCATCCGCGATCAGTTGTTGCATGATAGCATAGCGGTTATGATTACCTTTGAGGAAGATCCAGACCAAGTTCATCAAGATTTCGCGGACGCTTCAAAAACGCGACCGATCGCAGATTCCCTGGTGGCGGTCTATGATAACCGCTTACCGGTCAATGCATTGGCTGTTCATCTCGCCCGCAGCTGCCGGTTATTTAAGCACACGATCGACTCTACGGCTAAGGGCTCCAACCTTAGCGCCGGCTCTGTCAAGGTGTGGAATACGAGCGCGTTGCGGCAATTCGTCAAATATGCCGGGCTGAATAGCCGGGCAGGTGATGATACCTGGAACAAAGCATTCGTCGAGGTTTATGGTGAGGTCGGCAAAGACGCTCATGAGCGGTTTCGGACCTATCTCGTTGAGTTCATAGACTGGTGCACAGAATATATTCCGCTTTTCAAGAAGCTTTCGACTCTCAACGCTGATGATTTATCTGAGGTACCAGGCATCCGTGCTCAGGGTGGCGGTCAAGTTTTGATGACTGCCGCCGGCATGAATGTCCTGGGTGGTGTTTGCTATGCGGTCTACCAGCGGTACAAGCTCGGCGAGGATATTCTGCCCTACCTTGAGCGCTTGGGTATCATCGAGTGGTCGTATGAAGGCGCCCTATGGAAGAATGAGTTGGTGAATGAGGAAATCGGCAAAACAGCGAGCGGCGCGTTGGGCAGAGTCTTACGGGTCTCGGCGAATGCCGCGCACGTCAGGGGCGCCATTTCGAAGGCCTCAGAGGCCGTTGGCCTGAAAGCAATGGATCTTGCCGCGTAGCAGCGACACGGAGAGCGAGATAATGGGCAGAAGTCGCACGACTGGTGCCCATTTTCTTGAATGTCCCAACGCTGAGTGGAAGGGACGCGGCTTCGCGGGTGACCTCGTTCTATATTGAAGGCATCGACGCCCCCTCCCCGGGCGCCACGCCGGAAACGCTGTCGAGCCCGCTGGTCGTCGAATTTCAGCTACGTCCCGACCCGCTCGCCCATTAGGATCCGGGAGGAGCGCGGCGACCACGGTCATCCGGCTTTCGCTCGATACCGCGGCGCGTTCGCGGCCTCGCGGGATACCTGCATCGCCATCTTTTCGGCAAGATCGAGGCGTAAGGTATATGGCCGGGTAGGATAACGCCGGGTGGACGGCGTCCAACCATTTGCGCCCCGCCAGCGCCCGATCGAACCCGCCTCGAACAGGGACCAGCTCATCGCGGGAGCAGCCCGCCGCTCTCCCTGCTCTCTCCCTCAGAGCCGCGATTGGGCTCCCTGCTGGCCTCCCTGCTCGAGCCCGGAGGATCGCCATAACCGATTGATTATAAGAGAGTATTCCCGTTGGAAATCGATCGTTCTTCGAATTTTCTCCCTCAGCTGAGGGAGATGAACCGCTCGATCAGCCGGTTGACCTCGCCGGTTTTCTCCATGTGCGGGAGATGGCCGGCGGCGTCGACAACATGCACGGGGAGACGGGCCGCGAGCGCCTCGGCGTGGGCGACCGGAATGATGCGGGCATCGCGGCCCCAATCACCTGAACCGGCATTGCCAGCTCCCCGATGCGGCCGGTCAAATCGAGCGACTGCCGGCCGCCGCGAAACCATGCCGCGGCGCAAATGCAAGGAGCCGCTCAATGGTCCGGGTGCCGAGAAGGGCGAGAAATGCCCCGAAGGCTTTACCTTCTACCCGCTCTCCGGGCCGGGCTTCCAGGGTGATCCAGGCGCCCAGGAGAACCGTATTACCTGTGGGTGGACTGGTCCAATATCCTGGGGCTCGGCGCCAACGTGCCGTTCGAGACCGGCAACCAATCGGATGCGCTGCACGCGCTGGTCGGCGAGCAGATCGTCGAGTTGCGCGTCCCCAATCCGATGGGCTTTTTCGCCAAGAGGCTGGAAGGCCGCATCGACGACCCGAAGACCGGCTGGAAGGGCCCCGAATTATGGGTGACCTCGGGCAATCGCACGCCGTTCCACATCGAGGGGATCGACGCACCGGCGCCGGGTGCCCCGGGTGCCACACCCGAGACGCTCTCAAGCCCGCTCGTCGTCGAATTCCAACTCCGCCCCGACCCGGTCGCTCACTGAGCCAATAAGGCGGCGGTCAGGCCGCTTGTGCTCCCGCAAGCGCCTCTAGAGCGGCGATGCGGTTCGCTGTCGAGGGATGGGTGGCGAACAGATTGTCCATGCGGACCCCCGACAGCGGGTTGATGATAAAGA
>Ga0306926_10000196_pt1 | contig 51026 bp, 38 predicted proteins | sample flu12Cox44000178_FD_203759 | JGI IMG/M metagenome (GOLD analysis project Ga0306926, IMG submission 203759) | Lab enrichment of tropical soil microbial communities from Luquillo Experimental Forest, Puerto Rico - flux8day.12C.oxic.44.000.178 (v2)... | ecosystem: Environmental > Terrestrial >... | reverse complement strand
TTCGGGCCGCCCCCTCCCGGAAACACGTGGTGGACGAAGACCTGGAGAAACCCGATGACACTGACTGTCGTGGGAGGTGCTCCGCCGTTGGCCGTCTGGTCGTACACCGGAATCGTCACCAGTGAATCGCTGGTCGTTACAAGATCGTTGCTCGATAGAACCGAGCCCGCCAGGGGATGATTGCTTCCGACCTGGATTTGCAGAGGATAGGTCATCGGAGGCCCAGTGAGAAGATCGTCCATTCCACTTCCGCCCGATTGATGGATGAGGCACTCGAGGCCACTCTGCACCGGGGTGCTACCGGCTTCTGGACTGACGGTATCGACTGAGAGTTGATACACGGTGGGCAGAGTCGCCGTCGTTCCACACGAAATCGGCGATGGGTTGCAGCACGCCGTGTCTTCCTCGAAGTTCGTGGTGCCGGTATAGCAACTCGGGCACAAATCCGTAGCCGATGGGAGTTGTACCGGATAGTAGTACAGGGTTGGCCCGCCAGGCCCGGGACCCACGTTCGGTGTTCCGGCAACGCAGGTCGGACCAGCTCCGCAGTTGGAATACATCTCGAAGGTTTCTCCGATGACGCCTGCTGCCGCGACTCCGGGATTGGTGATCGCGCCTGATGTGGTGTCGAAGAAAGTTGCTCCCGAACCACACGCAACACCGGCATGCATCGGGTCGCAGTTAGGAACCATGAAGGGCTTTATGCAGCGCGAAACCACCGGCACTCCAGCACCCGAACCGGAGGGACTAAATGCCTCCGCGGTGGCCGTCGCAGTCACAGTCATGTTCGTGCGGTTGAAGATGCGGGAGAAAAATGCCGGCAGGAATGTATTCTGTACGGTCACAGTGACGTTAGGGTTGGAGTTGTAGTTAGCGCCTCCAAAGGTCACCGTTACATCCGCGGGCTGCACCTGCCGCGCGGCGATGGAAAGCTGCGTGCCGATATCCTTCGCGGCCTGAGTGGCCAGCGACTTCGCGCCAGGTTGGTACGTCGGATCGGTCAGCGACCCCGAATCCACCAGGACCTTCGCCGCCGCCAGCGCCGCAGCATCGGCGACGCGTTGCGTTTCGCTGCGCGCCGAATAGAGCGTGATCACATCGATTGCCAGCGCCACCATCGCCAGCATGCTCATCATGGCAATCGCGACCAGGAGCATGGTCACACCACGTTCTCCATGTCTTGGGTGCGGTCGAGTTGGGCGCCGGATCATCCAAACACTCCTTAACTCTGGTTTGCCATATAGGTGGTCACCGAAATTTGGCTCGTTCCCGGATAGCTCGCACCGGGGATCAACACCCCGATCACTCGATTGAACTGCCACTGGTAGGGGTACTGCAAAGTGGCGCTCGTCCCAATCACCTTGATGGCCGTGAGGTTGACGAACATCGCCGTGGTGATGACCTTGCCGCGATCGATGGTGAGTACTAAATTTCCCGCCGATCCACAGGAAGTCGTGAAACTCCACTTCCACGGCGTTGCTGCTCCGGCCGCCACCGGCGAAGTACCTCCCAAACCGCAATCGCTAAGATTCGCATTTTTGAGATCCTTCACGACAGCATCGCGAATCGCCAGGATGGATGCCGGGGTAGCCGTGGTGAGATCCAACGTAGACTGGCTCGAGCCGATCCGCGCCGCTTCGCGCGAAGCATGCGTCACTTTCTGCTTCAGGTTATAGGCATTGCCAAAGTCAAAGATGCCCACCGCCAGAACCATGAGCAGCGGCAGGGTCACCGCAAACTCTACGATCTGCGAGCCGCTGGTCCCGCTGCCCAGCAACTGCACCATCGCTTTCGCATGCTGATAGCTGACGCCCATCACTGCTCGCCCTGCATTTGTGCGCTGGCTCTCATGTTCAGCGTGAAGGATTGGAATGGCAGATTGAATCCGTACGGATACTTGAATGAAACTGACGTCCCACACTCTTGCATGCCGCCGCTGGAGCTGAGCGTGATGTTCTCCTGCACGCAGATCGAGGGAGTAGCGCCGACACCGGCAGGATCACAGGTCGCCGCCGTAGCCGTTCCACAGACCAGCGGAGCCGGTGAAGGTGTCAAAGGCTGCACCAGGGTGGGGTCGACCTTCGACGCTTGCAAGATTGGCGCAACCACGTTGGTGGCGATCTGGGCGGCGGTTAGCGGAGTGTTGCCGCAGGTCGCGCAATTGGATACGACCGCTGCCCGCGCGCCCTGCTGCGCAGCCTGCGTAATCGTCCCCGAGATGTTGTACGCCCGTCCAAAGAAGAAGATGGCGAGCAGCACGGCAAATAAAACTGGAAGCACGGCGGCGGTCTCCGCGATTTCCGCGCCACTGGTCGAACACAACAGTGATTTCCAGTTTCGCATCTTCAACTCACGCCTTGCCCAGCGCCTGACGCACCACCAAGAACACCACCGTCACTGCGACCGCAACTCCGAACGGGATTTTCGCCGACTCCGGGTTGTCGAGCGTGACCTCGGGTCCCGGCAGATGCAAGGCTAGAAATGCGCCCAGCATCCGCACGATATTCCCGAAAGCCTGTCGCACACGGCCCTTGTAAATGATCAGGGCCAGCGCCATGATTCCCGCGACGAACACCGAGCCGATCAGCACCGTGACCAACCGAGCCGGTCCCAGACAAGCTCCCAGAGCGCCAATCAGCTTCCAGTCACCCGCGCCCAACGCCCTGATCAGAACGAACGGCAGCAGTACCGCCAATCCCAGTCCTGCACCAAACAGGGAACTCTTGGCTCCGCCCCAACCGGCCGTCGCCGAATTCACCGCAATTCCGGCGAGCAGCCCCGGAATTGTCAGCCAGTTCGGGATGCGGCGGTAGCGCCAGTCGAGCACTCCGGCCCAGACTGCCAAAAAGCCGGCCAACAGCCAGCCACCGTTCTGGATCATCGCAGAAGACCTTCCAGGCTTGCTCGTGTTTCCGATGGTCGGGACCGAATCACCAGGTTCACTGCGATGCCAGAATCCTGCGCGGGCGAAAAGCCGCTGTCCGGTTGGATTCTCACACGCTCGGAAGGGCAAGTCAATGCGGCGGAAGGACAGGTAACTGAATGAAAAAGGCCAGGGAAGCCAGGCCTTTTCATGAAGTTAGGAACAGGGTTACTGGCTCAGAGTCCGAGTGCCGTTGTGTTGCGCGATGACCTCTTTGGCACGGTCCGCCAACGCACGGGCTTTGGGTAAGAGCTCAAGCCCCTTGATGATGAGGGGATCGTTCTCAGCACGAATCTTCAAGCCTTCGTCTTGCCCGAACTGATCGACGAAAATCTCGCTCTTGATGCTGTAGCGGATCCAGTCGTTGTTCTCGACAAAATCCTGCTCGGTGAACGCAATTTTTTCTTCATCCAGAAACTTGCGGAATTCCTGCAGGATCGCATCATCAACCGTGAAAGCCTTGGTCACGTTGTTCTTCACCACGTAGCGCTTGGCGAAATTGAAGAACGCGTAGTGCTGCAGCAGCGTGTCCTGGAAGTGGTTGCTTTTCACCGGAGCAACGATCTCGTCGGGTGTGATTCCGCCGCCACCGTACACCGTTCGGCCGCCGTCGGTGAGCTTTACTTCCTTGTTGCCATTATTCGCATCCAGGTCGCGGCTGTAATAGTAATCGTACAGCGAGATGTTGGAATAATCGCGCTGAATCAGACGTCCACTGGGCGTGTAGTAACGAGCGGTTGTCAGCGCGAGGCCGGTGTTTTCCGCGAGCGGATACACGGTTTGGACCAGGCCCTTACCGAATGTCGTCTCGCCGACGATCAGTCCGCGATCGTGGTCCTGAATGGCACCTGCGACAATTTCTGCAGCCGAAGCTGTCCCTTTATTTACTAGCACGACCATCGGGTATTCCTTGCCGCCGTTGCCGTGCGTCGCGGTGTAGCGTTTCTCGGGTGACGAGCGGCCGTGATGCGAAACGATCAGTTGGCCCTTCTTCAAGAACTTGTCTGCGACCCCTACGCCTTCACTGAGCAGTCCGCCGGGATTCTGGCGCAGATCAAGAACGAGTCCTTTCAGATCACCAAACTTGTCGAGCGCCTCCGCAACTTCGTGCTCGGTGGTTTCCTGGAACCCGGTGATGTGGAGGTAGCCGATCCCGGGCTTGATCAGGAACGCGAGGTCCACGCTGTTGCGCGGAATCTCGTCGCGCACCAGGCTGAAATCCATTGGCTTCTCAACGCCTTCGCGCAGGATCGTGATGTGTACGGTGGTGCCCTTCGGCCCTTTCAGCAAGTCCGCCACATCCGACGTGCTCATGTTGTCGGTGGACTTGCCATCGACGGCAATGATGACGTCGCCAGGATGAATCCCTGCTTTATAAGCGGGTGTTCCCACAAACGGGAAGATGACGATGACTTTGTTGTTGCGCGGGCCGACAGTCATGCCGACGCCGTAGTACTTGCCGCGCTGCTCTTCGCGCAGCAGCGAGTATGACTTGGGATCAAAGAAATTGGAGTGCGGGTCGAGCGCGTGCAGCATGCCCGGGATGGCCCCGTTGTAGATGGCTTTGTCGGGGTTAACCGGCTCGGCGTAGTTGTCCTCGACCACCTGGTAAACCTGCGTGAACTGCTTCAGGCTGTCTTTCACGTCGGAGTCGGTGGAAGGCGCCGACAGCGAAGCACGCTGGGCATACAACATGCCCAGACAGCCGCAGGTTACGAGGAGGATCAGAACAAAAAAGAGAGAGCGACGAGAACTACCAGCCATCAGAGATTCCTTCTTTTTTGGGTTTTTGGGGTAAAAACCCGACATGCAACACAATTTTCGCAGTATAGCATGCGAAATCGTGCCGTTATGAGACGGAAAACCAGCCCGGCGGTTACCAAAGCGAGTATCCGTGGCGCCTACACTGTGAGATGAGAAAAAGGAAGATTTTGATGCGTGGGAAAAAATGCCGCGGCTTGTGGCTGGCGGCCAGCGGCTTGCGGCCAACAGCCAACTCAGCCCAGGGCCGCTTTCGATAGAGTACGACCAAATTCGGAGGCCCCAGGCGAATCACGGCCATCGCCACCTCTCCCCCCCCTGGTCTAATGGAATCAATCGGTTACGGTGAGAATCCGGCCAGATCTCTGGATTTGCGGAGGAACAAAGTGACCAAGACCATTGCTCCGCCTGATCTCTCATCCAGACCGTTGCGCCTTACCTGTGAGCAGGTCATGCAGGCGTCCGCGGAGGCACCTATACCAAGGGCGGACGGAGCAGTTCGATCGCCGCTTCGCCGCTCCAGCCACGCGATTGATCAAACGCGATCTCAACGCGCCCGTTTCCCCACTTCTGCGCAACAGAAGCGCAAAAATGGGGCACCCAAAGTTAACTTCCCGCCAATTTCTTTCTCGCCACGGGTCTAGCGAATGCGTTTGTCGGGCCGTGGCCGTTGATGAGTATCACCTTGGAGTAATACTGCTTGGCGCGGGCGGCGTCTCCGGTCTTTTCGTAGGATTCGGCGATGAGCATGAGGATGAAGGGGTCGTCGTGGTTCGCTTTGCCGAGGTCAACGATTGCGCTCGGGTAATCGCCCGCGTAGAAGGCGACGTATCCGGTGAGATAGGGAAGGAAAATGGCCTGGTCGGGATTGTTGGCCTTGTCGAGCGCGGCTTTCGCAGCAGCTACCTGTTTCTGGGCCTCTTCTTTTTGTCCTCGACGGGCGGCGATGCGGGCCTGGGCGTGGGCCCAGCGAAACATCCACAGGCTCTTGTCGGTGTCTTTCATATCGGACTTGCGCATCGCGGTGTCGTAGCCGGTCTTGTACCAGGCAGCGGCGCCGTCGATGTCGCCGGACTCGAGCTTGATGCGGGCTAGTTCGTTGGCCACTCCGGCTGCGGCCTCGTAGTCGGGCTTGGCCAGCAGCGCATCGAACACCTGCTTCTCGTAATGCTCCGCTTCGGTGGCGTTGCTTTCGAATGCGTACGAGACGGCCAGCACGCGCAGGGCGCGATTTTTCTGATCAGGCGGTGCCACCTCGATGGCCTTCCGCAGGTGCTCGCGGGCGGCAGAGTAGTCGCCCTTAAGGTCGAGCGCTATGCCGGACTCGAGATGCGCCTCGTAGAGATCCGGTGACTTCCCGAGAGCCTGCTGATAGAGCTTCAAGGCATCATCTTGCTTGCCTTCGCTGTTCAGTTTCTGGCCCTGCTTCACGAGGGATTGCGCCTCAGTCAGAGAGGCCTGCGCATTCGCGACGGGTGGCATGCATGCCGCGACGAGAAAACAACCGACGGCGGGAATCGAGAAGGCGCAATGAAAGATTTTCATGCGCGCGATTATAGCGCCGGTGCTGACCCCGGTCACTGCGGCGGCTCAGCTTCGTTGCGAAGCATTCCGTCACAGAATCATAAAACCTTCTTTTGATTTGTGTTTGAGAGGCGCACGGTGGATCAGTAGGAACACTCGTGCCCCCTTTTGAGCAGCGGCTTCTCGAAGTATTTATAGGAGAGTGAAGCCACGGTGAGCGTCAACGCCGTCCCTAAAATTCCCCCCGCTAACCAGGCCGCGACTGGGTACCCCGGGAAGTGGGCCTTCAACGGGTGGCGCAGCGCGTTCATAAAAGCCACGTGCACCAGGTAGCTGCAGTAAGCGAGCGTGCCAAGGCGCATCAGCCAGCCGGTTTGTAACACGCGCGACACGAGGCCACTCGTCGTCGAAACGGTTATTAGCAGCACGCACGTGTAGAACGCGGCCAACCAGGAGTATCCCCAGGTGGTCATGGGGTACGACAGCGCGTCATAACCCTGCCAGGTCATGTAAACCAGTCCAACGAAGAAGAATCCCGTCGCGCCCCAGAGGCCGCTGCGGTTGGACTGCAGCCACGTCCAGAAGGTTGGATTGCGGACGAGCAGGGCTGCGAGCACGCCGAGCGTGAGCGCGTCGGCGCGGGTGGGCGTGAGCACGTAGCTGGCAAGGCCAGGGTAGGCCATGCTCGAGTGCAACAACAGGCGCAGCCACGGAGCGCAGGCAATCACGACCAGAAGAACAGTCAGCAGGTTGCGAGGGCGAATCTTGCGAATCACGACCGGGACAGTCAGGTAAAACTGCTCTTCGATGGCTAGGGACCAGGTGATGCCGATGCCGCTGGGGCCGAACCGGCCGACGTGCGCCATCCAGAAATTTTGTGTGAAGGTGGCATAGGCCCACCAGGGGAAGGGGAGCGGCGAGGTGTGCGCGGCACGAGCCGGGGAAAACTCGGCGAACAGGTGTGGCACGAGCGAAAGCCCGACCACGACAAGATAGAGCGGCAGGATGCGATAGGCGCGCCGGATGTAGAAGGTCTGGAAGTAACGCGGCGAGGGGCGGGCATCAAGCAGGATGCCGCCGATCAGGAAGCCGGAGAGTACGAAGAAGAGATCGACGCCGCTCCAGGTGAGCTGCCCGCAGGCCACGAGCGCCGAAGTGAATGGGGAATGGGTCTCGATCCCTTCGACCGAAGTCACGCCGAAAATGGCATGGCGAAGGAGAACCAGGCCGATCGCGATGCCGCGCAGACCATCCAGCGCAGGGATGCGGGCGGACCAGTCGGGCATAGAGGCCGGCGCAGAGGACCTTGAGTCGGCGGACATCGAAGCGGCAAGGATACCATCCGCGTTGCTGTTCCTTGGAGTCCGGCAGTATCATGTTTCGGTATGAATCTCGGTTTCTCAGAGATGATCTTCCTCTTCTTTCTGGCCCTGATTATTTTCGGGCCGAAGAAGATGCCCGAGATCGGACGGCAGATCGGGAAGGCGCTGAACGAGTTCAGGCGCGCGTCCAACGAATTCAGGTCGCAGATCGAAACCGAGATTGCCAATCTGGAGCGGGAAGTGAAGCCGGAGATTCTGCCCCCGACGCAACCGCCTGCCGGTGCAGTCGCGAGCGGGTCCCTGGTGGACGTGCCGCCAGCGGAACACGTGCCGGCACAGTTGACGGCGCCGGATTCCAGCAACAAGGCCGCCGATGCCTGAGAACGCCGCCGAAACAAAAGACAAGCAAAAAGACAGCCTGCCTGCGATGGGGTTCCTGGAGCATCTCGAGGAACTCCGCAAAAGAATCATCTACTGCATCGTGGCGGTAGCGGTGGGCTTCTTCGCCTGCTGGGGATACGCAGAGCGGATCTACGACATCATGCAGAAGCCGATTATGGTGGCACTGCAGCATAACGGGATGTCGGAGAAGTTGGTCTATTTGAATCCCACCGAGCCGTTCAACATGTACCTGAAAGTGGCGGCGCTGGCGGGATTGTTTGTGACCTCGCCGTTCGTTTTGTATCAGGTGTGGGCCTTCATCTCGCCCGGGCTTTACCGCAATGAAAAGCGCTATGTAGTGCCTTTCATGATCTCGACCGTAAGCCTGTTCCTTGCCGGAGGAGTCTTCGGGTACAAGCTGGTGTATCCGCAGGCACTGGAGTTCCTGATCGGGTATGGGAAGCAGTTTCAGCCGATGATCACGATCGGCGAGTATACGGACCTGTTTCTGACCATCATCATCGGGATGGGTGTGATCTTTGAGATGCCGATCCTGGTGTTCTTCCTTTCGTTGATGGGGATTGTGTCGGCAGGGTGGATGTGGCGGAACCTGCGCTATTCGATCCTGGTGATCTTCATTATTGCGGCCATCGTGACACCGACCACCGACATCCTGAACATGTGCATTTTTGCCGCTCCCATGGTGGGCTTGTACGTTTTGTCCATCGCCATTGCCTACATCGTGCATCCTAAGCAGCGCCGGGCCCGGTTGGAGAAGCAGGCTAAGTGAGGCGGGCCGGGATGGGAGAAGGCAAGCAGATGATCGCGGTGTGTGCGCTGTTGGCCATGCTGGGGTGCAGCCCGGGAAAGACGGAAGCGCCAAAGGCTCCTCCGGCGAAGGAGGTGCCCGCGGTGCAGACGGCGCCGGTGGAGAGCGTGGTGCCGGCGAATGTCGGGCCGGCTCCGAAGATCAACGCAGCGCGAGCGATGCAGTACACCAAGGAAGTCACCGCGTTCGGGCCGCGTTGGATCGGGAGCCACAATCACAAGAAGCTGGAAGAGTACATTCTGGCGCATGTGAAGGGCGATGACCTCGAGAGCGACAGCTTTACCGCCGATACGATCGAAGGCAAGTTTCCGGTGCGCAATATCATCGCGAAATATCCTGGGACGAAAGACGGCATCATCGTCGTTGCCGGACACTACGACACGAATTACCCACTGCGGAATACGAAGTACGTCGGCGCGAACGACGGTGGATCGTCGACGGCAATTTTGCTGGAGATTGCGAACCAGTTGCGCGGCAAGAACCGCGATGGTTACAGCGTATGGCTGGTGTGGACCGACGGTGAGGAGGCGGTGCGGACCTGGACTGCAAACGACAGTCTCTACGGGACCAAGCACCTGGCCGAAAAATGGCAAAGCGAAGGGACGATCAAGAAGATCAAAGCCTTCCTGCTAGCCGACATGGTCGGGGATGCGGATTTGAATATTGAGGAAGACGCGAACTCCACCCCGTGGCTCGAGGACGTGGTTTATCAGTCGGCAGCCAAGCTGGGAGTGCAGTCGCACTTCTTCGAACGCAAGATTGCCGTGGAAGACGATCACATGCCGTTTGTGAAGCTAGGTGTGCCGAGCGCCGACCTCATCGATCTGGAATATGGGTACGGGAATGTGTTTCATCATTCTCCGCAAGACACACTGGACAAGCTCAGCCCGAAGAGTTTGCAGATCGTGGGGGATGTGATTTTGCAGGCGGTGTGGATGCTGGACGCACGGTAGTGGTCAGTCGCCAGCAAACCTTCAGGACTGGGTCCCCAGTTCTGCGCTGCCTGAAACAGACCCTAAAACGGTCAAAATCCCCATCCCCTGCGGCGCGCCAACTCGAGCGGGGGGCAAATTGCCAACCCCATACAAATTGATTTCTAATGCCTTCTCATCATGAACAGAACATGTAGTCGGTGGTGGATGCATCTTCTCTGTCTCATGTTTGGTCTTGTCGCACTGGCAAGCGGGCAATCGAACTCCGACGCGGCCCGGCTGATGGACGAAGCCCTGAAGCCGTCGCCCATTCAGCAGAACCTGCGTCACCTGACCGATGAGATCGGGGGACGAGTCCCGGGGGCGCCGGCCATGGATCGCGCGGTCGCCTGGGGCGTGGCGTCGTTCAAGGAAGCCGGAGCGGACAGCGTGCATACGGAGGAGTTCAAGATGCCGCATTCCTGGGCGGAGGGCGAAACGGTAGTGACCGTGTCGTCGATCGGGACCGCGACCGATCCGAAGTTGTCGACGATTCCGCCGGTCGAGTTCAAGGTGCGGGCGGTGTCGGTTGGAATGGGGCCTGCGTTGACGGCGAAACATGTGCCGGTGGTGGACGTGGGCAGGGGCACTCCGGCCGAATTCAAGAAGGCCGGAGATGTTTCCGGGAAGCTGGTGCTGGTGCACTCCGACGTGCTGAAGACCTGGGCCGACCTGTTCAACGAATATGTGGATGCGCCTCCGGTCATCGACGCGGCGGTCAAGGCGAACGCGAAGGCTGTGGCGCTCATCGCTACCCGGGAGCACGACATCCTGTACCGTCACACCAACGCCGACGCCGGTGAGATTGAGCGGCTCCCCATGGTGATTGTGGCTCGCGAAGACGGCGAGCGGGTGGGGCGGTTACTGGCATCGGGTCATCCGGTGTGGGCGGATCTTTCCATCCCCAACAAAATCGGCGGGCCGATTACGGCGGCGAATGTGGTCGCGGAGATTAAGGGCAGCGAGAAGCCGGATGAGTTCGTGGTGCTCGGGGCACACCTGGATTCCTGGGAACTCGGAACGGGTGCGCTCGACAACGGCTGCAACGCCGCGCTGGTGGTCGACGCTCTGCGGACACTCAAAGCGGCTGGGCTGAAGCCGAAACGGACGATCCGGTTCATCCTGTTCTCGGGCGAAGAGCAGGGCATGATGGGGTCGCGTGCGTATGCGGTGTCGCATCGAAACGAACTGGACCAGGCCGCGGGAGTTGCCGTGATCGATGGCGGCGTTGGCCGTGTGACCGGGTTCACTCTCGGCGGGCGCAAGGATATCGCCGCGGCGGTGGCCGGGATCGTAGCTCCGCTGAAACAGTTCGACGCTACGAAGCTGACCACCGACGACATCGAATGGGGTACCGATCACTACGATTTTCTCCTCGAGGGGGTGCCCACCCTGGTCGCGATTCAGGAGGAAGGGAACTATCTGGAGAACTATCATGCGACTTCGGATACCTACGACAAGGTCGATTTTCTGCAACTCAAGAAGCACGTGGCGGAAATGACGGTGGTGACCTACGGGATCGCGAATGCGGCGAACCGAATCGGCCCGCGACTGAGCAGGTCTGAGATCGAAAAGACCTTCCTCGATACGCACTCCGATGAGCTGATGAAGAAGATGGGCATCTGGGCGGAATGGGAGAGCGGGAAGCGGGGGAGAGCGAAGTAGGAAGTCTTACCGCCGAGCGCGCAGCGGACGCCGAAAAACAAGTTTAGTCGGACAAGAGGGTCCGACCCACACACCAGGACACACGATTGCTTCTTTTCTGGATCCTCTTCAACTTATTTGTGCTCGCGATGCTCGCGCTCGATCTGGGCGTGTTCCATCGTCCTGGGCATACCATCGGCTTTCACGAGGCGGTGGGGTGGAGCGCGCTTTGGGTGACGCTAGCAGCGAGCTTTGCGGTGCTCGTCTACTTCTGGCACGGGCGCACGGAGAGCCTGGAGTTTGCGACGGGCTACCTGATTGAGCTGTCGCTTAGCATCGACAATCTTTTCGTCTTCCTGGTTATCTTCCGCTATTTCCGCGTGCCCGAGGCGCTGCAGCACCGGGTACTGTTCTGGGGAATTCTAGGTGCGCTGATCACGCGAGGGATTTTCATTCTTGCCGGGGTGAGCCTGATCCGTCGGTTTGAGTGGCTGACGTATGTATTCGGCGCGCTGCTGGTGTATAGCGGGATCAAGCTGCTGAAGCAGGGCGGGGAAGAGATCGATCCCGAGAAGAATCCGGTGCTGCGCATGTTCCGCAAGTGGATGCCGGTCACGGACGACTACCAAGGCGAGAAGTTCTGGGTGCGCCAGCCGGGCCTGTACGCCACACCGCTGGTCGTGGTGCTGCTTGTGGTGGAGACGACCGATATTGTGTTCGCGGTGGATTCGATCCCTGCAGTGCTGGCGATTACCCTGAACGCGTTCATCGTCTATACCTCAAACGTATTTGCGATCCTCGGGCTGCGTTCGATGTATTTCGCCGTGGCGGGGGCGATGGATCTGTTCGAGTATCTGCACTACGGGTTGTCGGCGGTGCTGGTGCTGATTGGGGCGAAGATGCTGGCATCGCACTACTACAGGGTGCCGACGGCGGTGGCGCTGGGGACGGTGGCCGGGGTCATTGGGCTGTCGGTGGTGGCGTCGGTAATGTGGGGAAGGAACAGGTAAGCTGTGGAGCAAGGCCACATTGGTTTCCCCGGTATTTTTACAGAGAAATACACGTTATTCCACCAGCGAACCAGCTCCGCATGCTCGGTGTGGCTGACCCAAGTCACGTTTTCCTCGCTTAGTGGATCGCCGCCGAAAAACAATGGCTGGATATACCACTTCATCTTTCCCTCAAATCGTTCGTCTCTCACAGGCGTTTCCGTGGGCGGGGTGTTGAAAGGTGAGAGATATTGGGTATCCAAAGGGACAGTCGGGATCGTATAGGTTCGGCCTGAAGTGTCTTGGACGATGAAAGCGTCCCACCCCCTCAACCCCAAAAAATTCGATAGCCAGGCAGAAGATTAGCGATCGCGTAACCATCGTTGGCTGCGTCGATCTCCGCCGTCGCCTCGCCAGCCCTCTTCGATCGGCTTACGAGTATAGGCCTCCTATCCCGGTACTCTCATAGTGCACGGGCGCTACGCTATGATGATCTTTCGATGATCACCATCCCCGTTAACGTTAAGCCACGTCCGTATGATGCGTTGATCGAGACCGGCTTGCTATCGCACGCCGGTACACAGCTGCGGAATCTTCTGCCCGCGGGGAGCCGATTGTTTGTCGTGACGGTCACACCGGTGCGGCGGAAGTGGGGCAAGAAGCTGATGGGCTCACTCACGGCTGCGGGCTTCGACGCAAAGATGCTGGAGATGCCCGAGGGCGAGCGCTTCAAGCGCCTTCAGACCGTGGAGACGCTGGCCGAAAAGCTCACCATCGCGGGCGCAGATCGCAATGCTGTGATCCTGGCCTTCGGGGGCGGAGTTTGTGGCGATGTGGCGGGCTTTCTTGCGTCGATGTACATGCGCGGCGTTGAGGTGGTCCAGATCCCGACCACCGTGCTGGCGCAAGTGGACGCGTCGGTCGGCGGGAAGACGGGCGTCAATCTGAAAGCCGGGAAAAATCTGATTGGTGCGTTCTGGCAACCGCGGGTGGTGTTGATCGATCCGGCGGTGCTGTCCTCATTGCCCCCGCGTGAATACCGGGCAGGGCTGTATGAGGCGCTGAAGTGCGGCGTGATCGGCAATCCGGAATTGTTCCGCGAGTTCGAAGAGCGTCGCGACAAGATTGCCCAGCGTGACCCGGCGACGGTTGAGCGGTTGATTGCCGAGTCGGTGCGGCTGAAGGCGCACGTGGTGTCGGTAGATGAGAAAGAGAACGGGTTGCGGCGGGTGCTGAATTTCGGGCACACAATCGGGCACGCACTCGAGGCGGAAACCGGATATCGCAGTCTGCTGCACGGCGAGGCCGTCGCGTGGGGAATGATTGCGGCGGCAGAAGTGGCCGCGGGGGTCGGCAAGCTGGTCGATGCGGAAGTGCTCCGGATCCGCGAGGCGACCCTGGCGGTCGGCAGGCTGCCGAAGCTCGAGTTGAAACCGAAAAGCATCCTGAGGCGCTTGCAGTCAGACAAGAAGACGCGCAATGGGCACGTGCACTTCGTGCTGCCGACCGCGATTGGCAAGGTTGAGATCGTGAGCGACGTCCCGGAGAGAGTGGTGTTGGCGGCAGTAGAGGAGATTCAGGAGTTGTCGCGGGGGTAATCCTTCGAGCACTTGGCAATCAGCGGTCAGTACTCAGCCTACGCGACCGAAGGCTGAGTGCTAATTGCATTCCAGCTAGGACAAAAGTGGCCTACCCAGCCGCTAACGTGCATATGACCGAGTCGAACAAGCCTATGGTGATTGGCGCGCTGCCCGAAGGGGCCCACGACCAGGCTTCGGCGGCTGGGGCCGTGCGCGAGATGTTTTCTGCCATCGCTCCGCGCTATGACTTGCTCAATCATGTGCTGTCGCTCAACATCGATCGCCAGTGGTGGCGGCGGACGGCGCGAAGGTTCGCCGGAATTCTCGCGCGCCAGGATGCGCAGGTTCTGGATTTGTGCTGCGGCACCGGCGACATGGCGTTTGCGCTCGAACGGCAGGCGGGGAGTGCCGGCGCGCAGATTTGTGGTGCGGACTTTGCCCACCCCATGCTGGAGCGGGCGCTACAGAAGTCACACGGTCGCTCGCCTCAGTGGGTGGAGGCCGACGCACTGAACTTGCCGTTTCCGGACGATTCGTTTGACCTGGTCACCTCTGCCTTCGGTTTTCGCAATCTGGCAGACTATGATGCGGGTCTGCGGGAGATTGTGCGCGTGCTGCGTCCCGGAGGGGAGTTGGGGATCCTGGAGTGCAGCGAGCCGGACGGCGTGGTGGGCAAACTTTATGGTGTCTACTTCCGGCACGTGCTCCCGGCTGTCGGCGGGCTGATATCGGGGTCCCGGTCAGCGTATGCCTACTTGCCCGCCTCAGTCGGGCGCTTTCCGTCGCAGTCGGAGATGAAAGCACGCATGCGGACAGCGGGATTTCGCGAGGCGGAGTGGACGCCGTATACGTTCGGGACGGCCGGGTTGTATTGGGGGAAGAAGGAGTAGACCAGTTCTCGGTTCTCAGTTCCCCGTGCGGGAGGCCGGAAGGCTCGTCCGGCTTCATTAGACAGGCAGATTCCTCCTTGCTCACTTCGTCTGCGCGGCGGAAGGACAAGTTTAATTGCTGGGTGGGATGGTCTTTGCAGAATGATCCAGCGGAAAGATACTCAGCAGGGTTTCATCGCAGCACCAGCTTTTGCGATTCAGCGACGGGTGCAGGAGTCTTAAACGAATCGAGGTAGGCATCGGCGATGCTGTAGCGAATGACCTTCTCGTAGTCGTCGCCCAGAAATTTCTTCAAGCGATCGGTGTTCATGATGTACTGGCCGGTCATGTAAGGTAGGGCCTCGGGTGGGATGGCCGAGATCCCGCGTTTCCAGAGATATTGCAGGACCATGCGCATGGCCCACTTGCCGGGTACTCGAATAACCTTGGCGTGTGCCGTGTCGGTGCATTGACGAAACGTCACAGGTTCTCCGCGGCCGGCGACGTTGAGAATGGTCAGCCGGCGGGCTTCCGGTTCGCGCCGCAGAATCCAGGCGAGGAGGCGCGCCATGTCGTCCACGTGGACGAACTGGATCTTATTGTCCAGATATTGCTGCCCGTACGGAAGCATGCAGGGCAAGCGAGTGCCTTCCTTGCGCATCTGGGTGGCGCGCTTGCCTTTGCCGTTGGGCGTGCCGCGGAACGCTCCCATCAGGTAGTTCTCGACGCTCGCTCCGGCAAAAATGTGCGGTCTGAGAATGTAGGCACTGCACCCGCGCAGGGCAGGGGCGCGCTGTTGCACGACCCTGTCCGATTCCCGCTTGTGGACGGCGTAGGGTAAGGTGTGGGCCTCGAGTGCGAACTCTTCGCTGACCGGGCCGGGAAGGTCCGGGCCATAAACCGAAACGCTGCTGGGGAAAATGAACTGGCGGATGCCGCTGTCCTGGTCGCGATTGGCTTCGGTAATGGCCTCCATCACGCGGGCGGTTCCGGCGACGTTGATTTGCCACATGCGGTCTACGTCGAGTACGCCAGTGCGTTGTGGGTCGATCACGAAGGCGAGGTGAACCACTGAGAAGGGGCGCGTCTCCCGAAACAAATGAAAGAGGGCGCGGCAGGAGTCTTCAACCCCGAGATCCATGCGGATGAAGCGAATGCCTTGCTCGGTCTTGGGCGGAGAGATATCGATCCCGATGACCGAGTAGTCCGCGAGGTGGGGCAAGAGGCGCAAACCGAGGTTTCCCGACACGCCGGTGACCACGACCGTTGGCTTGGACGAATTCATTGCGAGCAGACCAAAATCGTAGCACAGGGGCCTGAACGGGGCTTGTGCGGGAACCTCGGGAGTTCATGCGAAATCGGTTGGACGCAAACTCAGGGGAACATTCATAATCACGCTTATGGCGGAGTTACCCATGACGGATGCGGCGACCATGCGGGCCGAGAAGCGCACGGTCGCAGGGAATTCCGTGCTGGCCGCGATTGCCATCACAGCCCTGAAGATCGTGGTGGGCTTCTCGACGGGCAGCTTGGGTATTCTGTCGGAGGCGGCGCACTCCGGGCTGGACCTTGTGGCGGCGGTGATCACGTTCTTCTCGGTGCGGGTGTCGGATAAGCCCGCCGACGCTGAGCACCAGTATGGCCACGGCAAGGTCGAGAACTTCTCCGCTTTCGTCGAAACCGGGTTGTTATTGCTCACCTGCATTTGGATCACCTACGAAGCGATCAAGCGCCTGTTCTTCCATAGCGTGGAAATTGAGCCTTCGGTCTGGGCGTTCGTGGTGATGCTGACCTCGATTGCAGTGGACCTGTGGCGGTCACGCGCGCTCGGCAGGATCGCCCAGAAGTATGACAGTCAGGCGCTCGAGGCGGATGCGCTGCATTTCTCGACCGACGTCTGGTCGAGCAGCGTTGTGATCCTCGGATTGCTTCTGGTGCTTTTGGGCCGGACCTACGGGATTGACTGGCTGCGCGATGCCGACCCGGTGGCGGCACTGGTAGTGGCCGGGATCGTGGTGCACGTGAGTTCGCGCCTGGCTCGCAAGACGGTCGATGCATTGCTGGACGCCGCTCCGGCGGGAGTGCGGCACCAGATCCTCGATGCGGTGGCGAGGGTCGAGGGCGTGCTTGAAGTGGACCGCGTGCGCATCCGGCGGGCGGGGAACCGCTACTTCGCAGACGTGGTGGTGGGGCTGGCGCGGACGGCGACGTTTCAGCACACCGGACGCGTGGCGGACGCCGTCGAAAAGGCGGTGCACGACGTCCTGCCGGATGCGGATGTCACGGTGAACTCGGTGCCACGCCCGGGCCGCACGGAGAACATCTTCGACCAGATCCGGGCCGTCGCGACCCGGCACAACCTGAATGTACACGACGTCAGCGTGCAAGACCTGGATGGGCGCCTGCATGTGGAGCAGCATCTGGAACTGGACGAGAAGCTGTTGCTAAAGGATGCCCACGACCGCGTGACCGCCCTCGAGGCGGAGATGCGGGAAGAGGTGCCAACCATCTCTTCCATCCTGACCCACATCGAGAGTGAGCCGGCCACGATTGAGCCGGGGGATGAAATGGTGCGCGACGCGGCACTGGAACGGCGGCTGAAAGCGATCGCGACGGAATTTCCCGAAGTGCTCGACATGCATGAAATCCGAGTCAAGCGCGTGCGCGGCCGGCTTTATGTTTCGTGTCACTGCACACTTTCGGATGATTTGCCGCTGTCGCGGGTGCACGATATCCAGACGGAGCTCGAGATTCGCTTCAAGCAGGACGCGCCCGAGCTTTTCCGGGTCCTGATTCATCCCGAACCGCTCACCGACAACCGGCGATAGGTTGTCGAGCGGTTAGCCGTGGAAAGGCTGTGCCGGTGGTGCGGACCTCCGTGTGTGTCCTCGGTTGCGAAAAGTTGCCTGACTTCAGGGCCACCCTATATTCTTCCCCGTTATGTCTACGCTGGTGGAATGCGTTCCGAATTTTTCCGAAGGCCGCGACAAGGCGAAAGTCGATGCCATCGTCGAGGCGATGAAGATCAACGGCGTCTACTTGCTTGACCGTGAGATGGACGCCGACCATAACCGCTGCGTCATCACTCTGGTCGGTGAGCGGGACGCGATCCAAGAAGCGGCGATTCGTGGTGTGGGGAGGGCGTCCGAGTTAATCGACCTGACCAAGCACCAGGGTGCGCATCCACGCATGGGGGCGGCCGATGTAGTGCCCTTTATCCCGATCGACGGCGTGACAATTGAAGACTGCGTAGCCATGGCGCAGCACGTGGGGACCGAGATATGGCAGCGCTTTCAGATTCCTGTCTACCTGTACGAAGCGGCGGCGCGGACGCCCGAGCGGACGAATCTGGAAAACATCCGGCGAGGACAGTTCGAGGGAATTCGCGACGAGATTGCCACCAATCCGGCTCGGCGCCCGGATTTTGGCGACCCGCGCGTGCACCCGACTGCGGGCGCCACAGTGGTGGGTGCGCGAAAATTTCTCATCGCCTACAACGTATTTCTGAACACGCCGGATGTAGAGATCGCGAAGAAAGTCGCGAAGGCAGTGCGGTTCTCAAGCGGCGGAATGCGCTACGTGAAGGGCGCAGGATTCCTCGTGCGCGGCATGGCGCAGGTTTCCATGAACCTGACCGACTTCGAGCAGACGCCGGTACATCGCGTGTTCGAACTGGTGAAGCGTGAGGCAGCCCGTTACGGAGTCATGCCCGTGTCGTCAGAGATTGTCGGGCTGATTCCCAAAAAGGCGCTGGAGCAAGCGGCGGAGTGGTTCCTGCAGGTGGAGAATTTTGATTCGTCGCTGATCCTGGAGAACCGCTTGGCGGCGGTGATGAGCGGGAAGACGGCAGTCGGAGGGCTCCGTGCCGGCGTGGAGCCGTTCGTGGAACAACTGGCGGCGCCGACCGCGACTCCTGGCGGTGGCAGCGCGGCTGCGGCCGCAGGTGCGATGGCAGCGGGTCTTGTGCACATGGTGGCGGCCATGTCGCGGGGAAAGAAAGCGTACTTGCAGTACGAGAGCGAGCTGAGTGCCGCCATTGCGAAGCTGTCACAACTGCGGGAGGAGTTGAAGGCGGCGGTCGACGCCGATGCCGAGTCCTATAACGCGGTTATGAAAGCCTACAGGCAAGCGAAAGACGTGGCGGATGGCGACGCCATCGTCGATCGCGCGCTGAAGCAGGCGACCAACGTGCCCTTCGGAGTGGCGAAGCGGGCGAGCGAGGTTGGCGACTGGGCGAAAAAACTTGGGCCCATCACGAATCCAAACATGAAATCGGATCTGGCGACAGCCTCGGCGCTGGTGCGGGCCGCGGTCGAAGGCGCGCTCGCCAATGTGGAGATTAATCTGGCGTCGATCAAGGATGACAGTTTTGTGCGGGAGACGCGCCAACGCGTAGTGCGGTTGAGCTAGTTTTGGCGGACCGCCGAAACAGCAAGAGGCGCCCACGAGGCGCCTCCTAAAGCCCGCTGCGCTACTGGTTACTGCTTCTTCTTCTTATTTCCGAGCAATCCACCTAATGCGTCGATGGCGCTGCTGGCCGCGTCGCCAGATTTCCCAGCACCTGCCTTGCCCCCACCGAGCACACCCTGAAGCGCGCCTCCCGCCAGTCCTGTGGCTAGCCCTTTTACATCGGGGATGAATTCGGGTTTGGCTGTGGTGCCGGCAATCGCGAAGGGAATCCCCTTGCCTCCGCCGGCCACCTCCGCTAAGCCTCCGACCACACCGCCATGAAGGTTGGCGAGCATCTTGAAGTTCAGCGCACCGGCGGGGCTAACCGTCCCAGCGCCAGTGATGACGCCAATTGCGGGAACCGTAAGGTTGAGATTGTCAGCACGAGTGCCCTCCGGCGCGACGCGGGTGTTGGTGCTGAAGTTTTCGATCGCCGTGTCAGGATTTGACACCGCCTTGCCCGCGAAGGTCGAAAGGGCTCCGAGCTTGGAACCCAGATCGAAATTCGCAAGCTTCGTGTTCGCCAGACGCACCGGGCCGGTAATGACGAGTTTGTCGACGGGGCCGACGATCGCTAGATCCGCGGTCAGCGTACCACCTTTCAACTGCGATCCGGAAGGCAGCACGACTCCGAGCGCGGGCAGCATAGCTTCCAGTTCCTCCACCGGCATGTTCGGAGCGGCGAGCTTCATGTTGACCAGTTGCGACTCGCCTTCGCTCTTGAAGGTTCCGGTAAGGTGAGCCACAGCTTTGCCGATCTCGAGGTCCCCCTGGGTGATGTGGGCGGTCTGCTTGTCGAGGTCGATATCGACCGTATGCTTGACGACCACGGCCTTGGGAGCGGGCGAGCCTTTGGGCGAGAACTGTAGCTTGTTGCCCGTAAATGTCCCCACTGCCTTGGCCATGGTGCCGTTGGAGTTCAGCGTGCCGTCGAAGTTGGCAAGTCCGGCGATTCCGCTGGCAGGATCGATGAATCCCGAGGCAGCGATGTCCATGTTGTCGACTTTGACCTTGGCATCGAAAGGCGTCTTGGCGGCATCGGCGGAGTTGATGGGGCCGGCCTGTCCAGAGATGTCCGCGTTTCCGCCCGCCGGCAGCTTGGCCTTCAGGCTGAAGGGGAACTGTGAGGTCAGGGAGAAATTCGTGACAGTGATGTTCACGTTGTCATAAATGTGCGGCTTCGCTTTTGAATTCGCATTGCCAACAATCAGTTTGCCGTCAGTCACGCTTAGCTTGCCCACGGAGACGTTCGGAGTGGACGAAGAACGCCCGCCTGAAGGGGAAGAAGTGCTGACAGAAGGAGTAGACGGCGGCTTGGCGGCGCTCCCGCCCAGGCTCGAAAAATTCCATTTGCCGTTCGAAGCTTTGAGCAGCGTGATCTGCGGCTGCTCGAGGGTGATGTCGGTCACGTTGAGTTGCTTGGACGTGATCAGGGGCATGAGTTCGACGCCGACGTTCAACGATTTCGCAGTCACGAATGGCGCGGTGCCGAACGCGGGGTCCTCGGCGATCGCAATATTGTCGGCTGTGACCGAGCCGCTGAGGATCGACAAGCTCAGGTTCCCAACCTTAACCTGGCGTCCTACGGCACCGGTGGCCTCAGCCTCGATCCTGGGACGGAAACTGTTGACGTTGATCACAAAGGGCAGGGCCACCAGGATGACAATGATGAGAGCAACCACAATGCCGATGATTTTGACGATGCGTTTCATGGCCTTTTTCCTGTCTTCCGACGACGTCGGAGGTTAGGGAACTACGATGTTGGAAGGAGCACAGGCGCAGTAGGTTTGCCGGGCGGCGGATAAGTCTATCAAAAAAGACTTCCGACTACTGTGAGGGGTTTACTGGATCGGAGGCACCGCCCTCCAGTTCTTTTTCGCGCCGGTCCCGGCGAGCACTGCTCATTCGAATCGAGGTATCGAGTTCCTTCTTGGCTTCATCCTTGCGCCCCAGGCGCATTAGGATCTGTCCGCGCAAATAGTGGACGCGCGAGGAGCTCGGATCCAGTTGTCCGGCAACCTGCAATTGAGCCAAAGCTTTTTCGTTCTGATTCTGCCGCTGATACACCTTAACCAGGCCCAGGTGCGCGGTGAACAGCTTGGGATCCCGCGTCAAGGCTTGCTGGTAGCTTTTCTCCGCCCCGCTGTCGTCATTTAGAAGGAAGTAAACGTTGCCCAGTTCGTCGTAGTTGAAAGCGATGTCGGGCTCGACCGCGATGTCTTTCAGAAACTCATCCCGCGCGCGCGGGTAGTCGCCTTTTTTTGAGTGCAGCAGACCCAGGTGATAGTGCACGAGCGGCAGTTTGGGATTTGCCTCAGCTGCGGCGGTGAGCTCACGCAGAGCATCGTCGTAGGCTTCAAGCTGCAACATGGCCTTGCCGAGAAACAAGTGGACCTCCGCGGAGTCGCCGCCAACCTCGGCCATTCGCCGCACGGCGCGTTCTGAGAGTGCGTGGCGGTCGGCATTCTCCGCCGACAGGCTTAGAACATAGAGATAGACGAGGTCTTTCGATTGCTGCTGCCAGAGGGGCTCCAGCATGTCGGCGGCTTCCACAAAGCGATCCGTGAAGAAGTAGCACTGCCCGAGAAGGTAACGGGCTTGCTCGTTATCGGGAGCATCTCTCACCACCGATTCGAATGGCGCGATCGCGTGGCGGTAGTCGGCCTGGCGGTAATAAGCCAGTCCGATGTTCAGGCGGATACCCGCCAGCTTGGGGGCAAGCTGTTCGGCTTGGCGAAGGTTGGTGAGGGCAGCGCTCCATTCCTGCCGGCGCATATGAATTACACCGAGGTTCGCGTAGGCACCGGCAACGCGCGAGTCTAGCGCCAAGACGCGCTTGAAGCTGCGCTCTGCCTGATCAAGGTCGCCCTTCTTGAGAGCTTCTTCTCCTTCGGCGAAGATGCGCTTGGGATCGCCCGAAGCAGGGTGTGACTGAGGCGAACGGGACTGTGCCGAAGGCGGCTGCGTTTGTCCGGCGGCGGCTGAAAATCCAAGCAGGCCCGCGGCAGTGGCCATCAGGACTACGATTCTTGACACTGGTTGCACTGTGCTGTAGTGTCCGCCAACGGCGAGGCAGACTTCAAGCACAGCGAAAATTCTGGGTTAGAGCGTAAGCTGATCACGGCTATCTGCCAAAGGAAAGGAAGGAATGGTCACGATCCGGGATGTAGCCAGAGAAAGCGGGTTCTCGTCCACCACGGTGTCGATCGTACTGAACAACGCGCCGCTGGCGCGCTATATCCCTGCCATCACCAAGAAGAGGATCGAGCGCGCCGCGAAAAAGCTGGGCTATCGGCCAAACCTGTTCGCGCGCTCGCTACGCAGCAAGCGCAGCCATACCGTGGGCGTGATGGTCTTCGACATGACCGATCCGTTCTGCACGCTGGTATTGCGCGGGATCGAGAACTCGCTCTACCAGTCTTCGTTTCTTCCCATCCTCACCGACGTGCATAACGAGCGCAGCCGCTTCGAGCGCTACCTCGAGATGCTGCTCGACCGGCGGGTGGAAGGGCTGATCGTGGTGGCGAACTGGCTTTTCCTCGACATCAACCTGCTGGCCGACCTGGAAAAAAGCAGCGTGCCCGCGGTCATCATCGGAAGAGAACTCGACACCGACCAGATCAGTTCGCTCATCGTCGACAATGAACTGGGCGCGCACATGGCAATCGAACACCTCTACGCGCTTGGGCACCGGAAGATCGCATTCATCCGCGGGCCGAAGGCGCTCGTGGATACCAGTCCGCGCTGGAAGGGCATCCGGAATTTCTCGAAGACCAGCGGCCTCGAACTCGACGAGCGTATGATTATGGATCTGCCGGAATCCCGAGATCCGATTTCGAGCTTTGACGCCGGCTACAAACTCACCGAGGAGCTGATCAAGCGCAGGCGTCCCTTTACCGCCATCGTGGCCTTCGACGACATGACCGCCTTTGGAACAATCCGGGCGCTGGCGAAGGCCGGGATCCGGGTTCCCGACCAGTGTTCGGTGATCGGGTTTGACGACGTGGCGACTTGCGGGATCTACACGCCATCCCTGACCACGGTCCGACAGCCGCTGGAAACCATGGGCGCCCAGGCGGTAAGCATCCTGGTCGACGGTATTAACGCGGTGCTGGAAAAGCGAGAATCGTCGGCCCTGCACCGCAAAATGGCGCCCGAACTGGTGGTGCGGGAGTCGACTCGGGCGCTCTCCTAGGGCCGTCGGGGCGATTTTTATCTTGACAGCAATTGCCACATAATCGCACTATTCATACGTTTTAATAAAAGGATTCATGTTGTTTTCTCGTGGGTGGGTCTGAGGTCGACGCGATGAGGCGCCGGCCCAGGCCGAGTGTCCAGCGAATCGTGGGGTGATAAATGAAATCCTGTCGCGTTTGCTCTCTCTTTGCCCTGGTTGTTCTCGCTTTCAGTACGCTCCTTCGGGCGCAAGACACTGCGTCCATCACCGGCACGGTCACTGATCCAACCGGGGCCGCAGTCGCTGGCGCCAACGTGATACTGTCTAGCCCGGACAGAGGCGTAAATCGCACGGCCGTCACCAATTCGTCGGGAGACTACCTTTTCGCCGTGGTGGCGCCCGGCACCTACGATCTTGCGGTTGAGGGAGCAGGTTTCAAGAAATACCAAGCCAAAGGAGTGATCCTGCGTGTAGCCACGAAGTCTCGCGTTGACGTTGCGCTGCAGGTGGGTGCGGCCACGTCGGAGATCACGGTGGAGGGCACCGCAGTCGCGCAGGTGGAGACGCAGTCCTCCGATCTCGGGAACACTGTAGGCGGCAAGGAGATCACGCAGCTTGAGCTGAACGGGCGCGACTTCACCCAGCTGCTGACCCTGTCAGCGGGTGTCAGTAATCAGTCTGGTTCCGATGAAGGCGGACAGGGCGCCTCCACCGTGGCTTTCAGCATCAATGGCGGCCGCACCGAGTACAACAATTTCGAAGTGGACGGCGGCGACACGCTCGACAACGGCAGCAACACCACGATCAACGTCTACCCCAGTATCGATGCGATCGCGGAATTCAAGGTGTTGTCGTCGAACTACGGCGCGCAATACGGCAAGAACGGGTCGGGTTCGGTCGAGGTCGAGACCAAGTCGGGCACGTCTTCGTTCCACGGGGACGTGTACGAATTCATCCGCAACGATGCTTTTAACGCCACGCAGTTCGGCTTTTCCTCGGTTCCTGGATACAAGAAGCACGATTTCGGCTTTACCATCGGTGGCCCGGTTTTCATTCCGCGCGTCTACAACACGAACAAGCAGAAGACATTTTTCTTCTGGTCGGAGGAGTGGCGGCGGGAACTTGTGCCGCCGATCGGTTTCTTTTCGACGACAACGGTGCCGACGGTGAACAACCGCATGGGGGACTTCGGCGACCAGTGTCCGGCCGTGCCTCCTGCGGGTTCCACACTCGAATGCCCGGTCGTTCCGTCTCTAATCAACGGTGCGGCACCGCCCGCTCCGCTGGTGGTGGGGCAGCCCTTCCCCAACAACAACCTGGCTCCCTATATCGCGAGTCAGTCAATCGCAACTGCGCTGACCGCTTTGATCCCGCAACCCAATGCCTCCTCGGGGTTCATTCCCGGCGTGAACGATCAGTGGTTCTTACCACCTACGCTTCCCACGCACTGGCGCCAGGAATTGTTCAAGATCGACCACAATATTACTGATAAGGTCCGGGCGAACTTCCGTTACATTCACGACTCCTGGAACCAGCAATATCCGGTTCCACTCTGGACCGACGGTACTACTTTCCCGACCGTCCAGACTGCCTTCAGCAACCCTGGCGTCAGCATGGTGGCTCGGCTCACGGCGTCGGTTTCCCCGACACTGCTGAATGAGTTTGTAGCCAGCTACACGACGGATCATATTGCGACCAAGCTCACTGGCCCCTGGCAGCGTGGCAACTGCTGCGGAAACCTCGGACTGTTCGACAACGGCTTCGGTTTCGGTCAGCCTCGGGTTCCGGGAGTAAGCCTCGTCGACAGTCAGTACAGCTTTGCGGAAGACCCCGGTTATGTTCCTAACGGGCCTTTGAATTCGAACCCGACCGTCACCATTCGCGACAACGTGACCAAGATTATCGGCGCGCACAACCTTCAGTTTGGCCTCTACTACGCGAATGCTCACAAGAACGAGCTGCCACAACCACCTACCGCCGCAAACGGGTTGCTGAGCTTTGCAGATACGACGAACGGAAGTCTGAATTCGAGCGGGAATGCATACGCCGACCTGCTGTTGGGCAACGTCAGCGGCTTTACCCAGCAACAGGCCCAGCTCAAGATGCACAACTATTACAAGATCTACGAGCCCTTCATTCAGGACGATTGGCACGTCACGAGTCGCCTCACACTGAATCTTGGCATAAGGTTCAGCTTCTTCGGTACCTATCGCGAGCTGAACAACCTGTCGTTTAATTTCGATCCTCGCTTCTACGTGCCCGGCAACAGCGGCGTGGACTCCAATGGGAACTCATTCTTTGCTCCCTCAACTACGAATCCTTTCAATGGATGGGTGCAGTGCGGAGTTACCCCCGGGGTTCCTTCAGGCTGCATGACCAATCATTGGTGGAACCCCGCGCCCCGCATTGGGTTTGCCTATGATTTGTTTGGCGACGGGAAATGGGCTGTGCGCGGCGGGTACGGGATCTTCTATGAGCACATGAACGGAAACGAGTCGAATACCGACTTGCTCGAGCCGTTCAACGACAAGACGCAGACCACCAGCGTCATCAACGTCTTCTATTCGAACCTCAATCCCAGTCTGCTCGGCGGAGGCACTCCGCCGATCGTGGTGGCTTCCATTCCGAGCAAGGCCACCTGGCCCTATGTGCAACAGTGGCATCTCGATGTGCAGCACGACTTGGGAAGGGGAACGGTGGCAACCGTTTCGTACGTTGGCAGCTCTGGCATCCACTTAACTCGCGCCTATGCGTTGAACCAGATTCTCCCGGTGCCGCTGAGCCAAAACCCGTACGGGCCGGGACAAGTCATTACGCCTGATGACTGCAGCTCAGTCAGCATCGGTGCGGACCTGCAAGCTACCGCTACAGCCAATGTAGACACCACCAACCCGGTTACCACCACTGGGTCATGGGCCAACAACCTGGCCGTTGCCTGCGGCAACGACCCGAACCCCTATCGCCCCTTCCTGGGTTTCGGCGCGATTGGCCGCAAGGATCAAACCGCGTCTTCCATCTACCATGGGCTGCAAGTGGGCGTGCGACGGAGCGTCGGTTCCCTGCAGCTTAATTTCGCCTACACCTACAGCCACTCGATCGACGATTCGTCGTCAGCCAACGACGCCGGCTTGCTTAACACCTATGCGCTGAACTCGCTTCGTGCCAGCTCCAACTTTGACCAGCGCCACAACCTGACGATCGGCTACGTTTACGACCTGCCCTTCATGCGAGGAAAAAGCCTGCGGGACAAGCTTTTGGGTGGCTGGCAATGGTCGGGCATCACCACGCTCCAGAGTGGCACTCCTTTCAGCGTGTACAACCAAGGGGGTACCCCTCCTAATGCAGTCTCGACCGGCGACAACGCTGGGGTAGGCAATCTGGCATCGCCGATCGGCAATCTGGGTGGTTTGACGGCAGGTTCCTATCCGGACGTCATCGGAAACCCGCGGGCAGGCGTAGTGAATACACCTTCCGACGGTTTTCATGGTCCTCTGCTGTACAACCCCAACGCTTTCGCCGCACCGCGCGGGCTAACCTTCGGCGACGCCCCAAGAAACTTTCTCAACAACCCCTGGCGGACGAATTTTGACATGGCCTTGATCAAACATTTCAACATCACCGAGAGCAAGTACTTCGAATTTCGCGCTGAGGCTTTCAACATCTTCAACCACATCGAGTTCAACACCCTGGGTGGCGACGGAGGATCCCAAGGTTCGAATTCGGGAGCAGGGAACTCCGACAGCATCATCGGTTGCTACGACGCCAACAATGTCGCCTGCGCGAATACTGTGAATCTGTTCCGCTCGGGATCCGCGCACGAGCCGCGGATTCTTCAGTTAGCGTTGAAGTTCTTCTTCTAAGCGCTATCGAGCAGAACGAAACAAAACTCCCGGCCTCGACAGAACCCGGGAGTTGTTGTTTGCGGTAAATTGTCCTCTACGGGCAAAAAGCCTTCAGGCTAGTTCCCAACCCCCACTGGCTGCGTCGCTCCCCGGTCTACTGCCGTAAACGCCCGTTCCAAATCCGCGATCAGATCATCCGCATGTTCGATTCCCACCGACAGCCGGATCAACTGCTCCGTCACGCCCATCTTCTGGCGCTCCTCGGGGCGGATCATGGCGTGAGACGTAATCACCGGAATCGTCACCAGCGACTCGACACCGCCGAGGCTGGGCGCCAGCGTGAACAACTCCAGGGCTTCGACGAAGCGGCAGGCGTCTTCGCCGGTGCCATCGATCTCGAAGCTGAGCACGCCGCCTCCGCCGCGCATCTGCTCCATGGCTAGCGCGCGCTGCGGGTGGCCCTCGAGGGATGGATAATTCACGGCGCGAACCTTGGAATGCGACTTCAGGTACCGCGCCACCGCCAGCGCGTTGTCGTTCTGGCGCTGGACGCGCACCGCCAGCGTCTTGATGCCCCGCAACAGCAGCCAGGCGGCGTGCGGATCCATGTTGCAGCCGAGTGTGGTGCGGGTGGCGTGGATGGCCTCGATGAGGTCTTTGCGCCCGGCGAGAATGCCGCAGATCAAGTCCGCGTGTCCGCCGAAGTACTTGGTGCCGGAGTGCATGACCAGGTCGATGCCGAACTCGGCGGGACGGCAATTGATGGGGGTGGAGAACGTGCTGTCGATGATGGTAATGAGGCCGTGGCCGTGGGCGAGGCCGGCAACTTTCTTCAGGTCGACCACGCGCAGAGTGGGGTTCGTCGGCGACTCCAGGTGGATGATCTTCGTATTCGGCCGGATGGCGGCGGCGTGCTGCGCGTAATCGGTCGTGTCGACGAGCGTGACCTCCACACCAAACTTCAGCAGCCACTGAGTCAGAAACTTGGTCACGCCACCGTAGATGTCACGTTGTGCGATGATGTGGTCTCCGCTGCGCACCAGGGCCAGCAAGGCCGTGCTGATCGCCGACATGCCCGAGGCGAATAGCAAGGCGGCATCGGCGCGCTCGAGTTCCGCGATGGCTTTCTCGGCGACAGTGTGCGTGGGATTTCCGTAACGCGTGTAGAAGCGGTCAGTGGGCGTGGCCCGGACCTGCTCCTCCATGTCGGTCACTTCGAAGGTCGACGTCTGGTAAATCGGCGTGCTGACCGGGCCGTTTTTCTTGCTCAGGTCCATGCCGCCGCGAACCGCTTCAGTTTCCGCGTGCCGTCGCTGCTTCTTCATGACGATCTCCTGAGAGTTCAGGCTTTCACTGTTGCCTGGTCGAAAGCCGGCACGGGTGAGAACCACTGTGCCGATCTGGGGTGGCGTCCGCTGGTCAGTTCATCGAACCCGCGCTGCAACTCGCGCGTCACTGGGCCGGTCTTGCCGCTGCCAATGGTGCGGAAGTCGATTTCGCGCAAACCGACAACTTCGGCTGCCGTTCCGCACACGAAAACCTCATCGGCGATGTAAAGCTGGTCGCGTGAGATCGGCTCTTCGACCACGGTGTAGCCCATGTCGCTAGCGATGGTGATCAGGCTGTCGCGGGTGATGCCTTCGAGAATCGATCCGCGCGGCACGGTGTAGATGACGCCGTTGCGGACGACGAAAATGTTCTCGCCCGTGCACTCGGCCACATAGCCAGTGGGGTCGAGCATGACGGCCTCGTCGAAGCCCAGGCGCTGCGATTCGGTCTTTGCCAGAATCGAGCCCACGTAGTTTCCCGAGACCTTGGCTTTAGTCATCATGATGTTGGGATGCAGGCGGGTGAACGACGAGACGTTCGCGCGGATGCCGCGTTCTTTCGCTTGCTCGCCGAGGTACGCCTTCCACTCCCACACCGCAATGATCAGCCGAGGCTTGCCCGCGTCCACCACCATGCCCATCGCACCGTCGAGGTAAATCAGCGGCCGGATGTAGCAAGAGGTAAATCCGTTGGCTGCGATAAGTTGATGGATGCCCTTGCAGATTTGGTCTTTCGTGTAAGGCAGGTCGCGGAAACCCACGACCAAAGCGGAATCGAGTAGCCGTTCCACATGCTCGTCGAGCCGGAAAACGGCGGGGCCGTTCTGCGTCTCGTAGCAGCGGATGCCCTCAAAAACGCTGAAGCCATAATGCAAGCCGGCATTGACGAAGGGAACGACTCCCTCGGCGGCGGGCCGAAGCTCGCCCTCCATCCAGATGTAGCGCGGGGTGCCCGACATAACTCTCCTGCAATCGATAGGTTTTCGGCCACAAACAGGCACCACCAGATTAGCCGCGACGCTTGGGCCGGGCAAGGGGAACACTTTCTGGTGGACGGGCGGCACGATCCCCAGCCGAACGGTTCTCTCCGATTGTTATAATCCGGCGCCTATGGAAACGGGACTACGAAATCGGGTCGCCATCGTTGCCGCGTCGAGTCAGGGGATCGGGCGAGCGACTGCTCAGGCCTTCGCTGCCGAGGGTTGCAAAATCGCAATGTGCGCCCGCAACGAGGGCGCCCTGCAAGCGGCCGCGGGAGGAATCCGGCAGCAGCATAAAGTTGACGTCTTTGCCCAGGCCCTCGACGTCACCAATGCGGACGCGGTCCACGATTTTGTGGAAGCTGTCGTTACCAAGTTCGGCTCGGCGGACATTTGCGTTACCAACGCGGGCGGCCCTCCGGCCAAAGGGTTTCTGGCCACCTCGCTCGACGACTGGCACAAGGCGGTCGAGTCGAACTTCTTGAGCGCGGTGTACTTCGCGCGGGAAGTGATCCCACACATGCAAAAGCGGCGTTGGGGGCGGATCGTGACCATCACCTCGATCACCACCAAGCAGCCCGTGCTGGAACTGGTTTTGTCGAATGCGGTGCGCTCGGCGGTGGTGGGGTTGGTGAAGAGTCTGGCCAACGAGTTCGGGAAGGATGGGATCCTGGTGAACAACGTGGGACCCGGGTTCACCGCCACCGACCGATTAAAAGAGTTGGCCAAGGTCCGCTCTGCGGCGTCGGGCAAGTCGCAACAGGAGATCTTCGATGGCTGGGCCGTGGACGCGGCCCAGAAGCGCATTGGGGAGCCCAGCGAGGTCGCCGATGCCATCGTCTGGCTGGCCTCCGAGCGAGCGTCGTTCGTGACCGGCCAGACAATTCTTGTCGATGGCGGGGCCTACAAGGGACTGTGACCATCGGTCGCTGAAAGGCCGCGGAAGGACGGTCCGAATGAGAACTTTTTCTGGTTCGAACCCGCCCAGTTTTCTTGCGAATCACGCTCCGTTTTTAGTACGCTTACGCGCAACTCCTGAACCAGTCATAGAGGACCCATTTACGCCTGCTCGGGCGCCACGGGGAAGGAGGGCATTTGTACGGGCGACCATGAACATGCTACGGCAGGAGACGATGCGAACCAGCCTTGGGGCACTGGCTCGCGTGGCATGTTGGCGCTCACACACTTCTTGAGTCTTCAAACAGCGTCAGTTCAACAGCGACCCCGGGTCGGGGAGGAGTGTATGTCCAAGTTCATCCGCAGACAGTTGTGGTGGCTAGTGGCAGCAGCCTTATTGATTGCGCGAGCGTCCGGGCAAGGTGGAGCGACCGGCGCCATCGGCGGCACGGTACAGGACGCAACGGGCGCGGTGATTGCCAACGCAGACGTGCGCATCACCAATCAAGACACGGGTACAGTCACGCGCACGACCAAAACCGACGCCACCGGATCGTTTACCGCCAACCTGCTGCCCGTGGCGACGTATACGGTGAGTATTACGAGCGCAGGATTCCGGGAGGCGAAAATTCCTGACGTGGTTGTGCGGGTGACCGAAACCACGCGCATGAGCGCGAAACTGGTGCCCCTGCAGGTCCTGGAAAAGGTCGAGGTGCAGGCCGTTGTCCAGGCAGTGGAAACTACCTCGGCGACCACAGGACAAGCTATCGAGTCAAAGACCATCCGTGATCTCCCGCTTGCGACCCAGAACTTTCAACAGCTGCTGACTCTCTCAACTGGTGCCCAAAGCGAATTGAACGCATCCACTCAACTGGGGCGGGGTGCCACGAAGATCTTCGTCAACGGCCAGCGCGAGGACAACAACAACTATCAGATCGAGGGCATCAGCGCCACCGACTACAACGTCGCACAGGGCACCAATGTGCCGTTGCCCAATCCCGATGTGCTTGGCGAGTTCAAGGTTCAGACCTCTCTGTACGATGCCAGTCAGGGACGCAACGGTGGCGGCAACGTCAATGCCATCCTGAAGACTGGTACAAAGACCTTCCACGGCGACGCCTATGAATTCCTCCGAAACGATGTGCTGAACTCCAACGAGTATTTTCAGAAAGCTGCAGGACGGCCGCGTCCGCCCGTGAAGCAGAACATTTTTGGCGGCAGCTTCGGCGGCCCGGTCGGCAAAGAAGCTCAGGGCGGCTTCTTCTTCGTGAACTACCAGGGCACCCGCCAGAGGAGTGCACTATCGCCGGGGACGCTGATCAATACGACCCTGCCCGTGATCCCAGCCTCGGCCCGAGTTGATGCAACGATGGATGCGGCTTTGGAGGCCGCATTCAAGGTGACGAACATTGACCCTGTTATTCACAAGCTCTTGTTGTTTAAGAGCAATCAGTTTGGTGCGCCGGCGGGGGGATACCTGTTCCCGGCACTCCAGGGAAATATTGGCACTTCCGCCCCATTCATCTCGAGCAAACCGGGAAAATACACGGACGATCAGTTCACCACCACCTGGGACCGAGAATTCCGCGAGGGGAAGGATAAGCTCGGTGCTCGTTTTTTCTTCTCGAACTCTGACTCGTTTTTGCCGTTTGGCGCAGGCGGACTGCAGGCTTCTCTTGGGGCTACTCTGGCCAGCAGCATCAACGCCACTGATTTGGACTTCCCCTATGACCTGCCCATCAACGCCCGCTTCCTGAGCATCGACGAGATACATCTGTTTTCTCCGGCGGTGGTGAACGACTTCCGGTTCGGCTATGTTCGCATCAACAATAGTCTCCAGAACATTCCGCCGGTCACTGCTACGGATCTGGGTATAGACCGGCCGACCAATAATGTCACCAATTCGATTTACAAGTTCACGTTGAACAGTTCCGGGTTTCAGCTGGGTCCGAGTCCCACCGCAAATCAGTACCAGACTCAGAACAACTACAGCTTCGTGGATAACCTGAGTTGGGCGCGCGGGGTGCACACGCTAAGCTTCGGCGGAGAGGCGACCCGCGTGAACCTCGACAAGCTGTTTCCGCAGGTCTTCAACGGACAGCTGATTTTCGCTTCTTCTAGCACCGGCTCAGATTTCCAGCAGTTTCTAGAGGGGGCGCCGCCGTTCAGCTTCGGTGGTGGCGGAGTCTACAACCACCAATACCGTGCCAACGACTACGCTTTCTACGGGCAAGACGTCTGGAAGGTTCGTTCAGATTTCACCTTCAACTACGGCCTGCGGGTGGAAATACTGGGGGCTTTCCACGACAATCTCTGCCACATCGGAAACCTCGACTCCACCCTCGCCAGCCAGGGCCAGTATCCATTTGTCTTTGGAAGCTGCGCCAAGTCCCTCAACGTGCCCGGACTCACTGGCTCAGGCAACAACACGACGTATCACAACAACTATGCGACCGGTCTGGCGCCACGCATCGGGTTCGCCTGGGATCTCTTCGGACGTCACACGACGTCACTTCGTGGCGGATTTGGCATCTACTACGTGCGTGAGGACGTAGGCAGCGTCGACCAGCTTAGCTTCCAGGCGCCATTCTTACCCGTGGCCTTCGGCGGCGGGCTGCCCGGCTGCGAGGCCACATTCTTCTCGGCGAACGCACCCGCGAACTGCATTCCGGCCGGTCAGACCTCGAACCCCAACGCGCTTCCAAAAGCCGGCGTGATCGACCCGAACTTCATTCCCTGTCTGGCATTGTTCCAAGGCTTTCCGGGGAACGACAGCACTCAGGCACCAAGTTTCGCTTGCAATGGCCCCGGTATTGCTTCCACTGGAGTATTCGGTCTGATCGTTCCGCGCCACTTTGTAACGCCCAGCACCGCACAGTGGAATCTAACTTTGCAGAGAGAACTCGCGAAGCAGTGGATTCTTGAGGTCGGCTACGTTGGCACCCATTCGATCCACTTGCGGGAAACCCGTACCAGCCTGCAGGCCCAGAACGTAACCAACAACCCGATCACGATCAAAGATCAAACGGGTCATTCTTATCAGATCATTTACAACACCATCAACAACGGCTCCGCCCGTTCTCGCTCGCTCCCCATCAACGGCTACAGCGGAATGCAATTGTTCGCCAATGATGCCTACTCGCATTACCACTCGTTGCAGGCGACGATTTCTCGCCGGTGGGGTGCCGGGTATTTCCAGGGCGCGTACACCTTCTCTCGTTCCACTGACGCTACTTCGAGCGGGAACACTGCGTTCAACACTGCCTTCAACGACGAATCCACACTGACCGCTTCCCGCGGCTTGTCGGATTTTGATCGCACCCACCGCCTGGTTGTCAGCTACCGCTACGATCTGCCCTCCTTCGGAGCCACCTCCGGCGCCAAGGGGCTGTTGCTGCGGGGATGGTCATTGAGCGGCATCACCACCTTCCAGTCGGGTACTCCGTTCTCAGTAATTGACTCAGGGTCTGGTACGGGGTTCCTCGGGGGAGGACTTACAACCACGTTGGGGGCGGACCTGGCTCCGGGCGGATCGATTTCGGCGGGCAAGACCAGCGGCGACATTCACCATCGGCTCAATGCCTACTTGAACATGAATAACTTCGCAACGGCGCCGTTGCTGTATCCGAACGATCCGGCACACCCCGCGATCAGCTGCGACCCAGTCAACAACCCGAACTTCTGCGGCACGAATTTCGGTGATCTTGGCCGTAACATCTACCGCGGTCCACACCAGCAGAACTGGGACTTTTCGCTGATCAAGAACTTCCGTTTGACCGAGCGCCAAACCCTACGATTCACGACCGACTTCTTCAACATCTGGAATCACGCGAACTTTGCCAGTCCCGCTCAGTCGGATGTTGAGAACGCGTCAACCTTCTCAAAGATCACGCAGACCGTGGGGACGCCGCGCTTGATCCAGTTCTCGCTGCGTTATGCCTTCTAACATGACGGAGAAGATTGGCACGCCCCTGATCCCCTTGCTCGAGCGCGACCAGGTTTCCCCGGAAATCGCCAATGTCTACCACGCCCTGCTCCAGCAGCGGGGCGTGGTCCCCAACATGTTTAAGACCCTTGCGCATACGCCTGGCCTGGCGTTGGGCGTGGCCGGCTTTTTGAAGTCCCTGCTCGGCGACAGTGCGTTGCCGGGCTGGTATAAAGAGCTGATTGCGGTACGCTTGTCGGCGCTGCTGGGATCCGACTACGCGGTGAAGGGGCACACCCTTTCGGCGAAGCAGAAGGGCGCGAGCGACGCGCAGATTGCGGCGGCGCGAGGCGATTTCGAGTCGGGTCCGTTCACCGAGGCCGAGAAGCTTGGCTTTCGCTGCGCCGAGAGGTTGCATCGGTCGGCGCGCGAGCTTGACGATGATTTCTATGCTCGCCTGAAAAGTGAATACACCGATCCACAGATTGTAGAGTTGATCGCGACCGCGGCGGCGTTCGAGCTCTTTCCGCGGCTCGTGGACGGCTTGCGGATTCCCATTACTCCGATCCCGGAACGTGTAAAAGGAAAGAGGGCCTGATGCGGTCCCTGGCTTCAAGACTTTCAGTGATGAGCGGCGAAGGCGCGCTCTCCGTGTTTGCCCGCGCCAAGGAGTTGGAGCGCGCGGGCAGGTCCATTATTCACCTGGAACTCGGCGAGCCCGACTTTCACCCCGCTGCCCCGGTCGTTGAAGCGTTGGAGTCGGCCCTGCGAGCGGGCAAGGACCGCTACTGCACCGTCGCGGGCGTTCCTGCTCTGCGCGAGGAGCTGGCGCGCTACCTGAAGCGGACTCGCCGGCTCGAGGTAGATCCCGCAAACATCTGCATGGCTCCGGGATGCAAGATTGCTCTGTTTCTCGCGCTGATGGCCGTCGTGAATCCGGGAGATGAAGTGCTCTATCCGGACCCCGGCTTTCCGGGATATTCCTCGATTACGGCCGGCTTCGGCGGTGTCCCAGTTTCCTATGAGCTGGCCGAGCGGAACGGGTTTCAGCCGGATCCAGTTGAGATTGCTGCGAAGATCACGCCGAGGATCAAAGCCATCCTGACCTGCTCGCCGAACAATCCCACGGGAACGGTCTACGGCGATGCCGTGCAGCGCCGCATCGCCGAGCTGGCGGTGAAGCACGATTTCTACGTCATGTCCGACGAGATCTACGCCCGGATCCTCTACGGCGGCGACTACATCTCCATGTTGAGCTATCCCGGAATGGCCGAGCGCACCATCATCCTCGACGGATTCTCTAAGAGTTTCGCGATGACCGGATGGCGCCTTGGATACGCCGTGGCGCCTCACGAAATCATCGAGCAGCTCGAACTGCTGGCAGTTAATACTTACACCTGCGTAGCCGAGTTCACGCAGTACGCGGCCATCGAGGCCTTGCGCGACACAACTGGCGCCACGCCACGCATGGTGAAAGAACTTGCCGGGCGGCGTCAGCAGTTTGTGAGCGAACTGAACCAGGTGCCGGGCTTCCGCTGTCCCGCGCCCGATGGCGCCTTTTACGCCTGGGTCAACATTACCGGCACCGGCATGACGGCGGAAGAGGTATGCCGCATCATGCTTGAGGAGGGTGGGGTAGCGGCGATTCCCGGGGCAGCATTCGGCCCGTCGGGCAAGGATTTCGTGCGCTTCTCGTTTGCGTCTTCCAATGCGACGCTGCACGAAGCAGTGACCCGTATCCAGAAGGCATCCGTTGCCTGGCAGGGAGCACCGGCGGTCCGCTAGCCGGGCCTGCGTCTTTCTTGGTCGCGTCCCTGTCAGCCCTTGCCGTCTGTGTTGCATTCGATCATTCCCGGTATTTCCGTACGGAGATCACAGAATGAAGTCAGCCTCCCTGACCGCGTTGCTCCTGGTTACACTCTCTGCAGGCGCCCAGTCGCGGCCGTTTGCTGCTCCTGAGCAAGTTCGCGAAATCTATACCCGCCTTCTGCCGCAGATCGAAAAGATCGCCATCTTCGACCATCACGCGCATCCCGGCTTTCCCGACGACCGAGATGTGGACGCGATGGCCTCGCCTCCGGGCAGCGCTCCCCTGCGCGAGCGCGACACGAATCCGGAGTTGGTCGCCGCTTCGCAAGCTCTGTTTAACTACCCGTATGATGACCTTTCTCCGGAACACACCAAGTGGCTGGTGAACAAGAAAGCAGAGCTGAAGAAGAAGGAAGGAAATGTGTATTTCTCGAACCTGCTCGACAAGCTCAACATCGAGCAGGGCGTGGCCAACCGCGCCATGATGGCCGACTACCTCGATCGCAAGCGCTTCGTGTGGGTGTTCTTCGCCGATTCCTTTCTGTGGCCTTTCGACAATCAGAAAGAACGGGCGCGTAATCCGGATCAGCAGGTCTATATTCCCCTCCAGGAGAAGATGCTGCACCGCTGGATGGACCAGGAACACGTGAGCAAACTCCCCGGCAGCCTCGACGATTATCTGAAGTTTGTTTCCGCTGTGCTCGAGGACAACCAGAAAAACAAAAGCGCGATTGCGATGAAGTTTGAGGTCGCGTATTTCCGGACGCTGAAGTTCAGCGACCCAAGCAAAGAACAGGCCGAGACGATCTATAACCACTCCGTAGCCGGCGGCGCTCCCGAAGAAAAGGAGTACCGCACCTTCCAGGACTTTATCTTCCGCTACCTCGTTCGGGAAGGCGGCCGCCTGCACCTGCCGGTGCATATCCATTCCGCTGTGGGCGTGGGCGATTACTTCAATATCTCGGAAAGCAACGTGATGCGGCTGGAGAACATTCTGCGCGATCCCCGCTACGCCGACACAACCTTCGTCCTGATTCACGGCGGCTATCCGCTTGAGCGCGAAGCGATCTGGCTGGCTGCGGTCAAGAACGTCTACCTGGATTCGTCGCTGATGGAGGTGGTCATGTACCCGGCGGCGTTCAAGGACTCCCTGCGCCAGTGGCTCGAAACCTTCCCCGACAAAATTACTTTCGGCACCGACTCATTCCCGTACAATGAGGCGCTGGGCGCGGAAGAGAGCTACTGGCTGGGTGTTCAGACCGGACGCCAGGGCCTGGCCGCGGCACTGGCCGAGATGGTCGCGCTCGGTGAGGTCAGCGAGGCGAAAGCGCTCGAAATGGCCCACGCGTATCTCCATGACACGGCCGTAAGCCTGTATCCGGGAAAGGTTCACTGATGGCAAAGACGAAGAAAGCTGCAAAGAAGAAGGGGGTCGCCCATCGGGCGCCCAGCAAGAAGGCCGTGCGAACCAAGTCTGCCGGGCCGCGGCTCCTGGCGCGCAAGGCGAAGATCAGCGAGCTGAAGCACATTCCCTGGAACACGGTAGAGCTTGAAACCATGAATCCGCTCTTGTCGCGGCAACTCATCGTCGGCGGGGACATCATGATCGCCCGGGTTCTGCTAAGGCAAGGCTGCATCGTGCCGCTGCACAGCCATCACAACGAGCAGGTGACCTTCATCCTCGAAGGTGCGCTTAAGTTCTGGATCGATGGCAAAGAGATCGTTGTGAATGCGGGCGAGGTCCTCACCATTCCGCGCAACATGCCCCACAAGGCGGAGGCCCTGGTCGATACCGTCGATATTGACGTCTTCAATCCACCGCGTGCGGACTGGATTAATAAGGAAGATCAGTACCTGCGCGCTGACGAAGGCCAGCACGCGAGCGACCGGCTTTGGAAACAAGGCTGAGTCCGCTATTCTGTTTGGCGGTGGAGCGATAGGCAGCCTGTCCTGAGCATCGTTGAAGGGCCTCGCTCGTCGACCGCACTCAAGATGAGTTCAACGCTACCTGACACTGGGACCCAGACCTCTACCTCTCGCCTGCGCTGCATTAACTGCGGCACGATCACCGACCATGCCGACCAGAATTTCCGCTGCGCTTCCTGCGGTGATTTGTATGAAGTCTTCTTCCCTGGATGGGGGACACCTCGGGGACCGAGTGCCGCCAGAATGGACGCGGGCGCGCTGAAGCAGCTCTGGCGCGACCGCAAGTCGTCGCTTGCACCGGCTGACACCAGCGGGGTCTGGCGGTTTCGTGAAATGCTCCCCAGCCTCAAATCCGGACACGATCCCATCACATTGCGGGAAGGCAACACGCCGGTCTACGAACTGCCGCGCTGCGCGCGGTCGGCAGGCATGAAGTCTCTGCGGGCCAAACATCAGGGCATGAACCCGACAGCGTCGTTCAAGGACACCGGAATGACGACGGCCTCGTCATTCGCCCGGCAGGAAGGCTTCCGCTGGGTGGCTTGCGCTTCGACCGGGAATACTTCAGCCTCGATGGCAGCCTACGCTGCGCGCGGTGGAATGCGTAGCCTGGTCCTGATCCCGGAGGGAAAGATCTCGTGGGGGAAGCTGTCACAGGCCCTCGACTACGGCGCTGTGACCTGCCAACTGCGCGCGGACTTCGACGGCTGCGTTAAGGTTCTCAACGAGCTTGTCCGGCGAAAGCCGATCTATCTGCTGAACTCGGTCAATCCCTATCGGCTGGAGGGGCAGAAGACGGCCGCCATCGAGCTTCACGAGCAGCTCGACTGGCAGCCGCCCCACCACATCATTGTTCCTGGCGGCAACCTGGGGAATTCCTCGGCACTCGGAAAGGCGCTGCTCGAGATGAAGGATTTGGGCCTGATCTCTCACTTGCCGAAGCTCTCGGTCATCCAGGCGGAGGGTGCGAATCCGTTCTATCGAAGTTTCCGCGAACTTGGCGGCAAAACGCTCCTGCCCCTGCAGGCAGACACTCTAGCCACCGCTATCCGGATCGGAAACCCGGCATCGTGGAAGAAAGCGTTCCGCGTCGTCCAGGCTACCGAGGGTACAGTCGAGCAGGTCAGTGAAGTGGAGATCGCACTGGCAAAGGCGGAGATCGGGTCTGACGGTGTGGGTTGCGAGCCAGCTTCGGCCGTCACTCTTGCCGGCCTGAAGAAACTGGTGACGCAGGGCTTCGTGAAGCCGCACGAGTCCGTGGTCTTGATCCTCACCGGGCACGTGCTTAAGGATCCCGAGTTTACGCTTCATTTCCACCGCGGCGACCTGTTTGCCGGAACGGCCCACGAGCAAGCAGCGAGCGTGCTCGCGCCGCAGCAGCGTGCACCCCTGGTGCTGGAGGCGAGTGTAGAGGCGGTGTCGGCCACGTTGGACAGGTTCGAACGCGAGACGTCAGGCGCCTAAAAGAACACCCAGCCAGTCGATTTCTCAGGACTCGATGACGACCTCAACCCGCTCTCGCAAGACCCACACGTTTCGGATCCCTCTCCCGGCGACTTCGGCCAATCTCGGCCCTGCCTTCGACGCGGCAGCGCTGGCTTTTGATCTTTATCTAAAGCTCGACGCGCGACCTGCAGCCGAGTACTCGATCAAAGCCACGGGCCGCGATGAGGCGATCTGCGGCAAGCTCGAGGACAATCTCATCCTGACCACCTACCGCGAAGTGTTGCAGACGGCCGGAAAGACGGCGACACCGCTGGTTCTGAAGATCGCGAACCAGATTCCGATCGGCAAAGGCTGCGGCTCATCGGCGGCTGCGCGGTTGGCGGGCATCGCGCTCGCCAATCACTTCGGGCAACTGCGCTGGACCGACGCCCGCATCGTGGGGGAAGCCTCGCGCCGCGAGCACCATCCCGATAACGCGTCTGCGTGCTGGATGGGTGGGCTCACGGTGGCGCGTATGTCGGGAGATTCCGAAGCACAGGTGGCCTGCATCCGGCCGAAAGGGAAGTGGCCGCTATTGCTCGCGGTGCCGCCCGATCCGCTTTCGACCGAAGAAGCGCGCCGGGTCTTGCCTGCCCACTATTCGCGGGCGGACGCGGTTACGAATGTTCAGAATTCCCTGCTGCTGCTGGCATCGTTCACCCAGGGAAGGCCTGAGTTGCTGCGGGCAGCCCTCGAAGATCGGATTCATCAGCCGTATCGCGCGCCGCTTTGCCCGCTGCTTCCCGCGGCTCAGGAACTGGCCGGGACTCCCGGAATCTTAGGAGCGGCCCTCAGCGGCGCCGGCCCGTCGGTGCTGATGTTTCTCGATCCGGCAGCCAAGTTGCCGGCAAAAAAACTCGCCGCCCGGGTGGCGGCGCATTTCAAGGAAAAAGGGTTGTCGGCAGAGCTGCTGCTCACGTCGATCGCGGCTAAAGGGGCAAAGGACAGCTAGAGATTCAATGTTTTCAAGGTTTCAAAGTTTCAAAGACATTGAACCCTTTGCGAGCTTGCAACCTTAGCCGGCATCTTTAGAAACTCTGAAACTTTGAAACCCTGAAACCTGCCCTAGTTCGCCCAGCCGCTCTCCAGTTCTGCGTAAACGCTCCAGCAGTGCGTCTCGAAGCTCACTTGGGGCTCGCGTGCTGCCCGGGCCGGGTATGACTCCACTGCCAGGAAGTAGCTCAGGATTTCGTGCTCCACCTCGCGGCGCCGATTTTCTTCCATCAATTCCACACTGGACTTCGCCTTCATAGAGGGTTCTCCCAACCTTTCTCGCGGCGTGCCTGGGACACGACTGCGATGCGACTGCTACATCTCGGGAAAGCCACCAGGGACGTGTCAGGTAACTTTGCCTTTGATCAGGGGGAAGCTGCAGACTATTGCGCTCGGAGAGGAAGGTAAATGGCACATGCGTGCCACCGCGTTACTCGTTAGTGCACTCTCAGATCAGGTTACTCGAAAATGGAGGAAGGGGCTCGCTTTGGTCGACTAACGTCGCTATCGGCTCGCTGGTGGGATGATTCCGTTGTGCCGCAGATACACGACCATCTGTCCGTAGTGGTCGAAACAATGTCCCACGATCAGCGTGGCCAGCCCCAGGCGCGTCACTTTGTTTTGTCCCCACGGGCTGTTGATCGGTTCGACCTGGTTCTTGTCGTTGATAGAGGCGACCGCCTTGTGCATGTAAGCGAACGATTCTTTCAGGAATTGCATGACTTCCGCCTTGGTTTTCACCGACGCGGGACCGGCTTCGTCGTCTCCGATCTCAACTGGGGGTTTCACTTGCAGAATGGTGGCCCCGATTTCGAAATTGGTGGCCGCCACATGCTTGATCTGCTGAGCGAAGCTGCGCACACCCTTGAACTCCCCGTCAGTGGGGGCGTAGCCGTACTTGTCTTCTGGCATCGCCTCGGCGGCCGGAACAAATTCCCGCTCTACGTTGCTGATCGCCCGGTCCAGGGCTTGGGTCACGGTACGCGGCGGCTCCGGTTTCGGCATCTGCTGGGCAAACGCGCTGCAGCAACAAAGCGCAACCAGGATTCCGCAGCAAGGGATTATTGTTTTCATGGGTCGTTCTTACTCCACTTTCTTAATCTCGCACGACTGACGGCGCCAAAGCCAGATCCCGCGTGGTCAGGCGATGCTTGCGGATCGTGATCAGACCCGCCACCAGGGCCAACGCCGAGCACAGCAAAGCATTGGGAAGCCCCACACGCGTGGCCAGGGCGCCCCACATTGTACTGCCCACGGCCATGCCGCCCTGCAAAACCAGCAGGTACATGGAAAGGGCGCGGGCCCGCACCCAGGAGGGGCACATGGTCTGTGCAGCCGTATTCAGGCAGGCGAGAATCCCGATCCAGGCGCCACCGGCCGTCGCCATCACCAGGCACAATGCAGCGAAACTGTGAGCGCGGCCCGCGAGGAAGGTCATCAGCGCGAATACAACAATGGCCCCCGCCACGAGACCGTCCACGGAAAGCCGCCGCCTCAGCCGGGGAAGGATTGTGGCTCCCGCCAATGCTCCGCCTCCGAAGCATCCCAGCAACACCCCGTACCCGGTCGCGCCGAAGGGATGCGAGAGGAGGGGCAGCAGCGCCAGCAACGCGATCGCGCCGAAGCTGAACGCGCCGGTCCGAATGAGCACCGATATGACCAGAGGCGATTGCCGCGCGTAGCGCATACCCGCTACTACTGCATCCCAGAGCGCCGCAGACTCGATGCGATCGGGAGCCGGGCGCTTCCAGCGATACAGCACGACGATCACTCCGAAGAATGACAACGCGTTCAGCAGGAATGCCGATCCGGATCCCGCTGCGGCAATCACGATTCCTCCGAGGGGAGGACCGATCGCCCGGGCTACATTAAATCCGGCCGAGTTCAACGCGACCGCCAAGGCATGTTGCTCTTGAGGCACCAGTTCCGGCGTAATGGCCTGCCAGGCGGGATCATTCATCACCGCGCCCAGGCCCAGCAGGAAGGTGAAGCCCAGCAGCACCCACGGAGTCACGACGTGCAGCAGGGTCAGTACGCCCAGCGCGCCTGAAGCCAGCACCATCCAGCCTTGGGTGATCAGAAGGAAGCGGCGCCGGTCGACGATGTCAGCAAGAGCACCTGCGGGCAGAATGACCAGGAACACAGGCAGTGCGACGGCGGCTTGCACCAGGCCGACCATCAGCGGAGACATGGTCAGCACGGCCATCATCCAGCCCGCGCCTACGGCCTGCATCCAGGTGCCGATGTAAGAGATGATGGCCGCGACCCACATGGAGCGAAACAGCGGCTCGCGGAGCGGCGCCCACGCCGAGAGGCCCTGTTCCACTGGGATGGTGGATGGAAGCGGCGCGGGCGTCTTCACCATCTCGGCCATTTAGCGGGTCGCTCCTTGCGGCAGTTCCTTCAGAGCCGACCCGAATGGCCACTCGCCGATGCGCCAGGCGCGTGCCATGTAAATTGCGATTCCGAGAATCAGAATCACTAGCGCATAGCGGATTTCCTTCAACGCGTTCACACGGACAAACACGATATATCCGAAGCCGAGCGAGGCGATCAGCGCCGGCAACGGATACAACCACATCCGGAAGGGACGCGGCATCTCCGGACGCCGGATGCGGAGCACAATGACACCGATGGCCTGCACCAGGAATTGCAGCATGATCCGAATCACCACCAGCGCTGCGATCACGTCCGCCAGTCGCAGAAAACAAAACAGGGCTGCCACCCCGCCTAGCATCAAGAGAGAAACATGAGGAAAGCGGTGTTCTGGGTGGACTCTTGCGAACGCACGAAAATAATTCCCATCCAAAGCTGCTGCGTACGGCACTCGCGAGTAGCCCAGCATCAGGGAGAACACTGAGGCGAACGCCGTCCACATCACGAGCGCAGTGACGAGGCGGGCTGCCCACGATCCGTAGATCCTCTGCATGAACAGCGAAACCACGTATAGCCCGCCCTGGGCGCCGTTTGGAGCCAGCATCTCGCGCCAGGGCACCACTGCCAGGATGCTGACGTTCATCACAATATATAGACAGGCCACCAGGAAAATCGAAAGCAGAAGTGCCCGGGGAATATTCCGTGCCGGGTCTTTGACCTCATCCCCAAGGAAACAGACGTTGTAGTAGCCCCAATAATCGTAGGTAGCGATCAGCATGGCGCTGCCCAGGCCGTGGAAGAAGGCCAGGGAAGGAGTGAACGCTCCCGGAGGGAAATCGAACGCGGATGCCGCTTTGAAATGGCTGAGGGCCGCGAAGATGATCCAGCCAATCGTCCCCATCACCACCACCCACAGGAACTTGGAAACGCGGCCGATCGCCGTGATCCGCCGATAAAGGAGGAACACCGCGACCAGGCACGCCAACACGGCGACCAGCGTGCCTGTGGTCGCAACCCAGCTAACCTGGAGATTTCCCACCAGAGGGATGTGCGCCGTGCCGGTACGCGAGAAATACTCGTGTCCCAGCGAGGGCCAGAAATAACTGGCATATCCTGCCAGCCCCAGGCATCCGGAAGCGATCGAAAGGGGCGCGCTAAAGGAAAGCTGCCAGATAAACAGAAACGAAATCAGCTTGCCCAGCGAGTTGGGGCCGTAGATCTGCTTGAGATAGCGATATGACCCGCCCGATCCAGGCATCGCTGCTCCCAGTTCTGCCCAGACCAGCCCATCGCAAACCGCAAAGCCCGCGCCCAGCACCCATCCGAGCATGGCTTGCGGTCCGCCCATCGCGCTGATAATCAGCGGCATGGTGATGAATGGCCCCACGCCGATCATGTCGAGCATGTTGAGCGAGGTGGCTTCGCCCAGCCCCATGCCGCGGATCAGTTGGGGTGATGCCTGGCGCTCCGAACTTTGATCAGGATGTGGACTCGAAGCCTGGCTCATTCTCGCCAACGACCAAGGACCAACGACCAATGACTAACGGCCGGCGACTGCCTGTTCGTGCCCGGCACTCAACAGATTCACATACAGCCGCACAGCGCCCGGCACGCCTGCGGGCAGTTGGCGGAAGAAGGCGTAGCCCGTGTAAATGTACGTGCCTTTGCCGTAGGGCGCTATGAGCAGCCCGCCCTTCAGGCTGCTCTCTCCGGGATCATGCGCCGCCAGCAGCGGCTGGTATTTGGCGTCCCAGGTGTCCATGAAGTAGAGCCCGCGCTCCTGTACCCAGCCATCGAAGTCACGTGCTGTAATCGCGTTGGGATCGTGAAAGATCGGGTTGCCCGGTGCCAGAATTTCAACCGGTGCTTCCTCCACCGATACACGCCCGCGGCTCAGGCTGGCCGCATACGGCGTGAACGATCCACCGTTGAAGTTGCCAACGTCAGTTTCGTACTGCACCAGCAGCGTTCCGCCGGCGGATACGAAGTCCAGCAGTCTCTTGTTGTTGCTGACAACATCCTTCTGCGTGTCGTAGGCGCGAATGCCAAGGACGATAGTTCCAAAGCGGCTGAGGTCGTCACTGCCCAGTTTCTCGGGAGGAACGACGGTTACATCCAAGCCAACCTGCTGCAACACCCGAGGGATGTCGTCCCCCGCACCCATGATGTACCCAACCTTCAAATTTGCGGGCACCTTCACGTCGATGACGCTGATTTTCTGTACCGCCGGCTGGTAGTAGTAGAACGTGTTGAGATCGTCGCGCGTCACCACGGAGTAGCCTTCGGAATAGGACTTCCCGCGGAACTCGAGTGCGGCTTTGAGGTTGAACCTGCCCTCCTGGCGCGCGGAGGGCCGCACGATGAACGAGCAGGTTTTGGTCTCGCCGGACCGGTTGAACCTGACCCTCTGCGATGCGGGCTCCACTTCCCAACCGCTCGGTGCGGCCAGCTTGACCGTCGCCTCCGAATTCCCCGCCAAGTCGCCCTGGACCTCAACCTTCACCGGCCGCGATTCCTTCTGGCCAGTCGGGATAACCTGCGAAATCGGATCAATCGAAATCGAAAATGGCGGGCCCACTGCAACCGCGCGTTGCTGCTCCTGACCCGCGGCGTCTTTGAAGCGCACCATGCCCACACCGTCGACGGAACCGTCGAGCGAATTCATCGCGTAGTCCACATGTGCCATAACCGGAGGTGGCGGGAAGGGAAGTGTGGCGTACCGCGCCTCGTCGACGGTGTTCAGCCCCTCGGTCTCGGGATCGTTGCGATGCCAATAGGGGCGTGTGTACGCGGCGTTATCGGGAACGTTGACCCGGAACTGCGCCATGAGTTCCTGTCCGGGCGCGAGGCTCTGCACCTTCGCGGAGGTCATGGCCGCGCGCCAGCCCTCGGGAACGGATAGGCCTGTGTCACGGATCGCGAGTGGTTGACTCCCGGAATTTTTCAAGCGAACGGTTATTCCGAACCCCTCTCCGGGAACCGCCATGAAGGCCTCGTCGGGATTGGGGCCCACGGACGCGTCGACCAGCGCACTGAGCGTCAGTCCCAGAGCGAGGTTGGCGGCACCCTGAAACTGCTCCCGCTTTAGCCGCAAATTCCCCAGCAGTTCGCGCTGCTCGACGGGAGCCAGGTTTTTCTCAGCGCTGATTCGCGAAATCAAGGCGATTACGTCGTGAAGTCCATGCAGCAGGGCTGGGGCAGCATCTACGGGAGTCTTGGCGGCAGCCTGCCGGGCCTCTTCTACTTCGCTCTGCAGCTTTGCCAGCTCGCCACGCAGGTACGGGACCTTCGATTCATCCGCTCCGAGACGAGCCGCCAATCCCGGCAACGTAGTGTCGATCCCGTCGAAGAAATCCTGCTCGTGCCCTTCTTTGTCCTTCGTCGGCGGCCATACTGAATCCACCAGCCGATAGAACGAATAGTGGGGTCCAGGGTCGGTGGACCATCCGCCTGCACCTTGGGAAAGCTGATGGTGCAATCCTTCCATGGCGAACTGAGCGTACGTCATCCCGAGCAGCGGATCCTTCACTCCCGTAGCCAGCTTCACCGTGTAATTTTCCGGAGCGCATTCGTTGCTACGAAACGGGCACACGTTATCGAAATAAAACTTCTTGGCTTGCCAGGGCAGAAGGCCCTCCTTGATCTGTTCGGGAAAACGATTCGGATCAGCCGCGGCGCGAAAAGCCTCCCGCGTCAGCACGCCCGAGGCCTGGTGGTTGCCGTGCCCATCGCGATCCGTTCCCTGAAAGCGGGACACAAGAACATCGGGGCGGAACGTCCGGATTACGCGCACAATGTCGGCCAGTCCCGGTTCATGTCCATTCCATTTCTGAAAGGTTTCATCGGCATTTTTGGAGAATCCAAAATCGGCCACATGGGTGAAGCGCTGCTCGACCCCGTAGTAGCGGTCCGATTCGGTGAGCTCAAGCGTGCGCAGCACGCCCAGCACGTCAAACAAGTTGCTGCCGACCTTGTTCTGCCCGCCTTCGCCGCGATTCATGGTGAGCAGCAACACCGTATCGCCGTGACCGCGCGACTCCAGCGTCATCATCGAGCCGTCTTCATCGTCCGGATGTGCGGTGGTGTGCATCAGGCGTGCCGTGGTCCCCAGACGGCGCAGCATCAGCTGGAGTCCGGCGTTGCCCGAGTCCTGAGAAAGGAGTTGTGACGGGCCGCCTGTGTCGGCCCCTGCTCGGGCTGGCGAGCTAACCCGTACCAGCAAAATCACAGTCAGGCTCAGAACGAAGACTCCAGCCAGTATCCCGCCGGCTGTGCGAGCCGGGATTCCCCGGAGGACTTTCGCGTTAATCATGTCTCGTAGTAGATGGGCTCCCCAGAGGTTCGGATGCAGTTGCGTTGACTTCAAGATTCTACAGGAGTGGGAAGACTCCCGGCGGAGGCCATCGTGAGCGATACCGGAGTTCAGTCGGCCTCGTTCTGCGTTTTCTAACGTCAGAACCCATGGAAGATCGCTTGCGTTCCCACCTCGCGTAGCGCAGAGTGCGCGCATTCGATCGGGCAGGTTCCAGACTGTCCTCCTTCTCCTCAAAGCACATCCGTTGGGAGGCCTGCGATGAGAATGCAGATTGCGGTCGGAGCGCTGCCTGCTTCTTCCTGCGCCGTATCGCGCGGTCGGACCGGGAAGCACAAAAACATCCGCCAAACCCGCGCCAAAACCCGCCGTCCGGGTCAACGTGACCGGCACATGGAGTTCGAACCTTTCTGCTGGACCCCGATCTCGAACTTTTTCAGGAGGGCGATCGGGTCTGGGGCAAGATCATCTCGACGAAAGCGGCGGCAGACCCGGCGAGCAGTGCCCAGACGATCGTGTGCAGAGGCTTGATAGCAATCAGCATGAGTCAGAGCCGCGAGCAGATACCCCGATCCTGCTCTTCCTCTACTCAAATTTCGGTGATAGGAGTCACGCCCGGCCGAGATGCGTTGATTACTTTCCCTGCGCCAGCAGGGGTTCCTGGCAGTAGCGTGCCGCTTTTAGAAGGTCGGCGAATTCGGGCATCGCACGCAGGGTGTCGAGCAGCGGATCATTCTCCAGGTTGGAGTACGCGCAGTAGTTCTGCTCGATCGCCAGGCGGATCAGGTGCACGGCGGCGTCCTTCTTGCCGACGAACGCCAGCAACGCACCCTGTTCGTAGGCCTGCTCCGGGTCATCCCCGGCCGTAAGAGCGGTCGCGTCTTCCTGCGCAATGCGGTCCAGTTCTGGTTGCGGACGCAGCCCCGTGACCGCCTCCAGAAGGTCGCGGTGAAAACGCGCTACGGTGGAGACCTTCTTCACTGCCTCGCGAGCTTCGCTGGGTTTTGCTTCCCGCAGGAGGATCGCGGACGTCACCCAGTTGGCCCATTCGGAGCCCGCATCCAGTTGCGCATATTCCTGGGCTCTTTTCGCATTCCCCATGTACAAGAAGGTCCAGGCGCAGGAGCGCACAATGTAGTTTCCGGGATCGAGACGCAGCGCCGTGTCGCATTCGCGCTCGGAATTCTCGAGCATCCCCGCGTATCGAAACACGTAGCTCAGCGTGAAGTGGGCCTGCGCGCTTTGCGGTCGCCGCTTCACCAGCGACTTGGCCTCTTCGTAGGCCCGCTGCAGGTCCCCGCGTTCTACACGATTGTTAATCAGTTGCCCGGCGGCAAAGCTCAGGTTGGGATCCAGTGCCAGGGCCCGCTCGTAATCGGCATTGGATTTCTGGAAAGCATCTTCACCGCCACCGGAATATTGCGAGTCGTAGTAATAACGCAGTCCGAGTGCTTGCCAGGCCGGCGCATAGGTCGGGTCCATGCCAACCGCCTTCTCCAGCAGCGCGATCGCTTCCTTGTTGGGCTTCTCGTCGTGCGGGATCGGCACGCTGCGCAGATAGAGTTCATACGCCTCCGGATTCTTGGGTGGAGTATTGGTCTCCAGATACTCGTTGCCCGCGCCGAGAATGGGCAGAAGCCCCGTGCGAACCTGCTTCGTGAGTTGCTCCCGCAGGGCGATGAAATCCTGGCTCGCCGCCGTGATCGGAGGACTCTGCCAGGCGATGCTGTTGCTGGCCACACTTATCGCCTGCAATGTGACCAATAGCTGTGCTCCCTGCTTCACGAAGTGCCCTGCCACGACATCGGCCACGTGTAATTCGCTGCCCGCCTGTTGTGGATCGACATCGGCGCTGGTGTACTTGCGCGTACTCCCCGTGGGGCGCACATCGAGGCCCTGGTTGTAGGTCAGTACCGAGGCAATCTCGTCGGCCAGCGCAAACCGCAAATAATCGAGACTCGGGTCGCCGGTCATGTTCTGCAGGGGCAGAACCGCGATCGTATTCTTGGCTGCAACCACCGCGACTGGGGCCTTGCGATGCTTCATCCACCACGAGCCGACCGCGCCCAATACCGTGATCAGAACGGCCGACAACCCGACCAGCAGATAGGTCTGCAGGCGGTTTCCACCCTGGAAGGTCTGTGTTGCCACCCGCAATGGCTGCACCATTCTTGCTCTTGCGGCGGAGGTCCGGGTCAGGCCGGATTCGGTCTCGCGCTTCAGGCGCTGTAGGTCGGCTTTCATCTCCGCCGCGCTCTGGTAGCGCTTGGCCTTGTCCTTCTCCATCGCCCGGCCGATGATGTTCTCCAGTTCACTCGGAATTTCCGGATTCAAGGCGCGCGGCGGTGTCGGCTTCTGGTGCAGCACGGCGTCGAGCGTGGTAACGATGTTCGTGCCCGAAAATGGCTTCTTCCCCGTTGCCATTTCATAAAGCACCACGCCGAACGAGAACAGGTCGCTGCGCGAATCGAGCGGTTCACTCCGTGCTTGTTCAGGAGCCATGTAGACGGCCGTGCCGGGTATGACTCCTACGGCTGTCAGCGATTCTTCAATACCTGTGTCGGTCGCGGTCGCCAGCTTCGCTTCGGCGGTCAGCTTCGCCAGCCCGAAATCCAGCACTTTGGCCTGTCCGTTCGTGGTCAGGAAAATGTTCGCAGGTTTGATGTCCCGGTGGATCACGCCCTTCGCGTGCGACGCGACCAGTGCTTCGCCTACCTGGACGCCGATGTCCAGAATCAAGTCCAGATCGACGGGCTTACCGTGGATCATCTGCTTCAGGCTCTGCCCTTCGAGCTTCTCCATTACTATGAAGGGGTGCCCGTTGTTGTCCTCAATGCCGTGGATGATGCAAATGTTGGGGTGATTCAGCTGCGAGGCCGCGCGGGCTTCGCGCTCGAAGCGCTCCAGGGACTTCTTGTCGCCGACCAGGTTGTCGGGAATGAACTTCAGGGCAACATGACGCCCGAGGCGCACGTCCTCCGCCTCGTACACCACCCCCATGCCGCCTCCCCCAAGTTTTCCCAGGATGCGGTAGTGGGAAACGGTCTCGCCGATCATCTCCTCGGCTCGCATGAGTGCCCGGCCATGTTAGGACGGTGTCGCGCTTTGGTCAACAGGGCAAACGACTTATTGTTGGTAGCACATCAAATGTCCGGTCGGATTAGCACATGAAATGTCCGCTTTTCCGGCGGTGAGAGTAAGAGACCATGCGAAGCATGGACTCTTACTCGAGGACCGCCATGGAGCGGGCGATGAAAGTACAGGAAGTCATATTGCGAGCCTTGGCAAAGAAGATCACGTGGTGGCAAGCGGCCGAGATCATCGGGATCAGCGACCGGCAGATGCGACGCTGGCGGGAACGCTACGCAGAGTTCGGTTATGACGGGTTGTTCGACCGGCGACGGGGCAAGCCGAGCCCCAAACGGGTGCCGGTCCAGACGGTGGAACAAGTGTTGGGGTTGTATCGGGAGAAGTGCTTCGATTTTAACGTGCAGCACTTTTACGAGAAGCTGCACAGCGAGCACGGTCTGGAGCTCAGTTACACCTGGGTGAAGCAGGCCCTGCAAGGGGCCGGATTAGTGGCGCGGGGGCGCAAACGGGGCGTGCGTCGGCAACGCAGACCACGACGGCCTTTGCCCGGCATGCTATTGCATATCGATGGCAGCCGTCACCGCTGGTTTCAAGATGAGCGCTGGTACGACCTGGTGGTGATCCTGGACGATGCCACCAGCGAG
>Ga0306926_10000192_pt1 | contig 51357 bp, 42 predicted proteins | sample flu12Cox44000178_FD_203759 | JGI IMG/M metagenome (GOLD analysis project Ga0306926, IMG submission 203759) | Lab enrichment of tropical soil microbial communities from Luquillo Experimental Forest, Puerto Rico - flux8day.12C.oxic.44.000.178 (v2)... | ecosystem: Environmental > Terrestrial >... | reverse complement strand
CCGATCTGGCGGCGCGCGTGACCGCTGCGATCCGCGTTGGCGACCGTCGCTGGAACTTGCGTATCGATAATACAATCGACGTGTTACTCCCACCGGACGAGACGGCAAGCGCCTGGTCGCAGCTCGCCCGACTGGAGCGATCGAGCGCCATCTTGAAAAGGGAGGTGTTGACGATCGATCTGCGTCTCCCAGATCGACTCGTTCTGCGAGTTGGCCCCGAGCCCTCGAAAGAACCGGGGATATTGAAAAGAGCACACCCACCAGCGAAGAACACATGACTGCGATGGACGAAGCTACATCGCGCGCCGAAGATCAAATAATGGCAGCGATCACAGGAACTGGCGAGAAGGCAAAGCCGCACCGACCGCCGATTCGTCCACGCGGCAGCCTCATCACGGCTCTAGATATCGGCACGACTAAAATTTGTTGCTTTATCGCGCGGGTCGGAGCCGATAGGCCCCGAGTGCTTGGCATCGGCCATCAGATCTCTCGCGGGGTGCGTAACGGGACGATCGTCGACCTCGACGCAGCGGGCACCTCCATCGTCAATGCGGTGCACGCCGCTGAGGAGATGGCGGGCGAGACGATCCAAGAAGTCGTGACAAATCTATCGGGCGGGTTCTTCAGTTCGCGCATTGTCAAAGCCGAGATCGGCATTACTGGGCGTGAGATCACAGACGGACAGATGCAACGGGTCCTCGAGCAGGGTTACCTGATAGGCGAGCCGAGTGATCAACACGTCGTTCATTCGGTGCCCGTCGGGTTCTCGATCGACGATAGTCGGGGCATCCGCGACCCGCGCGGGATGTTCGGGGAGCGGCTCGGTGTCAACATGCACATAGTGACCGCGAGCGCAACCAGCGTGCGCAATCACGGCTCCGCGATCGGACGCTCACATCTCGACGTCGACGCCCTCGTCGTAAGCCCTTATGCGGCGGGCCTCTCCTGTTTGGTCGAGGACGAGATTGCACTCGGTGTGACAGTCATTGACATGGGCGGCGGAACGACGACGATCGGGGTGTTTTTCGACGGCAATCTGATCCATTGCGACTATGTGCCCGTCGGTGGCTGCCACGTAACAAACGATATTGCCCGAGGGCTCTCGACCCCGGTGGCCCACGCCGAACGCATGAAGGCGCTTTTCGGTAGCGCCATTTCCTCGAGCATCGACGAGCGCGAGACGATCGCTGTCCCACAAGTCGGCGAAGAGGATGAGGGGCATGTCAATCACGTGCCGAAATCGTTGCTGGTCGGGATAATTGCGCCGCGCATCGAAGAGACCTTTGAGTTGGTGCGCAATCGCCTCGAAGCCAGCGGCTTCGACAAAGTCGCGGGCCGACGCGTGGTGCTGACCGGTGGGGCTTGTCAGCTGCAGGGAGTACGCGAGTTTGCCGGACTGATCCTCGACAAGCAGATTCGAATCGGTCGGCCGCAACGGGTTACGGGCCTCGCCGAAGCGACGGGTGGCCCGGCGTTTTCGACGACCGTCGGGCTCCTGCATTTCGCATTATCGGAGCGAGCCGAGGTGCCGCGCAGTGGACGCAATGCTCTGCGGGAGCCGAACTGGCTCTTCAGTCGCGTGGGTCACTGGCTGCGAGAGAATTTTTAGGGCAAATTCGGCTTTGTCACTCGCCCGGCCATGCGTGAGCCAGCGAGGGGGGAGCCCGGCCCAGACCGGGTATCATGGAGCTGCGTCGCAGCGGAGGGGACCGCATGATCAATCTGAGCATCCCAAGGGACGAGCAGGAGATGAAGCCCCGCATCACGGTTGTCGGGATAGGGGGCGCCGGGGGAAACGCCGTTAACAACATGATCCGATCGAATTTGGTCGGGTGTGAGTTTGTTGCCTGTAACACCGATGCGCAAGCGCTGCAGCAATCCGCCGCGTCACACAAGATCCAACTTGGGATCGGCGTCACTCGAGGCCTCGGTGCCGGCTCGCGGCCCGATGTCGGCCGCGCTGCCGCAGAGGAGGCTCTCGACGAGATCCTCGAAGCGATGCAGGGTTCCAACATGGTGTTCATCACCGCCGGAATGGGTGGCGGCACGGGGACGGGTGGTGCGCCGGTGATCGCGCGCATCGCTCGTGAATCGGGGATTCTAACCGTCGGCGTGGTAACCAAGCCCTTTCATTTCGAGGGCAGCCATCGCATGCAAATCGCCGAACTCGGCATCGAGGAGCTGCAGAAATTCGTCGATACGCTGATTATCATCCCCAATCAGAACTTGTTCCGAGTGGCGAACGAAAGGACGACCTTTGCCGACGCCTTCAAGATGGCGGACGACGTCCTTCATTCTGGCGTCCGCGGCGTCACTGACCTGATGGTCATGCCAGGATTGATCAACCTTGACTTTGCCGACATCCGTACCGTCATGGCTGAGATGGGGAAGGCAATGATGGGCACTGGCGAGGCCGAGGGCGAGGGCCGGGCGATCGACGCCGCCGAAGCGGCGATCTCAAACCCGCTGCTGGAGGATGTGTCGATGAAGGGCGCAAAGGGCGTTCTAATCAACATCACCGGGGGCTTGGACATGACATTGTTTGAGGTCGATGAGGCGGCGAATCGCATCCGCGAGGAAGTCGACCCCGACGCCAACATCATCTTCGGATCGACCTTCGATGAGCGGCTGTCGGGCAAGATGCGCATCTCGGTCGTCGCCACCGGTATCGACGCGGAAGCGGTCTCTCAGGTCCGGCCGATGATCAGCTTAATCAGCAGCCGGGATGCTGCGCCCGCTGCGGCTTTGCGCGAGGCTAGCGCAGGGGCCTACACCCAGCCCCTGCTCGCCCAAAATGCAGCGCAGTCGCCGATCGACGGTGCACGAGAGGCGCTGCGCAGCGAGCCATTGCGCGAGGGGCACGATAGCGAACCAATGCCACAAGCGGCGGAGGCAGCCGAGAACGCGGCTATGCGCGGCGGCTCCTTCATTGTTCCGACGCCGGTCGACACCGGACTCACCCGCCCGGTTCCGCTGACCCAACCGGCGGTTCCGCCAGCTCCGGCGGTCAAGGAGCCCGCGCCAAAACCGAAGGGGCGGGTGCCCAGCCTTATCGAACGGGTGACCGGAGTGGGCCGCGCCCGCACCGTGGCACCGGAAACGGCACCACGTCCGGCTTCCCAACCTGCAAAGCAGGTCGCGCAGCCTCGGCTGACCCCGCTTGAGCGGGACGACCGGCCGAGCTTGAGCAAGGAGGAAGATCTGCTTGACATCCCCGCTTTCCTGCGTCGTCAAGCAAATTAGACTGGTGCCCCGGCGCCTCCGGCAGACTCACTCTATCTTCGGCGCGGTCGTGAACTGTCGATTCACTGAGAGGTACTGCAGCATGGCAATCCAAAGGCGATATGCTGCTAGTGCGTAACAATCTGCAATAAAGAGTGACTTGAGACGGCTGGAGGTGCCGGTTAGTTTTATACCGTAGGGACTTGGTTTTCGAGAAGTCTGTCGCATGTTGGGGGATATGACGACAGCGTCGCAACGGACGCTGAAGACGCGAATCGGTAGCCGGGGGGTCGGTCTTCATTCAGGTCAAAAAGTAACAATGAGGCTGCTTCCGGCCGCGCCGGACACGGGAATTGTGTTCCGCCGTACCGATGCCGGGGCAGAGATTCCGGCGACCTGGGTGAACACGATCGAATCGCCGCGCTGCACGGTCCTGTCAAACGGCGAAGGGATCACGGTCGGTACGGTCGAGCACCTGATGGCTGCATTGGCCGGTGCCGAGATCGACAACGTTATCGTAGAACTGGACGGTCCGGAAGTGCCGATCATGGACGGCAGTTCTGCGCCCTTCCTCTTCCTGATCGAGTGCGCCGGCCTGATCGAACAGGACGCAGCGCGGCGAGCGATAAAAGTTCTCAAACCGGTGAGCGTTAGCGAGGAGGGTGCAACGGCCACGTTGTCGCCCGATCATGGCTTTTCGATGAGCTTCGAAATAAGTTTCGCCAACCCGCTGATAAGGCGACAAGACATTTGTGTGGTGTTCGATGCGGCGACGTTCAAAGCGGAGCTGAGCCGTGCGCGCACCTTTGGCCTTCTCGACGAAGTAGACCGTTTGCGGGCAGCGGGCTTCGGTCGCGGCGGGTCACTCGACAACGTCGTCGTGGTCAGCGGTGATCATATATTAAACGCTGGCGGCTTGCGCTACGCAGATGAGTTCGTTCGCCACAAGCTGCTCGACGCATTCGGCGATCTCTACCTTGCTGGTGGCCCGATAATCGGACGATTTCGCGGCATGCGCTCGGGTCACGCGCATACGAGGCATTTGCTCGCGGCCCTGTTTGCCGACGCCGAGGCTTGGCGCTACACTAATCTAAGCCGCGGCACGGGTTTTGGTGCGCTCGATCGGCCAAGCGAAATGCGCCTCTCCGGGGTATAATTTGAGCTTAACCGGACGTGCAGATTTCCCGCATCCGGCTCTTGGACAAGACGTCACGCCTTCGCCCACGGCTCGCTGCACCCACGCGCGGTCAGGCGTACGAGACCGTAATGCCCGTAGAGGTGCGAGAGTGGATATGTCCCGCCCCTGCGTCCCCATTGGCTTATCTCGTGTACAAACGATCTGTGCTATAAGCGAAACCTGATCCCCGTTATCGGGCTTACCGATGCGTCCGTTGTCCTTACTTCGGTGGTTCGGCGTGGCCGCCTTGATGTCCGTTCTCGCCGCCTGCGGTGGCTCAAAGAAGGATGTCTATGTCGAAAAGCCGGTCGACGATCTTTACAATAAAGCCATGGACGAGATGGTCGAAGAGCGCTTTGCCGCTGCAGCCAAAACCTTTGACGAAGTCGAGAGCCAGCATCCCTATTCGGTCTGGGCTACGAAAGGCCAGATTATGGCGGCCTATGCTGAATACGAGGCGGGAAATTATGGCGAGGCGGTCATCGCTGCGGATCGTTTCATCCAGCTGCACCCGGGTCACCGTGACATTGCTTACGCCTATTATTTGAAGGCGATCTCCTATTACGTTCAAATCACCGATGTCGGCCGCGACCAGAAGATTACAGACCAAGCCTTGAAGGCACTCGATGATGTGGTGCGGCGTTTTCCCGACAGTAAATATGCACGAGACGCCAAGCTAAAACTTGATTTTACCCGCGACCATCTGGCCGGTAAGGAAATGGAGATTGGCCGTTACTACCTGAAACGCGGCCAATACCTGGCCGCGATGAACCGCTTTAAACGCGTTGTCGACAATTATCAGACGACGACGCATGTCCCCGAAGCGCTCGAGCGTCTTGTCGAATGCGACTTGGCGCTCGGTCTTGGTGACGAGGCCAAGGCCAATGCCGCAGTCCTCGGTTACAACTACCCGGGGAGCGAGTGGTATGAGGACAGCTATGCCCTCGTCACCGGGGCCGGCAACCCAGGCCTACCCAAGGGAGGTTGGTTCGCCCGCAACCTGGGGAGTCTCTTCTGATCTACTCGGTGCAGTCGCGTCCCGAAACATGAAAAATTGTTAATTTCAGTGGGACGGTCGGCTGGCGTATTCAGCGCGCCAGTAAGTGGCTTCGATCCCTCTCGCGCACACCTCTCGGCTGCGGCTGGGATTAGTATCTGCAACGAGCGTTGGAGCGTTTGAGGATGCTGCGGCTTCTCGCGGTCTTGCTTATCGTCATTACGACCGTCTCGGCTGATGCCGCCGACAAACCGTCCGGAGTCACCGGACTCTTTCTGACGACCCGGTATCCCGACCTAACCGTACGTGCCGGCGAGACCACGACGATCGACCTGTCGTTGCGCAACTCCAACCTGCCGCCGCAAGAAATAAGGTTGTCGGTCCCGCAGGTGGCTAGCGGATGGAAGGCGACAATCCTCGGCGGCGGTCAGCCGGTCGACTCGGCGATCGTCGCGACGGATAGTGAGGAGAAGCTGCAGCTGCGGCTCGAACCCCCGGCCGGTACCGGCCCCGGTAACTATGGTTTCGTTGTCGAAGGCCGCAGTGACGGGAGTACGCTGAAGCGCCCGATAACTGTCACGATCGGGCAAGAGCTGCCGGCCAAGCTCAAGCTCACCACGAACTTCCCGGCCTTGCGCGGCACCGCAACGACCTCCTTCAAGTTCAAGGTCACGGTCGCCAACGACAGCGGGCGCGACGCCACGATCAATTTCAGCGCCGACGCGCCGAAGAACTTCCAAGTCACTTTTACCGAGGCGTATGGCACCCAGCAGCTCACCAGCATCCCGATAGAGGCCGGCAAGTCGAAGGACATCGAAGCCGCTGTGGCGGTGCCGCGCGATACGCCGGCCGGCGAATACAAGCTCGCGCTGCACGCCAAGAGCGAGGCCGCCTCTGCCGATCTCGACGTCACCATTACCATCATCGGCCAAGCCCGCTTGGCACTCGCCGGTGAAGGCGGCCGTCTCAGCGGCGAAGCCTATGCCGGCCAAGACAGCCAGCTGACCGTCGTCGCAAAGAACGACGGCAGCGAAGCGGCACGCGATATAGAATTCAGCGCGACGGCGCCGGACGGCTGGAAAACGAGCTTCGACCCCAAAGAGTTGCCGGAACTCGGTGCCGGCAAATCGCAGTCGATCAAGGTTATGTTGACGCCGGCCTCCCGCGCCATTGCCGGGGATTATCAGACGACGATCCGCGCCGCCTCTGCGGGAGGGCTTTCCGAATCGGCCAACTTCCGCATCACCGTCCTGACCTCGACGGTGTGGGGCGCTGTTGGCATCGGCGTTATTGCGGTCGCCCTGCTCGTGGTGGTCTTCGCGGTCGCGCGGTTTGGCAGGCGTTAGCGAGGGCGTCATGACTGATGAGGTCGTGATCCGGGCCGCGGGGTTGACCAAGCGCTACGCCGCGACGCTCGCGGTCGACCACATCGACCTCGAGGTTCACTCCGCCGAGATCGTCGGTATTCTGGGGCCGAACGGATCGGGCAAGACGACGACGATCCTGATGCTGCTCGGGCTGACCGAGCCGACCGAAGGCCGCGCCGAGGTCGCCGGGTTCGACCCTTTGCGCGAGCCGCTCGAGGTCAAGCGCCGGGTCGGCTATCTGCCCGATTCGGTCGGCTTCTATGACGGCCTGTCGGCGCATGACAACCTCGCCTATACCGCGCGGCTGGCCGGGATGTCCCGGGGCGCGATCGATGAGCGCTTTGCCGAGGCGCTCGCGAGGGTCGGGCTTCCCGAGGTCGGCCGGGAGCGGGTCGGAACGTTCTCGCGCGGCATGCGCCAGCGACTGGGCCTCGCCGAGGTTCTGATGAAGCGTCCGAGCATCGCGATTCTCGATGAGCCTACCGCGACCTTGGATCCGCATTCGACCCAGGAATTTCTTGGCATGATTCGCGCGCTGAAGAAAGAAGGAACCGCCGTGCTGCTATCGTCGCACCATCTCGACCAGGTGCAGACCGTTTGCGACCGGGTAGCGCTGTTCAATCAGGGACGCATCGCGCTGTCGGGCAGCGTGACCGACTTGGCGCAGCGGGTGCTCGGCGGCGGCCATGTGATCGACATCGAGGTTCGCGGTCCCGGCGTTCGCGATCGCCTCGCCGCTATGCCCGGTGTGGTGCGGGTCCAAATGCTCGGTCCCGAGCTCTATCGGGTCGATTGCGCGCGCGATCTGCGGCCCGAGATCGCCCGACTTCTGGCTCCGTCATCCGAGCTGACCGGAATTCGCTTTGCCGAGCCCAGTCTCAACGAAGTCTACACACGTTACTTCGATGAGGTCCGCCATGCGGCGTAGCGGCTCGCCCTTTACCGGGGCGGGGATCGTCCTGGCCAAGGAGGCGGCCGACCAGCTAAGCGGAATTCGCATGGTTGTGATCGAGGCGCTGGTTTTTCTGATAGCGCTCGTTCTAGCGTGGTTTTCCACGACGACAATCCGCGAGTCCATCGGACAAAGCCCGTTTCTATTTCTGCGTTTGCTGACGATGGCGCCGGACCCGATTCCGTTTTCGTTCATCGATACGGTCGGATTGGTGACGCCGATCATCGCGATCGCGTTGGGCTTTGACGCGATCAATGCCGAGTTCAATCAGCGGACCTTGAGCCGGATCCTGGCGCAGCCGATCTATCGCGACGCCCTGCTCCTGGGAAAATTCCTCGCTCGACTGCTCGCACTGACCATCGCGCTGCTCTCGCTGTGGTTGCTGGTGTTGGGTGTGGGCTTCCTGCGCCTCGGGCTGCCGCCGAGCGGCGAGGAGCTGGTCCGCATGTTGGGCTTTCTCGTCGCTACCATCGCTTATGGGGGCGTGTGGCTTGCGGTCGCGTTCTTGTTTTCAATCCTATTTCGAGCGCCGGCAACCGCAGCGCTCGCAGCGTTGGGCCTCTGGCTCGTCTTCTCGTTCTTCTGGTCATTGGTCATCAAACCGCTCGTGGCGACCCTGATCGCCGGGCCGCCGGAGGACATCTTTGGCCCCAATCTGGCCTATATTCAGACCTCTCAGGCGCTCGACCGGATCTCGCCCAACACGCTCTATGCCGAGATCGCGCTGGCCCTGCTGCAGCCGGCGACACGTACGCTCGGTCCGGTGTTCATCAGCCAGCTGCGCGGCGCGCTGCTCGGCGCGCCGTTGCCAGCCTCGCAGAGCTTTATCCTGGTCTGGCCGCAGCTCACCGGACTAATCGCGGCGATGATCCTGATCTTCGCGGTCGGCTACGTCGTCTTCCAGCGCCAGGAGATCCGAGCGTAGCCGAAAGAGATCAAAGCTACGCGCCTTGCGTGACGAGCAAGCGCCGTCCGATCAGACGATCAGACGGCCAGGGGGTTTTGATTCCCGCGCTCATCAGCGCATAGTGGAAACACGATCGCGGCTAGGGGATTCCTCGACATGCTGCCGACACCCGGTTTCCATCACCTACATCTGAACTCGGTCGATCCGGAGCGCGCGATCGACTTCTACACCCGGCAGTTCCCGAGCACGGCGAAGGGCAGCTGGAGCGGCCTTCCGGCCCTCAGATCGCCGAACAACGTCCTCGTGCTGTTCACCAGGGTCGACACGCTGCCGCCGAGTGAGCCGCAGAGTGCGATCTGGCATTTCGGCTGGCATGTCACCGACGCTCGCCGCAGCCTCGAAACCTACAAACTGCGGCCGGAAGTCGAACTGCTGCCCCTCTACACGACCGACGAAGGCGGCTCGGTGCTGATCAGCAGCGACACCTGGCCCAACATCGGGAACGTCCTGGGGTTGACGAAGGCGCAGATCGCGGAAGCGAAGGCCAAAGGTCTCGGGCCGGCTGGCGGCGGTGGGTTCTCCTATATGCGGGGGCCCGACAACGCCCTCGTCGAATATGCCGGAAACCATCCCGCCGAGCGCTTCAACCATGTCCACCTCTATCAAGAGGACCCGATCGGCGCGCTCCACTGGTATCAAAAACACCTCAACGCGCCGATGCGGCCGGGCTATGCGCCGACGGCAGCCGACGGCAATCTGACCCGCGGGCCGGATCGCACCTGGCCGGCGCTCAATCGGGAAGGGATGTTCCGCACACCACGCGCCGGCGTCGAATTCGGCGACGTGTCGATGATGTGGTACGCCAATCAGGGCGAACAACCGTTAGTCAGCTCCCGCGGGCAATTGCAGGATCACATCGCCCTCAGCGTCTCCGATCTCGACGCGTGGATCGACAAATTGCGCGGCGAGGGCGTCAAATTCCTCGAAGAACCCTACCCGCTCGGCGACACCCGCGCCGTGATGATCGAAGGCCCGAGCTGCGAAGCGCTTGAGCTCGTCGAAGTGAACTGAGCGGAGTTTCCTGGGTGCCCCTCTCAACCGTGGGGGCGGCCGTGGCGGGCAATGAATTCGGGGAACGCCTCCTCCGCTCTTGCACCGCGGACGACATGCGTCGTGAAATGCCTCTCCTCGGCCCATTGCTCTTCGAGGTTTTGCGTCATCTGCTTCAGCAGCAATGTCTTGATGCCCATCACTGCCGCGCGATTGTTGTTGGCGATCGTTCGCGCGAGCTCCATGGTCTTCGCCCGTAACTGGTCGCGGGGCACGAGGTGGTTCAGTAAACCGATGCGGTAGGCTTCCTCGGCTTCGACGACGCGCGCGGTGAACAGCAGCTCCTTGGCGATCGGCCAGCCGACTTGGTTGGGCAGGCTCCAGGTGCTGTTGATCCGGCCATAGGCGGCCGCGAGGAAACGAAACCGGCTGTCTTCGCAACCGACCCGCATGTCGAGTGAGGAAGCGAGCACCGCAGCGCCGCCATAAGCCAGCCCGTTGATCATACCGATCGTCGGCTTCGCCGAGGCGGCGATTTCATAGCTGCCGCGCCGCGGCGGGCGGACCGCATCCAATTCCTCCTGAGTGTAGCGGCGGTCGTCCTCGCGCTGCTCGTGGATGTCGCCCCCGGCCGAAAACGCGCGGGTTCCGGCACCGGTGATGACGATGCAGCCGATCGCGTCGTCGGCGTCCATCTGCCTGACCGCGTCGTGCAGTTCGCCCGCCAGTTTCCGGTTCATCGCGTTGAGCTTGTCGGGCCGGTTCAGGGTGACGATCCCCACGCCGTCTTCAGTGTCCACCAGGATATGTTCGTAGGTCATCCTTCCCTCCAATCTTAGGCGAAACCGAATTCGCGCTCGGCGAGCGACAGGCTCTCGTCGACGACCGTGACCATCAGCTCGATTTCGTCCCGGCTGACCACCAGCGGCGGACAGAGCTGGAGCGCCATGAAGACGCGGGTCAGCAAGCCGCGCTCTTCCATCAGCTCCAACACGCGACGGATATAGGGATGGCTCGCCGCGGCCGGGCCGACGCCGAACGGCTCCTTGGTCGCCTTGTCCTTGACCAGCTCGACCGCGCACATCAGGCCGAGCCCGCGCACATCGCCGACCGTCGGGTGCGACCGCAGCTCTTGCAGCAGGCCGAGCAGGTATCTTCCCTGCTGCCCGCTGCGCTGCGGCAATTCCTCGCGCCGCAGGATCTCGATATTCTTCAGCGCTGCGGCGCAGGATACGGCCTGGCCACCGAAAGTCAGCAGGTGGGCGAGTGCCACGTCCTGCTTCTTGAACTCGTCGAACAGCGCCTTGCCAACCGCCACCGCGGCGATCGGCGCGTAGCCCGAAGATAATCCTTTGGCCATTGTCATCAGATCCGGCACGACGCCGAACTGCTCGGTCGCGAACATCGTCCCGGTGCGTCCGAACCCGTTTATCACCTCGTCCATGATCAGCAATACGCCATGCGTATTGCAAATCTGCCGGACCCGCTGCCAATAGCGCGGAGACGGGACATGGTTCGAATTGGACACCGAGATCGGCTCGCCGATCACCGCGGCCACCGTATCGGGTCCCTGTGTTAGGATCTCCTGCTCGATCGCCTCGGCGCAGAGCAGGTCCCCGGCCTCGCCCTCGACCCCGAAATCGTTGCGGTAGCGGTTCGGTGACGGCACGAAGCTCACCCCGTACATAAACGGGCCGAAGAATTTCTCGTTGCGCGACGAGGTAATGCTCATCGCGCCAAAGGTCGCACCGTGGTAGCCACCGCGCCGGGCGATGATCTTGTAGCGCTTGGGGAAGCCGCGCATGGCCTGCACCTGCTTGGCGATCTTCATCGCGCTCTCGATCGCTTCAGAGCCGCCTGAGCAGAAGAAGAACCGGTCGAGATCGCCGGGCGTCAGCCCAGCGAGCACGTCGCCGAGCTCCACCGCCGCCAAATTGGTGTAGCTCGCGGCGGAGACGTAGGCCAGCTCGTGCGCCTGCTTCGCCATAGCCTCGCCGATTTCGGCGCGGCCATGCCCGACATTGACGACGTAGAGCCCGGAAAGACCGTCGAGATAGGAGCGGCCCTGAGCGTCGAACAACCGGCAGCCCTCGCCGCGCACCATGACCCTGAGCCCGTCGCGCTCAGCGAGGTCGAGCCAGCGGGCGCTGTGGATCCAGACATGCTCGAGCGCCTGCTGTTCGATCGGCGAGAATTCGCGTACCGTCGTCACGTCGTCGTCCATGGCGGCTCAGCCCTGTTGTTGCCGAACGAGATCGTCTAGCATGCCATAAAGATCATGAAAGGACAGCGACATGCCGAGCTTTGACCACCACGGCGCTCATATTTACTACGAGGAGTTCGGCCAGGGCTTCCCGATCCTGACCTTTGCGCCGGCGGGCCTGGCGTCGGTGATCGCCGTCTGGAGCGAGCCCTCGGCACCGATCAATCCCACCATCGAGTGGGCGGCAAACTACCGCGTGATCGCGATGGATCAGCGTAACGCCGGCGGCCAATCGCGCGCTCCGATCACTGCGCAGGACAGCTGGGACGCCTACACCGCCGACCACGTCGCGCTGCTCGACCACCTGCGCATCGATCGCTGCCATCTCTATGGCCAGTGCATCGGCGGGTCGTTCATCCTGAACCTGATCAAGGCGCAGCCCGAGCGCGTCCAGTCCGCGGTGCTGGCGCAGCCGATCGGGCGCGTCGGCGCGATGGCGGCGGGCCGACCGGCCCGGTTCAACGCATGGGCGGAGGAGCTCAAGGACCACCCGGAAGCCACCGGGCCGGTGCTCGACGCGTTTTGCCGGAACCTCTACGCTGCCGGGTTTGTGTATTGCGTTGATCGCGCCTTCGTGTCGACGGTGCGGACGCCGTGCATGGTTCTAGCCGGCAACGACGAAGCGCACCCCTACCCGATCTCCGAGGAGCTCTCGAAGCTGATCCCGAACTGCGAGTTCATCGCGGAGTGGAAGTCGGGGGCGGCGCTAACCTCGGCCAGAGCCCGCGTCGCGGCGTTCCTCGCGAAGCACACGCCGTCCCGGGCATAGCCCACCTGACCGGTGCGGCGCGGTCGCGCGATCGCTGACCCCGTTGCATCCGCTGCCGTCAGTGGAAAAACGCTTTCCAGCCCCTGGAATGCTCTCTTTCAGCGTCCAAAACATACAATGTATCAGTATGTTGGGTGCGATTTGGTGAGACCTCCGGCAGCGGAATTTCGGCCGAAAAACACGGTCGGCAGCGGACTGGCAGAGGAATTCGGTACCCGGCCTTGATGCGGGGTTTCTCATCAAAATCTAATAGATAATTGTTATTATAACACTCATCCGATATAGATTCAAGCCCGATTCTCTGCAAGGAGTGGTCGCCGGGCGCCCCGTGCGGCAAATATACCCCTCCCCCATCATGGGGGAGGGTCGGGGTGGGGGTGATGCGGCCGAAGGACAATATCGGCGATGGATAGCCAAGCGCGGGCGCCCACGAACGCGCCTGGACGTTGCGCCGCGGAATGGCCGAAGCAGAGAAAAAGCTCTGGCAGTGCTGCGATCGCGCCAAACCGAAGGGTAGCTCGGCACGCGCTCCGACGGCCGATGCCAATGCCGAGCACGGCGCAGATCGTCGGGGTGATCTCGATCGGACGGGACGGCGCGCCAGGCATGTAACGGGGCTCTCCTCGGCTTGCCGCGCGCAGCCGCCGCCTTTACATCGTCAGTGCATCCTACGGGTAGGGTTAGGGTCATGCCCGAAACTACCTTTACCTTCCGTGTGGATCAGGAATTGAAAAAGGCATTCCCGGAGACCGTGCGCGCTAATGACCGGCCCGACTCGCAGCTATTGCGGGATTTCATGCGGGATTATGTGGAACGCGCAGCGCACGATGCTTGGTTCCGAGCGGAGGTCGAACAGAGCCTGAAAGAAGCCGACGATCCGAACGCCGAACTGACTCCGCCTCCGAATGCCTCCGACGCAAGGCGGACATCTGGTCAGCACCGTGACGGAAGCGCGGCGAAAACCGAAGGCTGTGCTGGGCTTCGATCCGCCGGCGCAGGCGCAGATGGACCCGGGGGATTCGGTGACGGATCGGCTGCGGTCACCTCTCAACGTACTTGCGCCGCGCGGATCGCGCGCCAGACTCTTTCAGGGGTCGCCGGCATGTTGATCTAGGCGATGCCGAGGGGGCTGAGCGCCCCCCTCGACGGCACGCTATCATCGAGCACTCGGCGACAGAATTTCGTGCCGACCCTGTAATCATGCAGTTTGCTCGGCACTCGACGGCGGAGATTATCGGTATCCGGTGGGGCGCCTATTTCGCAAAGTGCGCGCGGGATTACGGGTCGACAGAGCGCTCCCCTCGGCGGCGGGGGGTTGACTTGAGCGCCGGGGTCACAGGCGCGAAGACCGTTCGTCATCTCGACCGCGTCCCTCTCGCGTGGTCTCGATGAGGCGTCTCCCGGGGCTAGGATTGTCCCTCGTCCTCGTCGGCCTCCTTGGCGGAGCGGTCCCCGCCGCGGCGCAAGATTTCCGGCGCGGCCTTTCCGCCTTCAACCGGGGCGAGTACGGTGAGACGCTGCAGCAGTGGTTGCCGCTCGCGCGGCTGGAAGACGCTGATGCACAGGCAGGGCTTGGCTATCTCTATTTCAAGGGCTTGGGCGTGCTGCAGGATTACGGCGAGGCCGCCGTTTGGTTTAGCCGGGCGGCCGAACGCGGCCAACCCGAGGCGCAACTCTTGCTCGGATTGTTGAACTACTCTGGCGATGGCGTAACCCAAAGCTATATGCTTGCCTACAAGTGGTGCGAGCTTGCCCAGTCGAACGGCGCCTCTTACGCGCTGCCGTGCCGAGAGGCGGCGGAGCTGCGCATGACGCAGGCCGAACTCGCCGAAGCTGCTCGGCTCGTCGACGATTGGTTCGCCCGCCACCAGCACCCGGCTCGCTGAGGATATTCGCGCCGGAATTTGGACCGTGCTGCCCGCTGTCGATCGTCAGTCTTGCCGGCCGGTCGGGATTGTGAAAAATTCAAACAGAACAAGTTCCTCAGGCTTCGAGCCCTCGTTACGCGAGAGCCTGGGCAAGGTGCGGAACAGGTTGAGGAGGTTCGTCAATGTCCCAGGGTGACCGCGCCTGCGGCGAGCAACGCTGCGAGAGCCATGTGAGCGATGCCGCGACGCCGGAGGGCATCGAGGCCATCGCGCGCTCGCCGACCTCGCGGCGTACCTTCATCAAGGGCGTCATCGCGTCGGGCACCGCAGTATCCTCGGCCGGCTACCTGTTCCGCTCCTCCGGCAGCCGGGCGGCGCAGGCGCAAGGTTTGGGTGCGGTCGAACGGTTAATGACCTTGAACGTCAACGGACGCGACCGGCGCGTCGACGTGCTGCCGCCGGAGACTCTGGCGCATACAATTCGCTACAAGCTCGGTCTCATCGGCACCAAGCTGGGATGCGATCACGGCGAATGCGGCGCCTGCACCGTGCTGGTGAACGATGTCGCTGTCTATTCTTGCACGACCTTGACCCACCGCGTGCGCGGCCGCCAAATCACGACCATTGAAGGGCTCGAAGGCGCCAATGGCGAGCTCCACAAGGTTCAGCAGGCCTTCGTCGAGGAGCTCGGCCCGCAATGTGGCTTCTGCACGCCGGGGCAGGTGATGTCGGCGGTGGCGCTGCTCAAGGCGAACCCGAAGCCCACGCTCGACGAAGCGCGGCTGGCGATGTCGGGCAATCTCTGCCGCTGCGGGGCCTACGACCACTATGTCAAGGGCGTCATGCGGGCGGCGCAGGAGGTGTGAAATGGCATACCGGCTGATCGGGACGAACTTCACGCCGCCGGACGCCGTCGCCAAGGTTACCGGCAGGGCGAAATACGCCGAGGATTTCCGGGCCGAAGGCATGCTGTTCTGCAAGCTGTTGACGAGCCCGATGCCGCACGCCCAGGTCAACAAGATCGACGCATCCGAGGCCCTCAAGATGGAGGGCGTGGCGGCGATCCTGACTGCGGACGAAGTGCCTCAGTTCCCGCCACCGCAGGATCCGATCCTCTCGAACGAGCCGCTTTTCGTCGGTGCTCCGACCCTGGCCGTTGCCGCGGTCGACGAGCTGACCGCGGCCGACGCGATCGAACGGATCAAGATCGACATGGAGCCGCTGCCGTTTACCGTCGATCCGCTCGACAGCCTCTATCCCGCGGGCCCCGATGCCCGCACCAACGGCAACGTCGCCAACGTCAAACTCAATCTCCAGACGGTCAAGTGGGACGCCGGCGATTTCGCCAAGGCGGGCGACACCCAGCTGCCGCTCGGCAAGCCGGCGGAGAGCTGGGAATACGGCGATCTCGAGGCGGGGTTCCGCGACGCCAAGGTCGTCATCGAAGAAAGCTTTGTCACCGCTGGCTATTCGCACCACTCGATGGAGCCGCGCACGGCGATGGCTTATTGGCAGAACGGCAAATGCTTTCTGCACGGCTCGTCGCAGAGCCAGACCTTCGTCATCCCTCAGTTGGCGCGCTACATCGGCATCGAGCCGAAAGACCTGATCCTGATCGCCGAGTTTTGCGGTGGCGGTTTCGGCTCCAAGGGCACCGCCTATCCGATCATGTCGATCCCGGCGCATTTGTCGAAAAAGACCGGCCGCCCGGTGATGATGCGCATCACCCAGAGCGAGGAATACGCGCTCGGCTCGGCGCGCCCCGGCTTCCAGGGTTACGTCAAGATGGGCTTCCGCGCCGACGGACGCATGACCGCGTGCGACATCTATGTCGTGCACGAGAACGGTCCCAACCTCGGCTTCTGGGACTTCCGCAACGCCGGCGAGGCGATGTCGATCGTCTATCAACCGCTGGCCATGCGGTGGCGCGGGATCTCGGTGCTGACCAACACTCCGCCGCGCGGGCCGCAGCGCGGACCCGGCCAGAATCAGACCGCGGCGGCGATCGAGCCCTTGATCGACAAGGCGGCGCGCGAGCTGGGCCTCGACCGCGTCGCGATCCGCCATATCAACGCGCCCGACGCCCACGGCAAGATCGGCGAAGAGCGTGACCCGGTGACGAGCGCCTACCTCCGCGAGGCGCTCGACAAGGGAGCGCAGCTCTTCGCGTGGGACGCGCGCAAAGGGCGCAGCGGCCAGCGCAAGGGCTCCAAGCTCACCGGCATCGGCGTGGGACAGGCCTTCCATACCGCCGGAGCGGCCGGCTTCGACGGGCTCGTGCGCATCACCCCCGACGGCGAGCTCCATGTCCACACGGGCATGGGCAATCTCGGCACATATTCCTACGCCGCGACCGCCCGCATCGCCGCCGAGACCTTGGGCTACGACTGGAAGAACGTCGTCGTCGAGCAGGGCGACACGCGCCGCGGGCTGCCATGGAATCTCGGCCAGTTCGGCAGCAATTCCTCCTTTACGATGGCCCGCACCAACTATGTCGGGGCCATGGACGCCAAGGCGAAGCTGCTCGAAATCGCCGTTCGCGAGCTAGGCGGCAAGGCCGAGGACTATGACCTGGCCGATGAGAAGATCGTGTCCAAGATGGACAAGGCAAAGTCCATGACCTTCGGCCAGGCGGCGCAGCGCGCGATCCAGCTCGGCGCCGCCTTCAGCGGCGCCGAGGTGCCGGAGAACCTCAATCCCATCACGAAGAGCGCAGTGGCGATGCTGGCCGGCAGCGGGTTGATCGGCGTCGCCAAGGACACATTGCCGAAAAAGGGGGTCGTGCCGAGCTTCGCAGTCACTTTCGCCGAAATCGAGCTCGATGCCGAGACCGGCGAGGTCGCCGTGGTCGACACCGTCGGCGTCACCGATTGCGGAACGGTGATCCATCCGCAAAACCTGGCCGGCCAGGTCAAAGGCGGCAATACCGATGGGAATCGGCATGGCGCGGTTCGAGCGCCATGTCTATGACCCAAAGCTGGGCTTGCCGGCGAATGTCGGTCTTTATCAGGCCAAGCCGCCGTCGCTGCTCGACGTGCCGACCGACATGAAGGCCGCGGCGGTGGACAAGCCCGACCCGCAGAGCCCGATGGGAACCAAGGGAATGGGCGAGCCGCCGATGGGGGCCGCGGCGGCGGCGGTCATTTGCGCCATCTCCGATGCGCTCGGCGGCGTTTACTTCAATCGCAGCCCGGTTTCGACGGACATGATCGTCAACGCGCTGTTCAAACGACCGCCCGCGCACAAGCCGCTCCAGGTCAATTCGGTCTGAGGGGGATGGCCATGATCGTCAAAGACGTCATTCCCAATTTCGAACTCTATCAACCGACGACGCTCGCGGACGCCTTCGCTCTGCTCGACAAGCACGGACCTGACGCGTGGAAGCTGGCTGGAGGCAATGACAGCCTCACTTGGTGGAAGGAGCGCGTCAAACGCCCAAAGGTCGTTGTGGACCTTGCCGAGATCGCCGAGCTGAAGGGTGTGCGCGAGAGGCCAGACGAGCTCGAGATCGGCGCGCTGACGACGCTCACGGAGGTCGAGTGCCACCCGGTCATTCGTACGCAGTACCGCGTGCTCGCCGATGCCGCCCGTCGCGTCGCCAGCCCGCAGATCCGCAACACCGGCACCGTCGGCGGCAACGTCGCGCAAGACGCTCGCTGCTGGTATTACCGGTACGGTCTGCCGTGCTATCGCGCCGGCGGCAACACCTGCTTTGCCGACACGCCAGAAGGGGTCAATCGCGAGCACGCGCTCTTCGACACCGATCGTTGCGTTGCCGTAACACCTTCGGACAGCGCGCCCGCGCTCGTGGCGCTCGATGCCAAGATGGTGCTGCGGAGCTCGCGGGGCGAACGCGTGCTCGGCACCGAAGAATTCTTCATCGGACCGAAAATCGACGTCACGCGTCTGACTTCGGTGCGGCCGGAGGAGATCCTGATCGCGATCCGCCTGCCCAAGGAATGGGCGGGAGCCCGGTTCTATTTCGAGAAGGCGGCCGACCGTCAGACCTGGGACTTCGCTCTCGTCAACGTCGCTGCGGCGATCGTGGTGAGCAATGGAGCGGTCGAGCGCTCGCGCATCGCCTGCGGCGCGGTCAGCGCCGTGCCCCGACGCCTGGCGGCAGTTGAAGAAGCGATCAAGGGCAAGGTGATCAGCGCCGAGCTCGCGAGCATTGCCGGGCGGGCCGCCATCCGCGGTGCCCGGCCGCTCAACTACAACGGTTTCAAGATCCCGCTGATGGCGAGCCTCGTGATGCGCGCGGTCCGGGACGCGACCGCCTGATTTGACAGGCTACCTGCGTCGCACCCCTCGTCCGTGATGCCGGAGGAGGACGCCTGATGGCGCAGTCGACGCTTGGTGTCGTGGGCCTCGGCGTCTTTGGCGGCGCCATTGCAGCGCGGCTGGTGCGGCAGGGATTTCCGCTGATGGTCTTCGACATCGCGAATGGCCCGCTGCAGTACTTCGTCATGAATCACCAGGCCGATATCGCGTTTGGCCCCCGGATGATGGCGGAGACGTGCGACGTCGTCATCACCGCGCTGCCTTCGATGACGGCACTGCGCGAGACCGCCTTTGGTCCGGACGGCCTAGCCCTCGGCCGCCGGCCCGACTTCGCGCTGGTCGATGTCGGCAGGCATGACCCGCTCGCGGTCAAATCCTTCGCCGACGACTGCACAAAGCGTGGCATCGCCTTTGTCGAGGCCGCAGCCTGTGGCACTCCGGTCGATGCCCGGGCGGGAACTCTAATTATCCCGGTGGGCGGCGACGATATCGTCATCGAGCGATTGATGCCCGTCTTGGGGGCGCTCGGCGAGCAGGTCGTCCGCATCGGCCCGCCGGGCTCGGCGACTGCGGCGGCCGCACTTGCCGGGTACCTTCGCGCCGCCGCCACCCTGGCGCTCGGCGAAGCGCTCCTCGTTGCCGAGCGCGGACACCTGTCGCCTGCGGCCCTGTTGCAATTGAGCCGCGCGCTCGGCGCCATCGCCCCGGCGGCGGAGCGGGCATTTCGTCCTCGCGAAGTATCCCTGAGCCTCGCTGCCAGCCACCGTCTTGACGTTGTCGTCGAAGATCTCGACGTCGTGCTCCGGCTCGCGACGGCATCGGGAAAGGCTCCAGCGCTGGCGGCGGCCTGCCGCACTAGCTGGGATGAGGCACGTCAGGCAATGGGGTCGCAGGAGGACCACGCCGCCATTCGTCGCTGGCTCGAGCAGAACGTCGCAAGCAGTTCCGTCGCCGTAGCCGGCGCGAACAGCAATCCGCCTGGAGCCTGAGACCCGCCAATCGTCTCGTTACTCCGTCCCATCGAGAGGACTTCCAACCTCCTGCCGGCAATGGTAATGCCTGGCCCGGCTCAGCCTCCCCTGCATCGGGGTCCGGGGCAGGCTCGGGCGGCATGGATCGCGCGCCAGACTTTTTCGGGGTCGCCGGCATGTCGAGATGGGTGGCGCCGAGGAGGCTGAGCGCGTCGACGACGGCGTTCATGATCGCGGCGAGAGCCCCGACATTGCGGGACTCGCCGGCGCCGTTGACACCCAAAGGGTTGGTCTTGGTCGGCACCGTGTTCTCGTCCATCTCGAACGCGCAGACTTCGTCGGCGCGCGGCGGGCCGTAATCCATCAGAGAGCCGGAGAGGGGTTGGCCCGAGTGCCCGTCATAGACGAGGTGCTCGGTGAAGGCCTGGCCGATGCCCCCGCGGCCGCCGCGACGGGGCACATAGGTGGCCGCGGCCGCCTCCAGCGCGTGCGCGGCGATCTTCTTCGCCTTCGCGATGATTTTGTCGGCCGCCATGGTCGCGGCACTGCCGCCGAGCACCGCTGTGCGCGAGGCGTAGGTACCGCCGCCGTCGGGGGCGAGATCGGTGTCGGAATGGGCGACCCGGGTGTCGACCTCGCCGAGGGCCGACGCCGACGGCGGGAGCTTGCACGTCGGAGAGTCCCACCTCAACCCGTCCGTGCGGAAGCGGAAGGCGCGTCGTGCCAGGAGAGCCAAGCCTGACCGGGGCCCTCAACCGAGCCCGAGTTTCGGCCGGACCCAAGCGGCGAGGCGACGGATCGCGGCATCCGCCTCCGGCGCGGTGCCGGCCAGGAACTGAAAGACGTGCTGCATCTCCGGCGCGATCTCGAGCGTCACATCGACGCCGGAGTTGCGCGCGAGATCGGCGAGCTTGCGGCTGTCGTCGAGCAATGTCTCGTCGGCCCCGGTCTGGATGTACATGGGCGGGAAGCCCTTGAGGTCGGCGTGGAGCGGATTGGCGAGCGGGTCCTGGCGGTTGCCGCCCTCGCCGAGGAACATTCCGGCCATAACCTGGATGATGTCGCGTGTGACGAGAAGGTCCTTTGCGGCGTTGGTCTCGAACGTCTCGCCTGTCGCCTCCATGTCGAGCCAGGGCGAGAGCGGCATCGTGGCGGCCGGCAGGGGCAGGCCCTGCTCGCGGGCGCGCAGAATGGTCGTCACAGCGAGGGCCCCGCCCGCCGAATCTCCAATCAACGCGATATGACCCGGCCGGATACCCTGGTCGAGCAGCCATTTGTAGCTCCTCACCATGTCGTTCACCGGGCCGGGATGGACGTTCTCGGGCGCGCGCCCGTAATGCACGTTAAGCGCGCGGCAGCCTATCGCCTTTGCCACATGGGCGTAGGTCTTGCGGTGAGTGTACATCGAGCCGGCCACGTAGCCGCCGCCATGCGCGCAGAGCAGCACGCGGTCCTGTGCGCAGTACTTCGGCGCCGCCCACATGGCCGGCACCTCCCCGGCATTGGTCTCGATGTAATCGACGCCGCCCGGCTCGCCGGTGATCCTCTCCCACTGCTCGAACATGTGGCGTAGCTCCTCGAGCGGCATCTCCGGGTTCGCCTTCAGCACCGCCACCCAGCCCAGGTAAAGGTTGTTCAGCTCCTCGGTCTGTTTGCTCGCCATCGTTTCCTCCTTCGGCCAAGACGCCGGCGGCCGGCCCACCGGCGTCGCCGGCCGCGCCCCGCTCAGACGACCAGATTGAGCCCGCGCGCCGGCAGCTCTACCTTGCCGCCGCATTCGCTTGCGATCACCGGCATCACCTCCTCGGCGAAGATCTGCATCTGCTCCTCGGTTTCCTTGGCGTCGAAGCCGCCGAGTTCGAACCAGCCGAGGAAGCAGAAGTCGTCGTACCCGCACTCCTTGCGCATCTTCATGATCGAATCGATCACGTACTGCTTGGAGCCGTGGATGGCGATTTCGCGCTCGCGCAGCATTTGCGCCGTCACTTTCTTGTTGAGGTCGAACATCGGCTCGTCGAGCCGCGCGACGACGGCGCCGAAGCCGAACGGGCCGTAGTAGTCGAACTGCAGCTCGAGCGCCCGCGCCGCGCGCTCCAGCGCCTCTTTCTCCTTGCCGGGCCGGGCTATGTGGAGATAGCGACTGGTCATGATCCCGCGCCGCTTCTCGGCGTCCCAGCCGAATTTGAACCGGCCGCGGTTGTGCATGTCGGGGAAACCCGCCTTCTCCGCCGCCTCGTAATAGATCTCGATGTTGCGCCGCAGCCGGTCGTTCGGTTCGGCGATCATCACCCCGTTGATCCCGTGCTCGGCCGCGAATTTGAGCGAGCGGGCACTGGTCAGCGGCTCCCACAATTGCGGGTGCGGTTTCTGCACCGGTTGGGGGAAGACCTGCAGCTCCTTGAGTGTCGTGGTGGTCGCCTGCACCGGATTGCCGGCCGAGTACATGTCGGGATCGCCGAGGGCGAGCACGTCATCGAGCCGCCTCCCCGCCCCGTCACGCTGGAAATAGGCGATTGTCTGCTGGTGGTTCCACTTGGTGTACGTAGGCGGGACCGAGAAGAACTCGCCGTGATGCGAGAATGAGGGCTCGGTCCAGCATTTCTTCATGACCGCGATGGTTTCCTCGAACGCCTTACGGTTGCGCTCCTGGTCCTGGATCGTCGAGCCGTACGGGCGGCCTAGCGTTTCGTTCTCGCGGGGTTGATAGCCGCGGCCGATGCCGCATTCGACCCGCCCGCCGCTGATTACGTCGAGCGTTGCGATCTGCTCTGCGAGCCGGACCGGATGGTGCCAGACGATGATATTGGCGGCCTGACCGAGCCGGATGCGCTTGGTGTGTGCCGCCACGCACATCTGCACCATCAGCGGGTTCGGGCTCATCTCCGCACCCTCGGGCTGAAAGTGGTGTTCGGTCAGCCAAAACGACTGGAACCCGAGCTTTTCGGCAAGAATCCCCTGGCGTACCTGGTTCACCAGCGTTTCCTGTGCCGCCCGGTGGACCACCGGCAGCGAGCCGTCATTGAACGTGACGCCGTCCTTGCCGGTGATCACCGGCAGGCTGGACGCCCCGTTGTGAAACAAGCCGATTTCCAACATGGGTGTTTCCTCCCTTGCACCTCCACGTGAGCGGCCGGGCCGAGCTCGTCGCCCCGTTCGCGCAGAGCCTACCTCCGGTCAACACTGTGGGGGAAGCGCGGCGAAGACCAAAGGCTGTTCGGGGCTTCGATCCGCCGGCGCAGGCGCAGATGGACCGGTGGGATTCGGTCACGGAATTGCCACCAGCCTTACGGCACCCCCACCATCCCCGAGATCATCGAGGCAGATGGTTCCGATCGATCACCCGTCCAGTTTCAGGAACAGCGGATGGTTGCTCGGGGCGCGTCTTCTCGCTTCCCATGAGACCACACGGCGAAGCGAGTGATAGTCGCGCCGCTTGTCACTTTGACAAGTTCGTACCCATGCATTTGGTGGTACAAATCATACGCTTGCTACCCGGTTCGGAGGGCGGCTCCCGACCCTTTGCGGTCATTTCGCACCGGAATTCTACACCGGCTAACCCCTTGAATTCTCGCATCACTGTCAGCAGTGCGAATCCTTGAATTTCGCACCGACCGAATTTCGCATCGAGATCTCGGTTGAAACCGCCATGTGGCTATCGCAAGCTGCCGCCGATCCTGGAACCGACCAAATGAAAGGAGGCTTCAATGGCTGGATCGGGAGCAAGCAAGCCGAATATCGTTGTAATCTGGGGCGACGACATCGGAATTGCCAACCTTAGTTGCTATACCCATGGCATGATGGGCTATCGCACGCCCAATATCGACCGCATCGCGCGCGAAGGCATGCAGTTCACGGATTGCTATGGCGAGCAGAGCTGCACCGCCGGGCGCGCCTCGTTTTTGACTGGCCAGCACGGGTTGCGCACCGGGCTGACCAAGGTAGGATTGCCGGCCGTCCCCGTCGGCCTCAGCAGGGAAGACCCGACGATCGCCGAATTGTTGAAGCCGCTCGGCTATGCGACGGCGCAATTCGGCAAAAATCACCTCGGCGACCGCAACGAATTTTTGCCGACCGTGCACGGTTTCGACGAGTTCTACGGCAATCTCTATCACCTGAACGCCGAGGAAGAGCCGGAACTGCCCGATTATCCGAACCCGCGGGATTTCCCACATTTTCGCGATCGGTTCGGTCCGCGCGGCGTGCTCGACTGCAAGGCCACCGATAACGACGACCCGACCGTCGATCCGCGCTTTGGCCGGGTCGGTAAACAGACGATCCATGACACCGGCCCGCTGACTGGAAAGCGCATGGAGACGATCGACGACGACATCGCCGCTCGCGCGACCAACTACATCAAGCGTCAGGCCGCGGCAGGCCAGCCGTTTTTCCTATGGGTGAACCTCACGCACATGCATTTGCGCACGCATATAAAGCCGGAGAGCCGTGGCCAGGCGGGTCGCTGGCAGAGCGAATATCATGACGTCATGATCGACCACGACAAGAATGTCGGTCAGGTATTGCAGGCACTCGACGAGGCCGGCATCGCCGACAATACTTTTGTCATGTATTCGACCGACAACGGTCCGCACATGAATGCCTGGCCCGATGGGGCGATGACGCCGTTTCGCAGCGAGAAGGGCACCAATTGGGAGGGCGCCTTTCGAATCCCGTGCTTGGTGCGCTGGCCGGACAAGATCAAGGCGGGGGTCGAGTCCAACGAAATCGTCGCCCACCACGACTGGCTGCCGACCTTTCTGGCGGTGGCCGGCGATCCCGACATCAAAGACAAGCTGTTAAAAGGCCACACGATCGGCGACATGACCTACAAGGTCCACCTCGACGGCTTCAACTTGGTGCCGTATCTGACCGGCCAGGTGGAGAAGAGCCCGCGCGAGTGGTTCATCTATAGCAACGACGACCAGCAAGTGGTGGCCTTGCGCTACGACAATTGGAAGATGGTGTTTGCGGAGCAGCGGTCTCCGGGCACATTGGCAGTGTGGTTCGAGCCCTTCACCACTTTGCGCGCTCCGAAAATCTTTAATCTCCGCACCGACCCGTTCGAGCGCGCCGATGTCACTTCGAACACTTATTGGAATTGGTTCCTCGACCACGTCTTTCTAGCAGTGCCGGCGCAGGCTTTTGTCGGCGAGTTTCTGGCTACATTCCGCGATTATCCTCAACGCCAGAGGGCCGCCAGCTTCAACCTCGACGAGGTATTGCGGAAGATGCAAGAAGGCCACCAGACGTAACTGTGCAGCGCTCTGGATGGCCGCTTTCCACCCTTCTCGGTCACTCGCTGGCCCCACGGGGAGGATCGGCATAGGGCACAACCCGCCGATCTACCCCTAGCAGTAGCAGAAAGACGCGCTCGGAGTGACCGGGGCGATCGAGAAGGCAGGCGGCGCTTCGGCGGCGCTTTTCCTTTCTGGCGGTACTCTCCAGCGTACGGCTCGACCTGATCGATGAGGAAGCGGCGGCGCTCCTCCGCCGTCTAAACCGGGCGATCGACGACGATCGTTATCCGCTGTCCCCACGAGTCAGAACGCTGCGCAGCATTACAATGCAGCAGATCAATCGCCTGCCGATCGCACGGGATCTGTGGCGGGTGGCAACGCTGATCGCGCTCGTCGCGGCGGTGATTAGTATCGTCGGGATCGAGGCTTTACGGGCCGTCAACCATCTTTGGTCAGCATGCTTGCATGCCCGACGAAGACACCGCCCGCCTCGCCCTTCGCACCGCCGACTAGCTGCGAACCGACATCGCGAATTTGGAGTGCGGCCAGGAATTCATAATGGTCGACTGCCTCTGCCTCTCCAAAAACCTCGCCGACTTTGCCTTGACCGGCGGCGACGGTAAGAAATGTAGGCGCGTGCCGCATAACCGGCAAGAAAACCAACGAACATACCGAACGAGCCAGCACTAACGGCGAGTGCCATTTCGTGATTTGTCATGTGACCAGGACGCTACTTCTGGCCTGAACAAAACACTTAGCCCAGCCGCGGCTTCAAGCGCAGCTCGGTGCCATTGGTGCTCACCCGACGTCGGGGGGCTCGCCCGGAGCCTTGAGTGCAGGTAGATGGCGCGACACTGGCCGGCGGTGCAATTCCGCTGATGTCGGGGGGCTAATTTGCGACGAGGACCGCGCCACCGGCACAACCGCTGATGATGACGTCACTAATTATGTACATAGCGACGAGAAAGCACAGAATGATGATGCCAACCGGCCTGCGCTGATGGGTACGCGTGCGACGACGCCTAACAGCGGCAAGTGCATCACGCAGCTGTTCCGTCTCGGCGGCTTTGGCCGCGCGCAGCATGGTAAGTTCGTCGCGTAGCTGCTGCGCCTCGGCGGTCAGCGCCTCGATGAGCCGCCCTGGCAACAATACCTCGTCCCATGTCATGCCAGCTTCGCTGATCAAACGGTCAGCTTGTCGCATGGCCGCAAGGGCTTCGCCGTCGTGTTCCGAGCCGCCCATAGCGATCACCCGAGCGAGCCGTTCAAGGTCGAGATGCTGGTGAGTACCGCTCATGCTGACCCTCCCGCCGCCAGCCTCGGCGACGTGCCACGATGTACGCGACCGACGACCGGCGTAAGACCTGCGTTGTTATGCGCGCTCGCCGGTCATGTATTTTGACAGGTCACGCACAAATCTGCCTCTTTGGAATTCGAGTGGGTGGGTCCTGAGAGAGCGCCCTGTCAGGGGTTTTTACGATGGCGGGATGCTGCCGTAGGCTTCCAGCAGTTTCCGGATCGGCCCCACCGCCAACGGCCGCGCGACGCACGCGTTGCTGTCCTGGTTCGACGAGCTCGGCGTCGGTGCCGGCCCCCGGCCAATCTGGCCACGCCATTGTTGAGTGGGACCCCCTCGGAGAGTCTCCCTCACTAGCGCCTCTGCGCTTTGCCTGATCGGAAGGTACCGCGTGACGTAGACCTCCGGGTCGCGCTCATGTGCCTGCCGCCCGGCTAGCCCAACCCTGGCACGTCGAACGGAAACACGGCGCTAGTGGTACAAATCACACTTGGTACCCGGTTCGAAGGCCGCCTTTCGACCCATTGCGGACATTTGCCTCGGCGCGCAGCGGCACAAAGCGCGCCCGGTGCGCAATCCCGATCGCAAGTACCGCGGTCAAGAAGGGCCGGCTCGATTGGCCGGCGCTCTTCGCGCATACGAGGCGCACCCAGTATTTTTTGCCTTGACGTTAACCAAATCCGGGCTGCAGGCTGATAGAAAGCCAAAAATACAAAACCTGTCATCAGGTTCAAAAGGAGGAGAGCTATGGACAACCTTCATCGATCTTTGGCACGTGCCGCGCTCATGACCGCTTCGTTCTTGGCCGGCTTTATCCCGCTCGCCGCCGCCACGGCGCAGGACTCAAGTCCGTATGTGGTGGGTCACTGGAGGCTTAATGATTCCTTTAAGGACTTTAAGACTGGCCCGGCTATTACGACTGATAATACCGATATCGTCTTTCTTAATCCGACAGGCTTAACCCTCACACTCGAATATGCCTTCTTTGCTCCGGATGGGAAATTTTGCGGGTGTGATCGCGACACACTAAATCCGAATGGACGAACTCGTTATACGATGCTGGGAGAACAGCAAAGTAAGCCCCCGTTGTTTTCGACCGCGTTATGTCCGACGCAGACCGAAGGTGTATTGAAATCGATAGTTTTCACCAGCGCAGACAAGATCGGTGCAGATGGCGCGTTGCAAGCTGGTGTTCAGATTCATATCTTCGGAAGCTCCCCGGGACAGAGGAGCGAATCAAATCTGCAAGGCGTAACGATAAACCCCACGACAATAACAGAAATGAACAACATTCATAAACAGTGTGACGCCTTTCTTAAATAGGCCTCTTAAATAGGCCGCTTTTTACTACCTGTCTGTGGCACCCTCTGACGCAAAATAAGGACCTATCGCGTCCCAACCTCTCATATTTCGCGTACCCTAAGGATCGAGCCGTCGATCCCGTCGTCTTCGCGAAGGACCGCTATCCACCCATAGCGGACCCGTAGCTCGGGTGCCAAGCGTCAGATTTTATCCACTAGGAAGGCCAATGCCATCACCAAGCTCGCAGCTGTTTTCCGGGCCATTACCGGCTCAATGGGAGACGGTTCCGGCCCGGCGAAGGGAGGACGGCCGACGCCCATAGGTCGCGCGAAATGCATCGTTGAAGCGCCGCACGCTGCCAAAGCCGGCGGCGAAGGCAACCGCGGACAGCGGCATCGACGTTTGGTCGATCAGGCGCTTCGCTGTCTGTACACGTCGGGTCGCGGCAATCTCACTAGGCGTCGCGCCGGCATGGCGGAAAAACAGCCGCGAGAGATGGCGCGGCCCGATGCCCAAACAATCAGCCAATTCCGAAACTGAGCCTTCGTCTAGAAAGCCTTCCTCGATCAGACGCATACCGCGCGCCACCGTAGTGGCGGTTCCGCTCCAGGCCGGGCTTCCGGGGGCCGTCTCTGGCCTACAGCGTAGACATGGCCGAAATCCCGCTCGCTCCGCAGCGGCTGCCGACCGAAAGAACACAACGTTCTGCGAGCGCGCGGGCCTCACCGGGCAGACGGGCCGACAATAGATGCGCGTCGTACGCACCCCTGTGAAGAACACGCCATCGAATGCCGGGTCACGCGCCAGCCGAGCGCGGTCGCATATCGCCCAATCGAGGTCCGGCGCTACTTCATCCGACATAGCGGTACGACGTTAGCTCGGAGGGTCGGGCGAGCGGTAGCCGGAATCGGACGTGGTCGGGCGACCACGTCCGAAAATGGCCAGCCAGTCAGGGACCGTGCGATCAAATCCCGATCCATGGATGACCGCGCGAGGATCGGTAAGCGAGATCCGACGACTGCCTATCACGGCTGGCTTGTCGTGGCAGCTGCCTTCCTCATCGCGATGTACGGGTTCGGGCTTGGCTTTTACGGGCCGGGCATCTACCTCGTCGCGCTCAACGCGCATCACGGCTGGTCCACCGCTGAACTCTCGTCGGCGATAACGGCCTACTATATTCTGGGTGCAGCGCTGCTGTTCTTCGGTGTGGGCCCGCTCTTTGATCGTCATGGCGCTCGAGCAGTGGTCATGATCGGCACTGCTGCGCTCTGTTGCGGCGTCGTCTCGCTGACGCTGGTGGCCCGGCAGTGGCAGGTCTACGCGGCTTTTGCAGCGATGTCGGTTGGGTGGGCGACAATGAGCGGCGCCGCGATCAATATTATCGTCGCGCCGTGGTTCGACAGACGCCGCGGCTTGGCCGTTAGTTGGTCCCTCAATGGTGCAAGTGCGGGTGGCGTCGTTATCGTGCCGCTGCTGACCTTCCTAATCGCCCGGGTCGGCCTCGCTATTGCCGTTGAAGCCGTGGCCGCGTCGATGCTCGCAATCTTAATTCCGGTTGCAGCGCTGATCCTGCGGCCAAGGCGCCCCGACGAGCACGATCGCGCAGACGCCGTTCCAGCGTCCGGGCAGCCTGCGATCCCATCGCGTGGCCTAACCCTAGGACCGCGCTTCCATCTCCCCACAGTGCTGCGCAGTAACCGCTTTGTTACGACTTCGGCTCCGTTTGCGCTCGGGTTAACCGCGCAGGTTGGTTTCCTAACTCATCAGATTGCATTCTTGTCGCCGATGATCGGCGCCGTGCCAGCTGGTTGGGCAGTCAGTCTGACGACCCTTGCCGCCGTCTTGGGCCGCATCGCAACCGGATTTGTCTTGGATCGGCTCGACCGGAGAGCCGTGGCCTGCGTCAACTTCATCGTGCAAGCGTTGGCGATGGGGATCTTGGCGACATCGACGGCGCCGGCGATGTTGTATCTGGGCTGTGGGCTATTTGGCCTTGGCGTCGGGAATGCCACGTCACTCCCCGGTCTTATTGTCCAGCACGAGTTTCCAGCACCCCATTTCTCTCGGGTCGTCAGCCTCGTCGTCGCCATCAACCAGTTCAGCTTTGCGTTCGGGCCAACCATCCTCGGCCAGCTTGAGCGTGCGCGAGGCAACTACAGCACGGCCCTGTTCGTCTGCCTCGCGGCGCAGGCGACGGCGGCGATCATCGTCGTCTCGCCTGCCCTGGGGCGATGCACGAAGATGGCGGGCTTGCTCGTACAGCGGTGGCGCTGAGGTAGCTGATGCGTAGCTCGTCCTATCTTTCGCCGTGGTGACCCGTTTAGCGTCGTCGCGGGCTTGCGCCGCGCGAATGGCGCGCCAGACGCTTTCGGGTGTCGCCGGCATGTCGAGATAAGCGATGCCGAGCGGGCTAAGCGCGTCGACGACGGCGTTCATGATGGCGGCAAGCGCCCCGACATTGCCAGCCTCGCCCGCACCCTTGACCCCCAACGGGTTGGTCTTGGTCGGCACCGGGTTCTCGTCGGTCTCAAAGGACGGGACTTCGTCGGCGCGCGGCAGGCCGTAATCCATCAGCGAGCCGGTGAGCAGCTGGCCTGAGTACCCGTCATAAACCAGATGCTCGGTGAAGGCTTGGCCGATGCCTTGCACCACCCCGCCATGGATCTGGCCGTCCAATGTCAGCTTGTTGATCACGATGCCGACATCATCGACGACGACATAGCGCAGCACTTGGGTAGCACCGGTCTCGGGGTCGATCTCGACCTCGCAGACATGGCAGCCATTCGGGAAGTTCGGGATCTCGGGCGAGAAGCTGGCGACCTCGTAGAGCCCGGTCTCGAGCCCCGGCGGGAGGCGTGAGGGGACGTGGGCGGCCGCGGCGACCTCCTGTAACGAGACCGCACGGTCGGTGCCGACGACACGGAAGGCCGAGTCGGCGAATTCGATATCGTCCTCGGCCGCCTCGAGCGCGTGAGCGGCGATCTTCTTCGCTTTGGCGATCACCTTGTCGGCCGCCATCGTCGCCGCACTGCCGCCGAGCACGGCGGTGCGCGAGGCGTAGGTGCCGCCGCCGTCCGGTGCGAGATCGGTGTCGGAATGCATGACGCGGATATCGGCCGCGTCGAGCCCGAGACGGTGGGAGAGCAGGATCTTGTACATCGTCTCGTGACCCTGGCCGTGCGAGATCGAGCCGGGAATGACCGTGACCGTGCCGCCGGGGTCGAGCCGCACCATGACCGTCTCGCCCTGCGCCTGCGAGGTCTGCTCGATGATGTTGGCAAACCCGATGCCCTTGAGCCGCCCGCGGCCGCGGGCCTCTTCGCGGCGGCGCTCGAACCCGGGGTAATCCGCCATCACGAGCGCCCTTTCGAGGTTCTCGTCGAACGCGCCACAATCGAGCGTATAGACGAGGCCGGTCTTGAACGGCATTGCACTCGCCGGCACCGTGTTGCGGCGGCGCAATTCGGCACGGTCGATCGCCATCTCGCGCGCTGCATTGTCGATCAACCGCTCGACGATATAGGACGCCTCGGGCCGTCCCGAGCCGCGATAGGGGCCGATGCTCGTCGTGTTGGTGAAAACCGCCGAGACCTCCACGTAGATAGCGGGGGTCGTGTAGGTGCCGGCGAGCCCGCCCAAATGCATCGTCGGCGAAATGATGCCGCCGGGCGCCAGATAGGCGCCGATGTTGGAGATGTTGCGCGCCCGCAGCGCCAGGAAATGCCCGTTATGGTCGAGTGCCAGCTCGGCTTCGCTGACATGGTCGTGGTCGTCCGTCAGCATGCCCTCGCTACGTTCGGCGATCCATTTGACCGGCCTTCCGATCCTGCGCGAGGCCCACAATGCCAGCGCGTATTCGGGATAATGCCCGCCCTTCATGCCGAAGCTGCCTCCGACCTCGCCGGCGACAATGCGGAGCTGCGTTTCCGGGATGTGCAGGATGCGGCGCGCCAGGTCGGCGCGCGCGCCGTGTGGACGCTGGGTTCCGACATACAGCGTGAAGCGGCCGAGCCGATCGTCCCACTCGCCGATGCAGCCGCGCGGCTCCATCGTGGCCGCCGTGACGCGGTTGAAGACGAGTTTGAGGCGGGTGACGTGATCGGCCTTGGCAAAGCCCGCCTCGACGGCGCGCTGGTCGCCGAGCGTGAAGAAAAAGCACTCGTTGTCACGGCATTCCCCCCAGAGCTTTGGTGCGCTCGGTGACAGCGCTTCTTCGGTTGCAGCGACGGCGGGTAGCGGCTCGTAGTCGATCGCGATCCGCTCCGCCGCGTCCTTCGCGAGATCCACACTCTCGGCGACGACAAAGGCGATGGGGTCGCCGACCAGCATCGCTCGGTCCTTCGCCAGAGCCGGGCGCGGCGGCACGAACATCGGCGAGCCGTCGCGGCGCTGGCGCGGGATGACCGGGCGCGGGGCGCCGAATTTCTCCCCGGCCCAGTCCTCGCCGGTCAGCACCGCAAGAACGCCCAACGTCTGCTGTGCCGCCCGGATGTCGATCGAGCGGATCCGCGCATGCGCATGCGGCGAGCGCACCACATAAGCATGGGCGAGACGCGGCAATACGAAGTCGTCCGTGTAGCGGCCGCGACCGGTCAGAAGGCGAGGATCCTCGGTGCGCGGCACCGCCTGGCCCTGGCCCAGCCCGAATTTCATCGCAACCCTCCGATCCCCTCGCTCTTGCCGAGAATTCAACACGCGCCGGTTCCGCGGTGTCAACGCGGGGCTCTTTAGCGTCATTGCCCGCTTCGCTCGCAATGACGGCAGCGAGAAGGGCCGAGATCGTCATGTCGGTCGCCGCCGGCGCACCGCCGGGTGGCGTGTGGGCGGACGCTTCCTATGCCGGCGTCACCAGCACGGTCCGAAAAGCGCTCTCGCGGGCGCACCCGGCAGGCGGGACCCCTGTGGCAGGACCTAAACGGTGACGCACGGAGCTAAGCAGTGCATCGGCGAGTCCACCATGCTGCGAATGCGAACCGTTTGGAACCCGATCGCTTGATCGAGACCCGGCTCGCCCCGCGCTCCCGCAGCGGCCGATAAAGCGGGGTGGGTGGGTGCCTAACGAGCGACGATGCGCGGGCAGCAGGCGGCAGGACTTTTGGGAAACGCGCTTTCCGCGACCATTGGCGGCGTCATCGCTGATTTTTTATTGCTGGCTCATTTTTCGCAAACGACGCATCTCGCGTCAGGCCGCCTTTAACCGTTGCCCTAGCTCGCCGGAAGCTGCCACACTCGTGGACGGCAAAGCCCCGTCGCGGTGGGGCCCCGTGCATGCTGGGAGGTAAAGATGAAAACGGCCTACGGACGGCAGACGCCGCCACCAGACTATGAGCTGACGTGCGTCGAGCCGGGAAGCCCGATGGGTGAACTTCTGCGCCGCTACTGGCAGCCGGTCTGCACCTCTGATGAGCTGCGCGATTTGCCAAAGAAAGTGAAGCTTCTCTGCGAGGAGCTCGTGGTCTTCCGTGACAAGCAAGGACGCGTCGGAGCGCTCGAGCCGCACTGCTCACACCGCGGCACATCCCTTGAGTGGGGTCGCGTCGAGGAGCAAGGGCTACGCTGCTGTTATCACGGTTGGCTCTACGACACCCATGGACAGTGCGTCGACATGCCGTGCGAGACCGAAGAGTTCCGCAAACGCATGGATATTTGGCATCCGGCCTATCCCACGATAGAACATGGCGGGCTAGTATTCGTCTATATGGGACCGCCCGGCACCGAGCCGCTCTTTCCGATGTACGACATCATCGATACCCGTCACCGCGATGATGTCGTGCTACGCGGTATGCGCCTGTGGGGCGACTACTCCGTCGGCTTTGTCAAAGACTGCAATTGGCTGCAGCACTACGAGAACATTGTCGATCCGTGGCATCTGCTGGTGCTGCACCAGATGATCAGCGGCGACCAGTTCGAGGGAGCGCTGATGCAAGGTGCGCCAAACATCGGCTTCGAGAAAACCGCGCTGGGAATTCGCTACAACCTCGTCAAAGACCTGCCCAATGGCAATCGTTTCGTGCGCCATGCGGAATGCATCGTCCCGAACGCTTTCATAATCCCCGACATCCGCGAGGCCGGCACCACTCCGAAGCGCCAGCAGCGTGGCTCGGAACTGTCCTGGGCGGTGCCGATCGACAACGAGCATGTCACCGGGTTGAGCATCGTCGCTTGGCCGCTCAAAGACGGTGCGCCGAAGAAGGATTGGCGGCCCGGAACCGATACTGTCCAGGATATCCGACCGGGCTCCGTCCTAACCAGAAAATACGAGGATCGGCAGCGCAAGCCTGATGATCTCGAGGCGCAGGAGGGCCAGCGTCCGATTGCCGTGCACGCGCTCGAAAATCTCGGGACCACCGATACCGGAATCACGATGCTGCGGCATCTGTTGCGGGAGCAGATCAAGCGGGTGGAGGACGGCTTCGATCCGATTAATGTGATGCGCGACGCGCGTGCCAACAAAAATATCCCGACCAACGCCTGGAACACGATCCTGTTGCCCACCGAGGCATCCGTATTTCAGGCGAGTGAGGCGTAACGACGCCCGACGAGGGGCCGTCCGCCCTCCGCGAGCGGTGAGTTGTCCAAAGATCTTTGAGCCTAACTTATCGGTCTCCGCACCGTTCACGTTCGTAATGCACCTCGCGGAGACGATGCTCCAGTCTTTCTCGCTCCTCACTATAAGGCGGGGCGTAAGCCAAACGTTCGTGGAGCTCGCGTTCTTGGTGCCGAAGGCGATCACAATGCTCCCACCACTCCCGATCGTGCTCCCGCCGCTCCGGGGGCGGTGGGGCAGCTTGGGGCATTCCAGGTATCGGTATCGGTATCGGAATCTGAATGTAGGGCTGCCCTGGAGGCGCTGGTTGAGCATAGACCGCCGGAGCGAAGGCGCTTGCGAGCAGAAGCAACGCGAGCACGGTAAAGCTGGTCTTCACGGTGGTTCCTACCCAGTTTCAACAACAATAACGGTTGATCGCCCGTTTCATCCGCCCCCGATCCTGCTCCCGTCAGTGATCGGCAGATGTCCCGGGCTCGGGGGCCGGCCGGCGAGGTCCGAGCGTCCCCGCCCCTGTCGTGCACCGTCCTACTGTTGTCCGGCGCATCGGGAACACACGGCGGTTGACCAAGTCCGGCCGCCACCTCGACGCAACCGAGGAGCGCCAAGATGAGCAATACTGTCGCATCAGCCCTCTCCCGGGGACCGAGGGTTTCCACACGGTCCCGCGAAAGCCCAACCATTTAGGATGACGAAGCCGAGACGCTCGTCGATCGCACCATGGCGATCGTTGCGGGCCGGGTTCCGGTCTGTGTGGGCATCGGCGGCAACTCGACCGGCAAGGTGCTCAAAATGCTCAAGCGGCTCGAACGCTTTGCCTTTCCTGGGATCGTCTCAGTGTGCCCGTATTACAATCGGCCGACCCAAGAGGGCATGCGTGAGCATTTCACCCGCATCGCCGAAGCGACCGACCGACAGATCATCATCTACAACATTCCGTACCGAACCGGCGTCAACCTAGCCAATGATACAATGCTGGCGCTCGCCGAGCTGCCCAACATCGTCGGCGTTAAGGATTCCTCGGGCAACCTCGCGCAGTCGATCGAGTTGTTGCGGCGCCGGCCGCCCGGCTTTGCGGTGATGACCGGAGAGGACAATTATTTCTACACGACCTTGGCGCACGGCGGTGACGGCGGCATTCTTGCCTCAGCACATATCGAGACCCGGTCATTCGTCGGCGTCTACGAGCGGATGGAGGCGAATGACCATCGCGGAGCGCACCGGATCTGGTCGCGTGTTGAGACCCTGGTACCGCTCCTCTTCCAGGAAGCCAACCCGATGCCGATCAAATACTGCTTGTGGCGTCAGGGGCTGATCCGCTCACCGGAGTGTCGCCTCCCGCTTACGGGGATTTCCGCTGGGCTAACGCAAGCGCTCGATCGGGCGATCGAGGCGGCACCGACAAGGAGCGCCGCCGAATAGGGTCAGCCCGAAGGAACGCGGACCTTCGGCGCTCACTCAATTGGGAGACCGTGCAACTTGAGGAACGACAGTTTCTCCCAGTAGCCCCGCTGAAAGGCAATGCCGCCTTGCCGGACAGTGAAGAAGCCGCACCCTCGCAGGCTCAAGGGGTCGCGCCATTCGAGGACTGCGACATCGCCGGCCTCGCGTATGACTTCGCCACCGATCCGGCCTTCTTCGGCGAGATGACGCTCATCGCGACGTTCGAAGAGGTGTCCGGCGGAACGGAAGTCAGGCTGCTGTGCAAGAACCTGCCGGCAGGCTTGCGGGCGGAGGACAACGAGACCGGCTCTCGATTGAGTCTGGATCAGCTGGCCCGCCGCTTCGAATGATCCAGCTGCCGATGACTGGCGGGCGGGGTGTTGCGCAAGTCCGGCCCCCTGTAGCACGTCAGGGGAAACGAAAAGGCGAGAGCGACGATGACCTGTCGCTGGACCGCACCCGCGAACTCGCTGAGGCGACGCAACTCCCGCCGGTTACAGCGGCACCATCCCCATCCAGAACATGGTTCTGTCACCGACGTCGATTTCGTACTTGCGCGCGAAGGTCAGCTTGCCGTCATCGCCGATGCGGAAAACCGACAAGCCGGCGGGGAGTGTCTTTACCGTGTCGCCGTCCCGCACATTGACCGGCAGATTATCTTCGGCGACCAGCAGGCGCCCGCTCGGGTCGATGTGAAAGGTGCGCGGGTGTATTTTTTGGGTCTCGATGTGCTGGATCGGGGTCGGCTCACCGGTGGATTGGTTGATCGCGTACACGACGATGCTGTTTTCACCGCCTTTGAAGACTTGCTTGCCCTGAAACTCGACGGTGGCCTCGGCCCGATTTGCCCCGTACAAAAAACGGCCGTTCGGATGGACATGAACCGTGCCGGCCGCCTGACGCGCCCTGATGTTATTCGGCTCGGCCAGCGTCTCCGCGCGGAATGCGATCTCCGGGTTGATCCTGCCGCCCTCCATCAAATACGTGTACATCTTGTTCTGCGTCTCGATCGACACGTACATCCAGGGCTTGGTCGGGTGAAAGTCGAGATGCCGTGGGCCGAACTCTTTCCCGCCGTTGGGCGCGATCGACACCTCGTTTGTCAGTAAGCCATTCTTGTAGTCGAAGACTTTCAGCGCGCCCGGGTCCTCCGCCTTGGTCGGGGTGACCTCATTGCCGCGGGTTACCAGGATCGCCAGTCGATCGTCGGGTGTCACGCGCACCTGGTGGGCGAAGATGCCGGCGTCGATGGGGCGCGGCTGGGGCACCTCGTCGCCTGGCGTAAAGTCCTTGTTAACGCGGTAGACGCGCACCGCGCTCGGATTGTTGAACGCTACGAGAATATATTCCGACGGAATGTCGGTGCTTGTGTGGATCGGGCGCGCCGGCAACCGTATCGGTGCACCGTGCGGGGTGAGAGCGCCACTCGCCGGATCGATGCTGAGGGCGGTGACGTGATGCTCGGTCCCGGCCGTGCCATAACCTGGAGCGCTGCTGCTGGTCGCTACGTAGAGATAGCGCCTCGATACATGCGGCCAGGCATATTGCACGCCCGCAGGCAAGGTGACCGTCGCTCGCTTGATCAACTCTGCGCCCGCGACATCCGCGTCGTAGTGGGTCAGATCCGCCCCGACGTTTGCATAAAGCGCGACCTTGTTGGACGCCGGCTGGGCCGAAGACAATCGGGGCACGGCAATGCCGCCTGCAACAAGTGACAAGAACGTTCTGCGGCTGAACATAGCACTCCTCCCGACGGTTATTAATGTGACCGATCATCAGTCGGCCCCTCAGAGGTAACGGCTAACGCGAGATTCCCGGGGTGTTGGGGAGATTCTGTGCCTCATCGAGGCGTTGCGGCAACGAGATTCGATCGGATCCCTGCGGCGCTACCGCCGCGACGGGCGTGGAGTGTTGCGCAAGGCCGGCTCGCCCTGTAGCACGTCAGGGAACGAGACGGAGAGAGTGACGATGACGTCACCCGTGCCAATGGTATCGCTCGAGCGCGCCCGCGAACTTGGTGAAGCGATGGGGATGCCCGCGCGGTTCGGCGACCACGGCTTGCTGGATCCGAAGCGACGGCGTGCGGTTCTCGGCAGCGCCGGGACGGCAGCTGGATGAAATGGGATCGCGAGGCCGATATCGTCGTGATCGGCTCGGGAGCGACCGGACTTCCCGCCGCGATTGTCGCGCGGGAAGCGGGCTCCTCGGTGATCCTGGTCGAGGCTGAAAAGGATATCGGCGGTCACGCGATCATCAGCGGCGGCAATATTCCGCTCGGCGGCGGGACCAGCGTGCAGAAGCAATATGGCATCGAGGATAGCCCAGACCTTCTGTTCCGCGATCTGACGGACTGGTCGGTGGTCGGGCCGAACGGTTTCCCGGACTACCGGTACAACGATCGCGAAATCATTCGCGCATTTGCGGACAACAGCGTTGCCACCTTTGAATGGCTGGTCGCCCACGGCGTCGTTTTTGTCGACAAGGCGCCGGATGCCCTTGGCGGCAACTCCGTCGGAAACTCGGTGCCGCGCGAAATGCACTCTGCCGTGATGGATTGGCCGATGGTGCATACCGGCGAGCCTGCCGATCCGGCGGTCCAAAAGACCCGTTCCTCCGGCAATGGCATGATGCGATCGCTCGAAGTCGCGGCCAAAAAAGCCGGTGTCGAAATCCTGCTCGAACACAGAATGACGCGGATCTACCGGCAGGCTCCGAACTCCGGCCCGGTGTTCGGCATCGCGGTCGACCACAAGGCTGCCAAGTTGAACATCCGCGCGCGCAAGGCCGTCATCATCGGCACCGGCGGCTCGACCGGCAATGTCAACTTCCGACGCATGTTCGACTCGCGCCTGACCGAAGAATATTGCGGTCTCGCCGGCATGCCGTGGTCCGACCAGGATGCCAGCGGCGAGCTCGCGGCCATGGCGATCGGCGCGTCGCTGTGGGGTTTTTATAACCAGATCGGCGAATTCGGCTCGAACGTGACCAAACCGGGCTCGATCGGATGCCAATACAATTACCGGCATCTCCAGTGGTTCCCCGGCAGTCCTGTCTTCGATCGCGCTCGCGCGACGGGCCTCAGGGTGGCGAATTGGCAGGACCTCATCCTGGTCAATATGCTCGGTAAGCGCTTCTACGACGAGACTGGAGGACAATACATAGCCAACAACTACAATTCGCTCGATCCCTATGTCCAGGGAAGCTGGCGCAATGCCAAGAACCTCAAATGGAACCCGAATAATTTCTTGAATGCCGCACTCGCGGGAATCGACGACGGACACAATGGCGGTGGGCCGATTTGGGCCATTTTCGACAGCGATGCGGTGTCACGCGAGGAATGGGCGCCAACGCCGCCGAATGTCGACATCGCCGCCGGCTTTTTCTTCAGCGCCAATAGACTGGCCGATCTCGCCGAGAAGATCGTCATGAAATATCAGCGGGTGCCGATGCCGCCGACGAGTCTGGAGGAAACCGTCGCGCGATATAATTCCTCTGTCGATTCCGGCGTCGACGAGGATTTCGGCAAGCCCAAGCCGATGTACAAGATCGCCAACCCGCCATTCTATGCCGCCTGGGCCACACCGGTCGTGCATGACACCCGTGCCGGACTGCGCATCAACGCCAAGTGCCAGGTGATCGACATGAACGGCGAGGTCATCCCGGGGCTTTATTGCGGCGGCGAATCGGCTGGCGGCTTCAGCCAGCACGGCCTCGCCCGCGCCTCCTGTCAGGGCTACATCGCCGGCAACGCGGCCGCTAGCGGGTACTGACCGATGGCGTGGCGGATCGGCGTCGATTCCGGCGGCACATTCACCGATATCTGCCTGTACGAGGAGAAGAGCGGCCATATCGCGGTTTGGAAAGTTCCCTCCACCCCCGCCGATTCCTCGCACGCCGTCGCAGAGGGGGTTGGCGAAGCGCTCCGCCAGGTCGCCGCGCAAGCCGGCGACGTCTCCTATTTCGGCCACGGCACGACAGTGGCGACCAATGCACTGATCCAGCATGGCGGCGCTCTAACAGGCTTGATTACCAGCAACGGGTTTCGCGACCTGCTCGAAATCGGCCGGCAAAAGAGGCCCGACCTTTACGACCTGCAGGCGGACAAACCTCCGGTACTGGTCGAGCGGGCGCTGCGCCGCGAAGTGCCCGAACGGCTGCGCCACAACGGGCATGTCGAAACCGCACTCGACGAGGCTGCGGTGCGCAACGCGGTCCGCGTTTTGCGCGACGCCCGTGTTGAAGCCGTCGCAATCTGCTTTCTGTACGCCTTCCTCGATCCCGCGCATGAGGAAGCGGCGCGGCGCATCGTCAGCGAGGAATTTCCGGAAGCCTTCGTTTGCGCCTCGCACGAGGTGGCGCCCGAGTTCCGCGAATACGAGCGCCTGTCGACGACCGTGGTCAACGCCTATCTCGGGCCGGTCATGGCGTTCTATATCCGCGGCGTTGGCGAGCGGCTGACGGCACTCGGCGTCACTGCGGCGCCATATCTGACACACTCAAACGGCGGCGTGATCGGGTTCGACATAGCGGCGCGGCTGCCGGTGCGGACGATATTGTCGGGCCCGAGCACCGGGGTGGTCGGCGCCCAGGTTACGGCGCGTCTTGCGGGGGCGCACGACATCATCACCTTCGATATGGGCGGCACCTCCACCGATGTCGCACTGATGCAGGGCGGTGAGGCGAGGCTCGCGCGCGAGGCGGTAGTGCACGGCTACCCGATCAAGGCCCCGATGCTCGACATCCATACGGTCGGTGCCGGCGGTGGCTCGATCGCGTTCGTCGACTCCGGCGAACTGCTCAAGGTCGGGCCGAAGAGCGCCGGCGCCGATCCGGGCCCGGCCTGCTATGACCGCGGAAATGATGAGCCGACGGTCACCGATGCCAATGTGGTCTTGGGGACCCTGAACCCGACGCACCTCCTGGGCGGCCGAATGCACGTCCGACAAGACCTCGCGCGCGCGGCGATCGACCGTCTCGCGGCCCAGCTGGGCATCGATGCCCTGGCCGCCGCGCAGGGCATCATTGCCGTGGTCACCGCCAATATGGCGCGCGCGATCCGGGTCATTAGCGTGCAGCGCGGCCATGACCCGCGTGACTATACTCTGGTCGCGTTTGGTGGTGCGGGACCATTGCACGCCGCACGGCTCGCCGTCGAGCTCGATATCCGCCGTGTATTGGTGCCGCGCCATCCCGGCATTCTTTGCGCGATGGGCCTGCTGTTGGCAGATTTGCGCGCCGATTTCGCGGCGACCCGGCTAATGGCGTTGTCTGCAGCCGTCATCAGCGAGATCGAGGCAATCATTGCCGATCTGCGCGGGCGCTGCGCGGTGTGGTTCGCCGATGCAGGCATTGAAGCGAATGACCGCCGCGTATCACTGTCGGTCGACATGCGCTATGCCGGGCAAAATTACGAGCTTTCCGTGCCAATGCCTCCCGGCCAGGTGACATCGGCGACAATCGATGGGCTTGCCGCCGGCTTTGCCGCCGCACACCAGCGGCTCTACGGCTTTGTTGCCGAAGACGAGCCGATGCAGCTCGTAACCTTTCGCGCCGAGGCGACCGGCATCGTGCGCAAGGCAGACATCAGGCCCACCGCCGATGCCGGTCCCGACCCGTGCGCGGCGGAGATTGGCCGCCGCGACGTGTGGCTGCGCGAGACCGGCGCGTTCGTATCCTGTCGGCTCTACGACCGCGAGAAGCTTCTCGCCGGCAATCATATTGAAGGGCCGGCGATCGTCGAGCAGATGGATGCCACGAGCTTGATCGTGCCCGGCGCCGCCGCCACCGTCGATCCATACCTCAATTTGCTGCTGGAACTGCCATGAGCGCCGTGAGGGCCAACACGATTGATCCGATCACCGTCGAGGTCATCGGCAGCGCATTGTCGTCGATCGTCGAGGAAATGGGCGAGGCGCTGGTCCGCGCCAGCTTTTCGACCAACATCAAAGAACGCCGCGACTGCTCGACCGCGCTGTTCGACACGCGCGGCACGACCCTGTGTCAAGCCGAACACATCCCGATGCATCTCGGCAGCTTTATCGGGATCATCCCCGAAATCCTGAAGCGCCATCCGGTCGAAAAGATGCAGCCGGGCGATGTGTTCATCGGCAACGACGCCTATGCCGGTGCCGGCACCCACCTGCCCGACATCGTGCTCGGCGAGCCGATCTTCGTCGGCGGCCGCATCGTCGCCTGGGCGGTCAATACCGCGCATCACGCCGATTTCGCCGATCGCGGCCATGCCCACATCTACCAGGAAGGGCTGCGTATCCCGCCGATCCGCCTCTATCGGGCCGGTGAATTGCAGAGCGACGTGCAGGAGCTGATCCTGCTTAACTGCCAGGTCCCGCGCGAGCGGCTGTCCGATCTGCGGGCGCAGATGGCGGCGAACCGATTGGGCGTGCAGCGCATGCAGGCGCTGTGCGGCAAATACGGCACCGCCACCGTGCTCGCCGTCGGCGACGCCCTGCAGGCTTATGCCGAGCGCAAGATGCGCGCCGGGATCGCGGCATTGCCTGACGGCACCTACCGCTTTGCCGATACCTACGACAATCCCGAGCTGGGCCGCGCCCTTCCAGTCTCGGTCGAGATCACGATCGAGGGCAGCGAGATGCGGCTGCACTTCGACAGCCCGCCGCAGGTGCGGGCCGGGATCAACATGATCTACACGGCGCTGTTGTCGAGCGTCTATTACGCGGTCAAAGCCGTGGTCGATCCGACGATCCTGCCGAATTCCGGGCTCGCCCGCCCGATCACGGTGACCGCACCGCTCGGGACCGTGATGAATGCGACCCACCCGGCCGCGGTCAACGGCCGCACCAGCACTTGTCAGCGCGCCGCCGATTTGGTGATCGGCGCATTGGCGCAGGCCGCACCGGAGCGGTGCATCGCCGCCGGCAACGGTGCTTGTGCGACGGCGAGCTTCGCCGGCATCGACCCGGGGGACGGTCATCTCTGGGTCTATCTTGAAACCATCGGCGGCGGCTCCGGCGCGCGCGCCGGCAAGGATGGGCTCGACGGTGTCCACGTGCATATGACCAACACCTCGAACCTGCCGGTCGAAGCGCTCGAGGTCGAATATCCTCTGACGGTGCTGCGCTACGAGCTGGTAGACGGCTCGGGTGGTGCCGGCCGGTCACGCGGCGGCATGGGGCTGCGGCGGGTATACCGGGCCGAAGCGGAATGCCACCTGCGGCTCGACGGCTCGCGGCTGTTGACCGCACCTTGGGGTCTCGCCGGGGGTCATCCCGGCGGACGCGGGAGCTTCCGGTTCGGCGAAGGTGTCGAGCCGTTCGTAAACGGAGCCGGCAGCTTGCGGGCCGGAGAGACGGTCGAAATCATCACTCCGGGTGCGGGCGGCTATGGCCCGCCGGCCGAGCGCGATCCTGCAACGGTCGAGCGCGACCTCGCCGATCAGCGCATCGATCCAGCCACTGCGGCGGCAACATATCCGCGGTTTCGCAGATGATCCGAGTAGTGCGGGAGCCCGTTAGCTCAGCACTGCGATCGACACCGCTGGGCGCAGGTCGAGGCATATCGACAGCGCCTGGTGCAGCTCGCTATTCAGAAAGCGCTGGAACAAGACCTCGTCCTGCTCGCGCGAGGTTTCCATTACCGGCAGCACGCTCTGGGTCATCGCATAGTCGAAGCGGGGCGCCCATTTGCGCGCACCCAGCCGCGCCGTGGTCGAGCAGTTGTCGACCATGTAGGCAACGTCCTTGAAATCCATGTAGGGATTGAGCGAATCGATCGCCTCGATGATCGATTCATTGACGATCTCGGAATAGGGATGCCCCTTGGCGCGCAGGATATCGGCCTGCGCCATCATCGTTGCGACATAGACACCGGCGGTCACCGGATCGACTTCCGATTGACGATTGCTGCGCAATGAACGGCCGACCTGCCACATTTCGGTGCCGGCGATCTCGGACATCGGAAAGCGATTGAGACGATGCGCCGCGCTGACCACGCTGCGGATCTCGTTGCCGCTCTCCACTTCGTCATAGATCTCGGTAAGGATGTCCGCAGCGGGACCGTAACACGCGCAATAGGCTTTTTTGAACAGTTGCCGACCGCCCTCGTCGAGCGCTTGGTAGGTCCCGAGCAAACCCGCCGCCGATATCTCCTTGCTGATGGCGCTGGTGATGCTCCTGGCCGAGTCGAGAAAGGCGTCGTCGGGCTGTCGGCCATGTCCGCGGAACCAGCGGTAGAGGCTTTCACAGATCCCGTGAACCGCACCGAGCAGGATCCCGCGTTCGCCGAAGATGTCCGACTTGTATTCGAATTCTAAGGTCGTCTCGAAGGTGCAGGGCGAGCCGAGACCGATGGCCCAGGCTAAGGCATAGTCGGTCGCCTTGCCGTCGACGTCCTGATGGACGGCAAAGCTGCAATTGATCCCGGCGCCGTTGATTTCCCGGCCCTGTTCGTAGAGCCGCCGCACCGACGGTCCCATCCCTTTCGGACACACCCCGATGATGTTGATGTCGTTGCGAAAGGCCTTGCCAGTGCTCTTGACATAGGCCACCAGAAACCCGTGCGACAGTCCAAGGGTCGCACCCGGCCGGATTGCACCCATGATCCGATCAAAATTGTCGGCCTGTGCGGCGTCGGAGATCAGCAAGAGGACGAGGTCCGAGCCGGCAATGACATCGTACATTTCGCCACGCGTGCCGTTGGCCTCGGTAAACCCGGCCTTCTCGACATTCGCGATCGAATGGGAATCGGCGCGCAGCCCGACCTTGACGCGGATGCCACTGCCGGCCAGCGATTCGCGAAGATTTTGCGCCTGGGCCGGCCCCTGCGACGACCAGCCGATCACGCCGATTTGGCGAATTCCGGCAAAGGCTTTGGGCAGCAGCGGGAAGAGATGACGGCCGCCGCGGACGATCCACTCCTCGGTGCCGCCGAGGACGATCTTTTCTTTCTGGAACACCGTCGAGTTGAACGCCACCTCGTACCCCTCCTTCCTGGCGGTTCGAGAGCTCGCATCTGCGAGCCAGCTCCGAACCGCCATCCTAGCCCACCTACCGGCGTTTTACGAACCGATGTCGTCCGTCTGATGCGCCCTTATGTGATGCGCGGGGCGCCGCACCCTCACCCCATCGTCGAATTGAACGCGCCACCGTCGAGTAGCAGGTTTTGGCCGACGATGAATCCCGACGAGGCGGCGCACAAAAAGGCACACGCATCGCCAAATTCCGCGGGATCGCCGACCCGGCCGGTCGGGTTGGACTGACCGCGCTTGGCGAGCATCTCTTCGAAGGAGACGTTTTGTCGCCGCGCCTCGTACTCTATGCCCGAGCGCAGCCGGTCGGTCAGGAACGGACCGGGTAGCAGGCCGTTGATCGTCACATTGTATTTAGCAACCTGCCGCGCGATGCCGGCGCAGAAGGCGGTGAGGCCGGCGCGTGCGCCATTGCTCATGCCGAGATTGGCGATCGGCGACTTCACCGAGCCCGACGTGATGTTGACGATGCGGCCGAATTTGCGCTCGCACATGCCGTCCACCGTCGCCTTGATCAACATGATCGGCGTCAGCATGTTGGCGTTGACCGCCTTTTGCCAGTCCTCGACCGACCACTCGCGGAAGTCGCCGTGCGGCGGCCCGCCGCAATTGTTTACAAGGATGTCGGGGTTGGGACAGGCGGTGAGTGCTGCGGCGCGGCCGGCTTCGGTGGAGATGTCGCCGGGAACGGCCGTCACCTTGGCACCGGTTTCCTTGCGGATCTCTGCCGCGGTCTGCTCGAGGGTCTCAGCGGTGCGTGCGGTGATCGTCAGCTCGACCCCGGCCCGCCCGAGCGACATCGCGCAGGCTCGTCCCAATCCCTTGCTCGCCGCACAAACCAGGGCCTTGCGTCCGCGAATGCGCAAATCCAACATGTGGTCCTCCTCTGGAGAGTGATCCTGCACCGGAGCCTTGATTTACCCCGGTTTACCGACAGGGCCCCATCCGAAATGAAACTGACCCTGATCCTCGATCCGGCGCCGATCGGTGTGCGCGCCAGTCTCATCGAAGAATGGGAAGAGCCCGGCGGCACCGCGAAGATGGACGCTCGGGTCCGCCTCTTCGATTCGGAAGAGCAGGCGATCGTCTGGGGGCGGTCGCTGGCGAGCCGCCGCGGGTTGAAGCAAATCTACCTCACCGACAATAGAAAGCTGCCTCCGGCGGCGGACCAATAGGCTTCGGCGGACTCGCGTCCGATCAGTAAGGCGGCGGACCATAGGATGACGGGCCGTAAGGCGACGGACCCGGCCCGCCCAGGTAGGGCGCCGGACGATATGAAGCCGGACCCGGCGCGCCCGAATAGGGGGGTGCACCCGGCGGTGGCGAGAATCCCGGTACCTGGTTGCCGTGCGCGTACATGCATTGCCCATACATAACGTCGAATTGCTGCTGCAGCGACATTTGCGCAAAGCCTGAACCGCCGGCGCCGACCGCCGTCCCGAAGACGGCGCCCGAAGCCGCGCCAATCCCGGCACCGTGACCGCCGCCTATGGCGCCGCCGAGAGCTGCTCCGAGTGCGGTAGTGAGGACCGCTGTCCCCACGGCCTGGTTGGTCGCGGCGTAGGCCTGGGGCGCAGTCTGCGCCGTGGCATATTGCTGGCAATAAGACTGTTCGGCGGCGAAAGCTTCGAACGTCTTATTCGGCCCGGGGGCTACCGGGATCGTCGGCGCCACTGGCGGCATGACGCACGCGCCCAGCGAGACCATCACCGCCACAGCACCTGCAACACGCGGACCGATGTGCTTCATGTGCCCTTTCCCTGATCGAGCGCAAAACGATCTTGCGGCGGCGTCCCAACCGGTGCAAGCCGCGGAATCGCGGGGCCCCAAGGCGGGTCATTTCCGCGACCGAGCGCGCCGTGATCGGTTTCCGAAACCTGCAATCATGAATTGTATCAATTGTTGCCGATGGCTGCACCTGCAGCAAATCTGCAGCAAAACATCTCGTATTGGTTGAAGCTGGAACCGGGCGCGACAGCCGGCGTCCGCGTCGCAGTGGCCCGCCCAGCGCCCGCCGCTTGCTACGAATCATAATCATCAGTTTCTTCATATTCGCCCGTTTCGTCATAATCGTCCCCGTCGGAATTATCTTCATCATAATTGCGTGCCGTCAAAATCTGCCGCAGATTGAGACGAGTGCCTCCCTTCTTGGTGGTTTCGATCGCCCGCACGAAGGTGTCGACCACCCCCGCTACCGTCTTCGCCTCGCCCGGTGTGATCTCGCCCCGGGCGAGCGCCGAGGTGACCGCGTTCATCGCGAGAGATACTTCGCGGGTCGACGGCCCGCTTCTTTCTTCGGTGAGGGCGCCCTCGATCGGCGGCAGACTGCATTTGACGGTGCGTTCCCGGCACGGCGGCAGCACACGTTCCATGCAGAGCCGCATCGCAGTCGGGTCACCCGCGAGCGCCATCTCGATGGCCTTGCGCGTCAACGCTGGGATTCCCCGCGAGCAACGCTGCGGCGGCAAGCGTCGCCTTGTTGCAGGGACCCTGTCGCCGGCCGCCAGGGTTACCCGATCGGCCCCTTTCGAACGGCCGCCTGCGCATCCGCGCCGGCAGCTTCGGTGAAATGTCCTCGCTCATCGTTGGCTCCTTTTGTTCAACCGGCGGCGCAGTTCGAGGCGGCGCGATCGGTTAAAGCACGGACTGACTGACAATATACGCAATTTATGTTGTTGCGTCAATAGCAATAGCGCCACGAACGCGGCTGATCGATCGAAACTCACTTGGCCGTTGCCTCGGTTGGCTGATTCGCGTTGACCGATATTGGCCTTCCTGCAGGGCGTGTGTGCGCAAGCGGCACGGCCCCCTCGCGGCGGACGCGGTCGCGAAAGCGGCGTTCGTGCCGCCGCTCCCAACGATCAAGCCGATGACAAACTGGGCCAAGTTGGGACAGTTTCCGAGGTGGATAAAGCTGGGCGGGGCGACCGGCAAGCGGTTCACTTATCGGCGGCCTGATAGCGAGGTGGCAGAAGCCGGACCCGCCTGGATGGGCCGCCCTACGCCGTCACCGGCCGCGAGGATTTGCGAGAGAGCGATGCAAGGCTGCGCATGCCGCGCTTCCAGGAAGACAATCTGCCTCGCGACCTCGAACTCGTCACCGGACTGCGCCGCCTCGCAGCGGCGGTGTCATCGTCGCGCAGCCCAAGCCGATCGCGGAAACATCCAATTGACCGAGCCTTCGGCGCTCCATCCTCTCGTAACTGCTATGCACCTGCCGCGAGCGAGGAGACCCCGCCGGCATGTGCAGTGTTGTACCGCCACAAACCCACCGCGATCGCGACGACGGTGAGCCCGGCGACGATGATCGCCCATGGCTCGGCGCCGAGCCGCTCGAACCACTGCGTGTAGAAGTTGACCGCGCCAAAAGTCGCCGCCGTCGTGACGACCCAGCGCCGGTTGGCGCGCGCCGCCCAGATGCAGACGCCGATCACGAGGACAGCCCAGGCGGCGGTGAACATCCAACCCGGCACATGGAGTGCGGCTTTTTCCCAGGCCTCGCGGGCCGTCCACGACTCCATGCCGCCGACCGCCCAGCTCTCGCCCGGATGGTCGCCCCACAGCGAGCCGACCCAAAACCCGAAATTGACGAGGACCAGCGACATGCGGGCAAAGACGGTCGCGAGCCCCTCATAGGCCGGCCCGACACGGTTGCCAACGAGATAGGCGGCAACGGCCAGCAAGGCGAAAAACACGATCGTTATCGTCGGTTCCGTCACGATCAGCGTGTAGGTGGCGTGAAAGTACCCGGTGCTGCTGCCGAGGGCGCCCGCCAACGCGAGCGGGACCAGGGCCATCAAGAGGCTGCTGCGGATCACGACCGCCAGCACGAGCAGGAGGATCGCGGTGAACGCGAGCCCAGTGAAGCCCGCGTCGAGCACGCCGATGACGCCGCCCGACAGCAGCAGTGCGCCAATCACCGTACCGGCCGTACCGAGCAGGCTCCAACGCTCGCCGGCACCGAACGACACGGCGAGGCCGATCACGACCAGCGCAACGCCGATCGCCGCGCCGGTCGCGAAAGTCGGGTTGAGCGCGAGGATGCCGGCCGCGACGGCGATCGCGCCGAACGACATCAGAATGTTGATCGCGAGAACGCCGAGGTCGCGCGAGGCGAGCGCCTTCAGCTCTTCCGCCTGCTCCGGCGTGAGCTTGCCCTCCCGCACCAGCCGCGTGACATCGAGTACGATCTTTATGGTCTGCCGCCTCGTCGAGGCCGTGGGACTCCGTTGGTTGATCGTAGCTCGCGCTAGGTTAACAGAAAAGGAAGATCGCCTCGCGGGTGCTGATCGCGCTGATCGAATCCTCGAATGCTTCGATATAATCGTCCCACAGCACCCGCTCGGTATAGTCGGATTCGCTGATCTTCCAGTTCCGCTTCGGATCCTCCAGCCGGTCGGCAAAGCGCGCGAGCTGTTCTTCCTTGCTGATGTGCAAGAAAAATTTCAAGATCGTTTTGCCGTTGTCGGTCAGCCCAGTTTCGAATTCACGGATGCGTTTGTAGCGAGCGGTCCAGATCGCCTTGTCAATAAGCTTGTGCACCCGCGTAACCAGCACGCCCTCGTAGTGGGATCTGTTGAAAATCGCCACTTCCCCCCGCCGTGGCGGATGCGGATGCACTCGCCAGAGGAAATCATGGGCGAGCTCCAACGGCGTAGGCTGTTTGAAGCTGACGACAGTGGTGCCCTGTGGATTAAGCGCGCTGAACACGTGGTTCACAGTGCCGTCCTTGCCACCGGCGTCTGGGGCCTGCAGCACGACCAGCACCGAGTGCTCCCGCTGGGCATACAGCAGAGCCCGTTGGTGAGCGAGTTTCGCGCGTTAGTCTTCCGTCTCCTGCTTTGCCGTTTCCTCTGATTCGTGATCGCCTTTGTAACCCGGATCGAGCTTCCCGAGCCGTAGCTTCTCGTCCGGATCGACAAAAACTTTTTTGCGGTAGTCCATGCTGCCCTCCTCCTGCCGTTCGATCGAATGCTGCCTCGCTTCGGCGACGGCACCCTGGCTCAAAGGGAACTCTAGTGTCGGTCGACCGATCGTTATCCGGACCAGGTTTGTTGACCAGCCGGATGGTGTCGTCTCCCTCGGCCTAAGCACTGGCGCATCCGACCACCGCAATGCCTCGAAACCTAGCCGGCGGCATGCAATGCATCTCCGACCGATGGCTCGATCACCGGCTGCCGTTGCGGACCAACTTCGTCGAGAATTTTGCGAATGTCCTGGTGCAGCACGCCACTGCCGGCCCTTCTCAGTTTGACCCTTGAATGGACCTCGCCTCGCCGCCTCTGTTGCCGACCTGGCTCATGAGTTCAGTCGTCCCGGTCGCGCGATGTCAGGAAGTTGTCGACGACGAAATCAGCAACGTCACTGCCCAGTCGCTGACCGGCCGTAAGGTCGAAAAGGAAGTGCACCCCAGCAAAGATCCGGCTCATCGTCGCTTCCTCGGCCGCAGCCCGGAAGCTCGCGAACGAGCGATCCACACCCGGCAAAACCTCGGAAGTCACCTCGAAGTCGAAATGGTCCTTATGGAAGAAGGAAATCAGCACCTCCGCCCCCGCCGCGCTGATGGCCGCATGCGCACCCGGATAGGAAGGGTCTGGGGTGGTGTTGCCGACTTCGGGAAGCCAATTAGGATCAGCCTCAGTATCCGGGTTGCCATCGGTATCGGCCGCACGGATCGCGGTCACCGGTCGCCAGAAATTGTAGGTGTACTTGGCGTCGTAGAATGCGATCACTGCATCGGCAAAACTCAAATTGAGCAGCGCAAACAGGCGGGCATTCTCGGCGGTCGTCAGGTCGTGCGCCAGCGACGCTGTCTGAGCGATCTCGTTCCAATAGTTCTGAATGGCCCCGTTCCAAAAACGGCCGGTCAGGGCCTCGTCCGCCGTAGCGCTCGTGCTGCCGGCAATCCCTAAGGATTTGACCCGGTCGAAAGCATCGCTGTACCTATCACTTGTCAGCTTTGGGGGACCGCCGGGCCGAAACTGGTCTGCGCTCTCCAGGGCAAAATGTGTAACGCGAGACCAATGGGTGAACTGTGGCTGCTTGGGAAAATTCGGCGGGGTCGATTGGTAATCTCCGGGGGCGTTGCCGAACACGTAGGGAATGGGCTGGGCATTCGAGCCGTCATTGGCTCGTAGGGCCAAGATCCGATCAGCGACCGTGTCGCCTATGCTGATGCCCTCGGGCTTTCCAACGTTGGGGAGCTGGGCTAGCGCCTGCTGAAATTGGGCATCGAGTGTTGCCTGAAAATTTGGATATAGGTTTACCAGCACCTCGTGCGCTGCCGCTGCCGCTGCTGCCTCTTGCGAAGCGAAGTGGGATGCGCTGAGGCGAACCAGGTAGGGCTTGTGAGTGCCGTCGATCGCGTTGACCGCGTCGTAGATCGCGGCGTGCATGATGGCAAAGCTGCGGGTAGGGTGGACAGTGGCTGGCTGCGCGCCGAGAGTACGGACGATCACCAGAAGTGTTCTATTCCACTGCACCACCTGGCTGACCGGTGTCGTCGCCTGGGCCATAGCGGGTGCAAGACTTGCGGCAGCCAGCACGGCAGCAGTCGTGCCGGCGAGCAATATGGGTTTCATGTCGGACCTCACTCAAATTGATGTGAAAGCGCGAGGTGGTCGACCCGGCTCAAGGGACCGGCGACCAGCAGCGATCGCCCTTCAAGGTCGGTTGGCAAGTCGGCCGCTGCCTTGGCGATAGAGAC
>Ga0306926_10000185_pt1 | contig 52154 bp, 43 predicted proteins | sample flu12Cox44000178_FD_203759 | JGI IMG/M metagenome (GOLD analysis project Ga0306926, IMG submission 203759) | Lab enrichment of tropical soil microbial communities from Luquillo Experimental Forest, Puerto Rico - flux8day.12C.oxic.44.000.178 (v2)... | ecosystem: Environmental > Terrestrial >... | reverse complement strand
TAGGCGGCTCGCCGCACCCAACTCAGTGTTTGCTGGAAGGGTTATGTCAGCATGGGCCGAGGTAGAGCCGACGACAAGAGAGCAACCAGCCAAAGGCGAGCCGGCTCTATGGCAAATTGCGGAGGGGTCGAGTGACTCGAGAAGGCCATGCAAGGGCGAATGAAGCGCAGCAGAAAGTAGGCATTTTAGGCACATCTAACCCTTTACCCCTGTTCACATTTGGGGCATTAGGTCGCGGCAGACCTTTCGGCCTCTAGATTCTGCCGCAGGATGTCAGGTCTAAGTTGCAATCGCGTCATCTCTTTCTCCTCAGCTTACGCAAGAAAAACCACCCGGAGCACTCCTGCAAATACTAATACTGCCGTCAGCCATAGAAGCATCGGGATGATCTTGAAGTTCGTTGCCCCTGTGGTCTGCGTGTCCGCGCTCTCCTAGTGAGTTGGGTAAATTAAGTTGCTGGTACACCAAGCAGGTTGGTTGTAAGTGGCCTTGCTGACCGGGGTTGCGTACCGACCCCTGCTGGGGAGCCACGTTGGACCGGCTTTCGAGACGCACTGTTAATCCGAGAGTTTTTGGGCACACCTACCCGTTACCCCTGTTCACATTTGGGGCATTAGGTCGCGGCAGACCGCCTGAGGACGGACGAAAAGATTCAGACCTTCCGATACAAATCCGTGGCGGAGCGCGCTAAGGCATTGGTCCATCAGGCGACCACCTGCTCTGCGATGGTCAATTTTGCGCCGAAGACGAGCGAGCATCAGGGGATTACCCCACTAGCTGATTCCGTCGTTTATCAGAGTCTGCTTGGTGCCAAGTACGCGAGAGCGGCTGCCGAAGCAGGGAAGGACGGACCTCGTGTTCATATCAGTGATTTGAGCTTTGCCATTCTCGACGAGCTTGTTCCTGCGGAGCGTCTTGAGCAAATGACCTTCCCAGATGTCGTCAAGTACAGGAAGGAGAGCGCAAACGCGCGAGAAGCTTTTCTTGAACTTCTCGCTTCTGTTGATGCTAGACAACGAGGGATCACAGACGGTGATTATGCAGGAGCACTCAGGAGAATCGTGAATTCGGAATTCGTCCCAGAAGCTCGGAAGTTCAAGAACAAGATGGCCGAAATATACGATAGGATGTTCGGAAATCTTGCCACGAAAGCTATTACTTACATCGGAGGAACCGGCGCGGCGATGCACATATTCGGAGGGTTATCTTCGGGTTCCCTGCTACAGCTAGCGGGATTGGCGGGAGCTGCCGGAGCGGCTTTTGGCCAAGTAGCTATCGAAGCAAAAGTATCCGAACGCTCCAGCGCGAGTGCGCAATTTCGTACATTTTGGGACTGGACAAGTAACCCATCGCGCTGCTGGCAAGCGTTCATCAATCGCCCGCATGATCTCTTCCGCCCATCGCACGGCGTCCGCAATCGCGCACAGTTGACCGTGAGCGATCGAAGCATGTGGCGTCTCATGTTTTGGGCAGTCCTTTCCTGAAAACAGGGATTATACTCACAATCCTGCTTCGCCCCGATTGCTTGCGTAGAGGATTTCTCGCTAAGTATTTCGGGCACACCTCACCCTTACCCTGTGTGTAACAGAGCTGACTATCCGATCAAATGCACTTCATGGATGTTCCACCCTAAGTCGGTAATGCAACGGCTCAGGAGGATAACTCCGTTCGCGGGGTGCTGAGCCGGAATTTTTGGGGGCAGCCCGGAACAAACGCCAAGGCCAAGTCCGAGGGTTTCCGTGGATTCAGGACAACTTACGACGGATCAGGCCTGCTACCCCGAGTAAGGCACTGCCCAGCAGCAACATCGACGGCGGCTCGGGCACTATCGTTACACCAGAGATGCCAGAGATTCGTGGTTGCTTCAGGTCCTCAAAGCCCCCTAGCGAATCGATCGTCACACTGTTGATTACTTCCCCACCGGTTGTCGTTATGGTCAGGAAGTTGTTGCCGTGTTTGTCGCCGTACGTAAACATGAAGGGTCCGGTGTTGGTCATAACCGTGACGACCAGGTCATTATTGTTTACTGGCTTGAAGGGATTGATAATCAGGTCCAAAAAAGTAAGCCCGGGCACCGTGATCGTGACGTCATTGATAAGCCCATCGCTCGCATCAAGGTCCGACTGTCCACCAGTCCCTAACAACGTGTCCGTTGTAGATGAGAACTGAACCATGGTATCGCTGCGATTGGTAAATGCGTCGATCGTACTACCCATTTGATCGGTCTGGAATAATATGTTCTCCTCATTGGGTTGAGGGTTGTTACCCAACGTGAAGATAGCATTGCCATATGCTGACCCAAGCAGGACCAGGGTCGCCAAAGCAGTGCCTAGTATTTTGGTTCTCATGGGCCACTCCCAATTTACGCATTGTAATCCCGCGAGCGCCTATATGTGATTCGCAGCGTGTCCAAAACGCTGCCTGCGTGGCCTAATTACACCGTCAAGTCAAAGCCACATTTGATAGGACTCCTACTCTCGATGGGAGCAGGCTTTCTTATTGAAGTGAGAGAAGCGGCTAATCAGACGTGCATCGGCGGGTTCTCGCTAGTTAAGTCTGGGTTCCGGGTTGGCCCGTCATCCGCCACAAATCCCCGGCGACGAAGCAGTTCTTGTAACCCACTTTTCAAATTGCCTATTCGTTCAGGTCCTGCATAATATTTCCAGGCGAGCTATGGATGAGCTACGAGGGTTACGGAGTCTGCCATCGAGATTATCCACGGGCAGTGCGCGTAGTCGACGATGCGTTCGATGTGTTGGCCAATCACCTTCAGGCGTACAACTGAATACGGTGTCCATGTGTCCGCGCCGCGCCGCAAAATGATCACAATAGGTTCGCCGTCCACTTCACCCGTAGCCAGTTTCCAGGGAATCGACCATCGCTCGTAATTTCTAAAGTAGGGAGCCTCCACCAGTTTTCCCGCAAAGGCGTCGGCCACAGTTAGGCGGGCATCGGCGCTAATCAATTCACGCACCCCGTCCCAGTCACGACGGTTGAAGCGATCAACATAGAGTTTCATTATCCTGGTCAATTCCGGATCCACGGCTCGAAGAGATTTTGACGGAGCAGGAGCCGAGGCCAACTTTGTTCGCCCACGATTGAGAGCGGCCTTGACGCCACCCACCGTGGAGTCCACGAGTTCCGCGATCTCCTGCAGCGAATAGTCGAAAACATCTTTCAGCAGGACGCACGCACGTTCCTTAGGAGGCAGGTTGGCTACAAGATGTTCGACGGCACGCCCAAGGCCGAGCACCGGTGCTTCAGCCGGCTCAACCGCTTCTGGGACCATCGCCGCAGTTTCGGCCTCTGCCCGAACCCCACGTTTCCTAAGCAGGTCGATACAACGATTGTGGGCGATTTGAAACAACCACGGCTTCAAAGGACGGCTGTCGTCAAATTGGTCGAGCTTTCGATAGGCTTCGAAAAGTGCCTCTTGCACCACATCTTCGCCATCCATGACGGAACCGGTCATTCGCGAACAATAGCGGTGCAAGCTCGGACGGAGCTGCGTGATGGTTTCGAGAAACACCAGGTAGCGTGCTTCAAAGGGACCGAACTGATTCAGATATTCAGTATTATTCATGTCGCATCCACGCGGTTCCTAAACACGCTACCCGACCGAGATGCAAAGTGGTCATTTCTCCCCCGCCTTAATCGCTAAGGCGTGATCGACTGGGATCACCACGACCGAGAACGGAGTTCCCGCGTCATCCGAGGCTTGCGGGAGTGGCGCACCGAAGGTGTTCCCGCCAAGCATCGAGTTCTCGTAATCTGGAGCGTATACCATAATGTGTGGATGCCAGTGCCCAGCAGGTCCCAACACTTGATCGGCTGACCACATGTAACCAAAGCTGACTTGATCCCGCTTTGGGAGTTCACCATTCTCATAAGCATGCTTCACTGCCTCGGCAATCTCGTCAGGTGTCTTGCCTTGGATTCCCAGCTTAGTTCGGAATTCGTAATAGGGCAGAACAGTTTTGACTGCTTGTGGATTGAGGCAGATCGGCGCGAGAGTTTTTGGATCGTACGAGATGGCGTCGCGAACCTGGACGGGGGTAAAGGTCGGAGCTCCGGTGAGGCCCCTCATCACGAGGCAGACGAAGCCGTTGTCGCCCTGATAGACCGCTTCGAAGCCATTCTTGGTGAACACTTTGATCGTCGCACGGTCCGAAATATTTGCCGGTGCAGCACTCTTGGCTAAAGCAATTTCCGACACCTGGGGCATCAGATACTCCTCAATCGGCGGATATTTGCCAGGTTGCGATTTGGAAGCTTGCGAGTGAGCAGCCGGGACAAAGAGGGCTGCCGACAATACTAGGTGAATCAATGTGTTCCTCATGGTGATCGTGTCTCCTTTTTAAATCTCTCTTGCCTGCTGCTATTACGGCTGCCAGAGACGCAAGGATACGCAGAATCTTCTGGGAGCCGATCGGTGCAATCGAGTCACACGACCTAACCCGCTGAATATATATTTCAGACCGCCAATGCTATGAGCTCACCGGCCAGCGAGCGTGATCTTGCGTTGCCGATGCCACTATGGCTCGAAAATCACTTCTGTGGGCAGTTACGCAAACGCGAAACCGCACACCGAGGGGTTCACAATGACACTGGATCGAACTCAATACATCGTTAGAGACTCGGAGAAACACCCAATCTCAGATCGAGACCTACCAGTCCCAACGTCGTAAGAGCGGCATATCGGCGGAGGGCGTCAACAAGGAACTGGTCGCCGGACCACAAGTCTGTGGACTACATCACCGGCGGCACAGACCCCAGGCTCTTGAATGTTCGACCGGCTGATCGTAGGGTGGAAACGATCACAAGCCTGAAAGGCCTGCACCGTGCCACCGGCCCGGCAGGGAATACCGAAATCAGCGTCGCCCCGGACGGCTCGCCGGTGTTCACCCGCGACATCGGCACGCAGGAAGTCTACGCACTTTCGGTTCGGTGGCCTTGAACAACTCCCGAACGGCATTCCAGAAGTGATGCCGATCGCGGGACAGAATCAGTACCGAGAAACCGCGCATGGATCCCGGAATCCAATCGGTCGGACGGTCGGCGACCTGTTCTTGTGACCGGCACTTCACAAGAAGATGCGTTGGGCGTTACCCACGCCTGATTACAACAATTGGCCTGTGCTAATCTGCCATTCTTAACCTGGAGGTCACTATGAATCTGCCTTCATCCGCAACTGCAACTGCGTCCCCAGCCGCGCTCACGGCTGCGCCCTCTCCCGATCACATTCTGCAAATCGGTTTTGGGTTCTGGGCCTCAAAGACGCTTTTGAGCGCGGTGGAAATGGAAGTGTTTACCGAGTTGGCAAAGCATCCTGAGGACCTAGAAGAGCTGACAGGACGCCTGGGACTGCATCCGCGGTCGGCGCGGGACTTTCTCGATGCTCTGGTGGCGCTGGGATTCCTGGAACGGCACGAGCGGGTCTACTCGAACACGCCCGCGACCGATCTGTATCTGGACAAGAAGAAGCCGTCCTACATCGGCGGGGTTCTGGAAATGTGTAACCACCGCTCGTATGGGCACTGGGACAATCTCACCGAGGGACTGCGCACCGGGCTGCCGCAGAGTGAGCTGAAAGGAAGGGGCGCACCTGTGTTTGAGATCATCTACGCCGACCCCGCCCGACTGAAGGAGTTCCTGAAGGCGATGACAGGAGTCAGCCACGGCGCCAACCTGGCGATTGCGGCGAAATTCCCCTGGGCGAATTACAAGTCGGTAGTCGACGCAGGGCCGGCGCAGGGCGATCTGCTGGTCCAGGTGGCTCTCAAGAACCAGCACCTGCTCGGCATCGGATTCGATCTGCCGGAGGTGGGCCCGATTTTCGAAGAGTACGTTGAAGCCAACGGCCTCGCCTCGCGGGTGCAGTTCCAGCCCGGCAGCTTCTTCACAGAGCCTCTGCCAAAGGCCGACGTGGTCATGATGGGGCACATCCTGCACGACTGGAACCTCGAAGAGAAGCGAATGCTGATTGGGAAGGCGTACGAAGCGCTTCCCAAGAGTGGCGCGCTGCTGGTATACGACGCGATCATCGACGACGATCGCCGCAAAAACGCCTTCGGCCTTATGATGAGCCTTCAAATGATGATCGAAACTCACGGCGGGTTCGACTACACCGGCGCTGATTGCATTGGATGGATGCACGATGCGGGATTCAGGGAGACTCGAGTGGAGCATCTCACCGGCCCCGACTCCATGGTCATCGGCATCAAGTAACGGCGGCGTTGCTGTCCTTGAATCCGCGCGGTGGAAACGCGAAGGTGATAGAACGGAGCAATTGTGCAGATCGTTCTCGATCATATCGGCGCCTGGCTAGTCACCACGGCAGTGGCTCTTCTTACGATCTTTTCGGATCGACTCCTCGCACGCATTCGTTTCCAGCTTAACCGTGCAGACCTACGAGTCAAGCAGTATGAAGAACTGGCGCAGGATCTGAGTACGTACATTCATACGCACTTGTAAGAGCGGGATAAGGGCAGTCCGATACTAACGCCTCGCTGTAAGGGATAGCTTGTGTCGTGGCTTGTGTCGTGACCCTGCCATACCCTACCTGTGTCTGTGCACTCGTCGGTGTCGCTCAGGCTGACGCTTGCGACAGTGAACAACAGGTCAAAGCCGCATGGGATCACAGCTCTTGGAGCCTGAGACGACGAGGATCATGGGGAAATTTGTAGGGACGTGACGCTAGAGACTTCAGAGCTGCCCGCAAGCTATTGAAAGAAATGGTAGGCACGAGGAGACTCGAACTCCTGACCTGTACCGTGTCAAGGTAGCCTACCCCACAATCAGTAAGCAGAAAGAATGAGCACAAATGGCGATTTGGGCCAATGTTTATGCGGGGTAAACATTAGTCGATTACACGTTAATGCCATTGACAACCGACGGCACCTCTCATACCTTGCCTGAAGCGTTAATTTCCCCAGTTCAACTTGTGCTACGAAAGCGCTCACGATCTGGCCAATGCGTGACGTCTTTGTTGAGGCCGGCTGTGGCTTTCCGAGTGCCCGATCCCGCAACTCTTCGCGACATCTTCTCCGCCTTGGGCTTCGTTACTGCGAGCCAGCGCATGACCCCGGTTCTACAATGCGCCTACAAGGCGGCGCAAGTCAGCGATACAACGGTCCTTCTGCAAGGCGAAACGGGGACCGGAAAGCAGGTGCTCGCCCGGGCGATTCACAGTCTCGACCAGAAGCGGTGTAGGTTCGGATTCGTCACTGTGCATTGCAGCACGGTCACTGAGACTCTGGCGGAGAGCGAGCTTTTCGGTCATTGTAAGGGCTCATTCTCAGGAGCTGACAGAGCCCGTGGCGGTCTTTTTCAGGCGGCAAACCGCGGCACGATATTTCTGGATGACATCAATGACCTGCCGCTCCGCCTGCAACCGAAGCTGCTCGATGCACTGCAACGTGGAATCATCCGGCCCCTGGGTTCGGATCGGGAAACCCGCATTGACGTGCGGATCATCTCTGCGGCGAACCGCCCACTCGAGGCCATGGTTGAGGCTGGAGCCTTTCGTGCGGATTTATATCACCGCTTGAACGTCATTCAACTCCAGCTTCCGCCGCTGCGGGAGCGCGGCGAGGATCTGGCTGCATTGATTCTGGAATTTGCCAGGCGATACCCTAACCTGCATGCGGGCATCACCTCGCTGGAACCCGACCTCGTAGAGTACTTGCAAAGCTGCACGTTTGAAGGAAATGTCCGAGAGCTGGAGAATGCTGTGCAGCGCATGCTCTTCAACAAGAGCGAGGGCGCTTCGTTGTCCCGCGCGGACTGGTTGCATCAGCAGGCGCTATCAACTGCCAGGTCTCCCCATGGTGGCGAGATTTTGAAGGCTGCCAACTTGTTGTGGGTCGTCATGCTCAAGCAGGCCGTACCATTGCCTGAACTGATGCGACGCATCGAAAGTGAGCTGTTAGAAAAGGCTCTGCACATCCCGGGAAAGACCCGGCGCGATCTTGCGGAGATGCTTCATACCAGCGAAAGAACTCTTTACCACAAGATCAGCGCGCATGGCATTCGCGCAACCACCCGCCGATCAGCTTAATGGTGCCCTCAAGTACGACAGAGCCAAGACGGTTTTTGTGCATCTTAACGCTGACCGCGAGCGGCCTCTGCCAACTTTTGCACAGCTCCGGGCCTTGACCGCTCATACACGCATCGCCAGATTGTGGTCGTGGCGAATCACATGCGATTGATTTTTATGCGTGTTTTCCGCGTTTAGCCTAGCGACCTTTAGAGAGCGAACAGTGGCGCACTACTTGCAGGAGCAACATCACGGCACCATTTTGCCTGAGAACGAACGTGGGAGATTTACGCAATGCTGTCGCCTTCTCGCGTCGCGAAAGAAACTGCAAGCAAGGCGGCCAAATCTACGACGCAGTTGAATGCGGATGTCGAATCTCTGGGCTCGAAGGAAGCGCCGACATCGGACCTCAACGCCCCAACCTACAGCCTGGCAGACATAGCGCTATTCGCGCAGGGGGCAGACGGAGATCAGCAACCCGAGCAGCAGCGCGCGAGGCGCTCGCAAATACGGCGTCGCTCCGCCGGGCTTCCCACCGCTCCGCCTTCTGTTTACGAAGCCCTGCACTCGCCCAGCCGTCCCCTCGAGGCAGACGATCTTAGGTTCTTTGAGTTCCGCTTCGGCCAAAGCTTCGGCAACGTTCGAGTGCATACAGGGCCCGAGGGTGCCGCTTCTGCCCGCACGTTAAGTTCTTTGGCATACACGGTGGGCGATCACATCGTCTTCGGCTCCGGTCAGTATTCGCCGAGAACAAGACATGGCCGAAAGCTGCTGGCTCACGAGCTTTTGCATGTGAGGCAACAACACCGGGCCAGGCCAGCCGGTGAGCTGCTTGAAATCGGAGATGCCTCGGACACTCTCGAAGGTGAGGCAGAGGCAGCGGAAACACGTGCGGCCAGCGTCACCTACCTTTCCACGCAGAGAGTCCAGCGTGTTTCGGTTTGGCAGAAAATCATCCGCTTCTTTGGCGTCGAGGGAGATTTCGGGGACAAAGAATTGTTCGACTACCTACGGTACCTCGACACCTATCACCACATCGAAGACAACTACGACAGCGATAACAAAGCTCGCGCAGTGGTCAAGCGCTGGCAAGCGGGCAAGGCAGGATACGCGCTTTTCGCGCCCCAGAAGGTGCTCCTGATTAAAGAGATGCTGTCGGGCGTTGTCAGCGGTGTCGATGAAATAGGGATCCTTGGCATTATCGCTGGATCGGACGATGGGGATCTCTACAGAATCTTCCAACAGGTGAAACCAGAAGACCTACAAAAAAACATCGGTGGCGACATTGGGAAAAAACTTGAACTGTTGATTCTGGAATATAAACGCCGGAACGCCGATCCCATGACCGGAACGGCTGCGGTATCGGAAACGCAGCACCTACTAACGGAATCGGTGCTCAGTCCGGGGTCAAAGCTGGTGGACGAACCACCCAAGCCCGATGCAGATAAGGACAAGAACAAGAAGGACAAAGAAGATGAAAAGAAGCCACCTCCGCCGCCACCAAAACTTGAAGACGCTCCCAAGATGACCGGCGTGGCAGACCACGCCTTTGAAAAAGGGATGGTCGTGGCGATCAAGGACTTTGTGCAGATGAAGGCTGCACAGTTTCAGGCAAACAAGAAAGCCGGTTTCGTATTGTCAGGCGACATAGCGCGGGATCTTGGGAAAGTAGCGCAGAAGCATACGGAAGAATATTTCGCGCCCTATCTTGAGGTCGCAACCCGCGAGCCTTCGGAACCCTACCATCCCGGCAAGTATGACGTGACGAAAGAGATTCACTCTCAGGCCGAAGTGCCTATCACGGTCGAGGGTACCGCTGACCACCCCGGCCGTCTCCAGTGGATGCGGTATTGGATGGCGCATCAGGGAGAAGGCGTACTCAAGACCTACAATTGCGACACGACGCGCAGTCCTGACAAAGAGGAGTTCGAGCGTGTCGCGGGCATTATCGCCCGGGATGCGTCCCTCGGATCAAACATTGACGACACCATTCACGGCTGGCCTGCCGAAGCTACCGGTGGAATCAACCTGGACTTGCAGCGCGATACCAGCACGGAAGAGAAGAAGCGTCGGGAACGCTGGGACATCTACACCACAATCCTTCACGAGATGATGCACAAACTTCAGCATCCCAACTACAAGCGCACGCATGAGTTATTCACCGGAACCGCGCAGGAGATCCTCAAGGAGGGTATGGCCGACGTCATGCGCCGCGATCTCTGGGATGGCCCGGGACAGTTGAAGAAGAAGCTATCTACGCCGGCTTATGACAGCACGCGGGAGCAGATCGAGGGCGGAAAGTACAATTACCGCGAAGAACTCGTCAATTACCACAAGGATTATGACGAAAGGGCAGAGGCGCTGAAGATCGTCAATGGTGACGACAAGCGTAAGGGCGTGGGCATGCCAAACGCCCGCGCAGCCTTCTTCCTGGGCCATACCGATCTGCTGGGAATTGGCGAAGGTACACGTGGCGCGAGGAGCTCGCTGGTAGGTATTGCCAACTATCGTGCAACAGACGAGAAGGAGGCGCAGATCGTAGTAGCAAAGCCGGGCGATACGCTGGAGACGATCCGCACGCGCACCCGTGCCGGCGAAAACGGAGTGCTGAACGAGATGACCGACAAGCCTTTGAAGCCGGGCGATGCCATTACCGGCGGGATGCGTCTGAAGATACGCGGAATCCGTTACGTTTATGCCATCAGAGGCGATACATTAAAAGCCGTGGCAGCGCAGAACCTTGTTGAGCTCGAGGCGCTTGCGGCGGCAAACGATCTCAAACCCGAGCCGGACCACAAGTTCCCTCCCGGCGCGCGAATATTGATTCCGATTCATCGGGAACTTCCATAATCGATGTTCGAAGGCATTGTAACGGGCCATTATGAGCTTTGGCGGGGCTTGGATCCCCAACCGACGCTTCAGCAGTTGGCAGCTTCGGTCGGCCCTATCACAGCTCTCCCTCCGCAAGCGATGAATCGTATCGCGACCCGCTTTCTTGTGAGCCGTATTGAACGCCACGCACCGCCCTTCCACTTGGAAGCCTGGATTCCAATCGATTCTGACCAGATAGCCATTCTCGAAGTCGAAGATCCGGTTTGCGCTGATATCGAGTCGACCCTGAGCAAGATGGGACCGCCCGAAACAATTCTCCAGGACCAGCGTGTAAGTGCCGAATATCTCGTCTTGGAATGTGTCTTTCCGAGTTGGGGCATCAATCTCTCAATCGGCGAGCCTCTCGACCGCTCGCTGCATCTGCAAAGACGCCTTCTACATGTGCGGCTCTTTCCTTCCATGTCGCTGCAGCGATACCTGACGGATGTAGGCGAGCCGGTTCCAACACTGCCACGCACGAACGTTTAGCTGCGGTTCAGACCTTCAGACGAGATCGCATCGAAGAAGGCGCTGCCAATAATGGCAGGCTCGCCTGCCAACTGTGGCATAAGTAGTATTTCGCTCCATCCATTAAGTTCCCTGCACGGCGAGTCATGCCTCACTCTGCCCGATGGCCACTGAATTGCCAAGCCACTACAAAGGGCATTGAGGGATGAGAGCCGGGGGGGATGCACAAATCGGTGATCGCGTGAGCTTTCGCATTGCCGATGTGTTCCTGCCCGAGCCGTCCGAAACCTTGGCCAAATTGACGCCGGATGTTGAGACCAATGGAATCGTGGTCGAGTTCTCCGACTCGGGCACTAGCCCAAAAGCCTACGCCGTGGTTCGAATCACGCCCCAACAAGCGGTATTGGTTCCGGTAGACGCGCTGCACGTTCTGGATTGGGCCTGAGTTCGTGATGTTGAGTATGCCACGTGTTTCTCGGTCCGAAGTCACTTAAGGAGGATGAAGTATGCCGCCGACGCTTACCTATCCGGGTGTTTACATTGAAGAGCTTCCCAGCGGAGTTCATACCATCGCCGGTGTTGCCACGTCGATTGCGGCCTTCATTGGTTGGGCGCCGCAAGGGCCCACAAACGAGGCCGTGCTGGTGCAGAGCTACTCCGATTTCGCCAGACAGTTCGGCGGCCTGGATGCTCGCAGCCTGCTGGGTTACTCGGTCAACCAGTTCTTCGCGAATGGCGGCCAACAGACCTACATTGTCAGACTCGTGCAAACGACGCCCATCACCGGGAGCGCCTCCGGCACCTCGAATGCTTGGGTTACTTTGACCGTGACAGGTGGAACCGTGTCATTTACGGCCAACACGCCGGGCGTGTGGGGCAACTCTTACGGGGTCCTGATCTCCAATGGAACCAAGGCCGGCACCTTCAAGGTAACTGTTGTTTATGCGCCCGCCGGCATCGGGTTGATCGCACTGGAGACCTTCGATAACCAGACCATTTCGCCACCTACAACATTCACTTCCAACTATGTGAGCTTCTCGGTAGGCGCCGGCGCAACTGGTAATCCCGCCAATGGCTTCTATCAGCTCAGTGGCGGCGCGGACGGAAACGGCGTCAAGGTGCCCGCCGCGGGCCAGGCTGCCACTACCGTATTGCAACCAGGAAGCAAGACCGATGGGTTCACTTTCACCGCCGACAACCCGGGCGCGTGGGGCAACCTGCTGGCGATCAGTGCGACGCCGCAGTCCTCGACCACGGATCCGACGGGCACGCGGCTGAGCATCAGCATATTGATGGTCAATCCTGACGGCTCGACAAGCGTCGTCGAAGCCTTCAACAATGTGTCGGTTCTTCAGACGGATCCCTCCTACCTCGTCACGGTGATAAATAACGATTCGAATTTCGTCACGGTGGCGGCTGCGGGTAATCCTTCAAAGGCACTGAATCAGGCTGCGCCGGCAGCAGCGTTTCCACCGGCCGCGACTCCGATCAGCGGAGCCATCCTGGCCGGCGGCAATGACGGCATCGTGCTCGATCCGACTCAGGACACGACAACCGGTGGCGGACCGTTCGCCACTGCACTCAACTCTGATAACAAAGGCACGGGTGGCGCACACCTTCTTGATCGCGTGGACATCTTCAACCTGCTTTGCGTACCGGGTGAATCCGAGGCCGTGGTCATCGGCAACCTGCAGAAGTACTGTCATGACCAACGCGCGTTTTACATCGTGGACACGTTCCAGAGCGCGCAGATTTCCAACCTCATCTCTTCCGGTCCCATCGGCGTGGACTCCGGCAATATCACCGGCCAGTACTCGATGAATTCCGCCTACTACTTCCCGTGGATCCAGGCACCCGATCCGCTTGCGGGAAATCGTCCGCGCCTGTTTCCGCCGTGCGGCTTCATTGCCGGAATTTACGCTGCAACCGATGCCGCGCGCGGCGTGTGGAAAGCACCCGCAGGCATTGACGCCAGCCTCACCGGCGAAAGCGGGCTGCAATACGTGCTCACCGATCTCGAGAATGGCAGCCTGAACGTGCAAGCCGTGAACTGCCTGCGGCAGTTCAAGGTTTATGGCGATGTGGTCTGGGGTGCCCGCACGCTGCAAGGTAACGATCAGGCGGGCTCGCAATGGAAGTACGTTCCCATCCGCCGTCTGGCGCTCTTTCTCGAGTCCAGCTTGTATGACGGCACGCAATGGGTGGTCTTCGAGCCCAACGATGAAACCCTGTGGGGTCAGATTCGCCTGAATGTCGGCGCTTTCATGCAGGGCCTCTTCCTGCAGGGAGCGTTCCAGGGAACCACGCCGCAGCAGGCGTACTTCGTCAAGTGCGATGCCGACAACAATCCGCAGTCGAGCATCGACCAGGGAGTTGTGAACATCTTGGTCGGTTTTGCGCCGTTGTTCCCGGCAGAGTTCGTGGTGATTCAGATCCAGCAGATGGCCGGGCAGCTTTAACAGTAAGGAGGCAGTTGTATGGGCTTACCGTTTCCCGCAAATCCACACCGACTTGATCCGTACAAAAACTTCAAGTTCCGCCTGAAGTGGGACGGCAAGTACGTGTATGGCGGCAGCAAGGTCACGGGGCTGAAACGCACGACCGAGGTGGTGGAGCACCGCAATGGCGGCGATCCTTCAACGTCTCACAAGTCGCCGGGACGCACCAAGTACGAGGCGATCACGCTGGAGCGCGGCCTGACGCAGGACCTTGCCTTTCACGACTGGGCCGGACTGGTGTGGAACTTCGGTTCGGCATTGGGCTCCGAAGTGTCGCTGGCGAACTTCCGCAAGGACATCTACCTGGAGTTTTACAACGAAGCTGGACAGCTAGTGATTGCCTACAAAATCTTTCGCTGCTGGGTCTCGGAGTATCAGGCGATGCCCGACCTCGATGCCAACGCAAATGCCATCGCCATCGAGCACATCAAGCTGGAAAACGAGGGTTGGGAGCGCGATACCAGCGTGACCGAACCTGTCGAGCCGACGCTAACCACAGTGACGACCTAGTATGCAGCCCTTGTCGAGTTCCGCCCTCCTCGATCTTTGGGAACGTGCATCCGCTCTGCATTCTCTAGATCGAGCTCTTCTTGCATTGAGTGCGGCGCTGCCTGAGGTGCCGGCCGCGAGCCTGGCGGACTGGCCGCTGGGCCGCCGCAATCAGGCGCTGCTGGAACTGCATTGCTGCTGCTTTGCAGCTAGCCTGCAAGGCTGGACCGGGTGCGCGAGTTGCGGAGAAAAGATGGAGTTCGACCTGGAGGGCGGTGCCCTTCTGCGGCAGAACAGCTCGCTGCACGAAAAGGTCGCGTTTAAGGGACGGCAGTTTCGTCTGCCGAGCAGTCGCGACTTGGCAGCCCTAGGTGACGAGACCGATTCTCACGCTGCCGCGATTCGTATTTTGCGGCTTTGTTGCCTGGGCGATGACGAAGGACGTGAGTGGGTCGATCAGGACGTCGAGGAGATCGGAGAAAGGATGGCACTGGCCGATCCTCTGGCGGAGATCACGATCTCCCTGCGTTGCCCTGGCTGCCGCCAGGAATCGGTTGAGACGCTCGACGTTGTGAGTTTTGTTTGGGAAGAGATCCAGGCGCGTGCCAAGCGCCTGTATTGGGAGGTCCACTCGATCGCGTCAGTGTATGGGTGGAGCGAAACCGAGATCTTGTCTCTGAGTCCTGCGCGTCGCTTGCATTACCTCGAGATGGTAAAGGCATGAGTGGCTACCTCCAGCGTCTTGCTCGATCCGTCACCCAGCCGACGGGAAACGTACATCCGGTCGTTGGGTCGGTGTTTGCTGCACCGGATCATGAAAGAGCAAACGATCTTGTGGAGGATAACGTTACAGCCGTAGCACCAGCAGCGATAGTGCCGCTGCGCGGGCAATCACAGGAAGTCCCGAAGCTGACAGCGCCAGAGACAATCATGCCTGTTCAGACAGTGATCAGCACTCCTTTGATCGTCTCCGCGCCGGCAACGCCGGAGGCCGCTCACCGTGAGCGCGCTTCCAGCGAGCCTTTACTGCAGCCCTCGCCGATCCAGGATCGATCGAGCGGACGAAAGACCGAAGCAGACAGTCCGGCGGAGTCGGCACGAAACGCACAACATTCCGCACCCTCGCACCCTCCGCTGCTAGCCCCGCCTCATCTGCACCGAGCTCCGATGCAGATCGCAAAGCCCGGTAAAGGGGCCGCAGCTCGACTGGCAACAGAGAGCCTTCCCTGGCGCGCTGAGCAGACACAGGACGATGTACAAATCCACATCGGGCGGGTCGAAGTTACGGCGATCCAGCAGATGCCCGCTCGCCCTCCATCAAGACCGCTGCACAAAGGTCTGAGCCTTGATGAGTACCTGAAGCGCCGGGATGGGAGGGCTTGATGAGCAACGCTCTTGCCATACCCGGCGTAACTGCCGTCCTACAGTCATTCCTCAACAGCGTCTATAACAACGCGTTCTCGGTACTGGGCAGTGTGTCGGTATCGGCGGTTGCTCCTGACATCGTACAAGCTAGCCTGGGCAACAGCAAGAATGCTGCTCCGCAGGTGAATCTTTTTCTGCATCAGGTAACCCCGAACGCGGCTTGGAGAAACATAGGACTGCCGTCGCTGGCGGCCGACGGAGGAACGGTGTTGAAGAACCCTCCGCTGGCCCTGGACCTGCACTATTTGCTGACGGCGTATGGGGCGGAAGACAACCAGGCCGACGCTCTCCTGAGCTTTGCCGTCGCCTTCCTTCATGAAAACCCGGTACTGGCTCGGGCGCAGATCACAGCCGCATTAAACGCGCTCCCGCTGAATTCGTTCAACGACGGATTGCGTCTTTCAGGGCTTGCCAACCAGATCGAAATGATCAAGATCACTCCGGCGACTCTCGGACGCGAGGAGATGGCATGGCTGTGGACTGCGCTGAAAGCCGACTATCGTCCCACATTTCCGTTTCAAGTTTCCGTGGTCTTGATTGAGCCGAAATCCCCAACCGTTTCCGGGCTTCCAGTTCTGCAACGTGACATAACAGCGCAGCCCAATCTGGCTTCGACCTTTGCAACTCTGACCGAGGCGGACCCCCCGAACGGTCAGCCCGCCGCGAACCTGGGCGATACCGTTACTGTGAAGGGCGCGAACCTTGCCGGCGCCGCCGCCGTGTTGCTGATCAACGAACGGCAGGCGACAAAGCAGTCTATCAGTCCGCTGGCAAGCGTGCAGGACAGCTCGTTCCAATTCATGATTCCCAATCCCAATCTGCCACCTCCGCAACCGAATCCCACTGATCTTCCAGCAGGCATTTACATTTTGTCGGCGCAGGTCGTTGCAGGATCAGACACGCTACAGACGAATGCCATTCCTTTTGCGATCGCTCCGCAGATCAGTTCGTCGTGGGCGCCCGGAACGCTGACTTCGGGAAAGGTAACGGTGACGGTTCCGTGTACCCCATACCTTCGGCCGGGCCAGCAAGTTTCCTTGCTGATTGGCTCCCAGCAGGCGGCGGCCGACACCTTTATCTCTCCCACCAATTCGCCGTCCTTCACCTTTCCTGCTCTGCCACCGACACCACCGGTGCCGGTACGCATGCGAGTTGATGGTGTTGACAGTCCCATTCTCGATCTGACGAAGAAACCGCCGGTCTTCACCGGGCCCATGGTGAAGGTGACTTGATGACGACCGCGACGACCAAAACCGAGTGGCTTAAAGCGAACCTCGGCTATCTCTCCGTCGAGTTCGGCCGACTGCGTCAACAACTCGGTACAAAGGAAGCGTCGCAGCGCTCAGCTCACGCGTCGCGGCCTGCTAATCATGCGGAGGCAAGCCTGGAGCCGCCGCCGGCCATCGATCAGCTCTGCGACCTGTTCACCCTGAGCGCCTTCGAGCGGGACCTGCTTCTACTTTGCGCCGGCGTGGAGATGGATTCGAAACTGGCAGCGCAGTGCGCCGAGGCGCAGGGGCACCCCCAGCAGACCTACGCCAGTTTCGGCCTGGGGATGGCCACCCTCATCGATCCGCATTGGAGCGCTCTGACGCCATCGCGGCCACTGCGGCGCTTCCGCCTGGTTGAGGTTGAGCCAAGCCGCAGCCTCGCGTCGGCCCCCATGCGCATCGATGAGCGCATTCTCCACTTCCTCGCCGGGATGAACCTGCTGGACCAGCGCCTTGAGTCTTATCTGCGCGTCAGCCCGTGTCCCAGCTGGATTGCCGACGAGCATAGCTCCCTCGCATCGCAGGTGTCGCACGTCATCGAGAGCTATTCGCAGTACTCTCCCGTGTTCCACCTGTGCGGCGACGATTCACAAGGTCAGGAGGATGTCGCTGCCGTTACGGCGCAGAATGCGGGGCGTCTGTTGCTGACGGTGCGCGTCGAGGACCTGCCGCCACTGGGGCCGGACCTGGATCAGTTTGCGCTGCTGTGGGAGCGCGAGTACCTTCTCCTGCCCGGAGCACTGCTGATGCAATGCGGCCCGGCCGGGCTGAACGCTTCGGCGAAGCACCTGCTGGATCGACTGGTGGGACTGGTCTTCATAAGCTGTCGCGAGCCCGTGCGCCTCAACCGCGCTTTTCTTCGATTCGACGTAAACAAGCCGGGGCCGATCGCACAAAAACACCTGTGGCGGAAAGCACTGGGACCGGCAGCGGCCAATTTGAACGGTGCGCTCGACAACGTGGCAGAGCAGTTTCGCCTGAGCGCGCGCATGATCTTCTCGACCAGCTCGCTGCTCTGCGGCGTTGGTGAATCTCCCCCCTGCACGGTCGACGCCAAAGAGTTGTGGCGCGCTTGCTGCTCGTTGGCGCGTCCCAAGCTTGAAGACCTGGCGGAGCGTATTGTGCCCTATGCCTGCTGGGACGATCTGGTGCTGCCCGACCTGCAGAAGCAAACTCTGCTCCAGATGGCTGCGCAGGTGCGGCATCGCCTGACCGTTTACGAGAGCTGGGGCTTCTCCGCCAAGGGCCGCCGCGGTTTGGGCGTGAGCGCACTCTTCTGCGGCGAATCCGGCACCGGCAAGACCTTGGCCGCCGAAGTCCTCGCCCGCGAACTGGAGCTTGATGTCTATCGCATCGACCTCTCGGCAGTGGTGAGCAAGTACATTGGCGAAACCGAAAAGAACCTGAAGCAGGTCTTCGATGCTGCCGAGGAAGGCGGCGTTCTTCTACTGTTCGATGAGGCCGACGCGCTCTTCGGCAAACGTGCCGAGGTGAAGGACAGCCACGACCGCTACGCCAACATCGAAGTCAGTTATCTGCTGCAGCGGATGGAAGCCTATCAGGGACTCGCGATCCTTACGACGAACATGAAGTCTGCCCTCGACCGCGCCTTCCAGCGTCGGCTGCGCTTTACCGTCAACTTTCCGTTTCCTGACGCGGCCCAACGCGCGGCCATCTGGAGCCGCGTCTTTCCGGCAACGACTCCCACCCAGGACCTGGACCTAAAGAAGCTCTCGCAGCTGAATGTGGCCGGAGGAAACATCCGCAACATCGCGCTGAATGCGGCGTTTCTCGCAGCACAGGCAGGGACTCCAGTGGGCATGAAGTATCTGGTGGAAGCCGCAAGGCTTGAAGCGCAGAAAATCGACCGTCCGCTTTCCGATGCCGAGATTCGGGGGTGGGTGTGAGCCGGATTCAACTCACCATCGATCGACTGGTGCTCAAGGGTTTCGACCAGGCTGACAGCAGAGCACTGAGCGAGGCGCTGCGGGCGCAGCTCTCCGAGATGATGTCGGACCCGCTCGCACGCTCTCAGTTGATAAGTTCTCGCCGCACTCCGGTATTGAGACTGGGCCGGATGCCCATCGAGTCCGGCACGGCGGGAGCGCGAAGATTCGGCAAACAGATAGCACGCGCCATGGGAAGAGGGTTGAAGCCATGAGCGGTCCAGCGTTCGCGAAAAGGAATGCTCCAGCGCCGAATGCAAGGACCACTGGCCTGAAGGCAGCGCCTCGTAACGTGCAGGTTGGGAATGTCAGGGACCACCTTGAGCGCGAGGCCGATCGTATGGCCGATTGGGTAACCTCGGGCAGCAGCGCGCGGCGCGACTGGTCGCTCACTCAGGTGAGCGCCGAGACCGCATCTGGGCCAACCGTCACGGACGGCGTTGCTCCGGCGCTGGTGCATGACGTGCTGGCCTCATCCGGAAAGCCGCTACACGAATCGGTGCGGGCGAAGTTTGAACCTGGCATGGACCACGACTTGACCCAGGTTCGCATTCATGCGGACGATAAGGCGGCCGAATCCGCCGATGCGGTCAACGCGTTAGCTTATGTGGTCGGCGACGATGTCGTGTTTGGACGCGGGCAATTCCAGCCGGGATCGCCCAGTGGTGATCGCTTATTGGCACATGAGCTGGCGCACACCGCCCAGCAGGAACGCGGCCCTCAAGACCGCCTGCAGCGCAAATACAAGAAAGAAGAAACCCCTCCGCCGGTCAACACGGAAGGTCTGCCAGCGGGCGACGTCGATGTGCGCGACTGGCCCAACAAGTTGCCTTACGCCCGTCGAAAGGGACCGCAACAGCAGATCGCGAAGGTACCCCACAAGCTCAAACTGGCGAAGACCACGCTGGGAGGCAGCGAGCTCAACGAGGAACAGAAGCTGATCATCCGACAGATCAAAATCAATCGCGCCACCGACATCAAGGAGCCCTGGCCATGGCTGGCGGTGGCTGGGGCGTATAACCGCAAAATCAAAGGCCCAGATAATAAGGACATTCCGGATCCCGACCGCCAGGGCGGCTACCAGTACGGCGGCGAGGGTGCCCCAAAGGCTTCCACACAACCCGGGTTCAAAGATCCCAAGCGGCAGGAACTCAACAAAGAGTTTCAGCGTGAGGGTGCGAGCATTTCGGCAATCAATACCTATGACAATGTATGGCTCACCTTGGGGCGCGGTTTAACGGGAGTCTTTCTGTCTCACGCCATGGAAGAGTTCTTTCAAAACGACCCCAAAGCGCGCGATATGTTTCTCGATCTAGGCGCTCTCTTCACAGATGGAAGGCTTCTTGTAGTCAATACCGACAATGGCGCGATTGAAGAAGACCAGCTCGTCGGCAACCTTCCGGCGATGAACGCCCGCAAGCTCTTTGCTCTGAGCGAGCCTCTTCTAACACTGTACAAGCACGTGGCTGAATCAGAGGTACACGCCAAGTTCCTGCAGCCTGCAATGCAGAAGCAAGAGCAAGCCGCCGGCCTGGCCATCCCGCAGTCAATCATCAACACATGGGACACGGGAGCTATCAAGCTGGCTGGTCACCTCATTTATGGAGCCGGACTGAAATGGTCGAGCTTTGAACCATGCAATGGCAATGTCAAGGAAATAATGAAGGTCTACGCCAAGCAAGCAGTAGGAGTGAATCCGGACAAGGGCAATGCTCGCGTGGTCGGAACCGACTATGCGAAGGTCATACTCGGTTTCGCAGGAGGTAAGGCCAGAGAGGCGTTCGATTCCGTTATCACGCTTCCCGATCCAGTTCCTGCCAACTCACAAAGGGGCAAGTTGTTGCTGCAGCAATCCGCAACACGATACCTGCAGATGAGCCTGTAGGGTTTTCGCGATGGCCTGGCAGAGGGATGTCTCACTGAAGCGGTACTTGGATCTGAATAACTCATGAGTTCTTTCCCCAATTCGCCGCGACTGGTAAAAGGTGGCATTGTCACCATGGATCCGGACACTACCGCGCTGCAGAGCGTGATCGCCCTGCAATACAACCCCGACTCACTGACACGCACGCTGCAAATTCAGGCCGTGCAAGGAGCGCAGGACGGCACGCGGGTCGATGCATTGCGCCTGCGCGGACCTGCGGTGGAGACGATCAAGCTGGATGCCGAACTCGACGCCACCGACCAACTGGAATTTCCCAGACAATTTCCCGTCGCCGTTCGGTATGGGTTGCAGCCGCAACTCGCGCAACTGGAGATGCTCGTCAATCCGACAGTGGAGACGCTGATCTCCGACGACAACATGGCAAATGCCGGCACGCTGGAAATCATTCCACTGCAGCAGCCGCTTACGTTGTTCGTCTGGAGCAAGAGCCGCGTGGTTCCAGTGCGCCTGACCGACTTCTCCATCACCGAAGAAGCGTTTGATCCGAACCTCAACCCGATTCGCGCGAAGGTCAGTCTGGGCCTGCGCGTCCTGAATGTGGACGATCTCGGCTTCTCGCATCCCGGCGGACGCATGTTCATGAGCTATCTCACAATGAAGGAACAATTGGCCTCGCAGGCAGCCTCGGTCGCAATCTCGGTGCTCGGCTTGGGAGGCTTACCATGAAAAACCCGCTTCAAGCGTTGATCCAGATGGGCGTGGTGCCGACGGTCACCTTTCCTCCCGACAGCCGGTATTACGGTTCGAGCACGCTCTCGTATGTTGGACCGAACGGGCAGATGATTACCTATCTCGCTCGCCGCTTCGTACCGCAGCCGGGCACGCCCAACTTCTCCACCATCGCGCACCACACGGTCCGGCAGGGCGATCGTCTGGACTTGATTGCCGCTAAGTATCTGGGCGACCCGCTGATCTTCTGGCTGATCTGCGATGCCAATGGGGCAATCAAGCCTGAGACGCTGGTCGAAACCCCGGGGACCGTGTTGAACATCACGATGCCGCAGGGCTTGCCAGGGGTGCCGAATGCTGGATAGGGTGCAGCTGAGCCTCATGATGGGGCCGTTCATCCCGATGACCGTGCCTCGCCCAGTGCTCGACGCCCTGGAAGAGGTGGAGGTCACGATCAACGACACGGGCACGAGCGGCTTTCAGCTCACCTTCCTCATCGACAAGCAATCGCCGTTGCAGATCATGTTTCTGCTGACCGGAGGGATGCCGCTGCTCTTCATGCGCGTTGTGCTGGTCGCAACTATCAACGGCAGCTCCACCGTCTTGATGGACGGGGTCGTGACGAACAACCACATCTCGCCGGGTGATAAAGGCTCCAACTCGACGCTGACCATCACCGGAGAAGACCTCAGCGCGCTGATGCACCAGTCGAACTGGAGTGGCTTCCCCTTCCCCGCCTGTCCGGCAGAGGCGCGCGTGCTGGCGCTCATCGCCAAGTACTCGATGTTTGGACTCATTCCCATCGTGATTCCCAGCATTATGATCGACGTTCCTATTCCCATCGATCAAATTCCCAGCCAGCAAGGTACCGACCTGGATTACATTCGCGCACTTGCCGATCAGGTCGGCTATGTGTTTTACATCGACCCCGGGCCGACGCCGGGAAGCAGCAAAGCGTACTGGGGACCGCAGATTAAATGGGGCCCGGTGCAGCCTGCCCTCAACATTGACTTTGACGCCTATACCAACGTCGAGAGCTTGCACTTCAACTTCGATCAGCAGCAGAACAAGATTCCCACAGTCATGTTCTACATCGAGGAAACGGGAATCACCATTCCGATCCCAATTCCTCCGATTACGCCACTGAACCCGCCCCTGGGTGCCATTCCGCCGTTGCCAGCCAACATTCCGCCCGACCTGAAACCGGTGCGCGATGACCTTTCCAAGCGTCCGTTTCCGCAAGCCCTCATGATCGGCCTCGCTACGGCGTCGCAGTGGGCGGACGCGGTCACCGGCGAAGGGAGTCTCGACGTGACGCGCTATGGCGGAATTCTACAGGCGCGGCAACTGGTAGGCGTTCGCGGAGCCGGGCCGGCCTTTGACGGCCTGTACTACGTGAAGAGCGTGACGCACAAGATCAAGCGTGGACAGTACAAACAGAACTTCAAGCTGACGCGAAATGGTTTGATGTCCACAGTACAGACGGTGTCACCATGAGCACACAGCCCATTACTCCCGGACCTAACACTCCGCGCTACTACGGCAAATATCGCGGGCTGGTGGTTGAAAACATCGACCCCGAGCAGATCGGGCGCATTCTCGTGCAGGTGCCTGACGTACTCGGCGAGATCCCATCGAGCTGGGCGATGCCGTGCGTCCCGGCGGCGGGCATTCAGTCGGGCTGCTTCATCGTTCCGCCCATCGGCTCGCAGGTGTGGGTCGAGTTCGAACAAGGTAACCCCGACTATCCCATCTGGACAGGCGGCTTCTGGGGCCTGGTGGCGGATGTGCCCATCTTCGCCACGGCACCGCCGGCCATTCCGCCGGGACAGAACATCGTGCTTCAAACGACCGGGCAGAACATGATCATGGTCAGCGACGCGCCTCCGTCACCAGTAACCGGAGGCATCGTGCTGAAGGGCGTGAGCGGAGCGATGCTCGTCATCAACGAAACAGGGATTTACATCAGCAACGGGCAAGGCGCGATGATCACCCTGGTTGGACCCACGGTAGACATCAATCTGGGGGCCCTGACTGTTATCTGACGTTGTCGTATGCGTCAGGGACTATCACATTGTCGGAGTCGCGAAAGGAATTGAGTAATGGCAGGACCGGTTTTGCACATGGGGGCGACAGTGTTGTGCGCGCACGGAGGGCAGGCGATGCCCACGGTTCCCAGTCCGATGGTCCTGGTGATGGGCATGCCCATTGCTACCATCGCGGCGCCGTATGCCGTGGCCGGGTGTGCCTTCGTTGCGCCCACGGGAAACGGTCCGTGCGTCACGGCGCAGTGGGTTGTGGGAGCGGCGCGCGTGCTCTCGCAGGGACAGCCCGTGGTGACGATGGCGGGAGTTTCTACCTGTGTGCCCACAGGAACGCCACTGGTGCCAGTAGCTGCGCAAACCCGGGTCATCGCGACCTGAAATGACGTGACCTCTAGATGTGGATTTGAAACCTATGGCTGCATACGTCAACTTTCCGTACCAATTCGATGGCCGAGGCCGAACCCAGGAGGCCGCGCTTCAGGACTACATCAAGCAATTGGTGGAAACCGTACTGTTCTCGTCTCCCGGTGAGCGCGTGAACCTGCCCGACTTTGGTAGCGGGCTGCTGCAACTGCCCTTTGCGCCCAACAGCGTGGAGATGGCGGCAGCCACGCAATTCGCAGTGCAGGCAGCGCTGCAGAAGTGGCTGAGCAACTATGTGAAGGTCCTCTCGGTAGTGGCAACGGCAGAGGACGCGACACTGAGCGTCACCGTCACCTATACGCCGCTCAACACTGACGTCACCAGCGTGCAGACCTTCGTTTATGGGACCAGCTCATGATTTACCAGTGCTGCAACGAAAACCGCAAAGCAGCGGTACTGAACAATCCGAGCTCGATCACGGCGACGCCGACGGTTGACGTGTCGGGTACCGGCTACGCGGTGGGCAACGTCCTCACGATTGCGCAGGCTGGTTCCAGCGGCACAGCCACGGTGAAGGTCGGATCTGTTTCAGGCAGCGGCGCAGTCACCGCGGTAACGCTCGTGTCCAACGGCACGGGTTATGTCACAGCGGCGGGAGTCCCCGCCACGGGCGGCGGCGGTTCCGGTTGCACACTCAACATTGCCGGAACACCGAACGGCATCGACTACCTCGAAGTTTTGGATAGCGACGCGGTCCCGCTCGGCCTGCCGCGGCAGCAGATCCTGCTCATTCACTGCTTGCGGCCGGTTCCTGCCACGGTGACCCGCGACAACGTCATGATCACCGGTGGCGAAAGCATCACGGGTATTACGGCCGTCTGGGTGGCGCCTGCGAATAATCCTCCCACGAGCCTCACGCCCACGCAGCAGAATTACCTCAAGTCGCTTGCTGATGCTGCCAACACGCTGCTGGTGATGACGAGCGTTGCCGGCGACTTCTCGCCGTATCTGCTTCGTCTGGTTGCCAGCGTCGCACACGCCGAAGAGGATCCGTTCCGCGTCACCGAAGTCCTCCCTGGCTTCGACCCGCAACTGGCGGAGGTCACTTTCTCCTTCAAGGTGGAGTGTGGCCCTGACTTCGATTGCGCGCCGCAGCCTCCCGATTGCCCTCCCGACCCGCCGACGCCTCCTCCAATTAATTATTTGGCGAAGGATTACGGCAGCTTCCGCAGCATCATGCTCGATCGCCTGAACCAGCTCATGCCGGGCTGGTCGGCGTCAAGCGAAGCGGACCTGGGCATCGCGCTCGCCGAACTGATGGCGTATGTTGGCGACCGGCTGAGCTATCAACAGGATGCCACTGCCACCGAAGCCTATCTTGAGACGGCGCGCAGTCGCATTTCGCTTCGCCGCCACGCGTTGCTCGTGGACTATCACGTGCACGACGGCTGCAATGCGCGCGCATGGATTCAACTCGACGTGTCCGGCAATTCGGGTGACAGGATTTTCCTCGATCGCACCCGCGCCCGCTTTTACACCTATGTTGCAGGGATGCCATCCACCCAGGCCGTGGGGGCAGGCAATGAGGAACAGGCATTGCTGGCCGGGGTACAAGTCTTCGAGCCCATGTGGGACAAGATTCTCTATCCCGAGCTTAGCCAGATGTCGTTTTACACATGGGGGAATGCGAACTGCTGTCTGCCGGCGGGAGCGATGGAAGCAACCCTGCTAGGTTCGTATCCAAATCTCCAGCCGGGCGACGTGCTGATCTTCCAAGAAATGGTCGGCCCGAAGACGGGCGAGCCCGCCGATGCCGATCTGCGTCACCGCTGCGCGGTGCGCCTGACGCAGGTTGCGACGCGGAATGCCGGAGGCGATCCACTTGTTGATCCTTTGTTCGATCAGTCAGGTAAGCCTATTCAGAGTCCGGGGCAAATCCCAACGCCGGTCACCGAAATCCAGTGGTCGCAGGACGACGCGCTGCCTTTTCCGGTCTGCATCTCGTCCACCTATCTGGATTCGAACGGCGACACGCAATCGCTGACCGACGTAAGCACTGCCTTCGGCAATGTTGTCCTTGCCGATCATGGCCTCTCGCTCTCCAACAGAGTGATGGGAACCGTGCCGGCGCCCAGCATCTTCCTCCCGCCGAATCCTGCTGCCGATCGCTGCTTGAATGCACCGCTGACGCCTCTGCCGATGAGGTTCCGGCCGCAGGTGCCCGATAGCCCTCTGACGCAATCCGTTCCGACGAATAGCGTTTCGCTGGGGGCCCTTGGCAATCCCCAAACCACTGGCGTGGTGCGGTTAAACGCAGGAAGTTTCGTCAGCCTCACCAATAGCGAAGGTTTCTCCTGCTTCACACTCCGATCGACAAATGCTTCCGGCTGGCCGCAATCCTTCGGCGTGATGGTCAGCGCAAATGCGGGGCATCCCGGCAACATTGATTTGTCTGTTGTTTACGATCCTCCCACTGGCGGCTCTGCTATCTACAGGCTGGTCACGGTAGAGAAGTTCACCAACCTCTCGCTGAACCCCGCTGATCCGAATTACGTGGGCAAAGCGATTAATGGGATCTCGCAGCTCATCCAGGTTCCGAGTGGCTATACTCCGCCGTCTACGCCGCCGTCCGGATTTCCTGGGACTCCAACGTTGCTTTCGAATACGGCGCCCGTAAGTTTGCTGGATGCGAGCAGCAAGACTTACCTCACGCTTGAGGCCGCGAATGCCTCGAATTGGCCAGTGCTCTTTGGCGTCGAGGCCCAAGCTGCCGGCAACCCCGCCTACTTCGATCTGCTGGTCGTGTACAACCCGCCATCCGACATTGGTGTCGTTCTTCCGGTTACGCTGGAAGAATTCGACAACCTCTCTCTCGTAAGCGCAGCCAGCCAGATCGATGGCAACTCGATGTTCGTCGGTGTCGAGAGCTTTGCAAGCACGGCTGAGGCAAGCCTTTCTGCGTACGCGCTGATGAACTTCGATGCCAGCGAGGCGTTACCCATCATTACGCTCAGCGGAAGCCTGAACGCGAACACCGAGATCTGGGAGCCGCAGCAGGACCTGCTGGAGAGCGGCGAGTCAGACAGGGTCTTCATTGTCGAAACGGAATCGGACGGCATTGCTACGCTGCGCTTCGGCGACAACACTAATGGCCGCGCCCCGGAAAGCGGCACCGTGTTTGCCGCGAATTACCGCATTGGCAATGGCACTTCCGGTAACGTAGGCGCGGACAGCCTCATATACATGGCGGTGACCGATGCGCGCATCCAAAAATGCCGCAATCCTCTTCCGGCGGTGGGAGGCACTGATCCTGAAACGAACGACCAGATTCGTCGCCGCGCACCGCAGGCGTTTCTCACTCAGGAACGCGCCGTCACCATGGCCGACTATGCCACAGTCACGGAACGGAATCCGCAGGTGGACCAGGCGGTGGCAACGCTGCGTTGGACTGGCAGTTGGTACACGGTTTTCATAGCCGTCGAACCGCAGGGTGCCGGCAATCTGATACCAACGTTGAAAAAGAGCTTGAAGAGGAACGTCGAGCGCTATCACCTGGCCGGCCAGGATTTAGAGCTCGATTCGCCACAATATGTGCCGCTCGAAATTGAGCTGGACATCTGCGTCGATCCCAACTACTTCATGGCCGACGTGCAACGCTCGCTGAAACAGGTGCTGGGCAGCGGCATCTCGCCCAACGGCGTGCGGGGATTTTTCTACCCTGACAACTTCACCTTTGGTCAGACGGTTTACCTAAGTCCAATCTTCGCCGCCGCGCGCTCGGTTGCAGGGGTTGTCGCGGTAAACGCCGCGATTTTCCAGCCACAAGGGCTGCCTCCCACAAACCAGTACCTCAACGTGGGAGAGATCAAGATGGCTCCTTTACAGATCGCGCGACTGGCGAACGACCCAGGTTTTCCGAACCATGGACAGTTGACTCTGGTGCTGGAAGGCGGCAAATGACAGCGCACTTCGGACGTTCTTCAAACGGGGGAGGCATATGAGCTGCACCGGTGGCTCCGATTGCATGTGCGGCTGCTGTGCCGGCACCAGCGTGCAGACGCCGCAGGCACGGGCAAATCTGCCCGGCCTCAGCTCCATCTCCTACAAAGTGGGAACCTGGGCTACCTTCAAGGATTCTATGCTGGCACGGCTGTCCAGCTCCGACTACCCCAGTCTAAACGCACTGCGAACCCGCGACAACGATGATTTCACCATCGCCCTCATTGACGCGACCTCGGTGGTACTGGACATCCTCAGCTTCTACCAGGAGCGCCTTGCCAACGAGAGCTATCTGCGCACTGCCGGCCAATTGCGCTCGCTGGTCGAACTGTCGCGTCTGATCGGCTATGAGCCTGCGCCCGGTGTGGCCGCTGCCGCGTATGTTGCATTCACGCTGAAAGCCGCGCCTGGCCAGACTCCCGATCCTTCAACGCGTGCGATCATGATCCCGAAGGGCACGCAGATGCAGAGCGTTCCGGCGCAGGGACAGGTGCCGCAGACCTTCGAGACCTCCGCGGACATCCCCGCCAAGTCCGACTGGAACGCTCTCGCCGTGCAGACGGGTGTCCCCTGGATTCCGCAGATGGGCGACCTGAGCGTCTATCTGCAAGGCACAGCCACTCAGCTGCAACCGGGCGACCTAATGCTTATCGTGGGCAACGAGCGTGCCGGCAGCCCTGGCAAGGCCAGCGATCCTTCCAACAACAACTGGGACCTGCGGATGATCACGATCGTGATACCCGACGGCACGAACAATCGCACTTATGTCGAATGGACCGAAGGCCTCGGTTATGCTCCCGACAACATCAATCCCGCCCAGGATCACCCAAAGTTCTATGCCTTCCGCCAGCGCGCTGGGTTATTCGGATACAACGCCGTCAACCCGGTGGTGCTCTCGGACGACAACCTGAAAAACTTGCAGAGCGAAAAGCTGGTGAGTGGCACGCCTCCGCCGCCTAACATTCCCCCTCCGGAATGGTTGTTTGAGGCGCCGAGTAGCACTACACCGCTGATCGACCTCGACGCGGTTTACGGCAAGATCATCACTGATGGTTGGATCGCCCTGATCCGGCCGGACAATTCGAGCAAGCGCACACCGGCGGGTTTCATCACGCTCCACCAAGTGGAGTCGGTAACAACCATCACACGCTCTGCGTATGCACTGACCTCCAGGATCACTCGGGCTTTGGTGGACACTTCGGCTTCCGATCTGAATCCCTACTACTCAGCGACACGCGAAACTTCTGCCGCCGTACTGAGCGAGCAGTTGGTTGTTCCCGAGCAGCCGTTCCTGTATCCGCTCTATGGCAATGCCGTTGCTTTGGAGGAGCTGCGTCCCGACCTGTCACAACTCACCGTGATCGCGATTACCGGGAAGCGGCAGAAGCTAAGTGTCAATGTCGCTGGACTGCAATTCGTCCCAGACGATGGCTCGGCGGAGGCAAATCTTGACATCGGAGCTCTCCTGACGCTCACCAGCGCTTCTTCCTTCGTCGAAATTCCCGGGAGCAGTTGGAATACCGGGTCCGGGCAGCTCACCCTCGCTGTGGAAGACGCCAAAGGCAGGCCAGGTATGGTGAAGGCCGATCTCACGAACTTCGTCTTGGCGCCTTCGACGAGCAAAGACCCGTTCGTCAGCGAGTGCGCGCTGGTGCAGATCGTGACTGCGGTGCCAGGGATGTCCCCATACACATTGTTTACCCTTCAGTCGCCGCTGCTGAATTGCTACGAGCGCGCTACAACCACGATTAACGCCAACGTTGTGATGGCAACCAACGGACGGTCGGTGAGCGAGGTGATGGGAAACGGCAGTGCCTCGACGCCCAATCAGAGTTTCACGCTCAAGCAGTCTCCCGTTACGTATGTCCAGGCTGCGACACCCACCGGCAGGCAAAGCACACTGCAGGTGCAGGTCAGCGGAGTCGATTGGACCGAGGTTCCGACGCTTTATCAGCAACCGCCGTCAGCTCAGGTATTTACCACCCTGAACCAGTCGGACGGCACGAGGGACGTGATCTTCGGCGACGGAGTGGAAGGGGCCACTCTGCCTACAGGCCAGAACAACCTGCAGGCCAACTACAGAATCGGCTCGGGTTCGGCGGGCAATGTTGCCGCTGGCACCCTGACGACGTTGATGGATCGTCCTCTAGGGGTCAGCGGTGTCACCAACCCTCAGTCCGCGACGGGCGGGCAGGACCCGCAGTCGGTGGATGACATTCGTTCCACCGCACCGCAAACCGTGCTCACGCTGGGACGCGCCGTCTCCATCGCTGACTATGAGAGCTACGCCTCCACGTTCGCAGGAATCTCAAAAGCCTACGCCATCTGGATACCATCCGGTCCCGGTAGAGGCGTGTTTCTGTCAGTTGCGGGAGTGAATGGCGAGGCGTTGCCGCCCTCGAATCCCACATTGGGGTACCTGATCGCTTCGCTGCAAAATTTTGGCAATCCACTTATTCCCATCACGGCGATTTCATTCCTGGAGACGCTTTTCAGCCTTTCGGCAGATGTGCAATACGACCCCCGCTCTACCCAGCTAACCGTGCAGGCGCAGATTCTTGCGACGCTGTCGGAGACCTACAGCTTCGTAAATCGCACTTTTGGGCAGGGCGTGTCGTCCGATGAAATCGCCGCTGTAATTCAAGCGCTACCGGGCGTAATTGCGGTAAACGTAACCAGCATTACGCCCGGTGTGACGAGCGCCGCCGGCGACCTGGCCGGCCAAGGCGGCGCCTTCAGTATTACTAAGATGAACAACTGGCTGGCGCAGCAGATCACGACGCCGCTACCGAGGCCACCTTCGGATCCCAGCCGCATCTGTCCCTATCTGCCGATTCCGAGCCTCACGGCATTGCCGCAGCCGGCCGAGATTCTGGTGCTTGATCCCTCTCCCGCAGCGGTGAAATTGGGGGTGATGTCATGAGCACTGTGTCTTCACGCCTCTTCGAGCTGCTGCCGGCGCTGTACCGCCTAAAAGACGGGCAAATGGCGCAATCGCAGAATCTGCTGACAGCCGCCGAACAGAACCAACTGGCAACGTTACAGGCACTTTCGCCTCCTCTGACACCGGTCCAGCAGCAGGAGCTCAACGATCTGCTGGCGAAGGCCACGCGCGGGCCGCTGCAGTCGCTACTGATGCTGATTGGCGAGCAGTTAGCCATCATGTCAGACGATTTGGAGCAACTCTACGAGGACCAGTTCATCGAGACCTGCGCGCCCTGGGTAATCCCTTACATTGGCGATCTCATCGGTTATCGCTCGGTGAACGGCGTGGCGCCTGCCGTCGCCAGTCCGCGAGCTGAGGTCGCGCATACGATCTCCTTCCGCCGCCGCAAGGGTACCGTTCTAGTGTTAGAGCAACTGGCTCGCGACGTGACAGGCTGGGGCGCTCACGCCGTTGAAATGTTCAACATTCTGGCGGACACGCAGTACATGAACCACATCCGCCTCTTCAATCACTACTCCCCGGATCTGCGGCGCTGGCAGACAGGGGTGTACATGAACAGCGGCTTCGATCGTACGGCGCACAAAGTTGATGTGCGGCGAATCGCCGTCGAGCGCGGACGCTACAACATTCAGAACATCGCGATATTCCTCTGGTCGCTGAACACATACAGCCTGACAATGACACCGGCTACGCCGCTGCTCGGCAATCCACAGTGTTTTCGCTTCAGCTCGCTTGGGCGCGACATTCGCCTGTTCAACCATCCGATCTCGCAGGGTGCTGAGATCACTAACCCCGCCGAGCCTCAGAACGTGCCGGACTGCTTACGGCGTCACGTCTTGTGCCAGGACATTCAAAACATTCTCAGCGGGAAAGCCAGCGTGTACTACGGTGTGGGACAATCCCTTGCCCTATATATCAATGGGGCCCTTCAGTCAACAATCCAGGTTTGCGATCTTTCGGGCCCGGACGGAAGTTGGACGAACATGCCCGCGGCTGGCGGAGAGCCGGCGGTCGACCCGCAACTGGGCCGCATCGCGCTTCCTCCGCCTGATCCCGGTAAGTCCTACAATGTGGCAGCATCATTCTATTACGGCTTCAACGCCGATCTCGGGGGCGGTGAATATCCTCGCTCTGCGACCTTTACTGCCTCACCACCGGTAGCTGTAATTCGCGTTCCCGGCGACTATCCGACCGTGCACGCCGCACTGGCTGTTCTGGGTGGCGACGGCGTGGTCGAGATCACCGACAGCGGCATTTATTCGGAGCCGACCGGCCTCAGTGTTGCCGTGAAGTCGAGTGGCCATATCGAACTGCGCGCGGCCGATGGGTGCCGTCCTACTGTCATCTTAGGCGGCGAGTTGTCCGTCACTGGCGGCGCAGACAGTTTCCTCGATCTCAATGGACTGCTGATCTCCTACGCGCCGCCGCCGGGAGGCACAACCCCGAAGGCGCTGCTGCATGTACCCAGTTCAGGCTCCAATCAACTCGCGCATCTGGGACTGACTCACAGCACACTGGTTCCTGGCTGGGCCTTAAAGCCTGACGGCACCCCCGAACCCGCCTATGCCGGCCTGCCGGCGTTGCTGGCGGAAATTTCCGGCCTGCAGCTTGTCATCCAGAGATCGGTCGTTGGCGCGATGTGGATCAATGTCGAGGCCACAGCGAATTTGACCGACAGCATCATCGACGCCACCGACCTGTCCGCTGTCGCCTACGCGGCAACCGTTGATTCGGGCACGAGCCGCCCCCAGCCAGGCGGTGCGCTGACGATGAACGGCTGCACGGTGATCGGTAAAATGTACGCCTCTCTGTTGAGCCTCGTGTCCGACAGCATCGTCTGGGCCGAACTTTCCGGGGCGGACCTGGCGGCGACTCCTCCATTGTGGAAGGCGCCATTGTGGGCGACGCGCAAGCAGGAAGGCTGCGTGCGCTTCAGTTATCTCCCGGCTGGAGCCGTCGTGCCTCGCCAGTTCAAATGCGTTGAGATGAGCCCCGGCGCGCCACAGCCGCTGTTCTACTCGCTGCGCTATGGCGATCCCGCATACAGCAAGATTTCTCCTCTGACTGACGATCTGGTGCGCCGGGGCGCAGACGACGGCGGAGAGATGGGCGCATTTCATTTTGTGCTCGCGCCTTTGCGAGAAACCGATCTGCGTGTGCGCATGCAGGAATATCTTCCCGTGAGCCTGGAGTTTGGGGTGTCTTACGAGAACTAAGGGGAACCAGCCATGAGCTTCGATAGCAGCCGATTTGCTTTCAACCCGTGGAACGACTTCAGCGGCGTAGTAATGCCGCAGGGAAGGGTACAGCTCGATTCGGACTGGAACGAATGGCTGGCGGAGCTAGCACGGCGCATTCGCGCGGGCACACTCGATACGCTCGGCCGGGCGGTTTACCCGCTAACAACGCCCAATGCTTTCCTGATCACGCCGACGTCCGGATCAATCAGCATTGGCGTCGGCCGCATGTATATCGATGGCTTGCCGGTGGAAAATCACGGCCTGCCGGCGCCGCAGTCCGGCGGATGGATCCCGCCCAACATCACTCCGTCAGCAACACAGCCTGCATGGGATCCCGCTCTGGACGAGCTTGTTGGACAAAATCCCATCGACTACCTGCAACAACCATACTTCCCCAACGCCTCGAAGCTGGCACCGTTCCCAACGGGTAACGGCCCCTACTTGGTTTATCTGGACGTCTGGCAGCGTGAGATCACTTTTCTTGAATATCCCGACCTAATGGAGAAAGCGGTTGGCGTCGATACGGCTGGAAGATATCAGACAGTGTGGCAGGCGCGTTGGCTGGACCTCAGCTCTGTGTCAGGCGTGACCTGCAGCACAAAAGATTCCGACGTGGCACCGTGGAACGCTTTGATTCAACCCTCCGCCGGGCGGCTTACCACCGGCGTGGTCCAGTCCTCCTCGTCGGGTCCGTGCTGTCTTGCTCCCAACACTGGCTATACCGGACTGGAAAACCAGCTCTATCGGGTGGAGATTCACAACGGTGGGAGCGCGAGTTCGAGTCCACCGGCAACGTTCAAGTGGTCGCGCGACAACGCGTCGGTTGCGACAGCGGTCACGGGCATTTCGCAGAGTGGGACGGTACTCACGGTGCTGAGCACAGGCAAAGACAGTGTTCTGCGCTTCACGCCCAACGACTGGGTCGAGATCACGGATGACTGGCTCGAGCTGAACGGTCTTCCCGGTGAACTGCACCAGGTCGCTCTGGTTACGGACGCGGCGAAGACCATTCAACTTTCGAAGCCAGTCGCGTCCAGCAACTTCCCGGTTGACTCGAACAACCAGACCGATCCCAGTCGCCACACGCGCGTCATCCGCTGGGACCAGAGCGGCAAAGTTTACCAAAGCGACGGCAAAACCGTTTGGACCGATCTGGATGCGACCGGCACGGGTTTAATCCCGGTTCCGCCGCCGGGTACATCGCTGATTCTGGAAAACGGCGTCATGGTTTCCTTCGATCTGAATCCCGGGACCGGCGGCTTCAAAGTCGGCGACTACTGGAACTTCGCCGCACGCACGGTCGATGGCACGGTCGAGAATCTGGTAGAAGCTCCGCCTCGCGGCATCCATCACCATTATGCGCGGCTGGCGATCCTGAATCCTCCGAACCAGCCCAGCGATTGTCGCCTGCAGTGGCCGCCTCCTGCGGGCGAAGAAGGAGGATGCGATTGTGCTTCGTGCGTCACCGCGAAGTCGCATAACGACGGCTCGTGGACCATCCAGAACGCAATTGATGCTGTGGCTCAACAAGGTGGTGGCAAGGTATGCCTCGGCCCCGGTGTTTACAACATCCAACAGACCATCGTCATTGACGGCGCGAAGCAGGGCGCGCAGAACATCGTCATCTCCGGGCATGGCATGCCGTTGCTCATACCCACGCAGGGATTCGACGGCGACTCCATGGTGCGCATTCAGAACACGGCCGACATCGCGGTGGAGGAAGTCGCTTTTGCCGCCGGCATGGGCACGCAGAGCTCGACCGGGATCTCTGAAGCATTCACCGGAATCCTGATTGAGCAAAGCGTCTTCGTTCGCGTGAAATCGTGCTCTTTCGGCTTGGCCACAGACACCGCGCGTTTGTCCCCCGCTGTCGCCTTCGGTAACGGCACTCTTGTGGACTGCAGCATTCGCGGCAGCCTCTTCAACAATGTGGAGGTCGGTATAGGGCTGGGGGACCTTGAAGGCTATTACCTTCTGACCGAGATCGAGATTGACGACAACCGCGTGTCCTGCAACGAAGCGGCGGTTTTGTTGTCGAATAGTTCGCGCTTGTTCCTCTCGGGATTGCGCTTTACCAGGAATACCGTACAAGGCCCCAGCGGCTTCGTGCTGGCGGCGTCTGGCTTAGACGTGACCGTCGAGGAGAACTCCTTCTCCATCACGCCGGCGAACACGGGAGGAAATCTGCCGTATCGTGCGGCCGTTGTCTGCGATGTGGGCCAGGTCCGGGTCGCGGGTAACAACATCGGAGGCAACATTCCGCAGTTGACGGCGTCACCGGGAACTGGTGGAGCTCTCTCCGCCGGGACGTACGTGTGGGTTGTGACGGCGCTGGACGGTCGCGGCGGCGAAACCCTTGCGGGAGGCGCGACGTTTGCAGCCGTATCAGCGCAGGGCAATGCCACGCTGTCATGGAACACGATCCCCACGGCTGTCAGCTACAACATCTACCGCAGCATTGCCAACGGCGCTGTCTTGTTCCTCGACAGCAATGTCCCACAGCCCTCGGGCACGACGTTTCTTGACAACACATCGGACCAGGCACTGCAGCAGCATGCCGCCATGGCGATTCTGCAAAACGACGGCATCGTGCTGGGGCGCGCCACAACGGAAGGCGTATCGGTGATGTCGGCATGCCAAATTACGCGCAACATCGTTGCCGGAGTCGTAGGCACCGGGATCCAGGTGCTGCCTCGCACCTCGATACTGGAAAGCATCGTGGCCGACAACCAGCTCCTCAACCTGGGACAGAGTGGCATCGTAATCAGCGGACTGGCCACCGCTCTCGATATCCGAGGCAACGCCATAGGAAACATCGGACTCGTGGCGCCGTTGGGGGCAATTGGAATCTCGGCATTGCGAGCTACCGATATTAAAGTTAGTGATAACCGGATAGAGGTCATCGGGACTCTGAGCCCGGCTAATAGCGTGAGCTTTCTCGGGCTGGAGATCATTTCCATAGGCACTACACAGGTTATGAGCAACCGCATTGCTGATATCGGTCCACCGACATCTGCAGCATCGTCAGCCGTCTTTGTCGCTGTTCTCGGCGTGCCGACGACCCGACTGGAGATAGCACGCAATGAAATTCGGCGTGCGTCGACCCTGCCCAGCAGTGTCGATCAGCCAGGCTGGCTCGCCCTCGTCGCACTTGGGCGGGCGGTAAGTGTGCGAGGGAATTTGCTGGAGTCCTTCGGCCAGAACGCGGCAACGAATAGTATCCTGTCTTCGATTCCCGCACCGTCCTCGTCTGCGTACATTGTGGGCATGGAGTCCTGTCAATTCACCGACAATCAGTGCTTCCAGGACGACCTTTCGAGTGCGAACCAGCAGGCGAGCAACGCGCTTGTGGTGCTGGTGCAGGTCGCCAACCAGGGGCAGCCGATTATTGCGATGGGCAATCTGGTGCAGGGCCCCTCACGCAAGACAATCCATAATGAGAAGTTCATTACGATACCGTCACTTATGTTGGTGGCGGCCCAGCCTGCGCAAAACAATTCCGGCCCCGTCGCGACGGTGCTGGGCAACATAACCTCCAACGGCATTCAGGTCAACAACGCACCGCTCGCAGCCCCGTGGGCGCCACTGAATGTGCTGCTACCTTAGCGGGAAAGGATAGTCAATGAGTTTCGCAATCTTCAAAGGTGAAAGCAGTCTGCAAGACCTGGTATCCCGGTTGTTTGGCATTTCCGGTGCGGGCTCACAGGCCAAATCAAATCAGGCCGCCAAAGCCTTGCTGAATGCAAACCCACAACTCAAGGACCTTAGCAAGCTGACGCCGGGCTCTGTTATCAACGTCCCTTCGACCGCGCCGCCGCTGAAGCCGTCCGAGCAAGCAACAGCGCTTCAGGTCGACCGCACAGCGATCGCCGCGCAGGCGCAGCAAACGCTCGATGCCATCAGCCAGCATCTCGCGGAGATGGAGGCGCGTGCTTCGGACAGCGCTAACGCATTCGTCGTCCAGGTACAGTTGGAACAGGTCCAGACGTTGGTAGAAGCTGCTCCGCAGTTGAAGCAGGCATTGCCCAACCTGGTTTCGGACACAGTTTCCATGGTCTCGGCCGCGAAGACCAGCCAGGCATCACGAGGTCAGGCGCTTTCTAGCATCAAAGCGAGCGTCCTGCTTTTCGCCAAAGGAGTGCAGAGCAAGGCTTAGTGGTACCGCGAGGGCGCTGGGGTTCCGCTCGTTGCTAATTTTCTTGGGGGTTGGAGTCCCTCACGGTTGCTTATGGGCTCTTTCCCAGTCCACGCCATACGATTGCGCGTAGGTCGGGCCCTTTTCCGTGGGCCCAAGTCCCCCTTCACGGACGTACCACCGGATTGCAGCTTCCGCATTCTTGATTCCAGCCTGGTGGAGTTCGGATTCGGTGGCTTTTGGATTTGCCTTTTGTGCTTCCTCACGACCCGCTGCGTAGGAGCTCTTGAAACTCTCATAACGTGGAGGCCGCGCGACATTCGCCGGGATCTGTCCCTTCGCCTCCAGTTCCATGTAGGCCTGATATCCCTTAACGGTCCCAACGATTTCTTCGTTGACCATCTTCGCTACGTATGCGCGCTTATCCGGGCTCTTGATATCGCCACTCTGTCCCGTCTTTTCCTGCTGCGCGTGAAACATCTCATGCACAAAATAGGCCGCAGCCACTCCCGCTGGGAGACTGATGTTCATTGTGCATGTATTGGAATTAGCTTCATAAACCGCGGGCCGGCCCTCATTGTTCAGAACCAGATTGACGTTATAGATCTTCAGGACATTGAGCGCCCACTGGCCCTCGGACGTCTGTTGCAGCAGGTCAATGATGGTCTTGGGCAGCTTTGACCCCGCCTGCTGAGTTTGTTGAGCTTGCGCCTGCGGCTTCGGCTGGCGCTGTATCAAAAGAGAGCTGCCCATGTGGCCGGATTGCTGCACCACATGCGCCAACTCGTGCGCCAATAAATGACGCCCCTCGGAGCTGGAGCTGTCGACAGATTCCGAAAAAGCGATGTCCGTGCCGATGGTGAAAGCACGCGCTCGCACACCGCGGGCAGCCTTGGCGGCCGGGCCATCGTCATGCACCCGCACTGCGCCGAAGTCGTGGCCTAACCGCGCCTCCATGTGGCGCTGCACGTCCGCATCCAGCGGTCGCCCCGGCGAGGTCAGGACATTGCGTATGGCGTTAGGTTCAGCGACGGCGCTGCCGTCCCGGTCCCCATCCGAAGGTCTCGTCGTGGTAACAGAAGCCGGGCCCTGGACAATTGCGTTGGCAGCGCGTTCGGCCTGATGCTCCAGGGAGTCGTTGACCGCTCCGACTGTGAAGCCGCTGCTGCTTGACCCTTTGGCCGCGCTTCGCGCCTCAGATGGATGCACAGGGATGGTGCCGACTTCCCAGGACACGCCGGTGGGCTGAGCTGACCTTGCCGATTGCGCGGGCGCCACGGGACGAGCCCGGCGGTTCTCCTCGGTCCGACGCCCTCTGTCTACAGCCCTCAAAGCAAACATAAGTTCAACCGGAAAATTCTGCTACAGACCGTTCGCATTCTGACAGTTTTGGAGCCCAAAAGCCAGAAGGCAAGTGTACAGTCAATTGATCTGTGCCAAAAATTCCCCGAAGCAGCTCCCTCGCGACTAAAGTCCGCTTGATTTCATGACGACGTTGGCTCGATGCGAGCGAGTACCCTGGTTATTGTAAGAGAGCACGGGCTCGGGGACGGCCAACGCGACGTTGATCATAGGTTGTGATTTCACCCTGGGGTTTCAACAGTTAGTGATCTTTGACAATCAGACGGCAGAGCGCAGCTGCCGAGGCTGAAGCATGTCGAGGAAGCGCGGGCATTTTACTCGAGCCTGCAGGAGTCGGCTTAGCTGGGCATGGAGGCATGCGGGTTCAAGCTGTGGTTCGAAGAGCTGCTGGGGGAGTTTGGGGCACGAGCTGCGGATGGGGGACGCGGTTCGGATCCGAGCGTTGGCGGTGCGACGGCAGAAGACGGATGTACGCGACGCCGGCACCTGCTGAAGCTGTTGTTGGAGAAGCCGCTTCCCGCGATATGGGTGGCGAGTCCGTAGGAGCGGGACACGCGGCAGTTGCTGCTCCAGCGGGTGCTTTGGTGCAGATGCGGACGCCGACGCAGGCTATGAACCAGCTGCACGCGATTGCGCTGGACCGTGGAGTGCAGAAGGAGCGAGAGTCGTGGACGCCGGGACGTGAGCTTTTGGAGAAGTTGGTGCTGCCCGCCCTACTCGGCGCAGCGGCGGGCGGAATCGCTGCGGCGGCTTGACTACCTGGACCAGCAGATCCGCGAGTTGACCAAGCGGGTGGAAGCAGAAGTGGCGAAGCGCCGGCGGCGCAGTAGCTCCAGACGCATCCCGGGGCTGCCAGCAAGTGCACCGAATTGATGCAGTTCGGTTAGGAGTAAATTGGGAGTAAGAGTCAGAACGGTCCTAAATTTGTTCGATCTGAAATGCGGGAGCCAGCGTAAATACCGGGGAAAGAAATGGTAGGCACGAGGAGACTCGAACTCCTGACCTCTACCGTGTCAATCTGGCCCGGTTAGGTTTTACAACGACTTAGGGCTGCGTGGAGACTGCCTAAGCACACGCAAGTCGCACAAGACATCGCATTCTGTGGATCGGATTGTGGATTGAGAATCCGCGTCGCAAGCGTGCCCTACCAACTGACCAGCCGTCCGAATCACTCGTGTGGAAGCTTCGAAGCACCCGCCGATGTACTGTTCAGGACTGTCCAAGTCTTGGACGACGAGAGATCAGATGCGACGCGAATTCTCGCACCGGAATCGACTCGAGCGGTTTCCTGCTGCCGACAGCCTCTCCCGCAGTGTCCTTACACATAACGGCTGGGATGTCGGAACTGGCAGACGCAGCGGACTCAAAATCCTATTTATGCTCCGCTGATCTTTAGATAAGTCATTAAAGCATCGGAAGTTATTGACATCTAATCGCCGATCGCATAGCTTACACAAGTCTTACACAGTTAGCAAATTTTGCCCCTCCCACAAAGGGTTCCCATGCCCGAACAGCACACCATTCTCGGCGGCAAGGTTTACGTCTACAAGCGTCCGAACAGCAGCCTCTGGCAATGCTCAACCTATTTTGCGGGCAAGAACCGGCGCATCAGCACCAAGGAGGAGAGCCTCTCGAAAGCCAAGGAAACCGCCGAGGACTGGTATCTACAGCTGCGCGGAAAACTCCGCGCCGGAGAGATCAAGAGCGAAAAGACCTTTCGCGAGGTTTCTGAGCATTACCTGCATGAGTACGAGATCATGACGCAGGGACAACGCAACAAGCACTACGTCGACGGCCAGCACTGGCGATGCCGCATCCACCTGGTGCCGTTCCTCGGGAACTTGGGCATTTCAGAGATTACCGCGGGCAAGATCCAGGAATACCGGATCATCGACACCGAGAAGCAATCGCCAAACGCGGCAAGCCGCCGGGACGTAGCACCCTGCATCAGGAAATTGTGACGCTCCGCCAGGTCCTGAAGACGGCACTGCGCCACGGATGGCTCGACCGCCTTCCCGATTTCTCCGAGCCGTACCGGTCATCCCCCAAAATCTCCCACCGGGCCTGGTTCTCACCGGAGGAATACAAACGACTTTACCAAGCGACACGAAAGCGTGCGCAAGAGCCGAAGAAACGCGGCTTCAAATGGGAAGCGGAACAGCTTCACGACTATGTGCTGTTTGCAGTCAACACCGGACTGCGGCCGGACGAGGCCTGGCGCTTTCAGTTTCGGGATGTCACGATCGTTTACGACGACGATTTGAAGAAGACAATCCTGGAGATTGAGGTTCGAGGAAAGCGTGGCGTTGGATACTGCAAAAGTATGCCGGGTGCGGTGTTGCCCTTTAAGCGACTTAGCAGCCGGCTCCGCCCGGCGCGCGTTGATCGCGCGAACGCGCCCACGGAAACGTCCGAGACATCTGCTGTTCCGAACGGACAATGGCGCACGCCAGGACCTACCGATCTAATTTTTCCCAAGTGGCAGCGCGAGCTGTTTAAAACCATCCTCCATGAGGAAGAGCTTCGCTTCGACCGCGAGGGCCAACCGCGCACGGCGTACAGCCTGCGGCATACATACATCTGCCTGCGCTTGATGGAGGGTGCCGACATCTACCAAATCGCTAAGAACTGCCGCACCAGTGTCGAGATGATCGAAAAGTACTATGCGCCGCACATCAAAACATCGCTGGATGCCGCTGCAATCAATGTCATGCGGCCGAAGAAGAAGAAAAATCAACCGAAGGCAGCCTAACGGAGGTAGCTTGAAGGACGCCCTCGTCGGTAATCACTTCAAATGCGACTATGCGAGAAAGTTTGCAGTCAAGTATTGGTTTAGGCGTTCTTCGCAATCTTTTGCAGACTGGATAGTAGTTTAGCCCAGCCCAATCGTTGTTCAAACGAGAGAGTTTGCTGAACGCCTTCAAGATGAACTTCACGGCGGCAGGGTTTGAGAAATTTTGGCCATTGTGCGGAGATTGAAGGGGGCTGCTGCCCCAGCACCCAAGTCGACTGGGGTGAACACACATTGCAGGGTGCGGATGCGCTACCGGAGACCTTTCGCAAGCCGCACGGATTTTCGGTGATGCTCAATATCGATCGGCAGCGAAAGCAGAGCGCATTTTCAACGCTCTTGCGGCAGGCGGCACGGTGCAAATTCCGCTGCAAGAGTCATTGTGGGCAGCGCGATTCGGCGTGTTGGTCGACCAATTTGGCACTCCTTGGACGATCAACTGTGGTAAGAGTACCTGAGAGAAAGACGTTTCGTAGTTGGGTTGAAATCCCGGTATCACTCCGCTCGTGCAGCGGTCGTTAGTCATCCACGCCTTCCACCATTACGATTTGGCTCTTGATCGCCCGCTGCCTCAACTCGCTTAACTTGTGGAAAACAGGATCGTCGAGATAGGCACGGACGGCCGCCTTGTCCGGAAACCTGAGGATAATTAGGCGGTTGGGTCGCCAATCACCAGCTACTAATTCGATCTCACCGGCACGAACGACGTACTCGCCACAATGCCTGGCTATGGGATCGCCTATTTCGGTACTGTTCATAGGCTGCCGAATCCTTGACGGTGACATCACCAATCAGGTAGATGGACATGTCCCCCTCCTCGATCGTGATCCGCGAGCACCACACATTTTATCAACGATACTTTGACTGGTGACAAATCGCCTCTCTTACAATGTCGCTGTGTCAAGCGCTTTTTGGGGCAAGCTAAGCCCTGCACGCCAAAGAGCGCGCCATTTCGATCTAGTTGGAAGGCATTCTTCGCCTGATCGAGAGGCTACAAACCGTATCTGCGGGAAATGGCCGCGTGGTTCGAGCGTAGGGGTGACCGGTGAATCCGTCACCGTTCACCTTGACATTCTACGGGAAGCTCGCTATCTTCTCCCGTAGAATGTCTACTAAAGAACAAAAGGAGCGAATCGAGCTGCTGCAAGGCACCCTGGACCTCTTGATCTTGCGCACCCTTCTACTCGGGCCAACACATGGCCACGCCATCGCCAAAGCGATCCAGTTCAGATCTGATGACGTGTTGCAGGTCGAACAAGGGTCGCTATATCCCGCGCTGCACCGGCTTATCAAGCGCGGATGGATTTCAGTCGAAGAGGGCACTTCGGAAAACAATCGCCGGGCCAAGTTCTACAAGTTGACTGCCAAGGGCCGGCGGCAACTGGAGCTTGAGACCAGCAAGTGGGACAAGCTGGCGAGAGCGATCACGCGGATTCTTCAGCCGGCGGAGTAGGATGGCCAGCAATGGGACAGCGCAAACGTATGCTGGAGAGCCTCGATCAGGAAATCCGTGACTATATCGAGGCCGAGACCCAGGACAATATCGAACGGGGGATGTCGCCGGAGGAAGCGCGTTATGCGGCCCTGCGCAAGTTCGGCAATGTGACCCGGGTCAAGGAAGAAACGCGGGAGGTTTGGAGTGTCATCTGGCTGGAGCAGTTGGTGCAAGACGTTCGCTACACCGCCCGCATGCTGCGCAAGTCACCCGGGTTTACCGTAGTTGCGGTCCTTACGCTTGCGCTCGGGATTGGCGCCAACACGGCAATCTTCTCGGTTGTGCAAGCCGTAATTCTCCAACCTTTGCCCTACCCCCAACCGAATCGGCTCGTCATGCTTTTGGAACGCGTCCGTTTGCGGAACTACCAGAACGACCTGAACGATCCCTCGCCAGGAAATTTCGCAGACTGGCGGGCACAGAACTCGGTCTTCGAAGACGTGGCCGCGATTCAAGACAAGAGCTTCAACCTCACTGGAAGCGGTGAGCCTGTGCGGGTCGAAGGCGAGGCGGTTTCTGCCAGCTTGTTTTCCCTTCTGCGGGTCCGTACGACACTAGGACGAACATTCAACGCCAACGAGGACACTGTCGGCGGGCCGCATGTGGTGGTGATGGGTTATGGCTTGTGGGTCAGCCGCTTCGGCGCCGACCCAAAAATTCTGCAAAAGTCAATCCTTCTCGACGGCGCAAGCTACCGGGTCATCGGAGTTATGGATCGCAGCTTTCGCTTTCCCGATCCTGCCAACTTTCACGGCGCCGCCGCCCAGGCAGACCAACTGTGGGTGCCCATTGCGCTCGGTCCTGCCGATCTGGCAAATCACGGAAGCCACTTCCTGCAGGGGGCTCTCGCGCGATTGAAACCGGGAGCCACACTCGGCCAGGCGCAGGTGCAGATGGATGCCATCGCCCAGCGCCTGACACAGGAACATCCCAACACGAACGAGGGCGTCGGCGTGAATGTAGTTCCTCTGCGAGAGCAGCTGGTTGGTAATGTCGAGTCGGAACTGTGGATCCTTCTCGGCGCCGTCGCCTTGGTCCTGCTCATGGTTTGCGCGAATGTCGCCAATCTACTGCTCGTGCGTGCCTCGACTCGGGGCCGCGAACTCGCATTGCGTATCGCGCTGGGCGCTCCCCGGATGAGAATCCTGCGCCAGTTGTTTACCGAAAGCGTCTTCCTCGCGCTGGTCGGGGGCGGTGTTGGAGTGCTCTTCGCGTCCTGGGGCCTGCGTGTTTTGCAGGGGGTCCGCGCGCTGCAAACGCTCGGACCTTCGGGCTTGCCAAGCGTAGGCAGACTCGCCGTCGGCACTCCGGTACTCGCTTTTAGCCTTGCAGCTTCTCTCCTTGCGGGCATCATTTTCGGAATGGCTCCCACCTGGCAGATCATGCGCTGCAATGTGCAGCGCGGACTGAAAGAAGGTGCGCCCGAATCGGATGCCCCTTCGCGCCTGAGCCTCAGAGACGTTCTGGTCGTGGCGGAGATAGCGCTGGGTGTCACCGTGGTGGTCGGCGCCGCACTCCTGCTTCGCAGCTTCTTGCTTCTCCAGCAAACGCCGCTAGGCTTTGATCCTGGTGGACTGTTGACGCTCCGCGTCATTCCGCGGAGCACGCAGTACTCCCAGCCCTGGCAACGAATCTCGTTTTATCGCGAAGCCTTGGCCAAGATTCAAGGGGCCCCGGGAGTAGAGTCTGCTGGCGCAGTCTCTTTCTTACCTTTGACCTTCTTCCAGGCCAGCAAGGGCTTCTCCGTCGAAGGCCAACCGGCTCTGGCATCGGGTGAACTTCCAATGGCCGTCTATGACGTTGTCAGTCCGGGGTATTTCGAAACCCTGGGCGTTCCTGTTCTCGAAGGCAGAGACTTCTCCTGGAGCGACACCCAGCAAACGCTGCCCGTTATCGTCGTCAACGAAGCGATGGCTCAAACATACTGGCCGAACGAAGACCCCATTGGCAAGCGCATCAAGGAGGGCCGTCCGGACGAGACCTCACCATGGCTCATGGTGGTCGGAGTGGTCGGAAATTTTCGACACTTCGATGTGGCTAGCCGGCCACGGCCGACCATGTTTTTTCCTATTTCCCAGTTGGCGGCGGGAACCGCTTTGCTGCGTGACTGGGTGGTGCGCACAACGGGGGATCCGCTGACTATCGCCGGCGGCGTTCGCCAAGCGATCTGGAGCCTTGATAAGGACATGCCCATTTCTCGAGTCCAGACCATGGAAGAAGTGCGGTCCAGTGCGGTTGCACAGCAGCAATTCACTCTTCTCCTTCTGGGGCTATCTGCCGGCCTTGCCCTGGTTCTGGCGAGCGTCGGACTCTACGGAGTAACGGCCTACGCCACCGCGCTCCGCACCCGCGAAATCGGCATTCGTATGGCGCTAGGCGCACAGCGTCGCGACGTGATGAGCCTGGTCCTTTTCGACGGAGCCGCCCTCGGTTTTGTTGGAGTGGGCATTGGGATCGTCGCTGCACTTTTGCTGACACGGTTGATGACCGTCCTGCTCTATGGAGTTCGCGCAAACGATCCACTTGCCTTTGGGGCAGTTGCAATGCTGCTTTCAGTTGTGATCCTGGTCGCATGTTATATCCCTGCGCGCCGCGCCATGCGCATGGATCCGATGATGGCACTGCGCTACGAATAGTTGCGCGTCTCCGGGCTTTGCGCCCAATTCACCGAAACTTGACACGCGCCCGATGCATTGCGTCTGTCTGAATCGGAAGGCCTCATCGCGCTGGCTGCGATTTCGCGCCCATAACGAGCAAACTTTCAGTTGAAATGAGGGGAGGCAGGCGAGGCTATTCGGTCCGGAGGGCCTGACTCGAACCTTATGCCCGCAGTTTTCGCATGTCGGCGAGCATCCGTTCTCTGAGGATGTGGTTTGCGCGTGTCTGGTAGCCCTTGCCGGGTTCCTTCAGCCAGGCGACAACAGCGGCTTCAAGACGCAGCGAAACGGCTTGTTTCAAAGGACGATAGAAGCGGCCACGCACGGCGCAGGCCCGAGAGAGTTGGAAGGCGAAATGACCGTGTGTCAAATCCTGCGCCGAGGCTCACCACTGCCTCAATCTCATTCCGGGAGGACTCAACCTTCTCGTCGATGTAGCGCTTCCTGCACAACAGTCCACCCCACACCCCAGGATCGCTCTTTTCGCTCAGACCCATGAGCCAATCTCTCATCCAGCGCATCTCATCCAGCGCAACCTGAGAAGGCGTACGAACATCGCCGCTCCAAGCGGTAACATTCGAACAGCCAAGGCGTCGTCGATGACCCGCTCCGATTTTGGAAACGACTGCTCGACCGCTACAAGCGCGGTCGGCATGATTCCGGTTTTTGCCGCTGCTCTCCCCATGAAGTCGTCACAATGGACCAGTTATGAGCGCCCCCATCTCTTTCCAAACGGATGGTGACTCTCTTTAGGAGCATCAGAGCGATGTGTTCTGAGACGCTCCAGGCACTCGGTATGGAGCTGTGTGCTCAGAGTATGAAGTCTTCAATGATTTTTAAATTAGTTGTTCGGCGCCATAGCTCGACCATAGCCTAAACATTTCCTTTTCCAATTGGTCATAGCTCCAGCTCAACAGCGCTCAAGCTACGAGCCCGCGGCGGCAACTTCGCGGTCCGCTCGAATGGCAAAACCGGCGACTCCGCTCGCAATGATGCCGCGTGCCTCGCGCCCTTCTGGGGTCGGCAGTTGCGGATAGTTGTGTTGAAGCCCGTTTCGCACATACATCTCGACTGGAACACCAGCGTCGCGCCACCTTATTCGCAAGAGTGACGATATCAGGGTGGTATAAAATCATGCTTGCCAGTGAATCTCCTTAATTATTAATGACAACGACCTGTGCAAATCCCCGAAACTTTCACACTTCTTGCACAGTTTCACATTTGCTGTTTTTGGGCGACCGAAGGAATGGGCCTTCAATTGCTTAAGAGTAAAGCACTTTCAATCACTTTGCCGGGATGGAACTGGCAGACGAAGCAGACTTTTTGTCCGTCGTGTGCGGCAAAATGCCGACCGAGCCAAAAACGCCGAAATGCTGCGTTTTACCCATTTCGTCGAGTGCCGACGCCCGCGAAAACTGCCCAACCGCGGTCGCGCGTTGCAAATGTTGAATTTCTCGATTAACCTAATTGTGCCAATCACATACGTCCCCTTGCCGGGGATGGCAAGTCTTACACAGTTTCCACATTTTGCCCTATGATTCGTCCGTCTTGTCCACCCCCAGATCAACATAACCGGCCAGACGAGAAAGGCCACTTCGAGCTTCTGTTGCTTGCGCGGGACTCTGAGACTGAGAGCAGAAGACTCATTGAACCAAAAGACGGTTGAGTGGGCACCTACTCTAATGTGTCTTTCGCCGGTTTAGGGATCGGAACCACCAGCCTTGCCCGGGCCTCAAAGGACTAACCGGCTCACTCGGCGATTGGCAAGAGGCTTGAGTTATTGTAAGAAGTTCCATGCTAGCGTGACAAACACGAGCACAGTCAGATCGAAAGAAACAGAGAGAGGTAAACTGCGGATCGGCGATGATTGGAATGCTATCCGCATCATCGCGCTCTCGCAAACAAATCCGCTAAAGGCCATCGCGGAATTCGTCGAGAACAGCATTGACGCCCATGCCAAAACCATTGTCATCACCCGCGGGCGCGAGCACGGCGAGCCTCATCTGACAGTCAAAGACGATGGTGACGGTGTCCCGCGAGATGCGGAAGGGCTGCCTGATTTCCGGTATGTCGCGACTCACATCTGTGACTCCATCAAGCGACACTTGAAGGCAGACGGCGCCGGGGGCGGTTTACAGGGGGAGTTTGGCATCGGTCTATTGAGCTTTTGGACGGTGGGCGACACGCTCACGCTGACTTCGACCGGCGCCGACCAGCGGGCCTATCAGATGAGGATGAATAAAGGCGATCCCCGCTATACCGTGAGCCCCCGGCGTCTCCTATTCGGTGACCGGGGTACCGAGCTCAAGGTCAGTCCCTTGCTGGAGGGCATCCGCAGCTTGAGTGGCGAGAAAATTCAATGGTATCTGGCCTCGGAACTACGTGATCGCATCCGCAATGCCGAAGTTCGCATCACGGTGATCGACAAACTGGCGCGTAAACAGTATCAGGTGGAGCCACGGCAGTTCGAAGGCCGGCTACTGCACCAATTGCCTGCGGTTCGCTCGCACTTCGGCGAGGCGTATGCCGAACTGTATTTTACGGAACCGGCCGAGTGCTGCCGGGTTGCGCTTACGCGAGGGGGCACGCGGGTCATCGAGGATATGGCCACACTCCCCAGTTTGGAGCATCCTCCCTGGAACTCAAACTACCTGCAGGGCCTGATCGACGTGCCCTACCTTAACCTCACGCCCGGCACGCGTTCGGGAATCGTGCACGATGATCGATACGCGGCCTTCGTGGCAGCCCTGGCACCCCTCGAAGCCCACCTCAATAATCTGATTGAGGCACAGCGACGCGCCGAGGAAGAGCAGGCAAACCGAGAATCCTTGCGTGCCATCCAGCGTGCCTTTCGGGAGGCGATGCTGATTTTGCCGCGCGAGGAATACAACTGGTTTGATATTCAGGCGCGCTTGCCCCATGCGGGCGGCGCAGCATTGGCGGAGCGCGGTGGGGAGGGCCTTAGCCCGGACGAAAACGAGAACGCGACGGGAGTTCCGGAACCGAGCGGAGGCGAACCCGCCCAACGACAATTCTTTGACTATGCCGGACCCATGCACAGTGTTCTCATCTCCCCGGCGGGGAGCACAATGGTGGTAAACGATAGTCGGCGTTTTCGTGCGCTGCCGCGCGATCGCTCGCGCCGGCGGGTCGAGCAGGACTTGGTATTTGCTTGGCAGATTACCGAGGGGGGCGGCACGCTCTCCTCTACCTCCGACCAGGAGGTCCACTTCCGGGCGCCGTCGTCGCCGGGCCTTGTCCGGTTGTCCGTTACTGTCTCGCAGCGCGAGGTGCACTGTAACGCCGAGGCTTTGATCACGGTCACCGATAGCCTGGAGGCAGGCTTGGGCGCGAGTATGGTGAACGCACGCGGCTTACCAGGCTATACTTTCGAGCGCGCAGCCGGGGAGTTGTGGCGCTCACGGTTCGACGCCGAGCGCAACCTGATCCTTGTGAACAGCGGACATCGCGATTTTGTGTTCGCCACCCGCAGCCGCGCGCTCCAGTTACGTTACCTGGTTCGGCTTTACGTAAAGGAACTGGTGCTCAAGAACTTTGCGGGTATGTCGGCCGAGCAGGTGGCTGAGCGAATGATTGAATTGTCGCTTTATGTAGAAGACAAATTGAAGGCTACATGACGGTGTCTGTGTCCTTCGCGGTCGTGGGTGACAGCTGACGCTTCTTCCCGGCCAACGCCTTCGTTGCGCATCGTCCGCGACTAGCACCCTTGCTCTCTAATTGGTCTGTCAGATTTTTCTCGAGCAGCCACCAGATCAATCAGGTTTTGAATGGTGGTATCAGCCGGTGATACGCAGTTTCGATTTTGACCGGGGCCTGAATGACAGCCTGGACGTAGCCTTGCGTGACATCGTTCGCGGTCCCTCCTTGACCGCGCTACGTTTCGCGCAACTGTACCGCAACCCAAAACGCCGACAGGTTAGGAGTCACGTTGCAGTGAAGGATTCGACGACGATCGTGTGCGATCACAAAGAAACAGTACAGGATGCCGAACCTGAGGATTGGTACCGTAAAGAAATCCATGGCCGCGATGGCCTCGCGATGGCTGAAAGATCAAGGCTCGAATCTCATGGCTTACAGGCTTTCGACCTCCCATACATCGGATTTGGGAAAGCCATTTCCAGTAAAGCCGAAACCCAGCACGATGCCAGTCGACAACTGTCGGTGGTGTTTCTATGGGCCCTACGCGCCCGCCGATAGGAGTGAAAATGAGGTCGAGTTGAGGCCGTGGCGGTGTTTGATCCGGAACGCATGATCGAGCCAATAAGTGTGCGCTGGCTGGATTCGACAGCCGCAGTACGTGAGGGTGCCTTGGAACTTTGCGTGCATTCTCCGCTTCAGTGCCGAGGAGGTGGAGGATGGACGCAACTTATTACGTGGCCGGTATTGACGTTCACAAGATAATGCTGGCGGTAGTAGTCGCAAACGTCAGAGAAAGAGAACTACGGTTCGAGTGTCGGCGATTCGGGACGACGGTCAGCGAACTGCAGAATTTAGCGACATGGTTGCGGGAGCGCGCCGTGCAGGAAGTTGTGATGGAATCAACTGCGCAGTATTGGAAACCGGTGTGGCTGGCGTTGGAGGGCCAATTTCAGCTTTGGTTGGCACAAGCACGGTCGAACCGAGGACCTCGTAGACGTAAGACCGACTTTCGAGATGCGAAACACTGTGTCAGCCGATTGCTCAGCGATGATTTGCGGTTGAGTTACGTTCCGGACCCGGAACAACGGTTTTGGCGTACGTTGACCCGCACGAGATACCAATTGACACGCGACAGGGTACGGCTGCAAAGCCAACTGGAAGGTCTGCTTGAAGAGTGTCAAATCAAATTATCGAGTGTCGTCAGTGATTTGCTCGGAGCAAGTGGACAACGCATTCTACGCGCCATCGCAACTGGTGAAAACGGACCCAGCCCGGCTGCGAGCATTTAGGGGATAAGCGCTTGCATGCGACTGATGCACAGTTGAAGGACGTCCTCAGCGGGCAGCCTCAGCCGGCGCACCGAACCCTGTTGAGGCTCTATCTCCAGCGTTTGGATCTGATAGAAGCACAAATCGCTGAGCTGGAGAGGATGATCGCGGATGCGATGAAAGCACATGAAGCCGCCATCGTCCGCCTTTCGGAACTGCCCGGCTTGGGGGTGGATTCCGCACAACAAATTATCGCCGAGATTGGCCCGCGTGCAGAAGCGTTTCCATCGGCAGGACAACTCGCGTCTTGGGTGGGAGTCTATCCTGGGAGCGAGGAGAGTGCTCGTGAGTCCCACAGCAACCGATCGGCGAAGTGCAACCGCACTATGCGTCGCCTGCTCAACCAACTCGCCCATGCAGCCGTGCGGAAACGCGACTGCTATCTGCAAATCGTCTTTAAACGTTTATCCGTTCGCCTAGGCTATGCGAAGGCTGTTTGGGCAGTTTCTCACCGCCTTTGCCGATTGATCTGGAAGGTTTTGCACGAAGGTGTCCGCTACGTCGAGCGCGGGCCGACGGTGAACGCTCTCACGCTTCAGCGCTGAAAGCAAAGGCTGGTGACCCAGCTGAAGAAGCTCGGATATTCGGTTCAGCTAACGCCAATCACGGCTTCGGAGACGGGCCTGTAGCTTTTTTTGAGGGTGTGACCAGTATGAGTGGCCGCTTCCGTCCGTCCCAGGCTTTCCGCTACAGAACCCGGAACAGCTTCTGAATGAACCACTGATCCGCGAAGTCTTGGCGAATCACAACGTAGCTCATCGCTTTCTTTCGGCGATGGAGTGGGCTCGAACATCTTCACTCCCACCCCGCCATGGTCAGGTTATTCCCTTCTCTCCTTCACACCCACAACTTACCCCAACCAGTGCGACGACTCTTCAATTCAGATCGATCAGCAGGTCGAAACTCCGTGTTTTCCGCCAACGATAGAACGTAAAGTGCCGGTCGAGTGTCAGGATCTCTCCCGTGTTCAAGTCGTCGGCCAGGTGAATCAGACATGCGTCGGCGAAGTCCGCCGGCACCTCAGAGTACTTACGCATGATATTTCGCACTGGGGTGGCGGCGCGTGAGAGTTGAAAGGCGATCAAGAACACCCCCTGCGCGACATTCTCCAGTACCACCTCCGGCGCTCCTGAGAGCCGACGCAGCAAATAGCAACTCTCGGCAATCACTGCCTCGCAGGTCACCAGAGGGCGTCCCAGATTGGTGACGACCTCAGCGCATTGGTTGTGATGCCTCTCGCTTCGGTCCAGCAGCGCTACCACCACTCCGGTGTCGAGCAGAACGGGCTTCAACGCCCGAATCCTTTTAAGTGTTTCTTGTTGGAACCGAGGTCAAGCCTGCCGGAGGCAAAGCGCCCCACGCCAATCACTTTGGTCTGCGAAGGCGTGCCATAACAGGCCGCCATCAGACGCAAGCTCTCCCTCACCACTCGTGACGGGCTCCAATCAAGACGCCGCACCAGTGCGTCTAATGCGTCCTGAGTCTCACGATCCAACCGCGCCTGCACATTCG
>Ga0306926_10000184_pt1 | contig 52246 bp, 52 predicted proteins | sample flu12Cox44000178_FD_203759 | JGI IMG/M metagenome (GOLD analysis project Ga0306926, IMG submission 203759) | Lab enrichment of tropical soil microbial communities from Luquillo Experimental Forest, Puerto Rico - flux8day.12C.oxic.44.000.178 (v2)... | ecosystem: Environmental > Terrestrial >... | reverse complement strand
GCTGTTTCCGACAAATGTCTGCGTCGGCTGTCCACTGATGTCGACAAAACCGGTGATCAGACCGCTGTCATTGATTCCACGCGCCTGGGTCTCGCCGCCATTGACCGTGAACATCGTCATCGTTCCATCCGGCTGGCGAAGGAAGGAAGTGGCGTGCGGGACTGTCGCCAGGTAGACGTTTCCGACGACCTGTCCACCAGCGTTGATCCCCTGCGCAAGCGTGAAATACGAGGACGGGACGAATATGTCCGTGAACGTACCGGCAACCGGGTCATAGATGAAGCCCGTGGTGAGCCCAGGGCTTGATTCCACGAAGTTGTTGTTCGCCCATCCGGTGACCAGCCCCGAGTCTCCGATCGCCCTGCCTTCCGTGAAGTTGTACCCAGGATGCGAAAAATACGCGTAGGCGGCACCGCCGAGCGCAAAGCCGTTGCTCGTGGCGAAAGCCTCGTCTTGAATCGCTATTACGCCGGTGCCGGTCTTACCGTTGACGTCAGAGACCCCGCCGGTCATTACCCCCAAATCGTTGATGGCGATGATTGACGTGTTCGGAAATGCCCCGTTTCCGGGGACGGGTGACGGGGCGGGGAGTGGTGTAAAGGCACCGGACTGATAGACGAAGCCGAAGTTCGGGCCGTTTTGACTGAGGGATGTGTAGCCGGCGATCTGCCCAACGTTGTTGATGCCTCGAATATCGGTAAGAACCGCTCCTGGATAGTCGATTGTCGTGAAGACGTAGGTCTTCCCGGCAACGACGCTGACCGTCGCAAAGGCGGGGGCCGAACTCCCGCTCGCGTTCGCCCCCACAACCGAGAATGTCGACGTCGCCGTCACACTGACCTGCTGAGTCGGCGTGCTCGTCGAGGGATTGACGTTCGGTCCTGACCAGCCAAAGCTCGTCGCTGCTGGATTGCACAACGTCGTGAGCGTCACCGTACCGCCGCCAACCGGGAGCTGCGGCGGATTTGCGCTCAACGTACAGACGGGCACGGTCAACGACGAGACTGTGACCGTGGCCGACGCGGCCGGCGCCGCCCCCGCCCCATTCGATGCGATCACGGTAAAGGTCGAGGTCGCGGTGACGTTGACCTTCTGGCTCGCCCCCGTCGTCGTCGGCGCCACGTTCGGGCCCGTCCACGTGTAGGTCGTCGGCGGATCGCCGGCGCTGCATGCGGTCGTCAATGTGACCGAGCCGCCGCCGGCGGGAAGCTGCGAAGGATTGGCGGTCAGGGTGCAGCCGCTCGGTGCGACCGGTGCTCCGGTGGGACACGCCGAAGCGCCCTGTGCCGGCGGACTGCTGCACGCCAGCACACCGTCGGGCAGCAGGCCCGCGGGGGACGAGACGAACAGCAGGCCGGCGATGACATCCGTCGCGGCACCCGGTCCGATGGCGCCGAACGGAGCCAGCGAATTCCACTGTCCGTTCGCATGCACCGAAAGGTAGATCGGCGCAGTGCACGAATTCGTAACGGGATAAACCGCAAAAACGAGAAAATTGACGAGTCCGGTGACTTGAAAGTACGGCGCGAGCGCGGCCGCCAAAGCCGCGGCGATTTGCGGATCGGTGATGCTGAAGTTCAGCTGGTGACCACCAGCCGGCTGCTGCAGGCACGAGCTCGAGTCCCCACTGATGTTGGTCAGCGATGTCGCCGATTGAGTGCAGTTCGCGAGCGGCGGGAGCTGGGCGTATTGCGCGCAAATCGGATCGAACGCGGTCGCGAGCATCCCGTTGTCCAGGAATACGACGACCGATGGCGCGGTCTGTGCGAGCGCGCTGGACGCGGTGAGCCCCACCGCGAAGACTGCGAACGCCGCGACCAGGAACGATCGTCCCAGCACCGTCAGATAGCGTCCCATGCGCAATCCCTCCCTGAGGCAGCCTGCGCCGCTGCCGCATGTCCGGCCCGGTGGAAATCCCCTCGAAGCACCCCGTTTGTAATCAATGCTAGCCGAAGAACCGCTCCGAGATCAAAGCTATCTGTCGACGGATACCGCCCCGCTTGGGTTGCCACCGTAGTGGGCGCCGGCCGTACCCTCACAGTGCAACCGCGCTTCCCCGCGCCCGCACCGCCATCGTGCGCGCCACGGTTGCGAGAGCGGGATGCGCGTCCGACGCCCCGATCTCGTCGAAGATCGTCGCCGCAGCCTCCGGCCGTCCAGCGCGGAGCTCCGCAAGGGCGACGCCGTAGCGCTCGACGGCACGGCGTGCGGCCTCTGTTGCCTCGGCAGTTGTCGCGATCGGAATGTAGACCGGCACCGGCGCCCGCATGCCGCGCAAGAGCACGTCATCGATCTCGCAGCAGAGCACGTGGCCCGCCTGCTTCTGCACTGTCGTTTCGTCGAGCACGGTCGGACAGCCGTAATCGCTGCAGACTTTTTCCAGCCGGGCGGCAAGATTCACGGTGGCACCGAGCGCGGTATAACTCAAACGCCGGTGCGCGCCGACATTGCCGACGACGGCCGGTCCGGTCGCGATGCTGATCTTGACGGTGAATGCGACGCTACCGGTGCGGAGGTCTTGCTCGGCCAGTTCGCGCACTCGCGCATGAACGGCGGCGGCACATGCGACGGCCCGCGGCGCATGGTCGGGATCGAGGAATGGCGCGCCCCACAATGCCATCACGGCGTCGCCGACGAACTTGTCCACGTAGCCTGCCGCATCGTCGACGGCTTGCACGATCGCTTCGAAGTAGCGATTGGTCGCCTGTGTGAGCAGCGCCGCATCGATCGTCGTCGACAGCGCGGTGAATCCCGTGAGGTCGGCGAACATGACGGTGATGTCGCGGAGCTCGCCACCGAGCGAGAGCCCCGACTCGTCCTCGGCCAGGCGCTCGACGAGCGCAGGCGCGAGGTAGTGGCCAAAAGCGCGCTCGACGCGCCGCCGACGTCCTTCGAAGACGAGAAAGCGCGTCGCCTGCGCTCCGACTGCGGCGACGATCGTCGCGAGGGCGGGCACGGCCACCGGCAGCCAGTACCCCGAGCTCATTGCCGTGATGGATGCAGCAAACAATCCGATCACGAGAACAATGGCGATGAATCCCGCAGCAACCGGGGTCACGGCCGCGGAGAAGCCTGCCGCCAAAGCCGCAGCGCCAGCGGTCACCATCGTCGAGCCCGAGCGCGATATTGGCTGAATCCCGGCGCCCGAGAGGATCGCGCTCGTGGCGGCGGCGTGGACATGCAATCCCGGTACCGTGTGGACATGCAGTCCCGGTATCGCGTCCGCATCGGGGTCCGAGGGGCCGAGGGCCTCGAGGCTGCAGCCCGGCGAGGCGTACGTGAGCGGCGGAACGCGTGGCCAGCGGATGAAGCGATCGGACGCACGCATCCGGTCTTCTTCCGGCAGATCGCCGCCGATCAGCACCACACGACCGGCGAAGGCGCGGCGCAGCACCTCGGGATCACGCTCCGCGCACGCGAGCACGTCGGAGAAGCGAAACGTCGGGATCCTTTCGAGCGGTGCCCTCGGTGCGAGCATGAAGGGTGTGCCCGTCGCAGGTCGGCCGGCGATCGCTGCGAGACGCCCAGCGAGCGTCGGCAGGCTACCCTCTCGCGTCGACAGCGCCGGATAGACCCAACGCTGGACACCGTCGCCGCTCGAGACAAGCTCGGCATAAGCAACCGCAGGCGGATCGTCGCCGGGTTTTGCCGTGGTCGGGTCGAAGAGCACCGCGAGGTACGGATCGGCGACGCCGGTCGCCGCAGTCCGTGCAATGACGATCCGGTCACGGTGTTGCGCGAGCGCCTTGAGAAGTGGTGCGTCGTAAGTCGGATCGAGCGCAGGCAAGCGGCTTGCCGCGTAGTTGAGAACGACATCCACGCCGATCGCAACCGCGCCGGCGTTCGCGAGCGCTTCGATCAGCGTTGCGTACTGCGGACCGAACAGTGGACGCGGAATGTTGGCAAGCGCCGGCGCGGCGAGGCTCTCGCGATCGACCGCGATCACGGCGACCCGCGTGTCGCGCTCCGTCGGCGTCGCACGCAGCGCGACTGCAAGGTCATAAAGTGTGCCGTCGAGAAGTTCGATGCGGCCATCGGTCGCGAGCGCGAAAAACGCTGCCGCGAGTACAGCGATCAGCGTGACCAGCAGGCGATGATGACGACGGAATGCGGCGTTCGTGCCCCTTCCCGGAAATAGCTTGGGCAGATTAAACATCGAAGCCGGGAACGTTCACGCAAACGCGGCGAAAATGGCGCAATACGCGAGGCATTGCGCAGCGAATATCGTCAATCCTCGCAAGCGCTGCGACAAAGAGTGGGTCGTTTCTCGTCCGCGGTTGCGCAAGGCATTTCCGGGACGGGACACCAGGCACGCGCGCGTTCACTCGAGACGCAGCACGAACAGCGCATCCGCTCCCGTCGATGCCGCCGTGAACGGCACCTTGAGAACCGGGATGTCGCTGCGGAACTCGACTTGCAGCGTATATGCGTCCCCGGGGACCAGCGTGCGTGCGTCTCCAAGCGAAAATGCGTGGTTGGCGACCGCCCACGGTCCTGCGATCACGTGCCCGCCGGCATCCAGAATGCGGGCGTCGCGCGCGAGGGTTGCGCGGTCGCCGACGAGCACGACACGCTGCGTCGACGCAAGCCGCGGCTCCGGCTGCAGTCCTCCACGGGAAATCAGCGCACCCGTCGAGACGGTATTGCCCGCGACCACGATGTGCCGCACGTTCGGGCACGGACCGGGCTCGCTCGAGTTCGCCGTCGCACCCGTCACCTCGACCGCGCGCTCGGTCACAACGAGGCTCCCGCCTTCGACCGAGACGCGCTTGCACGCTGCGTAATGCATCAGCGTGATGTGAGCCTTCGGTGCGAGCTCGAAGTGCGCACCCGGTGCGAGCTCGGCGTAGCTCGTGACGGCCGGTTTGATCGATCCCACGGCATCGACGACGAGCGCGACCATCGGCGGTCGCGGCGTTCCACCGCCTGCGCTGTCCGCGCTCGACGCAACGAGCGGAACCATCGATGACAGCAGCGCGAGCGCCGACACGAGCCATGTCGTGGCCGGCAGCGACCCCAAACGCGTGATGCCCGCAGCGAGACTCATTTTCTACCAGCGTCGCGCCGGCGCGGCGAAACGCCGTTCTCCCCGTTGGATGGTTAAGCTTGTTACTGACTCGTTTGCACGACCCGGATGATCGTCACACGGCGGTTTTCGGGCGCCGACGGATTCTCGCGGTTGAGCGGCTCCTTGTCACCTTTGCCGACGGCCCGCAGTCGCGCGGGTGCGACCTCCTGATCGCGGATCAGATACTGGCGTACCGATTCCGCGCGTGCCGCCGAGAGCCGTTGATTGGCGTCGGAATTGCCCCGCGGATCAGCATGTCCCTCGACGATGAAATCGAACGGCATCAGGCGATTCGTGTTGAGGGCCTTGCCCACGATCGCGAGTTGCTCCTTCGCCGTCGCGGTCAGCCCGACGGAGTTCGTCTGGAACTCGATCAAAAGCGACGCCTGTCCCGTCGACGGCTTCGCGGATCCCGTTCTCTCGGGACGCAGGCCGCGCGTCATGACGGGCGGCGCGAGCGCATCGATCAACGCGGATTCGGTGACCGCATCGCCCTGCAGCACCTCGCCCGCGAGCGCGACACCGGCGCCCACCAGGAGCGTGGCCATGACGAGCGCTTTCCTCCATGTGCGGCGCAGCATCTCAATCCTCCCCTGCTCGATCGTACGCCATCGTCGATTCACTCGACGCAGAAATCCGCGTCCGGCACCACGCATTCTGCGTTGGACGCCTGCGTCCCGCCGATGCCCCGGGTCGACATGCCGTCAGTCAACCCGTTCACGACCTGGCCTCGGGGAAGCAGGACCCACATCTGCCCCGACTGCTTCATCTGTCCGGCACGGCGTCCGGCTTCCGCACCGAAGCCCCAGAAGAAGTCCGCGCGCACAGGCCCGCGAATCGCGCCTCCGGTGTCCTGCGCAAAAACGAGCCGGCTCCAGCGCCCGGTGGGTCCGCCCTCGGCAGCGATGAACACGGGCGAGCCGAGCGGTGTCGTGCGCGGATCCACCGCCACCGAGCGTTGCGGCGTCAGCGGCACGCCGAGCGCCCCGACCGGGCCGCCGTCATAGTTCGGAAGTGTGCGGAAGAACACGTAGCTTGGATCGCGCGCATACCAGGCGGCGATCGCGGCAAGGTTGGGCTTCGTCGCGACATTCGTGAGCCCGGGGGCATTGAACTCGAGTCGCGTGGGCGGGGACGCCGATGCCGCGGCGGTGGGTGCCGCCTTGCCCGCGTTCGCGGAGATCGCGCTCGTCCCGAGCGCAGGTGCGATCGGAATGCCACCACCACTCGCGTCAAGCCGGGGCGTGGCGACTGGACGTGCTGGCGCCGGTCGTGCGGCGCCCGGCGTCATGTCTGTGGAGTCACGATCGGCTTGACCTGCGGGTTTGTCGGGCGCCGATTTTGTAGTAACCGAAGACGTCGTCGTCGCGACGCGATCGGGCGCTGGCTTCGCCTCGGTTGTCTCACCCATCAGGAGCTCGACCATCCGCTCGACCGCTTCGGCTTGCGGATCCGGAGTCGTTGGCTTCGGTGTCGTCGTCGGTTTCGCGACAGTCGTAGGGCCATCGGCGGGAAATCCACTGTAAGGGGCGATGCCGCGGGTCGATACGCGAGACTCCGGACCGGAGGTTGGCGCCGTATCTTCATCTCCGATTCCCGGTGCATCGCCGTCGATCACCAATCCACGCGCGAGCGGAGCCTTTGCCCCTTCGAACTTGCGGGTCTGGGCCTGCACCGGGGGCAGAAACGGACGGCCGTTCTGCTCTCCGTAAGCGAGGCGCATGACGCTTCCATCCTCGAGGCGGATGCGACCCGCGCCTTGCACGTGCATCGCATAAAGCGTCGCCGGGTCGTCGACCCAGGCCAGGACACGCGCGCTTGCGAGTCCGCTATCGTCGATTTCGCTCCGCGTGAAATACGGGACGATGCGCTCGCCGTCGATACGCATACGCATGCGCTTGTCGCGCACGTCTGCGATCGCGCCGCCGATCTCCACGCGATAGCGCCGCCGTGCATCGCTTGCACTGTCGAGCTTGACCGGGATCACGTTCTTGCCGTCGACGACGGCATCGAAGGCGCGGCCGCCCGCCGGCAGTGTACGGCTGTCGAGAAAGAGCAGGTCCTCGGGCGTCGCGTAGACCGGAAAGATGAAATCGCCGCCGCGCTCCCGGCGTCCGTTGAGCAACGGTTCATAGTACCCGGTCACAACACCGGTGGGCGTGAGCTCGAGATCCGTGATCTGGAACAGCACGAATTCGCTTTCGAGAAACGCCCGCACCTGACGATCGTCGTTGCCGTCGACGCTCGCGCTGCGTGCACACGGTCCCGACCACGCGCTGCGGCGTCCGAGCGCGTTGCAACTCTGGCGGAACGCGCTCCAGCTTTGCGCGAGATGATCGGCTTCCCAGCCCGGAAGCGCGGAGAACTCCGCCGGACGGAAATGCGCGTATTTGGTGCGAAATGCCAGCGGCGCCGCGACGGGGAGCGACGCGTCGCGGTTTGCCGCCGATGCATTCCTGTTGTCACTTGAGGGCGTGTCGGGATCGACGGTCGCGGCGCGCGTGTCGAGCACGATCAGGGCCGCGACGAGCGCAATGCCGAGGGCGCAACGAGCGATGACGCGAGTGTCCATGGACGCCGTCCGATGCGATTTTCGTCACCGGCGATTTCGAATGCTGATCCTACGCCCCGCCGCGGCATCCGGACGCGTGAATATTCGGCGTCGGAATCTGCCGACAAATCACCCGCCCGCCCCGCTCCCTCCCGATCCGCCGCCATCGCCGCCGCTGTCGCCACCGCCGCCGCCCCCGGTTTCGCCCCCGGTGCCGCCCCCCGTATCCGGCGGGGCGACCTGCGCAGGCGCGGCTTGAATCACGGTGAACGTCGTCGTGCCGACCCTGATGTCACCGCGGCGCTCGTAGAGCCCGGTGTTCTCCTTGACCTCGTACTCGACCTGACCCTCGCCCGCGCGTGTCGCGCCGGTAAGCGCGAGCCATTCCACCAGCGTAAAAGCGTCCCAGTAACAATCGGGCGTCGACGCTTGCACCTGCACGAAGTTGACCACGCGATTAGGACCGACCTGATCGGCCTGCTTCGTGAGCTTGACGCTCACGCATGGACTCGGCGGCGCCGGCGGCGCGCCGAGCTCGCGTACCGGAAATTCGACGCGCTGTCCACTCGATGCCGTCGCCGCGACGGTCGCGAGGCGATCACTGGCGGTGGCGTTGCCGTTCGCCGTCACGTGCACGCTGCCGGGGCCGGTGCCGCTGCCTGCGGACAGTGTCGCCCACGGCTGATCGCTCGCAATGGTCCATGCACATCCGGCGGGCGCGTCGACATCGATATCGGCATCGCCACCGCCGGCGACCACACTCAGGGCGGACGGTGACAACGCGATCACACATTGGGCGGGCGCCTTGACCACCGTGCGCGACGTTGCGCCTGCGTTGTTCTGCATGAACGGATCGGGCGCGCCGCTTGCAGGACCGATGGAACTGCCGAATTCCAGCGTCTGGGCATCCATGGGAGCAGTGCCCATGGCTCTGAGTTGGAGCAGACCCCCCGCCGGGAACGTGCTCACGATGACGCCGTTCCGGAGATCGGCGGGCACCAGGTCCGGGGGACATTGCGCGCGGTTGTATGCCGTGCACGTGACCGTCCAACCGACCGAAGTCGGCAGTGCCGCGACGATCGTCGCGCCGGAGCCATCGCCGGGGCCGGCATTGTTGAACCAGTAGTCGATGCTGAGCTGCGCTCCGGCATCGATCGTGTCACCGGGGAAGTTGTGATTGGCGTGCAGATCGCCGCCCGGCTGGGTCGACGCCGGCGAGCAGAAGGCAACGCCTTCGTAGACGTAGCCGAAGAAGCGCACGTCGCGATAGACGTCGATCCAGTTCGGCGTGAAGCGGTGATTGGGATCGAGCCGTGGCGACGTCGGCCCGATGTCATAGGCGCGATACACCGGGTAGTAACCGGCCGGGCAATCGACCGCGGCGGGAGGCGCACCGCCAGCGCAGATATAAGGCGAGCGCGGGAGCACGTTCACCGACGGGCATGCAACGGTCGAGGCCAGGGCGTAGAACGCCACCGCTTCGAGCGCCCAGTCGATTGCCGGATCCTGCGTCGGATTCTTCGCGAGCAACGCATCGCGTTCGCTCGGCTCGATGGTGTAGAAATGGCCGTTCCAGCGCGAAGAGAAAAATCGGTACACCGGCTTCGCGCCCGGCCCCGCGCTGGCCTGATCGAGCCACGCGCGCCACGCGCGCCCGGTGCGCTGCCAACCCGCGACCGGCGTCTGGCTGTCGAGCGCGAGCGCCTCTGCGGCGAACGCCGTGATGAAGTAATGACCGGAGCCGATCGACGAGTTCATGAATTCCACGACCGGCACCGCGCCGGAGGTATACGCCTGATTCAGCGGATCGATCACGGGCGTCCATTTCGTCGCGTAGAGCGGACGATCGACGCTCAGCTGCTCGTTGAAATTCTTTCCCCAGGCGACGACATGACCGTCGGTTGCAATGCCGACCGAGTGAAAGGGTCCCGCCGACAGGCTCACGAGACCATCCATCGAAGGCACACGCCCCGGTGTCACCCGCTCGCGCAGGCCGGCCTTCGTTCCCAACCCCCATGCATAGCCGCGGTTGCGCGCATCGAGTGCGAGCAGATGCTCGCTCGCGACGATCTGGCTCATGCCATTCAGTTCGCTGACGCGTGTCGGCAGCAGCCACCCTGGGGTGGTTTCCTCGCGGCGATGGCCTTCCACTCCGCGATCTGGTGTCAATCCCCACACGTACACGGAGCCGTCCTGCATGATCGCGACGGAAAAGTAGTCGCCGGCGGCGATCGACTTCGCAGGGCCCGGCAGTCCCTGCACCCGGACGGGCTTGCCGGCCGGGGGATTGTTGGTCGTGCCGTCGCCGCATTGGCCGAAGAAATTCGACTTCTGCCCAACGCCAAGGCAGTACACTTGGCCGTTGCGACTTAGAATCAGCATGTGATCGGACCCGCCTGCGGTCTGCACCGCGTCCGAGAATCCCAGATCGAGCGCGCAGTCCTGCTGACTGCAAAACATCGCCTGGCCGCTTTTCAATACCGCGATCGCCGTTCCCGACCCCGACACCGCGATATTGGTCGCGTTGCCGATGCCGGGGACCATCTGCGGCTGTTCGACCGGGCCCGAGCAGCATGCGAGTCCCGGCGGGCTCAGGCCCCAGCCCATCATCGTGCCGTCGATCTGAAGCGCGAGAAAGTAGGTGCTCGCGCCCTTGATCGACTTGACGTCGCTCGTGAAGCCGACGATGGGGCGCGGATTGCCGAAGGTGCTCTGCGAGGCGGTCGACGTCTGTTTGCTGATGTTGCCCCAGGCGTAGACTGACCCGTCCAGGCGCAGCACGGCCGAGCCGTCGTCGGCCGCCGCCAGTTGCGTCGCCGCGACCACGTTCTTGACCGCCGTGGGTGCCGGCGTCTCGATCAGATCGCCGATTGCAAGCTGGCCCTTGTCGTTCGGACCCACGGCGAAGACGCGGCCCGATTGATCGGCGATCGTGACATTCGCGCCGCTCGCGATCGCGTAGACCGGTTGCGAGTTCGGCGTGCTTTGTTGAGAGGGGACGAGGCTGCCGATATTGGTAAGCAGATCGACGCCCCAGGCGTAGAGCGAGCCGTCGTTAAGCAGCGCGATGGTGTAGGTGCCCGAGGTGATCACAGCGACGTTGCCAATGCCGCCGACCACCTCCGGCGAGTATTGATCGGTCGTCGAGCCGTCCCCGAGCTCGCCGCGATCATTTCGACCCCACGCGAACAGCGTTCCGTCTTTGCGAATGGCGAACGATGAGTACTGTCCGCTGCCGACCCCGACCATCGAGGACATGCCCGGCACGACGGTCGGCACGTTGAACGAAAGCGGCTCGTCGCCCCCCAATCCGAGCTGCCCGAATTGATGCGATCCCCACGCCCACAGACGCCCGTCGCTCGTCACCGCCAGCGAGTGGTAACCGCCAGCCTCGATCGCAGTCACCCCGCTGATGCCCGTCGCGCGCACAGGCGTGCGACGGAACGTCGTCACTGTGCCATCGCCGATCTGCCCCGAAAGGTTGCCGCCCCATGCCCAGACCGACCCGTCGCTCGCTCTCGCGAGACTGTGGGTGCCGCCCGCCGAGATCTGCACGACGCCGCTTAAGCCCGGAATCTGCACCGGACGCGTGCGATAGCCGTAGCTCGAGCCGTCGCCGACCTGGCCAAGCGAGTTGTCGCCCCATGCCCAGACGTGCCCGGTATTGTCGAGCGCGAGGGCCCACGTCGTGCCCGCAGCGACTGCGACGATGGTCGGTAACCCCTGCACACGCGCCGGCACCGCGCGATCGTTGGTACTGCCGTCGCCGAGCTCCGCGTAGGTGTTATCGCCCCAGGCCCATACGGTACCGTCGTCCCGGAGCTGCATCGTGAAGTTGCTGCGTTGGGCGACGTCGATGACCTTGGCGGCGTGAGCTGCCATCGCGGCGCACCCGCAGCCGGCGATCAACGCGATGATGACGACCTTGCGCATCCGGTTTGCTGTCACGACTCCTCGCCCCCTTTGGCCCCGCGCTGTTCGTATCCAGCGCGCTTTCCGCGCTCGCGCTACTGTGTCACGACCTTCCGATTGTTGACCTTCGCCATCTGGAACCCGGCGTCGAACCACGCATCGAGTCCGCCTCGATACCAATAGACGTTGGTGTAGCCCAGGCCGAGCAGCCGCAACGACGCGTTGTACCCGTACCAGCCCCAGTTCGAGCTGCGCTCGAACACGACGATCGGACGATCGAGATCGTTGCCCGTCGCCTCCGCCATCAGCTTTTTGATGTCGGACAACGGAAATGCCCCGGGGCGGAGATCGCCGATGTCCGGCCGCCAGATCGCGCCCGGCAGCGTCATGTGCTCGTTGTCGTGATACGCGTCGATGAGGACCGCGTTGGGATTCTTCTCCAGCAGATCCTTGAGCTCGAGCGTTGTGATCGTGCTGACGCCCGGCACTGACATCGGTAGCGGCTTGTCGGGGGAAGGCAGTTCAAGATAGCGGGTCGGCCGCGCGCCGAAGTCCGTCGCTTCCTGCGCGAACACCGCGGTCGCGGCCGCAGGATCGTCACCGATCCGATGCATCTCGCACTTCGCGCTACGGCCCTCACGGGTCCAGTTCGCGGACAGTCGATCGTCGGCCGCCTGCTTCAACATGATGACCGCGCCGTCGTCGAGCTGAATGCGCATTTCGTTGCCGCTCACTTTGCCCGAGGTGCGCTGATACTTCGGCTCTTCCATGTTCACCGACTGACCGCCGCGGCCGTACACGACTTGCGCCTTGCAGTCGCGATCGATCTTCTCGATCCAAAGCTCGACGGTCCGCAGGCCGTCCCAGCGCCCGCTCCATGCGCCCTGGAAGCCCTTGCAGGCTGGCGGCGAGTCGTCCTTGGGATCGAGCCGCACGTCTTTCGGCAGGCTTACGCCGCGTACGAACATCGTGCCGTCGGCGGCAATGCGGGGGCGTTGTGGCGCGATGGGCGTGCTCAGCTTTTCCGCCTGCGATGCGAGCGCGGCGATGCGCGCCTGGCGCTCCGCGTCGCGCGCGCGACCGGCGTCCAGCTCACGCTCGAGTGCCTTCGATTCGTCGGACGCGCGCCGCTGCAACGCGTCGGTCTCCGCCATTGCAAGCTGAACGCGCTGCGACTCCGCCTGCGTCAGCGCTCGGGTACGGCTGATCTGTTCCGTCTCGGCAATCACCTTCTGCATATTCGCGAATTGCGTTGCGAGGTCGGCGAGTTGGCGACGCTGCTGCTCCTCGAGCTTCGCGCGCGCCTGGCGGTCGCGCTCCTGCTCCTCCTGGATCTCTTTGAGCTGTTGCTCGATCCGAGCCTTGTCGCGCGCGCGTTCCTCGGCAAGACGCTGGCGCTCGGCGTCCCGTCGTTTCTCGGCGGCCGCGATCGCGGCATCGATGCGCTTTTGCTCGTCGTCCGTCTCGCGCGAAGCGTCGCGAGCCGGTGCGCCAGCATCGGGTTGCAGCGTGTCGGGGCGCAAGTACACCTTGGCGAGAAGCGAGGTGTTGACCCACGGCACCTGACGTCGATTCGTCGCATCCGCTACTGCGAAGCGCACCGATTGAAATACGCTCTCGATGTCGTTGCCTCGCCGCAGCTCCGCGACGAGGAACCCGGTGAACAGGCTGTTCTGCCCCTCGCCGTCCTCCGCCAGCCTGCCTGGCGCGGTCGAGAATGCGATGAGCGAGCCTTCCCCCTTGTCCATTTCCGCGAGCCCCGGACGCAGCGAGCGCGTGCGCGCGGACCGGAACGGATTGTCACGGCAGGAATCGAGGATCACGAGCCGCACCTGCTTCTTGCTCTGTTCGAGGCGCCGCATCACCGCGTCGTCGACGTCGATCGAATCGTCGCGGATCGCTTCCTCGTCGGTGGGCCGGATGTCCACCGGCAACAGGTAGTTGCGGCCGTCCATCGACACCGCATGTCCGGCGTAATAGAAGAGCGCGATCCCGTCTTCGGCATCCGCGCGGCGAGCGAACTCGCGAATCACCGACCGGAACGTGCCGACGCCGAGGTTCTCGCGCAGCATGACCTCGAACCCGAGATCCTGGAGCGTCTGCGCCATCGCGCGCGCGTCGTTGACGGGATTGCGAAGCGCGCCTGAGGCATAAGCGGAATTCCCGATGACGAGCGCGATGCGGTGCGCGTCGGTCGCGCCGCTGCCGGGCTGCCTACCGGGTACTGTCGGAGTGCTCGGCCCCGCCGCCTTCATTGTCGACGGATTCGCACGCGTCGAAGGCGACGTCTGCGCGCTCGCGGGGACGATGGACGCGAAAAGATACACGCCGAGCACCAGCGCCCGGAGCACGCGATGGCAAAGCAGACTGCGCAACGATGCCATCCGATTCGCCTCCTCACGAAACGGACAACGTCACTTCCTGCGATCCCGCGGCGTCGGGAATGAAGGCGCGGGCCCGATGGACTCCACAGTATAGAGCCCGGCGGATTCGGCGTTCAACACGGTCCGTCGGCGACGTCGCGAAGGCGACGCCCCATCCCGATAACTACGTGTCCAAAGGCTCGGTGTAAAGCGAATATTCCCGATCGGGTTCGGTCCGGCGGCGCATCGGACGAGGTGGGCGCGGTTTTTCGCCGTCGCAGGTTACACGGACGCCCCGCAGTTCCAGCAAATCTCGAAGTTCGCAGGGGAATCCTCCCCGCAGGCGGCGCAGTGCCTCGTACCGCGCATCCGCGATTCCGCTTGCATCTCGTGGAGCACGCGTCGCGCGCGCTCGAGATCTTCTTCGCGCTCGAGCCACACCTGCGGCTGCGTCACCTTGGGGTCGAGGCCCACCTCACCGGCGATGCTCGACGCATTCTGGTTGAAGACGTGGACGCGGATGCCGGCCTGTTTGAGCCGGTCGGCCACAAGAAACGCGTCGAAGCGCTGCCGTGCGATGTAGAAGCGGATCATCGCTTCCTCATCTGCGGTCGCCACTCGGACATCGCAACCACCAGGCGCTCGAGGAGGTTCGCGAGCCGCGCGGCGCGGGCGGGATCGAACAACCGCGGATCTGCTTCGTCCAGATACGCAGATTGAGCGATCTCGAGCTGCAGCGCGTGCACGTGCTCGACGGGACGTCCAAAGTGGCGCGTGATGTAGCCTCCCTTGAAGCGGCCGTTGACGATGAGGGTGAAACCCGGTGTCGATCCGGTAATGCTGGTGGCGAGCGTCGCGAGCGCGGCATCGCAGCTCGCACCGTCCGCCGTGCCGAGGTTGAGATCCGGCAATCGCCCGCTGAAAAAGCGTGGAACCTCGGAGGGAATCGAATGCCCATCGAGCAGCACGGTGTAGCCATGCCGCTCGCGCAAACGGGAAACCTCGCGCGCCAGCCGCGCATGATAAGGGGCGTGGAAGATTGCCCGCCGCGCCGCGATTTCGATGCCATCGGGCACCGCGCCCGCGACGTAGATCGGCGAGCGATCGAAGGTGAACGTCGGACACAGCTCGGTGTTGTCCGCCCCGGGATACAGCGCAGCTCCGGAGGGATCGCGGTTGAGGTCGATGACGTAGCGCGAGTGCGTGGCAACGAGCAGCGTGACATCTGCGGCACGCGCGAAGGCATAGAGCTCGTCCACGTGCCAGTCGGTGTCCGGCAACGCTTGTGCTGCAGGAGTGAGGCGCAACGCGATCGCATCCGGAACGTGCAGCCCAGCATGCGGAACGTCGACGATCAGGGGTGCATTGCCCTGGTGAAGCTTCCACAATTCCATCAGTCGAGACCCCGCTGCACGACGCCGGCACGAATCACACCAGTGCAGGGATTTCCACCGAATCGGTACGCGAGCTCGGCCGGCTCGTCGATGTCGAAGAGTGCAATGTCGGCGCGCATGTCCGGTTCGAGCACGCCGCGGTCGTCGAATCCCAGGGCGCGCGCAGCGTTACGGGTGATACCCGCAAGCGCCTCCTCGGGTGTCATGCGGAACAGCGTGCACGCCATGTTCACCATCAGCAACAGCGACGTCGTCGGTGACGTGCCCGGGTTGCAGTCGGTCGCCACGGCGATCGGAACACCCGCAATACGCAACGCTTCGAGCGGCGGCATCCGCGTCTCGCGCAGCGTATAGAACGCTCCGGGCAGCAGCACCGCAACCGTCCCGGCGTTCGCAAGCGCATCGACACCGCCTGCGCTCGTGTATTCGAGGTGATCCGCCGACAGCGCCCGGAACTCCGCCGCGAGCGATGCGCCGCCGAGGTCCGATAGCTGGTCCGCGTGGAGCTTGGTCGGAAGTCCGAGCGCGCGCGCGACCTCGAAGACGCGCCGCGTTTGCGCGGGCGTGAAGCCGATATCTTCGCAGAATGCGTCGACGGCATCGGCAAGTCGGGCGTTGGCCGCCGCCGGCAGCACCTCGGCGCAGACGAAATCGATGTAGGCGTCGGGCATGCCGGCGAATTCCTCGGGCACCGCGTGCGCCGCAAGCAGCGTTGTGCGGACATCGACACCGACTTCATTCGCGATGCGACGTGCGACCTCGAGCTGCTTCAGTTCATTCGCGAGGTCGAGGCCGTAGCCGGATTTGATCTCGACGGTCGTCACGCCTTCGGCGGCCAGTGCCTCGAGCCGGGGACGGCTCTCGCGCGCGAGCGTGTCCGCGCTGGCGGCGCGCGTTGCGCGCACGGTCGCCGCGATGCCGCCGCCGGTACGCGCGATGTCCGCATAGCTCGCGCCATGCAACCGCGCCTGGAATTCATGCGCGCGATTGCCCGCGTACACGAGGTGCGTGTGGCAATCGATGAGCCCGGGTAGCGCCCAGCGGCCCGCCGCATCGATCGTCCTCGCGCTGGCCGACTTGCCCGGCCACGCGGCCTCCGGTCCGATCCAGGCGATTCGATCGGCCAGGATGCCGATGGCCGCGCTCCGGAGGACGCCATAACCTCCGCCCTCCCGCATCGTGGCGACATGCACGTTGCGCAGCGCGAGATCGAAACGGTTCTCGCTCATGCTGCCGTCATCCGCGCGAGTGTCGTGCGATAGCGCGCGAGGATTTCGTCTTCACGCGGATGATGGCCATCGCGTAGCACGAAGTGTCCGCCGACCATGACGTCACGCACCGGTTTTCGCGACGGCCCGAAGATCGCCGCATCGAGCACGCTATGCGCGGGCTGCTCGAGCAGCGCAGGATCTTCTCGATCGAGCACGACGAGGTCCGCGCGTGCGCCCGCCGCAATCCTTCCACAGTCCCGACCAATGGCTTGCGCACCGCCCTTCGCGGCCTTCGACCATAGCGATGTGCCGACGGTCGAACCCGCATCACCGATGAGCACATTGCGGCGGCGCAGCTTAAGCCGCTGCGACCACTCGAGCTGCTTGAGCTCGCTGAACGGATCGACGCGGGTGTTCGAATCGCTGCCCACGCCGAAGCGCCCGGCGCATTCGAGAAAGCGCTCGCCAGGGAAGATCCCGTCGCCCAAGTCCGCTTCCGTTGTCGACGCGAGCCCCACGACGGCGCGGGCTGCGGTAAGCCGATCGATTTCGTGGTCGAGCATGTGCGTCGCGTGCACGAGACACCAGCGCTCGTCGACGGGCGCATGCGCGAGAAGCCACTCGACCGGACGCATACCGCTCCATGCGACACAGGCTTCAACTTCGCGGATCTGTTCGGCGGCGTGAATGTGAATCGGCATCGACGGCGAGGCGAGCGCAATCACGACGCCGAGCTCGTCGGGCGTCACCGCGCGCAGGCTGTGAGGCGCCACCCCGAGCACATAGCGATGCCTCGATGCGCGCGCGGCGAGCGTCTCGAACAGCCGGACGAAAGTATCGACGGAATGAAGGAAACGGCGCTGGCCGGCACTCGCCGCAGTCCCGCCGAAGCTGTCATGGGCGTAGAACACCGGCAGCAGCGTGAGCGCGATCCCCGCCGATTCCGCGGCCGAGACGATACGCCAGGCAAGCTCGGCATCGTCGGCAAAAGGTGCGCCTGCTGGATCGCGATGGACGTAATGGAATTCGCCGACGGAGGCGTAGCCACCCTTCAGCATTTCGACGTACGCCTGTGCCGCGATCGCCTCAATCGCATCGGCGTCGAGGCGGTCGAGAAACGCGTACATCGCCTGGCGCCACGTCCAGAATGTATCGTCGCGATGCGGCGACGGATCGCCGGTGCGTCCGGCGAGCGCGCGCTGGAACGCGTGCGAATGCACGTTCGGCATCGCCGGGACCACCGGCCCCGCCACGCGCTCCGCACCCTGGGGCGACGCCGACGTCTGAATCTCGAGAAAGTGCCCGTCCTTGCCGATCTCGAGCAGCACGTCCCGCGCCCAACCGGCGGGCAACAGCGCGTCATCGGCGAAGAGTCGCATGGGGAGATTGCGGCGCGAAAGGACGGGAGCGGCGTCGTCGCCCCTCACCTCATGTCTTTCCGTCGCGCAGGGAAGGAAGCGAGATGCGCAGTCGCCGAGCGGGCGAGGGGTCGCCCGACGCAAGACACTCGGTCCAAGTCCTAGTATCTTCCGCCGTTTTTCTGCCAGCGCCACGCATCGGCGCAGATCGCGTCGAGATCGTGCGTCGCACGCCATCCGAGCAGACCTTCGGCGCGGGCGGGGTCAGCGTAATAGCAACCGACGTCGCCATGGCGACGGGCCGCGATCGATTTTGCGATCTTGCGCCCGCATGCGCGCTCGAAGGACTCGACGACCTCGAGCACGGAATAACCCCGCCCCACGCCGAGATTGACCGTCAACACGCCGGGATTGTGCCCAAGATGCTGCAGCACGTTGACATGGCCCTTCGCGAGATCCTGGATGTGAATGAAATCGCGGACGCACGTGCCGTCGGGCGTGGGCCAGTCTCCGCCGAAGATCGAGAGCTCCGGAACCTCCCCGGCGGCAATGCGGCACAGCAGCGGGACGAGATTGGTCGGGCGACCGCGCGGCGCCTCGCCGAGCATCGCGGTCGAATGCGCACCGGCGGGATTGAAGTAGCGCAGGATGCCGATCCGCCAGTTGGGATTCGCGTGCGACAGGTCGCGCATGAAGTCCTCGACGACGCGCTTGGTACGGCCGTAGACGCTGTGCGGTCGCAACGCGGCGTCCTCGGGAACCGGCAGCTCCTCGGGTTGCCCGTAGACGGTCGCGGACGAGCTGAACACCAACGTTGCCACGCCGGCCTCGCCCATCACCTCGGCGAGGGTGAGCGCACCGCCGACGTTGACGTCGTAATAAGCGAGCGGGCGCGCCTCCGATTCGCCGACGCCCTTGAGTCCCGCGCAATGGATGACGGCGCTGATCGGATGATCGTGGAACGCGGCACGCAATGCGACGATGTCCCGCACATCCGCCGTCACGCAAGGAACGGGACGGCCGGCCAGCGCCTCCAGGCGTGGCCGCAGCGCCGGCGTGCTGTTCGAGAAGTTGTCGAGGACGACGGGCGCATAGCCCGCACGCGCCAGCTCGACGACGATATGCGAGCCGACGTAGCCGGCGCCCCCGGTGACGAGCACGGTATCGGTCATGGGGAAGCGATGCTACACGTTTCCGCGACAATGGGGGTCACACTTCCCGCCATTCGCCGGCGCTCTCGGCAACGCACGCGGGCAGGCTCGACCTCACTGCATCCCGCGGCCGGCGACTTGAATCCGGCGGAGGAAACGGGTCTGTCGGTGTGCGGACGCAGTCGCGAAACAAAAAGACCGGGTTACGAGCCCGGTCATCTGTCTACGCGACCAATGGCGTTACTTCTTTCCGGCCGCTGCCTGCTTCCCGGCCTTCGCTTCTCGCTTCGGTTTGGCTTCGGTCTTGGATTTCTTCTCACCCTTGGCCTTCGCTTCGGTCTTGCCCTTGGCGACTTCGGTGCTCGTCTCGGTCGACGGGCGATCGACCAGCTCCACGAGCGCGACCGGCGCCGCATCGCCCTGGCGGAATCCCATCTTCAGGATGCGCAGATACCCGCCGGGTCGCTTCTCGTAGCGCGGGCCGAGCTCGGCGAAGAGCTTCGTGACCACGCCGCGATCGCGCAGTCGCGAAAACGCGAGGCGTCGGTTGGCGAGCGTCGCGGACTTGCCGAGCGTGATCAGCGGCTCGGCGACGCGGCGCAGCTCCTTCGCCTTGGGCAACGTCGTCTGGATCACCTCGTGGGTGAACAGCGAGTTGGTCATGTTGCGCAGCATCGCGATGCGATGCGCGCTGGTGCGATTCAGCTTGCGCTGACCGTGGCGGTGACGCATGGTCGTATCCTTTCAAAGGCGCATGGAGGCGCCGTTACGATTTTTGTTATTCCTGTCGCGGGCGACGTTCCCCTGTCGCCGCACGTATGCGCTGCGGTCTTTCGTGGCGGTTGCGACCAAGAATCGTCGGGCTCCGCCCGCAATTCTTGGCTAACTCTCAACCCGTGAAAAGTAGGTTTCTACTTGTCACGGACGATCTAATCCAGCCGGCGGCCAGTTCTCGAGCTTCATGCCGAGCGACAGCCCGCGCGAGGCCAGCACTTCCTTGATTTCGTTCAGCGACTTCCGGCCGAGGTTGGGCGTCTTCAGCAGCTCGGTCTCGGTACGCTGAATGAGGTCGCCGATGTAATAGATGTTCTCCGCCTTGAGGCAATTCGCCGAGCGGACCGTGAGCTCGAGATCGTCGACCGGCCGCAGGAGGATCGGATCGACCTGCGGCGCAGCGCGTTCCGCCGCCGGCACGTCCGAGCCCTTCAGATCGGCGAACACCGAGAGTTGCTCGACGAGCACGCTCGCCGCGTAACGCACGGCTTGCTCCGGCTCCACGATGCCGTTCGTTTCGATGTCCAGCACGAGCTTGTCCAGGTCGGTGCGCTGTTCGACGCGCGCGGACTCGACCGCGTAGGACACGCGTCGCACGGGTGAGAACGAGGCGTCGAGCAGGATGCTGCCAATCGAGCGCCCGCCCTCGGGCTTGATGCGCGCAGTCGCCGGCTGGTAGCCGCGACCCTTCTCGACCTTGATCTCCATCTCGATCCGTCCGCCGGCGGTCAGGTGCGCGATCACGTGCTCGGGATTGATGATCTCGACGTCGTGATTCGGTTCGATGTCGGCTGCCGTGACCGGACCTTCGCCCGTCTTCTGGAGCTTCAGCATCACGTGGTCGCGATTGTGCAGCTTGAGCACCACGCCCTTCAGGTTGAGCAGGATGTCGACCACGTCTTCCTGCACGCCGTCGAGCGCGGAGTACTCGTGCAGGACACCCGTGATCTTCACCTCGGTCGGCGCGTAGCCCGGCATCGACGACAGGAGGACGCGCCGCAGCGCGTTCCCCAGCGTGTGCCCGTACCCGCGCTCGAACGGCTCCATCACGACCTTCGCGTGGAACGGCGACATGTTCTGCACATCGATGATGCGCGGCTTCAACAGAACGTTGCTCTGCATGCGGAACCTTTAAATGTGTCCAAAAACGGAACACCGAAAGAAACTAAATCGACGACCGCGCCGGAGGCTGCGGGCGTCGGGTCCATCCCTTTATTTGGAGTAAAGCTCTACCACCAGGCTTTCATTGATGTCCTGGCCGAACTCGGAGCGATCGGGCGCGCCCTTGAACGTGCCGGTCATCTTCTTGGGATCGACCGTCACCCAGGCGGGGAAGCCCACTTTCTCCGCAAGCTGCAGCGCGTCCTGGATGCGGAGCTGCGCCTTCGCACGATCCGTCGCCGCGACGATGTCACCCGAGCGAAGCAGCGCCGACGGAACGTTCACGATCTTGCCGTTGACGGTGATCGAACGATGCGTGACGAGCTGACGCGCTTCGGCACGCGTCGAGCCCAGCCCCATTCGGTACACGACGTTGTCGAGCCGCGACTCGAGGAGCTTGAGCAGGTTCTCGCCCGTCGAGCCTTTGCCGCGCGCCGCTTCCTGGAAGTAGCGACGGAACTGGCGCTCGAGCAGGCCGTAGGTCCGGCGCAGCTTCTGCTTCTCACGCAGCTGCAGACCGTAGTCCGAAGTGCGGGCACCCGACTTGACGCCATGCTGCCCCGGCTTCACGTCCAGCTTGCACTTGGAGTCGAGCGATCGACGCGCGCTTTTCAGGAAAAGGTCGGTGCCTTCCCGTCGCGCCAGCTTGCATTTGGGTCCGGTATATCGAGCCACTTTGCTGTCCTGGTAAAAGGTTGGAATTCGGTCGACAGGAAAAGCGTCGTCGACCGAAAACGTGTTCTAAATCCTTCGTCTCTTAGGCGGACGACAGCCGTTGTGCGGCACCGGCGTCACATCCGAGATGCTGCTGATCTTGAGCCCAAGCGCGTTCAACGCGCGCACCGCGGACTCGCGTCCGGGGCCGGGGCCCTTAATCCGCACTTCGAGGTTCTTCACGCCGCATTCCATCGCGGCGCGGCCCGCCGACTCTGCGGCAACCTGCGCCGCGAACGGCGTCGACTTGCGCGAGCCCTTGAAGCCAGCCCCGCCCGAGGTTGCCCAAGAGAGCGCGTTGCCTTGGCGGTCGGTGATCGTGATGATCGTGTTGTTGAAGGACGCGTGGATGTGCGCGATGCCTTCCGACACGTTCTTCTTGACCTTCTTGCGCGTGCGCGCCGCGGCCGCCTTCTGTGAGGGTTGCTGTGCCATCGATTCTTCCTATCAGGTCTTCGCGAGCGACGGACGATTGAGCGCGACCGTCCGGCCCTTGCGCGGTCCCTTGCGGGTGCGCGCATTGGTGCGCGTGCGCTGGCCGCGGACCGGCAGGCCCTTCCGGTGGCGGACGCCGCGGTAGCAGCCGAGGTCCATCAACCGCTTGATGCTCATCGTGACTTCGCGGCGCAAGTCGCCCTCGACCGCGAACTTCGCGACCTGCTCGCGGATCTTGTCCATCTGCGCGTCGGTCAGGTCCTTGATCTTCGACGTTGGCGGAACGCCGGCAGCGGTGAGAATCGACTTGGCGCGCGAGCGCCCGATGCCGTAGATCGCGGTCAGCGCGATCTCCGCATGCTGGTGATTCGGAATGTTGACGCCTGCAATACGGGCCATGGTCCTTGTCCTGTTTCAAAAACGTCGCGTTTCTAGCCCTGCCGCTGCTTGTGGCGCGGGTCCGTGCATATGACGCGCACGACGCCATTGCGCCGGATGATCTTGCAGTTGCGGCAGATCTTCTTCACCGAAGCCAATACCTTCATTTCCGTCTCCAGGCATTCGATTCCGTCGCGCCCTGATGGCGTGTCATCGAAATCGCTGCCGCTGCTGATCCCTGTTACCTGCTCTCTGAGGCCTTTGAATCACTTCGCGCGGAACGTGATCCTCGCGCGGGACAGGTCGTACGGCGTCAACTCCACCGTCACCTTGTCGCCCGGCAAGATCTTGATGTAGTGCATCCGCATCTTCCCCGAGATGTGCGCGAGAACCACGTGTCCGTTCTCGAGCTTCACGCGGAATGTCGCGTTCGGCAGCATCTCCGCCACCTCGCCCTGCATCTGAATCGTTTCTTCTTTGGCCATTAACCCATCAACGCGTCGGGAGCCCGCCGCCCTTGAAATTCGCCTTGCGCAGCAGGCTCTCGTATTGCTGCGACATCAAGTACGCCTGCACCTGCGTCATGAAGTCCATCGTCACCACCACGATAATCAGCAGGGACGTTCCACCGAAGTAGAACGGCACGTTCTTCCACGCGATCAGGAAGTTCGGGATGAAGCACACCACCACGAGGTAGATCGATCCGAGCAGCGTGAGCCGCATCGTGATCTTCTCCAGGTACTTCGCCGTCTGGTCACCCGGGCGATACCCGGGGATGAACGCCCCGCTCTTCTTCAGGTTCTCGGCGGTGTCCTTCGGGTTGTACTGCAGCGCCGTGTAGAAGAAGCAGAAGAAGATGATCGCGGCGGCGTAGAGGATCTCGTGCACCGGCTGCCCGGGCGCCAGCGTCGCCGCAATGTCACGGAGCCAGATCGTGTTTTCGCCCGACCCGAACCACTGCACCAGTGTCGCCGGGAACAGGATGATCGACGACGCAAAGATCGGCGGAATCACGCCTGCCATGTTGATCTTGAGCGGCAGGTGCGAGCTCTGCCCCTGGTAGACGCGATTGCCGACCTGGCGCTTCGCGTAGTTGACCAGGATCTTCCGCAGCGCCCGCTCCATGAACACCACGAAGCCGGTGACCACGACGACCAGCGCCGCGATGCCGATGATCAGGAGCCACGAATACGCACCGGTGCGGCCCTGCTCCAGCGTCTGTCCGATCGCCCGCGGCAATCCAGCCGCGATACCCGCGAAGATGATCAGCGAAATCCCGTTGCCCAAGCCTCGCTCGGTGATCTGCTCGCCGAGCCACATCAGGAACATCGTTCCCGTGACCAGCGTGACCGCCGACACCAGCCGGAACGCGATGCCGGGATCGATCACCAGGTTCGCTTGCGCTTCCAAGGCACTGGAGATCGCAAGCGCCTGGAAGAACGAAAGGAAGAGGGTCGCGTAGCGCGTGTATTGCGTGATCTTCCGCCGGCCCGCCTCGCCCTCTTTCTTGAGCGCCTCCAGCGACGGCACCATCACGGTGCACAGCTGCATGATGATCGACGCCGAGATGTACGGCATGATCCCGAGCGCGAAGATCGAGAAGCGTGACAGCGCGCCGCCCGAGAACACGTTCAACAGGCCCAGGATTCCGCCCTGCTGCGACCGGAAAAGGTCGTCGAGCACCTGCGCGTTAATGCCCGGGACCGGGATATGCGTCCCGATCCGGTACACGACGAGCGCGCCCAGCAGAAACCACAGCCGGCGCTTCAGATCGCCGTACTTGTCGCCGCTTTTAAGGGCCGGGTTGGTGGTGGCCAAAATCTTGAATCCTGACTTGGTTAAATGGCGATCGACGCGCTCGCTATCAAGCGACCGTGCCGCCCGCTGCCTCGATTGCCGCCTTGGCGCCCTTGGTTGCCAGGACGCCCTTCAGTTGCACCGGCTTGTCGATCTTGCCGGCCAGAATCACCTTCGCAGTCCGCGCAATCGCCGGGATGAGGCCCGCAGCCTTGAGCGACGAGATATCGATCTCGCCCACCGGCAGCTTGGCCAGCGCCGAAAGCCGCACCTGCGCGGTGTCGTTGCGCATCCGCGACACGAAGCCGCGCTTCGGCAACCGGCGCTGCAGCGGCATCTGCCCGCCTTCGAAACCGACCTTGTGGAAGCCGCCCGAACGCGCCTTCTGCCCCTTGTGGCCGCGGCCCGCGGTCTTGCCCAGGCCCGAGCCAATGCCGCGCCCGACGCGGCGCTTGTTCTTCTTGCTGCCGGCAGCCGGCTTGATCGTGTTGAGTCGCATCGCGCTTAATCTCCGAGGCTACCGGTCCGCAATCTTTACGAGATAGCTGACCTTGTTGATCATGCCGCGCGTTTGCGGCGTGTCGACGATCTCAACCGTGTGGTTCGTCCACTTGAGGCCCAAGCCACGCACCGTGTCGCGATGATCCTGGCGCGCCCGCGCGATACCCTTGGCGAGCGTGATCCGGATTTTCTTCGTCTCCGCCATCGCATCAAGCTCCGAGGATCTCTTCGACCGTCTTGCCCCGCTTCGCCGCGATGTCGGCCGGCGCGTTGCCCGCCTCGAGCGCGTTCAGTGTCGCGCGTACGACGTTGTACGGATTCGTCGAACCGTGGCACTTCGCGAGGATGTTGGTCACACCAACGACGTCGAACACAGCACGCATCGGACCGCCTGCGATGACGCCGGTACCATCCGACGCCGGCTGCATGTAGACGACGGTCGAGCCGTGCTTGCCGACAACGGCGTGATGCAGCGTGCCCTTCTTGAGACGCACCTTGATCATCTTCCGACGCGCCTGCTCCATCGCCTTCTGCACCGCAACCGGCACTTCCTTCGCCTTCCCCTTGCCCATGCCGACGCGGCCGTCACCGTCGCCGACCACGGTCAGCGCGGCGAAGCCCAGAATGCGCCCGCCCTTCACCACCTTGGTGACGCGGTTGATCGCGATCATCTTCTCGCGCAGGCCGTCGCTGCGATCGTCCTGCTGCTGCGGCTGGCGCGAACCCTGACGTTGTTGAGCCATGGTCTTCTAGATCCTTAGAACTTGAGGCCGCCCTCGCGGGCGGCGTCGGCCAGCGCCTTCACGCGACCGTGAAAGCGAAAGCCCGAGCGATCGAACGCGACGGTTTCGATGCCGAGCGCCTTCGCGCGTTCCGCGATGCGCTTGCCGATCAGGGTCGCGGCGGCCCTGTTGCCGCCATTCTTCACGTCCTTGCGCACTTCGGCCTCGAGTGTCGAGGCGCTCGCCAGCACCTTGTCGCCGCTGGGCGCGATGATCTGCGCGTAGATGTGGCTGTTCGAGCGGCCGACCACGAGCCGGGTCGCGCGCTGCTCCGCGATGCGGATGCGCGTCTGCCTGGCGCGGCGCACACGGGCTTGTCTCTTGTTCATCGCTTTTACCTCGTCTCTTTTTCGTCGGCCGCTTACTTCTTCTTGGTTTCCTTGATGATCACGCGCTCGTCGACGTAGCGCACGCCCTTGCCCTTGTAGGGCTCCGGCGGACGATAGGCGCGGATCTCCGCAGCGACCTGACCCACCTGCTGCTTGTCGATGCCCTTGACGATGATCTCCGTCTGTTGCGGCGTCTCGACCTTCACGCCCTTCGGCATCTGGTGCACGACCGGATGCGAGAAGCCGAGCGAGAGGTTGATCTTGTCGCCCGCGGCCTGCGCGCGGTACCCGACGCCGACCAGCGTCAGCCGCTTCTCGTAGCCTTGCGTGACGCCCTTGACCATGTTGGCGACGAGCGCGCGCAGCGTGCCTTGCAGCGGGCCGGCCTCGGCATTCGCCGCATTGAACTTGAGCTCCTCGCCGTTCTTCTCGATCGTGACGTCGGGGCCGAACTTCCGCGACAGCGTGCCGAGCGGACCCTTGACGGAGATCTCACCCGCCGCGAGCGTCACCTCGACCTTCGGCGGGAGTTTGACCGGGCTGTTGCCGATGCGCGACATGGCTCTTCTCCGCCTTACGCGACGATGCAGAGGACTTCGCCGCCGACACCCGTGGCGCGCGCCTTGCGGTCCGTCATCACGCCCTGCGACGTGGACACGATCGCGATGCCGAGCCCGTTCATCACCGGCGGGATGTCGTCCTTGCTCTTGTAGATGCGCAGCCCAGGCTTCGAAACGCGCTCGATGCGCTCGATCACCGGGCGGCCGGCGTAATACTTGAGCGCGATCTCGAGCATCGGCCGCGCGTCGCCGCCGACCTTGTAGCCATCGATGTAGCCCTCGTCCTTCAGCACCTTGGCGATGGCGATCTTGACCTTCGACGACGGCATCGTCACGGTCGCGCGCTCGATCAGCTGCGCGTTGCGAATCCGCGTCAGCATGTCGGCGATAGGATCTGTCATGCTCATTTCGTTAGCCTTTGTCTGGTCCTGGCGTCCGCGTACGTTTACCAGCTCGCCTTGACGATGCCGGGAATCTCGCCGCGCATCGCGTATTCGCGCAGCTTGTTGCGTCCGAGCTTGAACTTGCTGAATACGCCGCGCGGGCGACCGGTGATCGCGCAGCGGTTGCGCAGCCGCGTCGGATTCGCGTTGCGCGGCAGTGCCTGGAGCTTCAAGCGTGCCGCGAAGCGCTCCTCGTCGGAGGCCTTCGGGCTCGCGATGACAGACTCGAGCGCCTCGCGCTTCTTCGCGTACTTGGCGACGAGCTTCTCGCGCTTGTATTGCCGGTTGATCACAGCCAGTTTCGCCATGGCGCGTCCTAGTTCCTGAACGGGAATTTGAACGCCGCAAGCAGCGCCTTCGCCTCGGCGTCGCTCTTTGCGGTCGTTGTGATGGTGATGTTCATGCCCCGGAGCGTGTCGATCTTGTCGTACTCGATCTCGGGGAAGATGATCTGTTCCTTGACGCCCATGTTGTAGTTGCCGCGGCCGTCGAAGCCCTTGCCGGACACGCCACGGAAGTCGCGCACCCGCGGCAGCGCGATCGTCACCAGGCGGTCGAGGAACTCGTACATGCGCTCGTGACGTAGCGTCACCACACAGCCGATCGGATAGCCCTGGCGGATCTTGAAGCCGGCAATCGCCTTGCGCGCCTTGGTGATCACGGGCTTCTGCCCCGAGATCTTGGTCATGTCGCCGACCGCGTTGTCGAGGATCTTCTTGTCGCCGGTCGCTTCGCCCACGCCCATGTTGAGCACGATCTTGGAGAGGCGCGGCACCTGCATCGGGCTCTTGTAGCCGAACTGCTTGGTGAGCGCCGGAGCGATCTCGTTTTTGTAGATCACCTTCAGCCGCGCAGGCGGAGCAGGCTTCTCCGGCGCCGCCGACTTCGCTTCGGCCCTTGCTTCGCCCTTGCCTTCCTTGGGCTTACCTTCCTTCGCCTTGCCCTCTTTCGGCTTGCCTTGCTCGGCCGCCGACTTGTCCGGGCGCGGCTTCGTGTCCTCAGCCTTCTTCTCGTCAGCCATTGATCTGCTCGCCGTTCGATTTGTAGAAGCGCACCTTGCGACCACCGTCCAGCAAGCGGAAGCCGATGCGATCCGCCTTCTGCGTGACCGGGTTCCAGATCGCCACGTTCGACACGTGGATCGGCATTTCCTTGGTCACGATGCCGCCCGGCTGGTTCTTGAGCGGGTTCGGCTTCGTGTGGCGCTTGACCTGGTTCACGCCGTTCACCACGACGTGCGTCGCGTCGACGATGCGCGAGACATCCCCACGCTTACCCTTGTCGCGGCCGGCGATGACGACGACGTTGTCGCCGCGCTTGATCTTCTGCATGGCTCTCTCCTCGCGTCGACCGTTAGAGGACTTCGGGCGCGAGCGACACGATCTTCATGAAGCGCTCGGTGCGCAGCTCGCGCGTGACCGGGCCGAAGATGCGCGTACCGATCGGCTCGAGCTTGGGCGTGAGCAGGACCGCCGCATTGGTGTCGAAGCGCACGATCGCGCCGTCGTCGCGGCGCACGCCCTGGCGGGTGCGCACGACCACGGCGTCGTAGATCTCGCCCTTCTTCACGCGCCCGCGCGGTGCAGCATCCTTCACCGACACCTTGATCACGTCGCCGATATGCGCATAGCGGCGCTTGCTGCCGCCCAGCACCTTGATGCACATCACCGAACGCGCGCCCGTGTTGTCGGCGACGTCCAGCACCGTCTGCATTTGAATCATGACGCTTTAAGCTCTCCAACTTAACCCGCCTTCGGATTCCGGGGAATCCGGAACTTCTTCAAGGCGGCCAGTTTTGGATCCCGCAGCCGGCGCGCCTCAAGGAGGCGCCCCGCGGGGGAAAGTCCGCTGCCCGGGAGGCCCGGCCGGCGGCAAAGGAAACAGAAATTATGGCAGGAAAATTGCTCTCTGCCAAGGCCCGCGGGCCTGAAAATCCGGCCCGCGGTGACAAAAAACCCAGCCCGAGCCTTTTCTCAGACCATTTTGGCCTTTTCGAGCAGTTTCGAGACCCGCCAGGCCTTGGTCTTCGACAGCTTGCGGGTGGCCACGATCTCGACCAGATCGCCTTCCTTGCACTCGTTGTTCTCGTCGTGCGCGTGATACTTCGCCGAGCGGGTGACGACCTTGCCGTAGAGCGGGTGCTTGACCCGCCGCTCGACCAGCACGGTGATCGTCTTGTTCATCTTGTCGCTCACCACGCGACCGATCTCGGTCGCGATCAGCGGCTTGCGCGCCGGCGTTTCGTTCGCCGGCTTTTCCGGGGTGTTCGTCGTTGCAGTCATGCGCGTCCTTCGTCTACGGTTTCTGCGTCATGTAAGTGCGCACGCGCGCGATGTTGCGACGGACGTCCCGCAACTTGGCGGTGCTGGTGAGCTGCTGCGTCGCGCGCTGCATGCGCAGGCCGAACTGCTCCTTCAGAAGCGCGTCGAGTTCGGTCTTCAGTTCGGCGGGCGACTTTTCGCGCAGGTCTTTCTTACGTTCCGATTGCTTCATGGCGTTTGACTCCGATCAGCCGACCAGGCGATGCACGAACGTCGTGCGGATGGGCAGCTTGGCCGAGGCGAGCGCGAACGCTTCCTTGGCGAGCGCCTCGTCGACGCCGTCCATCTCGTAGAGCACCTTGCCGGGCACGATCTCGCAGACGTAATACTCGGGGTTCCCCTTGCCGTTGCCCATGCGGACTTCCGCCGGCTTCTTCGAGACCGGCTTGTCCGGAAAGATGCGGATCCAGATCCGGCCGCCACGCTTGATGTGCCGCGTCATGGCACGCCGCGCCGCTTCGATTTGCCGCGCGGTTAGGCGGCCGCGGCCCACGGCCTTGAGGCCGTACTCGCCGAAGCTCACCTTGTTGCCGACGGTGGCGACGCCCTTGTTGCGGCCCTTCTGTTCCTTGCGGTACTTGCGTCTAGTTGGTTGCAGCATGCTTCGCTCCCGCTCCTGCGGCGCCCGCCGAGCGGCGCGGCGCACGCTTCGGCGCCTCGGGCGCGGGCGCCGGCGCCTGTGCGGGCTCCGCGTTGTGCGCCATCACCTCGCCCTTGAAAACCCAGACCTTGATGCCGATCACGCCGTACGTGGTCCGCGCCTCGGCAAATCCGTAATCGATGTCCGCCCGCAGCGTGTGCAGCGGCACGCGCCCCTCGCGATACCACTCGCGGCGCGCGATCTCGACGCCGTTCAGGCGCCCGGAGCTCATCACCTTAATGCCCTGCGCGCCCAGTCGCATCGCGTTCTGCATCGCGCGCTTCATCGCGCGACGGAACATGATCCGCTTCTCGAGCTGCTGCGCGATCGAATCGGCGATGAGCTGCGCGTCGATCTCGGGCTTCCGGATCTCCTCGATGTTCAGGCCGACTTCGCCGCCCATCATCCGGCGCAGATCACCCCGCAGCGTCTCGATGTCTTCGCCCTTCTTGCCGATGACCACACCGGGCCGCGCGCTGTGGATCGTGATCCGCGCGTTCTTCGCCGGACGCTCGATCGTCACCTTCGCGACCGAGGCGTGCGCGAGCTTGCGCTTCAGATACTCGCGCACCTTGATGTCTTCGCCGAGCGTCGCGCCATAGTGCTTGGTGTTCGCGAACCAGCGCGACGACCAGTTGCGGTTGACCGCGAGGCGGAAACCGGTCGGATGAATCTTCTGTCCCATGAGTATCCCTTTAGTTACCGTCGGCGACCACGATACGGATGTGGCAGGTCTGCTTGCCGATCTGATTGCCGCGGCCCTTCGCGCGCGCCATGTAGCGCTTGAGCGTCGTTGCCTTGTCGACGTAGATCGTCTTCACCTTGAGCTCGTCGATGTCCGCGCCTTCGTTGTGCTCGGCGTTGGCGATCGCCGACTCGAGCACGCGCTTGATGATCCGCGCGCCCTTCTTGGTCGAGAACGCGAGGATGTTAAGCGCGCGGTCGACCGGCAGACCGCGGATCTGATCGGCGACGAGCCGTCCCTTCTGGGCGGACAGGCGCACTCCCTTGAGCGTGGCGTAGGTTTCCATCGCGTATCTCCTACTTCTTCGCCGGCGCGGCGGCCGGAGCAGCCGGCGCGGCGGCGGGAGCCGGCGTGCCGCCACCCGTGGGCGCCACGACCTTCTTGTCCGACGAGTGACCCTTGAATGTCCGCGTCAGCGCAAACTCGCCGAGCTTGTGGCCGACCATGTTCTCCGACACGTAGACCGGGATGTGCTGCTTGCCGTTGTGCACCGCGATCGTCAGCCCCACGAAATCGGGCGTGATCGTCGAGCGGCGCGACCAGGTCTTGATCGGCTTCTTGTCGTTGACCGCGCGCGCGGCTTCCACCTTGTGCATCAGGTGGCCGTCGACGAACGGACCCTTCTTGATTGAACGTGCCATCGCTTATCCCTTCGCCGCGTGACGACGCCGTACGATCATCACGTTGGTCCGCTTGTTCTTGCGTGTCTTGTAGCCCTTGGCCGGCGTGCCCCACGGCGACATCGGGTGATGCCAGCCGCCGCCGCCGTTGGTGCGGCCGCCCATCGGGTGGTCGACCGGATTCATCGCGATGCCGCGCACCGTCGGGCGCTGGCCGCGCCAGCGATTCGCACCGGCCTTGCCGATCGAGCGCAGCGAATGTTCCTCGTTGCCGACCTCACCGATCGTCGCACGGCAATCGACATGCACCTTGCGGATTTCGCCGGAGCGAAGCCGCAGCTGCGCGTAGATGCCTTCGCGGGCGAGCAATTGCACGGCGGCGCCCGCCGAACGGGCGAGTTGCGCACCCTTGCCAGGTTGCAGTTCGACGCAATGAATGGTCGTGCCGACCGGAATATTACGGAGCGGCAGCGTGTTGCCGGGCTTGATCGGTGCGTCCGCGCCCGACTGCAGCTGCGCGCCCACCGCTACGCCGCGTGGCGCCACGACGTAACGGCGCTCGCCATCGGCATACAACAGGAGCGCGAGATGCGAGCTCCGGTTCGGATCGTATTCCAGTCGCTCGACCTTCGCCGCGATGCCGTCCTTGTCGCGACGGAAGTCGACGATGCGGTAGTGATGCTTGTGGCCACCGCCCTTGTGCCGCGCCGTGATGTGGCCGTTGTTGTTGCGGCCCGAGCCGCGCTTCTGGCTCTCGACGAGCGAAGCGACCGGCGCCCCCTTGTGCAGGGCCGGATTGACGACCTTGACGAGCGAGCGGCGCCCGGGTGAGGTCGGCTTGACTTTGACGAGTGCCATGGCTTAGCTCTCTACCGCGAAGTTGATTTCCTGACCGGCCTTCAGGCAGACGTAGGCCTTCTTCCAGTTGCTGCGGCGGCCGTGACGCGCGCCGAAGCGCTTCTTCTTGCCGCCGACGTTGACGATCTGCACCGCCGTAACCTCGATCGGCTTGTCCTTCTTGCTGAACATGAGCTCGACCGCAGCCTTGATCTCCGGTTTCGTCGCGTCCTGCAGCACGCGGAAGACCACCTGCTCGTGCTTGTCGGCGATGAACGTGCTCTTCTCGGAGACCACCGGCGCGAGCAGCACGGTCATCAGCCGCTCGCTGCTGAATTTGGTGGGCGTGCTCATGCGAATTTCTCCTCGAACTCTCTGACCGCGCCCTTGGTGAGCAGCACGTGGTTGAAGCGCACGAGGCTCACCGGATCGACCTCACGCGTCTCCAGCACCAGAACGTCGGTCAGGTTGCGCGAGCCGAGATAAACGTTGTCCTCGAGCTTGTCGGTCACGACCAGCACCGTGCCGTCGAGTCCGTAGCCCTTGATCTTCTTCGAGAACAGCTTGGTCTTCGGCGCGTCGATCGCGATGCCTTCGATCACGGACAGGCGTCCTTCCCGCACGAGCTGCGACAGAATCGCGGCGATGCCCGCGCGAAACATCTTGCGGTTCACCTTCTGCGAGAAATTCTCGTCGGGCAAGGACGGGAAGATCTTGCCACCTCCGCGCCACAGCGGGCTGTTCGCCTGGCCCGCGCGCGCGCGTCCGGTGCCCTTCTGCTGCCACGGCTTCTTGTGCGACTTGTTGATGAGGCCGCGCGACTTCTGCGCGCGCGTGCCCTGACGCGCGTTCGCCTGGAACGCGGTCACGACCTGGTGCACCAGCGCCTCGTTGTAGTCGCGCGCGAACAACGCGTCCGATGCGCTGACGGTCGACGCCGACTGGCCCTTGTCATCGATGAGCTTGAGGTCCATATCAGCCCCCCTTCTTCTTCGGGGCCTTCGCCGCCGGATGGACGACGATGTGACCACCATCCGCGCCCGGCACCGACCCTTCGACGAGCAGCAGGCCACGGACCTTGTCGACGCGGACGACGGAGAGCGTCTGCGCCGTGCGCGTCACATTGCCGTACTGGCCCGGGAGCCGCTTCCCCGGGAACACGCGGCCCGGATCCTGTGCCATCGAGATCGAGCCCGGCTTGTTGTGCGACACCGAGTTGCCGTGGGAGGCCCGGTTCGAGCTGAAGTTGTGCCGGCGGATGACGCCCGAGAAGCCACGACCCTTGGTCGTGCCCTGTACGTCGACCAGCTGGCCGACCGCAAAGGTCTCTACGCTCACGACGTCGCCCGGTTTGAAGTTCGCGAGCTCTTCCGCGGTGACGCGGAACTCGCGCAGCAGTTCGCCGGCCTCGACACCCGCCTTCGCGAGGTGTCCTGCCTGCGGCTTCGTCACGCGCGACGGACGACGCTTCCCGAACGTGACCTGCACGGCGGCATAGCCATCGTTTTCCGGCGTCTTGATCTGCGTGACGCGATTGTTGCCGACATCCAGCACGGTCACCGGGATGGCCTTGCCATCGTCGGCGAACACGCGGGTCATGCCGATCTTGCGTCCGACAAGTCCGAGTGCCATTTCAACCTCTCATCGTTTTCATGTTGACCGGAGAGAACTCCGGTGTCGGCTGCAATTGGCCGACGAATCATTCCTTACTGCAATTTGATCTCGACGTCGACGCCTGCGGGCAGATCGAGCTTCATCAACTGGTCGACCGTCTTGTCGGTCGGGTCGATGATGTCCATCAGCCTCAGGTGCGTCCGGATCTCAAACTGATCGCGCGACGTCTTGTTCACATGCGGCGAGCGCAGCACGTCGTAGCGCTCGATCTTGGTCGGCAGCGGGACCGGTCCCTTGACCACCGCGCCCGAGCGCTTGGCAGTCTCGACGATCTCCTGCGCCGACTGATCGATCAGCTTGTAATCGAACGCTTTCAGCCGAATGCGAATTCTCTGATTTTGCATCGTGGTTCCTTCGAAAACCGGGACTCGGGGCTAGAGACGTGGACGAGCGTGCGTTCGACCGCACGCTTCCTTGCTGTCCCGCTCCTTGATCTCCTGTTGTCCCGCTCCTCTGCTTCCTGTAATCGATTCGAGTTCGGTTCGCCGTGAGCTCGGACCCTTTCGTCCCAAGCTCTCAGTCCCCAGACCCGCTTCACTCAATAATTTTTGCCACCACGCCGGCGCCGACCGTGCGCCCGCCTTCGCGGATCGCAAACCGCAACCCCTCTTCCATCGCAATCGGCTGGATCAACGTCACCGTCATCTGCACGTTGTCCCCCGGCATCACCATCTCGGTGCCCGCCGGCAGCTCACAGCTCCCGGTCACGTCCGTCGTCCGAAAATAAAACTGCGGCCGGTACCCCGGGAAAAACGGCGTGTGCCGCCCACCTTCCTCTTTGGAGAGCACGTACACCTCGCACGTAAACTTGGTGTGCGGCGTAATACTCGCCGGCTTCGACAGCACCTGCCCCCGCTCCACTTCCTCCCGCTTCGTGCCCCGCAGCAGCACCCCAATGTTGTCCCCCGCCTGCCCCTGGTCCAAGAGCTTGCGGAACATCTCCACCCCCGTGCACACCGTCACCTGCGTCGGCTTCAACCCCACAATCTCCAGGTTGTCCCCCACCTTCACCACCCCACGCTCCACCCGCCCGGTCACCACCGTCCCCCGACCCGAGATCGAGAACACGTCTTCCACCGGCATCAGGAACGGGCCATCGATCAGCCGCTGCGGCTGCGGAATATAGCTGTCCAGCGCCTCCGCCAGCTTGAAGATCGACCCCTCCCCCATCTCGCTCTTGTCCCCTTCCAAGGCCATCTTCGCCGACCCAATCACAATCGGCGTCTTGTCCCCCGGAAACTCGTACTTCGACAACAGCTCCCGCACTTCCAGCTCCACCAGATCCAACAGCTCCTTGTCGTCCACCATGTCCGCCTTGTTCAGGTAGACCACGATGTACGGCACCCCCACCTGCCGCGCCAGCAGAATGTGCTCCCGCGTCTGCGGCATCGGCCCGTCCGCCGCACTCACCACCAGGATCGCCCCGTCCATCTGCGCCGCCCCAGTGATCATGTTCTTCACATAGTCCGCGTGCCCCGGACAGTCCACGTGCGCGTAGTGCCGCGCCGCCGTCTCGTATTCCACGTGCGCCGTGTTGATCGTGATCCCCCGGGCCTTCTCCTCCGGCGCGTTGTCAATCTGGTCGTACGCCTTCGCCTCCCCACCGTACTTCCGCGACAGCACCAGCGTCATCGCCGCCGTCAGCGTCGTCTTCCCGTGGTCCACGTGCCCAATCGTCCCCACGTTCACGTGCGGCTTGGTGCGCTCGAATTTGCCCTTGGCCATGATGACTCTCCAGCTCTTTCGTTGAAGTTGCTGCTGTGAATCGCCGGGCTCTGCCCGCGATTCACAGGAAGCTCACACCGGCCAAAAGTAGGGGTTTACTTTGGGCCGACTTGTTCACGTTTTCTTGCTGATCACCGCCTCGGCGACGTTCTTCGGCGCCTCGGAGTAATGCTTGAATTCCATCGTATACGTCGCGCGCCCCTGCGACAGCGAACGCAGCGTCGTCGAGTACCCGAACATCTCCGCGAGCGGCACTTCGGCCTTGATGACCTTGCCCGTCGGGTTTTCCTCCATGCCCTGGATCATGCCGCGCCGGGACGACAAGTCGCCGACGACGTTACCCATGAAGTCTTCGGGCGTCTCGACTTCGACCGCCATCATCGGCTCGAGCAGCACCGGGCTCGCCTTGCGCATGCCGTCCTTGAACGCGATCGACGCCGCCATCTTGAAGGCGTTCTCGTTCGAGTCGACATCGTGCGACGAACCGTCGAACAGCGTCGCCTTGATGTCGACGACCGGGAACCCCGCGAGCACACCGTTCGGCAGCGACTCATTGAGGCCCTTCTGCACCGCGGGGATGAACTCGCGCGGGACGTTACCGCCCTTGACCGCGTCGACGAACTCAAAACCCTTGCCCGGCTCCGAGGGCTCGAGCTTGAGCCACACGTGACCGTACTGGCCGCGTCCACCCGATTGCTTGATGAACTTGCCTTCGACCTCGACCGGCTTGCGAATCGCTTCGCGGTACGCGACCTGCGGCGCGCCGACATTCGCCTCGACGCCGAACTCGCGCTTCATGCGGTCGACGATGATCTCGAGATGGAGCTCGCCCATGCCGGAGATGATCGTCTGGCCGGATTCCTCGTCGGTCCGCACGCGAAACGATGGATCTTCCTGGGCGAGACGATGCAGCGCGACGCCCATCTTCTCCTGGTCCTGCTTGGTCTTCGGCTCGACTGCAACGTGGATCACCGGCTCCGGGAACACCATCTTCTCGAGGGTGATCACCTTGTCCGGATCGCACAACGTATCGCCGGTCGTCGCCTCCCGGAGGCCAACCGCCGCCGCGATGTCGCCGGCGCGCACTTCCTTGATCTCCTCGCGCTGGTTCGCGTGCATCTGCAGGATCCGGCCGATGCGTTCCTTCTTGTTCTTGACCGGGTTGTAGACGGTGTCGCCGGTCGCGACGACGCCCGAATACACGCGGAAGAAGATCAGCTGGCCGACGTAGGGGTCGGTCATGATCTTGAACGCGAGGCCGGCAAACGGCTCGTCGTCGGATGCCTTGCGCTCGCCCGGCTTGCCGTTCTCGAGTTCGCCCTTGACCGGCGGAATGTCCGTCGGCGCCGGCATGAAATCGATGACGGCGTCGAGCATCGCCTGGACGCCCTTGTTCTTGAACGCGGAGCCGCAGAGCATCGGGACGATCTCGCCCGCGATCGTGCGCATGCGCAGACCCTTCTTGATGTCGGCTTCCGAGAGCTCGCCCTTTTCGAGGTACGCATTCATCAGCTCTTCATTTGCTTCGGCGGCCGACTCGAGCATCTTCTCGCGCCATTCCTTGGCGACCGGCAGCACGTCCGCCGGGACGTCGCGCATCTCGTACTTCATGCCCTGCGTCGAGTCGTCCCAGTAGATCGCCTTCATGCGAATCAGGTCGACGACGCCTTCGAACTTCTCCTCGGCGCCGATCGGCACCTGGATCGGCACCGGGTTGGCTTTGAGCCGTGACTTCATCTGGTCGTAGACCTTGAAGAAGTTCGCGCCCTGGCGGTCCATCTTGTTGACGAACGCGAGCCGCGGCACCTTGTACTTGTTGGCCTGCCGCCAGACGGTCTCGGATTGCGGCTGCACGCCGCCGACCGCGCAATAGACCATGCACGCGCCGTCGAGCACCCGCATCGAGCGCTCGACTTCGATCGTGAAGTCGACGTGGCCCGGCGTGTCGATGATGTTGATCCGGTGCTCGGGATGGCTGTTGTCCATCCCCTTCCAGAAGCACGTCGTCGCCGCGGACGTGATCGTGATGCCGCGTTCGCGCTCCTGCTCCATCCAGTCCATCACGGCGGCGCCGTCGTGCACCTCGCCGATCTTGTGCGAGACGCCGGTGTAGAAAAGGATGCGTTCGGTGGTCGTGGTCTTGCCGGCATCAATGTGGGCACTGATGCCGATGTTGCGGTACCTTTCGATCGGAGTGGTTCGGGGCATGTTGGGGTTCGGCGTTGAGCGTTGGGCGTTCGGCGTGCTGCTGTCGACGTGAAACGATCTCCGCTGAAGTCCTTTTGGGTTGTGCGCTGAACATCGTTAGATGGGGATTTTTGCCTTTTCGCTCAACTCCCAGCTCAACGCCCAACCGCTCATATCAGAATCTGAAATGTGAGAATGCCTTGTTGGCTTCGGCCATCCGGTGCACTTCCTCGCGCTTCTTCACCGCGCCGCCGCGGCCTTCCGCAGCTTCCATGAGCTCGGCGGCGAGCCGCTGGCCCATCGACTTCTCGCCGCGCTTGCGTGCCGCTTCGCGCAGCCAGCGCATCGCGAGCGCCGTCCGGCGCACCGGCCGCACTTCGACCGGCACCTGGAAGTTCGCCCCGCCGACGCGACGGCTCTTCACCTCGACCATCGGCTTCGAGTTCGCGAGCGCCGAGTTGAAGACCTCGAGTGGGTTCTTGCCGCCCTTCTTCGTGATCTGCTCGAACGCGCCGTAGATGATCTGCTCGGCAACTGACTTCTTGCCGCTGGTCATCAACACGTTGATGAACTTCGCGACCTCGACCGAGGCGTACTTCGGATCCGCCAGGATCTCGCGCTTAGGAATCTCTCTGCGACGTGGCATATACGCTCCTCGAGCGAAAGTAAAACCCTACTTTCGCTCGGTTTGGTCTTCTATCGAATCGCGGGCAGAGCCCGACAATTCGATACGGCAAATTCTGTAAACATCAGGCCGCCTTGGGCTTCTTCGCACCGTACTTCGAGCGGCCCTGCTTGCGGTCCTTCACGCCGGCGGTGTCGAGCGCGCCGCGCACCATGTGGTAGCGCACGCCGGGCAGATCCTTCACGCGGCCGCCGCGGATCAGCACCACCGAGTGCTCCTGCAGGTTGTGCCCTTCGCCGCCGATGTAGCTGATGACTTCGAAGCCGTTGGTCAGTCGCACCTTGGCGACCTTGCGCAGAGCGGAGTTCGGCTTCTTGGGAGTCGTCGTGTAGACGCGAGTGCAAACGCCCCGCTTCTGCGGGCTTTGCTCGAGCGCCGGCACCTTGCTTTTCGAAACGGGAGGGACGCGGCCCTTCCGCACGAGTTGATTGATGGTTGGCATCTAAAAATCGTCCGCTCTGGTTGTCCTGAGTGTGCGGGGAAACGCACCCCGCAGGGCTCATCGTGCATTCACCAAATCAAAGTGGCCTCCGGCGGGCGTCGCGGATCCGCTGCGACTGCCCCTTTTAGAGGCCACCTTTTTCGCACCTTGAGGGCCGTCGCCGGTGGTGCCTGGCGGGGCCTCTGCGGCGCCATCCCCTTGGGACCGGGATTACGGCCGGCCTAAGGGGTGAAAAGACTAAAATTATAACGGTTTAGGTGCCTCAGCGTCAACGGGCATTACGCCCAGCGCGGGCAACCCGGCGCCCGCCGTGGCCGGGGGTCCGACGTGCAGATCCGTTGGAGCGGCGGCGGCAGATGGCGTTGCGTTCTCCTCCAGTTGGCGCGCCGCCGCTCAACTCCGCTGCACGTCGGTGGACGCGCTGAGTTCGACCAGGATCCAATGCCTGCCCGGCTCGCCCGCAGCCGCTCAATTCCCTGCACGTTGTCGCGAATCGCCGTTCAGCCGCGATCAAATCGGTCGTGGGGTTCAGGAGCAGCCGGCAGTGGTCTGCGCGGTCTCGGGCGCCCAGGGGTGCAACCGTGGACCAGCGGGCACTGCGTCCTTCCCCGCCGTCCCCGAAACATCAAATAGAAAAGGGCGCAGTCCTCGCGGACTGCGCCCCGGACGGATATTGGCCAATCGACCTAAGCCGCGTCGGCCGAAACCTCCGTCGTGGCCGGAGCCGCAGTCTCGCCGCTTGCAAACGCCGCTTCGGCGGCTGCCGCTTCTGGTCCGAGCAGCTTCTGGCGACGACGCGCGTTGTGGTACGCGAGCCCGGTGCCTGCCGGGATCAGACGGCCGACGATGACGTTCTCCTTGAGTCCGCGGAGTTCGTCGCGCTTGCCCATGATGGCGGCTTCGGTGAGCACGCGGGTCGTCTCCTGGAACGATGCGGCCGAGATGAAGGAGTCGGTCGACAGCGACGCCTTGGTGATCCCGAGCAACAGATGCTCGTAGTTCGCCGGCAGCTTGCCGTCCTTCACCGCCTTGTCGTTCTCGTCCAGGATCTCGGAGCGTTCCACCTGCTCGCCCTGGATGAAGCGCGTGTCGCCGGGATCGTTCACTTGCACGCGGCGGAGCATCTGCCGCACGATCACTTCGATGTGCTTGTCGTTGATCTTCACACCTTGCAGGCGATAGACGTCCTGCACTTCGTCCGTGACGTAGCGCGCGAGCGCTTCGACACCGAGCAGCCGCAGGATGTCGTGCGGATCCGCCGGCCCGTCTACGATCATCTCGCCCTTGTTCACCACCTGGCCGTCGTGCACGGTCACGTGCTTGTCCTTCGGGATCAGGAACTCGTGCGCGACACCGTCCAAGTCGGTGATGACCAGACGCTGCTTGCCCTTCGTGTCCTTGCCGAACGACACCGTACCCGTGACCTCCGCCAGCATGCCCGCGTCCTTCGGCGAGCGCGCTTCGAAGAGCTCCGCCACCCGCGGCAGACCGCCCGTGATGTCGCGCGTCTTCGACGTTTCCTGCGGTACGCGTGCGAGCACCTCGCCGACCGCCACCTTTTGGGCGTCCTTCACGGTGATGATCGAGCCCAGCTGGAAGGTGATGTTGACCGGCATGTCCGAGCCCGCGAGATGGATCTCGTGGCCGTTGTCGTCCAGGAGTTTCACCTGCGGACGCACGCCCTTCGCGCTCGTGCCGGCGCGCCGCTTCGGATCGATGACCACGAGCGTCGAAAGCCCCGTTACTTCGTCGACCTGCTTCGCCACGGTCACGCCTTCCTCGACGTTCTCGAACTTCACCGTACCGGCGTACTCGGTGATGATGGGTCGCGAGGTCGCGTCCCATTGCGCCAGCACCTTGCCCGCCTTCACCTGCTCGCCGTCCTTGACCTGCAGCGTTGCGCCGTAAGGCACCTTATGGCGCTCGCGCTCGCGGCCGTTGTCGTCGTGGATCATCACCTCGCCCGAGCGCGCGATCACTACCAATTCGTTCTTGGCGTTGGTGACGTAGCGCATCAGCGGCGAGAAGCGAACGGTGCCAGCCGACTTCGACTCGATCTGCGACGCCGCGGCCGTACGCGAGGCGGCACCGCCGATGTGGAACGTCCGCATCGTGAGCTGCGTGCCCGGCTCGCCGATCGACTGCGCCGCGATCACCCCGACCGCTTCGCCGACGTTGACGAGATGCCCGCGGCCGAGATCGCGGCCGTAGCACGTCGCGCACAGACCGTAGCGCGTGTCGCAGGTGAGCGGCGTGCGCACCTTGACTTCATCGATGCCGAGCAACTCGATCTGCTCGACTTCGTCTTCGCCGAGGAGCGTGCCCGCCTCGTACAGCGTCGCCTGCGACTCCGGATTGACGACATCCGCGGCCACCGACCGGCCGAGAATGCGCTCGCGCAAGGGTTCGATCACCTCGCCGCCTTCGACCAGCGCCTTCATCGCCACGCCGTTCTTGGTCGTGCAATCGTCTTCGGTGACCACCAGGTCCTGCGTCACGTCGACGAGGCGCCGCGTCAGGTAACCCGAATTCGCGGTCTTCAGTGCGGTGTCGGCGAGGCCCTTCCGCGCGCCGTGCGTGCTGATGAAGTACTGCAGCACGTTGAGGCCCTCGCGGAAGTTCGCGGTGATCGGCGTCTCGATGATCGAGCCGTCAGGCTTCGCCATCAGGCCGCGCATACCGGCCAGCTGCCGGATCTGCGCTGCCGAGCCCCGCGCACCCGAATCCGCCATCATGAAGATCGAGTTGAACGAGTCCTGCTTGTGCGGCTTGCCGTCGCGATCGGTGACATCCATCGTGCCGAGCTGTGCCATCATCGCCTTGGCGATGTCGTCGCCCGCGCGGCCCCAGATATCGACCACCTTGTTATAACGCTCGCCCTGCGTGACGAGACCCGAGGTGTACTGCGCCTCGATCTCCTTCACCTGGCCCTCGGCTTCCGCGATGATCGCGTGCTTCTCGGCCGGCACCAGCATGTCGTCGGCGGCGAACGAGATGCCGCCGCGTGTGGCGAGCGCGTAGCCCGCCTGCATCAGCTTGTCGGCGAAGATCACCGTCTCACGCAACCCACAGCGACGGAAGCTCGCGTTGATGAGGCGCGAGATCTCCTTCTTCTTGAGCGGCTTGTTGAGGTACGAGAACGGCAGCCCCGGTGGCAGGATCTCGGAGAGCAGCGCACGGCCGATCGTCGTGTCGTAGCGCGTGGTCTTCTCGACGTGCTCGCCGTTCTTGATCTCGACTTCCTTCACGCGGACCTTGATACGCGCGTGCAGATCCGCCTGCCGCGATTCATAGGCGCGAGCCGCTTCCGCGACGTCCAGGAACACCGAACCGTCACCGGCCGAACCGATCATTTCCCGCGTCGCGTAGTAGAGGCCGAGCACGATGTCCTGCGACGGGACGATGCAGGGCTCGCCGTTCGACGGCAGCAGCACGTTGTTCGACGCGAGCATCAGCGTGCGCGCTTCCATCTGCGCTTCGAGCGAGAGCGGCACGTGCACCGCCATCTGGTCGCCGTCGAAGTCGGCGTTGAACGCCGTGCAGACGAGCGGATGGAGCTGGATCGCCTTGCCTTCGATCAGCACCGGCTCGAACGCCTGGATGCCGAGGCGGTGCAGCGTCGGCGCGCGGTTGAGCAGCACCGGGTGCTCGCGGATCACGTCCTCGAGGATGTCCCAGACCACCGGCTCCTGCGACTCGACCATCTTCTTCGCCGCCTTGATCGTCGTGGCGAGGCCCATCGTTTCGAGCTTGTTGAAGATGAACGGCTTGAAGAGTTCGAGCGCCATCAGCTTCGGCAGGCCGCATTGATGGAGCTTGAGCTGCGGACCGACCACGATGACCGAGCGTCCCGAGTAGTCGACGCGCTTGCCGAGCAGGTTCTGGCGGAAACGACCGCCCTTGCCCTTGATCATGTCGGCGAGCGACTTCAACGGCCGCTTGTTCGCGCCCGTCATCGCCTTGCCGCGACGACCGTTGTCGAGCAGCGAGTCGACCGCCTCCTGCAGCATGCGCTTCTCGTTGCGCACGATGATGTCCGGCGCCTTGAGCTCGAGCAGCCGCTTCAACCGGTTGTTGCGGTTGATGACGCGGCGGTACAGGTCGTTCAGGTCGGAGGTCGCGAACCGGCCGCCGTCGAGCGGCACGAGCGGACGCAACTCCGGCGGCAGCACCGGCAGCACTTCCAGAATCATCCACTCCGGCTTGATACCCGACTTGTGGAAGGCTTCGAGCACCTTCAGGCGCTTGGCGATCTTCTTGATCTTGGTGTCCGAGCCGGTCGCTTCGAGCTCCTTGCGGAGCTTGTCGATCTCGCGCGTGACGTCGAGCGACTTCAGGAGCTCGCGGATCCCCTCGGCGCCCATCGTCGCCGAGAAGTCATCGCCGTGCTGCTCGAGCTTGGCGAGATAGTCGTCTTCGGTCAGGAGCTGGCCGCGGTTGAGCGGCGTCAGCCCTGGATCCGTCACGACGAACGCCTCGAAGTACAGCACGCGCTCGATATCGCGGAGCGTCATGTCCAGCACCATCCCCATCCGCGATGGCAGGCTCTTCAGGAACCAGATGTGCGCGACCGGCGAAGCGAGCTCGATGTGGCCCATGCGCTCGCGGCGTACCTTGGCGAGCGTCACTTCGACGCCGCACTTCTCGCAGATCACGCCGCGGTGCTTCAGGCGCTTGTACTTGCCGCACAGGCACTCGTAGTCCTTGACCGGCCCGAAGATCTTGGCGCAAAAGAGCCCGTCCCGCTCCGGCTTGAACGTGCGGTAGTTGATGGTCTCCGGCTTCTTGACTTCGCCGTACGACCACGAGCGGATCTTCTCCGGCGACGCGAGGCCGATGCGGATCGCGTCGAACTCTTCTTCCTGCGTGACCTGCTTGAACAGATCCAGTAGTGCTTTCATTGAACTCTCCGAGTTCCGCGCCCATTGGGCGCTTTTGTCATGCCGTTGCCGCGCCGAATCGTCGGGCTTTGCTCGCGATTCGGCGGGAGTTCACTCCGCGAAAAGTAGGGGTTCACTCTTCGCGGCCTAATCCCTATCCATATCCACGTCGATGGCCAACGAACGAATTTCCTTCACCAGCACGTTGAACGATTCCGGCATGCCGGCCTCGATCTTGTGCTCGCCCTTGACGATGTTCTCGTACACCTTGGTGCGGCCGTTCACGTCGTCGGACTTGACCGTCAGCATCTCCTGCAGTGTGTACGCTGCGCCGTAGGCCTCGAGCGCCCACACTTCCATTTCGCCGAAGCGCTGTCCGCCGAACTGCGCCTTGCCGCCCAGCGGCTGCTGCGTCACCAGGCTGTACGGTCCGGTCGAGCGGGCGTGCATCTTGTCGTCGACCAGGTGATGCAGCTTCAGCATGTGCATGTAGCCCACCGTCACCGGGCGGTCGAAGGAGTCGCCGGTGCGGCCGTCGAAGAGCTGGATCTGGCCGCTCCGCGGGAGCCCCGCGAGCTCGAGCATGCCCTTGATCTCGTCTTCCGTCGCACCGTCGAACACCGGCGTCGCGAACGGCACCCCGCGGGTCAGATTGCCCGCGAGCTGGACGATCTCGTCGTCGCTGAAGGCGCCCAGGTCTTCCGGGCGGCCGGTCGCGTTGTAGACCTTTTCCAGCATCTTGCGCACTTCCGCAGCCTTCGTTTGCGCCTTGATCATTTCGTTGATCTTGTTGCCGATGCCCTTCGCGGCCCAGCCCAGGTGCACTTCGAGGATCTGTCCGACGTTCATCCGCGACGGCACGCCGAGCGGATTCAGCACGATGTCGACCGGCGTTCCGTCCGCCATGTACGGCATGTCCTCGACCGGCACGATCTTCGAGACGACGCCCTTGTTGCCGTGGCGTCCTGCCATCTTGTCGCCCGGCTGGAGGCGGCGCTTCACCGCGACGTACACCTTCACCATCTTCTGGACGCCCGGCGGCAACTCGTCGCCTTGCGTGAGCTTCTTTTTCTTCTGCTCGAACATCTGGTCGAACTGGACGCGCAGCTGGGCGAGCGAATCCTTCATCGCTTCGAGCTGGCGCGCTGCGTCCTCGCCAGCGAGGCGAATGTCGAACCAGTCGTGGCGCGCCACGCCGTCCAGATACTCCTTCGTGATCTTCGCGCCCTTGGCGAGCTTTTTCGGGCCCCCGTTCGCGACCTTGTTCAGGAGCAGCTTCTCGATCCGCGCGTACGCATCGTTCTCCACGATCCGCAGCTGGTCGTTCAGGTCCTTGCGATAGCCCTTGAGCTCATCGTCGATGATCTGCGCCGCGCGCTTGTCGCGCTCGATGCCTTCGCGCGTGAACACCTGGACGTCGATCACGGTGCCCGAGATGCCGGACGGCACGCGCAGGCTCGTGTCCTTCACGTCGGACGCCTTCTCGCCGAAGATCGCCCGCAGGAGCTTCTCTTCCGGCGTGAGCTGCGTCTCGCCCTTCGGCGTCACCTTGCCCACGAGCACGTCACCGGCCTCGACTTCGGCGCCGATGTAGACGATGCCGGCTTCGTCGAGGCGGCCGAGCTGCGCTTCGCCGAGGCTCGAGATATCCCGCGTGATTTCCTCGGGTCCGAGCTTGGTGTCGCGCGCCACGACCGACAATTCCTCGATGTGAATCGACGTGTAGCGGTCGTCGCCGACGATCCGCTCCGATATCAGGATCGAGTCCTCGTAGTTGTAGCCGTTCCAGGGCATGAACGCGACGAGCATGTTCTGCCCGAGCGCGAGCTCGCCCATGTCCGTCGACGCGCCGTCGGCGATGACGTCGCCGCGTGCAATGTCGTCGCCCACCTTCACCAGCGGCCGCTGGTTGATGTTCGTGTTCTGGTTCGACCGCTTGTACTTCGTCAGGTTGTAGATGTCGACGCCGACCTCGCCCGCCTGCGTTTCCGCATCGTTGACGCGCACGACGATCCGGCTCGCGTCGACATAGTCGACCTTACCGCCGCGTCGAGCCATCACTGCGGTGCCGCTATCCACCGCCGCCGTGCGCTCGATCCCGGTGCCGACCAGTGGCTTTTCCGGCCGCAGGCACGGGACCGCCTGCCGCTGCATGTTCGAGCCCATCAGCGCGCGGTTCGCGTCGTCGTGCTCGAGGAACGGGATCAGCGACGCCGCGACCGACACGATCTGCGACGGCGCCACGTCCATGTACTGGACCTTGTCCGGCGTCGAGAGCATGAACTCGTTGTGGCTGCGGCAGGACACCAATTCGTCCGCGAGCTTGCCGTGCTTGTCGATCGCGGCGTTCGCCTGCGCGATCAGGTATTGCCCTTCCTCGATCGCGGACAGGTAATGGATCTCGTCGGTCACCTTGCCGTTCACGACCTTCCGGTACGGCGTCTCGAGGAAGCCGTATTCATTCGTGCGCGCGTAGAGCGCCAGCGAATTGATGAGGCCGATGTTCGGGCCTTCCGGCGTCTCGATCGGGCACACACGGCCGTAGTGCGTCGGATGCACGTCGCGCACCTCGAAGCCCGCGCGCTCGCGCGTCAAACCACCCGGACCCAGCGCCGAGACGCGCCGCTTGTGCGTGATCTCGGACAGCGGGTTGGTCTGGTCCATGAACTGCGACAGCTGCGAGCTCCCGAAGAATTCCTTGATGGCCGCCGAGATCGGCTTGGCGTTGATCAGGTCATGCGGCAGCAGGTTCTCGCTTTCCGCCTGGCCGAGGCGCTCCTTCACGGCACGCTCGACCCGCACGAGACCCGAGCGGAACTGGTTTTCCGCGAGCTCGCCGACCGAGCGCACGCGCCGGTTGCCCAGGTGATCGATGTCGTCGATCTCGCCGCGTCCGTTGCGCAGCTCGACCAGGATCTTGATCACCGCGATGATGTCCTCGTTGGTGAGCGTCCCCGCGCCCTTGAGCTCGGTGCGTCCCACACGCCGGTTGAATTTCATCCGGCCGACGGCGGACAGGTCGTAGCGCTCCTCGGCGAAGAACAGGCCGTGAAACAACGACTCGACCGCGTCCTCGGTCGGCGGCTCGCCCGGCCGCATCATCCGGTAGATCGCGACCTTCGCCGCGTACTGGTCCGGCGTGTCGTCGGTGCGCAGCGTCTGCGAGATGAACGGCCCCATGTCGAGGTCATTGGTGTAGATCGTCTTGATCTCGCCGATGCCCGCTGCGTTGAGCTTTTCCAGAAGGTCGTCGGTGACCTCGTCGTTCGCCTTGGCGATCAGCTCGCCGGTCGACTTGTCGATGACGTTGGTCGCGAGCGCGCGCCCGACGATGTAGTCGTTCGGGACCGGGATGCGCTTGACACCGCCCTCCTGCAACTCACGCACGTGCCGCGCCGTGATCCGCTTGTCCTTGGCGACGATGACCTTCCCGTCCTTGCCGTGGATGTCGAAACGCGCCATTTCGCCGCGCAGACGCTCCGGCACGAACTCGATCTCCGCCCCCTTGCTCGACAGATGGAAGGTGTCGAAGACGAAGAACTCGCGGAGGATGTCCTCGTTGGTGAGGCCGATCGCCTTGAGCAGCGTGGTCACCGGCATCTTGCGGCGGCGGTCGACGCGGAAGAACAGGAAGTCCTTCGGGTCGAACTCGAAGTCCAGCCACGAGCCGCGGTACGGAATCACGCGTGCCGAGAAGAGCAGCTTGCCCGACGAATGCGTCTTGCCGCGGTCGTGCTCGAAGAACACGCCCGGCGAGCGATGAAGCTGCGAGACGATCACGCGCTCGGTGCCGTTGATGATGAACGAGCCGTTGTCCGTCATGAGCGGGATCTCGCCCATGTAGACCTCCTGCTCCTTCACTTCTTTCACGGTGTCCTTCGGCGCCTCGCGATCCATGATCACGAGCCGCACCTTGGCGCGGAGCGCCGAGCAGTACGTCAAACCCCGCTGCTGGCACTCGACGACATCGAACGCTGGCGGCAACAGCGAATAGCTGACGAACTCGAGCCGCGCGTTCCCCGAGTGGCTGGAGATCGGGAAAATCGAGGTGAACGCGGCCTGCAGGCCCTCGTTCTTGCGCGCATCCGCCGGCGTACCTTCCTGCAGGAAGGCGCGGTAGGACGCGAGCTGGGTCTCGAGCAGGAACGGCACCTGCAGGACGCTCGCACGCTTGGCGAAGCTCTTGCGGATGCGCTTTTTCTCCGTGAACGAATACGTCGTGGTCATGAAGCCTCAACCTTTCCGAAGTGCGAATGCGACCGGCGTCGAAGGCGCGTTCGATCTCCGGACCCCGAAATTGCCGGGATCCCCATTCGCATATCGACTGGTCCGTGGGGGCGTTGCACCCCCGGCTTGGCGGCTGGCCTCTACCAGCCTCTGGCGGACGGCGACACCGGATTAACGCGGCATCGCCCGACCATGCCTGCTTTCTGCAGTCGGGTCAGAAAGCGGAGCGAAGCGGATTCGGTGGAACACGCTTCGCTCCGATCACTGATCGAAGCGGGCGGCGAAACCGCCCTTTCCTGCTTTTGCCACAGAAACTCGACGGGTTCACCCCGGCGATTTCATCTCACTAGCTTCTCGAGTTCCCGTACGGCGTTGTGATTCTTCCGCGGCGATCGCGGGAGTTCGCTCGCGATCGCCGAAAACTCGTCTACTCCTACACCATGCTGCTTTGTGACTTTGGCCGCTGCGGTCGCGGGTAATGGCCTCGCGACCGCAGGAAGCTCATCTACTCCAGCTACTTGACTTCTACCTTCGCGCCGGCGTCTTCCAGCTTCTTCTTCGCCGCTTCGGCGTCGGCCTTCGGGATGCCTTCCTTGACCGGCTTCGGCGCGCCGTCCACCAGGTCCTTGGCTTCCTTCAAGCCGAGGCCGGTGATTTCGCGGACTGCCTTGATGACGTTGACCTTGTTGTCGCCGATCGCGCTCAGCACGACGGTGAACTCGGTCTTTTCTTCAGCGGCGGCGGCCGGAGCGGCCCCACCGGAGGCGCCCGGCGCGGCGACGGCAACAGCAGCCGCGGCGGAAACGCCGAACTTCTCTTCCATGGCCTTGATGAGTTCGGACAGCTCGAGGACCGTCATCGAGGCGATCTTGTCGAGGATTTCGGTATGGACTGCGGACATCGTGGACTCCTGGGGAACAAGTTGAAATGGGGTTGTGCGCGCAAAAATCAAGCGGCCGGCTTGGCATCCCTTACGGCTGCCAACGTGCGGACGAACTTCGACGGCACCTCGTTCAGCGTGCGAACGAGCTTGGCCATCGGCGCCTGCATCGTGCCGAGCAGCTTCGCGATCAGCTCTTCGCGGGACGGCAGCGAAGCGAGCGCGGCGATCTCCTTGGCGGACATCACCTGGCCCGGCATCGCGCCGCCGGCGATCACGAGCCTCTCGTGGCCCTTCGCGAAGTCATTCAGGACCTTCGCCACTGCCACGGGGTCGGGGCCGATGCCGTATGCCAGCGGACCGACCATCTTGTCGGCCAGCTGGGCGAACGGCGTGTCGACCACCGCCCGGCGCACCAGGGTGTTTTTCACCACCCGAAAGTAGACGCCGGAAGCTCGAGCCTTCGCGCGCAATTGCGTCATGTCGGCGACGGGCAAGCCGCGGTTCTCGGCCATCACGATGGCCTGAGCACCGGCGACCTGCTTCGCCACCTCCGTGACGACTGCCTGCTTTTGCTCCATGTTGAGACTCAAGGTCTGCTCCTCATCTTGCGAAGGCCGAGGCGATCCACCGCTTCGACTTCCGCATGTACGCGTATGCAAACTGGCATCCGCGTACGCTCGGTGACCTGACGTCCAGGAAATCCTGTCCGAGGGCACCATCTGCGCTGGATCGGGGAACGGAGGTCAGGAAACAGGGAACAGAACATTCCCGGCACCTGACGCGTTGACCTGTTTTGAGCTCTCGCTCCAGCGGTCTTTGACGGCTCGCCGATCGATCCTTCCGATCGGCGCTCCCTCAATCCTTCAATCTGCTCTCCTGTTACCTGCCTACTGATTCGCGGGCTGTTGCTGCGACAAGCCCGAGGTATCGATCCGAACCCCCGCGCCCATCGTGCTCGAGACGCTTACCTTCTTGAGGTAGATGCCCTTGATGCCTTGCGGGCGCGCCTTGTTCAGCGCTTCCATCAGCGCCATGAAATTCGTTTTCAGTTGCTCGGACGTAAACGACGCGCGCCCGATCGTGCACTGGACGATGCCCGCCTTGTCGGTGCGGTATTGCACCTGACCGGCCTTCGCATTCTTGACGGCGCCCGCGACGTCTGGCGACACCGTGCCCACCTTCGGGTTCGGCATCAGACCGCGTGGGCCGAGGATCTGCCCCAGGCCGCCGACGACGCGCATCGTGTCCGGCGACGCGATCACGACGTCGAAGTCCATGAAGCCATCCTTGATTTTGGCGGCAAGGTCGTCGAGCCCGACGATATCGGCACCGGCGTCCTGCGCCTGCTTCGCCTTCTCACCCTGGGCAAACACCGCCACGCGGACTTTCTTTCCGGTGCCCGCAGGCAGCACCACCGACCCGCGGACCGTCTGGTCCGACTTCTTGGCATCGATGCCGAGGTTGACGGCCACGTCGACCGACTCGTCGAACTTGGCGACTGCCGTTTCCTTGACGAGCTTCATCGCCTCGTCTACGCCATAAGCCTTCGTGCGATCCACTTTCTTGCGGACCGCTTGCATGCGCTTCGACAGCTTCGGGGTCTTTTGCTCGGCCATGATCACTTCACCCCTTCGACGGTGATGCCCATGCTGCGGGCGCTGCCGGCGATCGTCCGCACGGCGGCATCCAAATCCGCAGCAGTCAGGTCGGGCTGCTTCGCCTTGGCAATTTCTTCGGCCTGCGCGCGAGTGAGCTTGCCGACCTTGTCGGCGTTCGGCTTGCTGCTGCCCTTCTCGACCTTCGCCGCCTTCATGATGAGCACCGTCGCCGGCGGCGTCTTCATCACGAACGTGAAGCTCTTGTCCGCGTACGCAGTGATGATGACCGGCACCGGCAGCCCGGGTTCCATTTTCTGCGTCTGCGCGTTGAACGCCTTGCAGAATTCCATGATGTTCAGCCCGCGCTGGCCGAGCGCGGGTCCGATCGGCGGCGACGGGTTCGCCTTGCCGGCCGGCACCTGCAATTTGATATAGCCGACGACTTTCTTTGCCATTTCGGTAGCTCTCCTTTGTGGGTTCTAACGGATGCTCGTCGCACCCTCCCCGATGACTCAAACCAACCTCAACGCCTTTGTTGGTCCTTAAATGCCCCGCGAACGGCGGTCCACCGGACCGACGGACGAAGCGGAACTACGCCTTCTCTACCTGACTGAAATCCAGCTCCACCGGCGTCGATCGTCCGAAGATCGTCACCGACACCCGGAGCTTGCTTTTCTCGTAGTTCACGTCCTCCACGTTGCCGTGGAAGTCGGTGAACGGCCCTTCCTTGACCCGCACCGCCTCGCCCATCTCGAACAGCACCTTCGGACGCGGCTTCTCGACCCCTTCCTGCACCTGCTTGACGATCGCGTCGACTTCCTTCTGCGTGATAGGCGTCGGCTTGTTCGCCGTACCGCCGACGAAACCCGTGACCTTCGGCGTGCTCTTCACAAGATGCCAGGTGTCGTCGGTCATCTCCATCTCGACCAGCACGTAGCCGGGAAAGAACTTGCGCTCGGAGATAGCCTTCGCGCCGTTCTTCATCTCGACCACTTCCTCGACCGGCACGAGGATCTGTCCGAATTGATCCGCCATACCGGAGCGCTTGATCCGGTCGTTGAGCGTGCGCTGGACGCTCTTCTCGAAGCCCGAGTAGGCGTGCACGACATACCATTTCTTGCTCATCATTCGGCCCGCCCCGTAATCACGTGAATCGCCGCCGCGATCAGCCAGTCCACCGCAAACAGGAACAGCGCCATCACCACGACGAACGCGAACACGATCGCCGTCGTCTGGATCGTTTCCTTGCGGGTCGGCCAGGAGACGCGTCCCGCCTCCTGCCACGCTTCCTGGGCGAACACCACAAACTCCTTGCCCGGTTGGGAAAGCCACGCGACGACGCCGCCCAGCACCAGTCCGCCCAGTACCATCAAGACACGCAGCACGAGCGCCGTGTCGGCGAAGTAGTAGTAGCCCCACAGGCCGACCGCGACGCAACCCGCTGCAAGCGCAAGCTTTGCTCTGTCCATTTCAGGATTCAGGAGTCAGAAGACAGTAACCGGATGCGCCGGTGTTCCCGCCTGCGCGACATTTCGTGTCGCGACAGATGGATCACGAAGGCCATCCGATGTTTCCTTCTTCCGCTCCCAATTCATTCAACAATCAACTCAACAATCCGATCGCGGCTCGACGCCGCGCCACAGGAAACTCCGCCACTTTCCGTCCTCTGACCGCTGACTCCCGAAAGTGGCAGGCCAGGAGGGAATCGAACCCCCAACCTGCGGTTTTGGAGACCGCCGCTCTGCCAATTGAGCTACTGGCCTATTCAAAACCTCACTCAATAATTTTTGCCACCACGCCGGCGCCGACCGTGCGCCCGCCTTCGCGGATCGCAAACCGCAACCCCTCTTCCATCGCAATCGGCTGGATCAACGTCACCGTCATCTGCACGTTGTCCCCC
>Ga0306926_10000183_pt1 | contig 52291 bp, 39 predicted proteins | sample flu12Cox44000178_FD_203759 | JGI IMG/M metagenome (GOLD analysis project Ga0306926, IMG submission 203759) | Lab enrichment of tropical soil microbial communities from Luquillo Experimental Forest, Puerto Rico - flux8day.12C.oxic.44.000.178 (v2)... | ecosystem: Environmental > Terrestrial >... | reverse complement strand
CACGGGGACGTGAGCGTTCTGCCGACGCCCCCGTTTTTCTACGGCCTAGGGTCCGGCGAGGAGCTTACGGTTTCGATCGAGGCCGGAAAGACGCTCATCATTAAATACATGACCGCGAGCGAACCGCACCCGGATGGCACACGAACCCTCTTTTTCGAACTGAACGGCCAGCCGCGGGAAGTGAACGTTCGCGACAAGTCGCTGCGGGTGGTGGAGCGTGCGCACCCCAAGGCGGATGCCGCGGATCCGGGACAGGTCGGCGCCCCCACCGCCGGCGTGATCAGCGGCATAGCGGTGCAGGTCAACCACACCGTCGAGCGCGGTGCTAAACTAATGACACTCGAAGCCATGAAGATGCAGTCGAATATCTACGCTCCGGTCGCGGGTCGAATCGTGAAGCTGCTGGTCACGCCGGGACAGAACGTGGAAGCAAAAGACCTGCTCGTGACTATCGTCCCATGAGCGTTGCCGCCCTGTGAGCGACGGACAACTTCGGAAACACGACCGTTTCCGATCGAAGTTCCTGCGAAATCAGAGAACCCTGGTGGTGTACCTGCCGCCGGGTTATCACGAGCAGCCGCAACGGCGCTTTCCGGTGTTGTACTTGCACGACGGGCAGAATCTCTTTGACGGTTCGACCGCGTTTATCCGGGGCCAGGATTGGCAGGTCGGACAGACCGCGGATGCGGAGATTCACGCCGGGCAAGTGGAGCCGCTGATCATCGTCGGAATCTACAACACCGGTAAAGCGCGGATTCGCGAATACACACCGACCAAGGCGCCGAAACTAGGCGGAGGGCAAGCCGACCGCTATGGCAAATTTCTGACGGAAGAAGTGATGCCCTTTGTGCACAGAGAGTACCGCGCGGAAGGCGGCCGCAGCCGGACCGCAATCGGCGGCTCATCGCTCGGCGGACTGGTTTCGCTCTATTTGGGGCTGTTGCGCTCGGACGTGTTTGGAAAAATTGCCGCCCTGTCGCCTTCGGTTTGGTGGCACTATCGCGTGATTCACTCCTTCGCGGAGCAAATGGCCGTGCATTCCCGGCCGCAGATTTGGCTGGATATTGGCACTCGCGAAGGGCCGCGCATCGTGGAAGACGTTGAACGCTACCGCGACATCCTGCTTTCGCGGGGCTGGCGCTTGGATGAAGACTTGCACTACGAGCGCATCGAAGGCGCCGAGCACAACGAAGCGGCCTGGGCTCGGCGCGTCGGCCCGTTTCTGCGCTTTCTGTATCCTGCGCGATAGTTGCGGGTTATACTTCGCGGCTCACGGCAGCGAAGGAGGCTTAGCGTGCCCGAGCAGCGACCCCTCGCGATCCTCTGCGTCAGCTCCTATGAAAAGGGACAGGAATTTATCCGAACTTGCAAAGCGATCGGATGCACGGTGTATTTGCTGACCGTGGAAAAGCTGCGCAATGCCGACTGGCCGCAGGAAGCCATCGACGAAATGTTTTTCATGCCGGAAGAACTTCCTCTGCCCCAGCTGCTCAATGCGGTGAGCTACGCGGCGCGCACGCGGAGAATCGACCGCATCGTGGCCCTCGATGAATTCGATATGGAGAATGTTTCGGCCATCCGCGAGCACTTGCGCATTCCGGGTATGGGCCTGACGACGGTTCGCTATTTCCGCGACAAACTGGCGATGCGCGCGCGTGCTAAGGAAGTCGGGGTCAAGGTGCCGGAATTTGTGCACGTGCTTAATCACCACGAGCTGCGTGAGTTCATGAATCGGGTGCCGGGACCCTGGCTCCTCAAGCCTCGTTCACAGGCTTCCGGGATCGGCATGACCAAGATCGAACGGCCCGAGGAACTATGGCCCTGTCTCGAGAAGCTGGGCGACGATCAGTCGCACTTTCTCCTGGAGCAGTTCCTGCCCGGTAGGGTCTTCCACGTGGATGGCGTGGTAAGCGAACGAGACGTGGCATTCGCGGAGGCGCACGTCTATGGAACGCCGCCGCTCGACGTTTCACATGGCGGAGGTGTTTTCACCACGCGGACCTTGCAGCGCGACGGCGCCGAGGCGCGAGCGCTCCAGGCGCTGAACCAGGAGCTGATCGAAGGCCTGGGACTGGTGCGCGGCGTGACGCACGCGGAATTCCTGCAGGCCCATGCGGACGGGAAGTTCTATTTCATTGAAATCGCCGCCCGCGTGGGCGGAGCCTATATTTCTGACCTCATCGATCACGCCACGGGCGTAAATTTGTGGCGAGAATGGGCGAAGCTCGAAGTTGGCGCAGGAAAGGATCCGTACCATCTTCCGGCCGCGCGTAAAGACTACGCCGGCGTGATCGTCTCGCTCGCAAAACAAGAACAGCCCGACACCTCGGCCTACGACGATCCGGAAATCGTGTATCGCGTGGAGAAATATCATCACGCCGGATTCATCGTGAAGTCGCCCAGTCCGTCGCGAGTCCGCGATCTGCTCGACAGCTATGCGCGGCGTTTTGTGAACGACTTCGTCGCTACCCAGCCGGTTCCCGACAAGCCCACGGCGTAAGCATTGCCCTCGGGACAGTAACGGGACTTGAACCAAAGGGTAGTTACTCTCAAGCACAGCAGGCTGATACGTTGTTTGCAGCATCCGCAACACGGGAATAGAGTCTTATCTTGCCCCGACGGAATCTGATGGGGTGACCTGTCCCTGGAGGATCCAATGTGGGGGAACACGAAGAAGCCGGAAACGCCGCAAGCCGCGCAACCGGAAGCGAAAAGTTTTGCAGCGAATCAGCAGAATCTGAATCAGGCGCCGAAGCCAGCTCCGGCGACTTGGGAGGGAACTAACGCGATGAGTACAGATGCAATGCGTCCATTGGGTGCGACCGGCGACCGCGCGACGGCCAGACTGGGAGCAAGCCTGCACGTGAAGGGCGAAATCACCGGGAGCGAAGACCTGCTGGTCGACGGCTCGGTGGAAGGGTTGATCCAACTGGATGAGCGCAAGCTCACCGTGGGAGCGACCGCCAAGCTCACCGCCGACATCATTGCCCGCGAGGTGGTGGTGTACGGCAGCGTGAAGGGCAATCTTCGCGCCAAGGACCGGATCGAAATCAAAAAAGACGGCTCCGTGAACGGCGACCTGACGACGGCGCGCATCATGATCGAAGACGGCGCCTACTTCAAAGGCTCCATCGAAATCGACAAGAGCGCCGAGAAGGAATCGACCGGCAGCGCGTTTGCGAAGTCCAGCGCACCGGCCGCCGCAACCGCAGGTCCGAAGAGCATTTAGGTCGTTCGGGTTTTGTCGCAGGGAGCAAGGCGGCGCGAGTCGATACTTTCGCGCCGCCTTGTCCGTTTTTGAACCGACCACCTTCCGCTTGCCGCGAAGTTTCCAGCCATCCGCTACCACCACGGTCGAGCTCGATCTCAGGGATACTGTATTCGGCAGGAGCGCGCTGACGCCGGCGCCCTCGCTCCCGCCTGGCATTCACGGGTGAGGGGACCGCAAGGAGACTGCCGTCGATCCGGCCTCACTCCCGAACCGACCATGGCGCCCGCTCAGCCGCCCGCCAACTCTAACTTTTTGCTGGTCAATTACATCCAACCCGACGTAGAAGAGAGTAGCGCGGTAAAGCTGCGTCTCGAGGCCTTATGGAACTGCGGAAACTGGGGAACAGCGATATCCATATCTCGCCGGTGGGGTTTGGCGCCTGGGCCATTGGCGGCGCGGGCTGGGAGTTTGCCTGGGGTCGGCAGGAAGACGCGGACTCGATTGCGGCCATACTTCGCGCGCTCGAACTCGGCGTGAATTGGATTGACACTGCCGCGGTTTACGGAACGGGCCACTCCGAGGAGATCGTCGCAGAAGCCTTACGGCAGTGGAAAGGGAAGCGTCCGCACATTTTTACCAAATGCGTGCTGCGCTGGGACGAAAACCGGAAGGTCTACCCGGATCACTCCGCCCGCTCGATCCGCAAGGAGTGCGAAGACAGCCTGCGCCGTCTAGAGTCCGATGTGATTGATCTTTACCAGATGCACTGGCCGCCGCGCGACAACGGACCGGGCTTGGAAGAAGCATGGCGCGCCATGAACGACCTGAAGAAAGAAGGCAAGGTGCGGTGGGTCGGCGTGTCGAACTTCGATGCCGAGCAAATGAAACGGGCGGCCGAAATTGCGCCCATTACTTCCGATCAACCGCCCTATTCGATCATTCGACGCGCCATCGAAGCCGCCATTCTGCCGCACTGCGTGACCCACGGCATGGGCGTCATCAGCTATGCGCCGATGGCGTCCGGCTTGCTGACCGGCGCAATGACGCGCGAGCGCGCCGCTGCTCTGCCGCCGGACGATTTTCGCAGCCGGAATCCGGAGTTCAAGGAACCGCGCCTTTCGACGAATATTGAACTGGTCGAGCGCCTGCGCAAGGTCGGCGTTCGGCACGGGCGCGGACCGGGTGAAGTTGCCATCGCCTGGGTGCTAAGCCATTCAGCAATCACCGGGGCCATCGTCGGCGCGCGCGACGCGAAGCAAGCCGAGGGCGTCATGCGGGCGGGCGGACTGAAGCTGTCTGCGGAAGAGATTGTTGAAATCGAGGGCGCGGCCGCCGCCGCCGTCGCGCGCTAACCCAGCGGGAGAAGAATATGGACCTGGGACTAAAGGGCAAACTCGCCGTAGTGTCCGGCTCCACCGCGGGAATCGGCTTTGCCATCGCCAATACCCTGGCCCGCGAGGGCGCGCGCATCGTGATTAACGGGCGCACCGCAGAGCGCGTGAAGGCCGCCGCGGAAAGGATTCGTATGGAACTGCGCGGTGCCGAAGTCACGGAGCTGGCCGCCGACCTGGGGACCGCGGAAGGCGTGAACAAGCTGACTGAACAGGTGCCAAGCGCCGACGTTTTGGTCAACAACCTCGGCATTTTCGACATCAAACCGTTTCTGGAAATAGCTGATTCAGAATGGCTCCGTTTCTTTGAAACCAACGTCATGAGCGGCGTTCGCCTGACGCGTCACTATTTGCCGGGCATGCTCGAGAAAAAATGGGGCCGCGTGATCTTTATCTCCAGCGAATCCGGCCAGCAGATTCCCTCCGAAATGGTGCATTACGGAATGACCAAGAGCGCGCAGATCGCGATCGCACGCGGCGTGGCGGAATCCTTTGCGGCTGGCGGAGTGACCGTGAATTCCGTTCTTGTCGGCCCTACCGCGTCCGAGGGTGCCGGCGAGTTCGTACAAAGCATGGCTTTGTCGCGCGGCGTCAGCCCGGCTCAGATCGAAAAGGAGTTTTTTGAAACTGCACGCCCCAGCTCTCTGCTCAAGCGCTTTGAGACCACGGAAGAAGTCGCGGCCATCGTGGCGTTTGTGGCCAGCACGCAATCCGCTGGCATTACCGGCGCCGCGGTTCGCGCCGACGGCGGAGTGATTCGCAGTATCTTGTGATCGTTTTCGCGCCCGGGGCCGCTTAGACCCGTTGATGGTCGGCGCGCCAATTCCGGATCATCTGTTTGATGGCTTTGCGGCTGTTCAGATTGTCCCGCAGCACTTTTCCCGCCAGCTCCGGCAGTTCGGCATCGCTCGCAAAGCGCAGCGCGACCAGCTGATGGATCGTGAACTGGCTGATCCGCGGCCTTAGATCTTCCGGCAGCAACTGCTGCATGCGAAGACGTTCCTCGAGACGAATCACGCGGTCCTGCACGCCCAGCGCGAAAAGCCTGGCCAAAAAAGCCAACACGATCAGAGCAACCGCAAGAATGAGATTGAAAATTGCTTGAAACAGGGGAAAAGCACCCCACTCATGACGCGCCGCGGCATAGAGCAAAACAATCGAGCTAACAAGATTCAAAAGCAGCACGGGTATCACGAAGAAATGAAACGCCGGCACGAGTTTTCCATGATTGGCAAAATTCTGCGGTTCGCTCATCGTATCTCCACCGGAAAAGAATAGATCGGCTGAATATCGACCGGAATGTCGGAGACCTGCTGGAAGGCTTTCTGCAGATGGTCCGGCAGCACTGCGTATTTTGCAAACCACGCCGCGGTCCGCGCCCGATCGCCGGTCGCTTCCTGTTCGAGCAGCTCCTTCGCCAGAGTAGCAATGGCCGCCGGCATCTTCTCAAGCACCACGGCGTAACGCCCGGTCGCCGCGTCGCGCAACACAGCACCTTGCTCCAGCATGTAGCTGAACTCCATCATCTCCCCGCGGGCATGCGGTTCGGCAATGCCGAAACGGATGGTTCGAAAATTACCCGCGACGTAGGAAATATAGTCCTCGTCAAGCTGCTCTTTCGAAATGGCTCCGTGATCCACCAGCCATTTCAGACAATACATTCCCACCACGTCGGCCTTGGCCTCCTCTAAACCGGAAAAATCCTTGCCAATCGCTTCGCGAATATCTTTGTTGCCGTTCGCGGTGCGCGCATAGTTGGGGCCGAGTTCGTGCGAAATTTCGTGGGCCAGCGTCCCCGCAAGATAACCCCCGCCGGTCGCCCGCGCCGCCTGGTCCTCTCGCAACAATCGCCTGGCAATGGGCAAGATCACCATATTGACCCGTGCGTCCATGAAGTTTTTGAAGAAAATCTTCTTGCTGCCTTTAGCCTCGTGGACCCTCGGATCGTTGGGCAGATTGTCGGCTACAGCCTGGTAGCCGTGCAGCAGATCGCCGGTACGGAAAGGCGCGTCCATTACTTCCATCGGTGTTGCGTGCCCGCGCTTTGAAGGCCGGTCCGCTTTGCCGAGCGGCAGCGACTCCTGGAGATCCGCAACGTAGCCCTGAAACACGGCGAGCTTTTTGCTCTCCGCATCATTTCGAATCAGCACGGCCGCGCCGAAAGAGGTACGAACCCCGAGCAGGTTATCCAGATAGCTCTCGTAAGGCGCCAAGATCAGGTCGAACTTGGGATCTCTCAGATCAAGCCACGCCAAATCGCTGGCGTAGTAATTGTCGCTCAGCAGCGCATCCGCGCGCAGGGTCAGGAATTTCGCAAAGGCCGGATCGTCGCTAAGCGCGGAGGCCTCCCGCAAGTCCTGCGCTGCGGCCTTTAAGAACTCCGCATAGGCGGTGTGATAGGGAACCGCTTCGAGTCCCGCGCCATTTCTCCTGAGAACGGACCGTTCGTCATAAGCCGCGGCTCTCTGAGCGGGATTGGCCGCCACATATTTCTCCACTTCATCGCGGGTCAGATCGGGCGGGTAGAGAGCGCGTCCCGGCGGGGCCGGTTGGGTGCCGATAAACGGCTTCATCTCGTCGATCAAGTCATAGCGGCTGCCGTTGATCTTCAAGAAACGCAGGACCTTCCGGTCCAAAGGGTTCTGGCTTTTTGCGAGGGCGGTGTAGAGCGCCAGCCCGTCCGGGTCGCTCTGCCGCCAGTAGATATCCTCAAGGAGGTTTGAGGCGTGGACCAACTTCTCGACCAGTTGCTGTTCGCGCGCGCTCAACGCTCCGCGGTTGAAAGGCATGTCGAGCGGCTGGAACTTGGCAAGACGCCCGTCTAGATCCGCCGTAACCCCAAGCGAACCAGAGATGCTCGCCGTACCTGTTGCCGGGGAGCTGCTTGGGGAGCTGCTGCACGCTGCCAGAAATCCGCACGCCAGAAGCGAGAAGGCCAGCAGCGCAAGACCGGTGCTTCGTCTGATAGGCATGCGCAAAATTGTAGCAAAGGCGACTTGCCGTCCGCGAAACGCGGCGCCTAAACTGAGAACCGGAACCTTTTGCCTTACTAGGGCATCCAATCGAGTACGGAGAGGTCATGGCAAAGGCATTTTGGGCCGGGAAAATGATTGCGGAAAGCAATGCGTGTGTTGTTGTCGAAGGGAACCAGTATTTTCCCGAAGACGCGGTGAAGAAGCAGTACCTCAAGTCCAGCACGCATACTTCGATGTGCCCCTGGAAGGGGACCGCCCACTACTACCATGTCGAAGTGGACGGCCTTCGCAGCGACAACGCCGCGTGGTTCTATCCCGAACCGAAGCCGGAGGCGGTATCAATCGCGGGGCGGATTGCGTTCTGGAAGGGCGTCCGCGTGGAATCGTGATCTACGGCAGCGAGAGCAACGCTGCCCGCTAACGACCCATCTCATTTTTGAAGACACTCCCGCCCTTCATCACAAAACGCACTTGCGCGAGTTCCTTCACGTCCTTCAGCGGGTCGCCATTCACCGCAATCATGTCGGCGTAGGCTCCGGGGGCCACAACGCCAAGTTCTCCCTTTTCATCCAGCATCTCGGCGGCGCTTGACGTTGCCGCACGAATCGACTGCATCGGCGTCAGTCCAAACTGCACCAAATAGGGAAATTCCTGGGCCATGGGTTCGGTCCACTCGATTCCGCCGATGTCCGTTCCGTACACAATCTTGACGCCCGCCTTCAACGCCCGTTCGACGGAAGCTCCGTGGACCTCAGCGCGTTTGCGGTCCCGTCGTCCTGCCGGAGTATTCTCCGCCTCCCAATCGTGATAGTAGGGAGCAAGCGTCGGGCAATACCAGGTGCCCTGTCTTGCCATTTGCGAGATTTGTGCGTCGCTGATCTCGAGACCATGCTCGATCGAATCGCAGCCGCCATCGAGAGCGCGCTGCAATCCGATTCCATTGTAGGCGTGGCAGGCGACCTTCCTCCCCCACCCATGCGTCTCGTCCACGACCGCCTTGAGTTCCTCTACGGTTAGGGTTGGCTGCGAAACCAGATTGCCTTGCCGGTCGACCCACGAGCGATGGGTCATGTACACCTTGATCCAGTCCGCCCCGTGATCGAGTTGCTCGCGCGCCGCCTTTCTCGCCTCCACCGGTCCATCCACAATCTGGGCGCCCTTGGGCATTTGCAGTTCCGGTGCGTAGCCTTCCAGGTTGTAGCCGCCAGTGCTCGAGATGGCCCGCGTTGCCACATACAGCCGCGGCCCGGGGATCGTTCCTTCCTCAATGGCCTGCTTGATCTCCACGTCGCCGTAGCCGGCGCCCTCGGTCTCCAGGTCGCGCAGCGTCGTGAAGCCTTGCTGCAAAGCTCTCCGGCACGCAAAGGTGGCGCGCGCCGCGCGCAAGGCGATACCAGCCCTCAGAATGTTCGCGTCGTACCCTCCTTTTTCCGGTTTTTCGCCCCACAAGAAAATGTGGGTGTGCGCGTCGATCAGGCCGGGCAGCACCGTTAGAGTAGAAAGATCGATCACCTTGGCGTCGCCCGGAATGGCCGCGGAAGCGTCCGCGACTTTTTCGATGCGCTCTCCGCGCACAAAAATCAGCTGATTCTTTCGCGGCCCGTCGCTCGTTCCGTCAATCAAGGTCCCGGCTTTGATGACTGTGAGCGTGCTCGCGGCATGCGTGGAGGATGTTTGGCCGACAAGCTGGCGGCTGGTCAACGCCAACAGAAAACAAATAAAGCAACTCCTGCGCACGGCACACCTCCTGAATGCGAAGCGGTACTATGCTGCAACTCAGTTCGCAGCGCAATGCTTTGTGCGCGACAAGAGGGTAGCCGCCGCTGGCGTTAGGCTTAGGTTCAGAAAAGGTTGCGGTGGAATCGTCGATAGCGGGCGGAATCGGTCACCCTTGTGTCCACCTCTTCTGATTCGCGCTGGCTGAGCAATTTGGGGCGAAACTCGTGACAGCCCTCGCGGTCAATGGCCTGGAGCGGAGGCGGCTGCCGAGGAAGCGCGCAGGTCCGTATCGGTGATGGAGGTCACGTCAGCCGCGCGGTACCGGATGAGCAGCAGTGTCAGGTCGTCGGCTTGTCGCGCTCCGCGCGTGAAATTCTCGACGGCCTCGAGCACGCATTTCTGCATCTCTTCGAGCCGCGTCTGGGTTCTCCCGGCCAGGACTTCGCGCAGGCGCGGGACGCCAAAGAGCTGCTCGTCGGGGTCCATCGCTTCGGTCACGCCATCGCTGAAAAGGACCAATGTGTCTTCCGGCTCCAGTTTCAGGCACGCCGCGGTGTACTCGGCATCAGGCACCAGACCGACGGGATACGAACCTTCCGTGAAGGCTTCCTCCACGCGGTCCTTGCGAATCAAAATTGGCGAAGGGTGCCCGGCGTTGATGAACTCCATGTGGCCATCCGCGTCCAGCACGCCAAAAAACATCGTTGCGTAGCGCCCCACTTCGGCGTGATCGCACAGGAACCGGTTGACGTGATTAAACACCTTTACCGGATCGTTGCCGAGAGTCATGCCGGACAGTGCGCCCTGCAGCATGGTCGTCAGCAGCGCAGCGCCCAATCCTTTTCCCGAAACGTCCGCGATCAGAAACGCCGTACGCCCTTCGCCCATCGGAAACACATCGAAATAGTCGCCTCCGACCGACAGGCAAGGAAAATTGCAACCTGAAACCGCCAGATGAGGGAAGTCTCGGAAGTCTTTGGGCAGTAGCGCCTGCTGGATATCGCGCGCAATGTTGATCTCTTGCTCCATGCGCTGCCGTTCCCGTTCACGCTCCACCAGCCGGGCATTGTCGAGCGTGCTCGCGGCGTCGGCTGCAAGCGCGTCGAGGATCTGCCGGTCCAATTTCGAAAACGCCGCCGGGCGTCGCGAATCCAGATACAGCACGCCCAAGAAGTCGCCGCGCCTGAGGTTGACCATGGACTCCTGCGAGTTCGCGCGCGTGATCGAATACAGCGGGATCACCACCACCGCACGCAGCCGTTGCGCCACAATGCTCTGCGCTGCCTGCAAATCTGCTTCGGCCTGCGCCAGGTCTTCGGTAATGATCGGTGCATGCTGCTTTAGCGCCAGCTGAATCGCGGTCTGGCTCGGCGTGACGCTTTCGGGCGGCAACCGTAGCCCGCCGCTGCGCCGCGCCAGCCGCACTTTCAAGGTTCCCTCGGGGCCGTTTTCCAGCAACAACCCGCGGTCCGCGTCCAGCACCGAAACCGCGTGGTCCAGCATTTTCGCCAGCACGGAATCGAGCGGCAGCTGCGAGTGCAGCAGGGAGCTCGCCTCGAGCAGCATGTTCAGCTTGCGCAGACCGCCCGTGGACGAAGCCGACGGCTCGGAACTCGTGATGTGCTCGATTCGCGTCAGCAGCTGCGGTATGGTCTCGCCCCCGCCCTCGGCGGACGAACGGAACACGATCTCGTAGGAATCCTCCAACCCAAACGTGATGATGTCGCCGTCCTGCAGCGCCCGGCTGTCCACCTTCTCGCTGTTGACGAAAACACCGCGCCGTTGCCCGCGATCCTCTATGTAGAAACGATTCGCTTCCACCACGATCGCCGCGCATTGTCGCGAAATTCTGCGATCGTTTAGCTGCAGGTGATTTCCGGTTTCCGCCCCGCGTCCGATCATGTAGGGCGTCTGCGCCACGCGCGCATAGCGGCGCGCTCCGTCCGGCGAAATGACTTCCAGTACGGCTTCATTAGTGGCTAGGGTTTCGGCCATTCCGGTCTCGACCGTGGATTGTAGCACGCACGTCTGGCGCTGCCTTAGTTTGTCCTCGCCTGGTGTCGTTCAAGAGCCCCGTTTCTTCCTTGGACCCTCCAGCCACCAATTCCCCTCATAGCGCCCGCTTCGCCAGGCTCCGCCGACCTGCTTTTCCATCGTCAGCGCCAGCATCTCTTTGAAAGTCTTGCCCTTGAATTCCCCTAAGGCGGCGTTCCAGGTGCCGGAAAGGGAGCGGCCATTCCTTGCGCGTGCACTCCAGCTCCCCTCGAAATTTTGGCTTGTGTTCCGCGCCGACCAGGTCCCCTCGAGCACGACCTGGCCGCCTTCGCTCACGAGGCTCCAGGAGCCGCTGGCAGCATTCGGGCCGGCCATCGAAATCTGCGCCAGCCACATCCCTCGCATTGCGGGACCGTTCCCCTCGGTTGCGGTCCACATTCCGCTAAACTCGGCGGACGGAGTTTGACCTTGCACGGAAGCTAGGAGGACCAGAATGGCAAGAACGAACAGATAGAACCGGCCGGCGCTGCCCCCCGTCGAAGCTCGACTCAATCCGGCTGGTTGCAGCGCGACCGTGACCGGCACCTTTATCTCCTCGAACCTTCCGCTTCTTCCTTGCTTGCCAGCACATCGTTCGGCCGAGAGAATACCATTCAGTCCGCTATCTGGAGGACATGATTCGCTTGCTCCCTATCACCTCGCGCCGGCTCCGCTGTCCTTTAGTGGCTTTCCTGGTCTGTGCTGCCGCCATGGCTCCGGCCATCGCACAAAATTGCACCGTCACTCCCAAACAGGTCAAGCTCGGCGAGACCCTGCGCATCACCTGCCCCGCCGAATACTCGTCGGCGACGCTTCTTGGCCGTACCGCGAAGCTCTTTGGGCAGCCCGCCGGCGACCATTTCGGCCTGCTTCCCATTTCCGTCAAGGACCTGCCCGGTCCGGCCACGATCACCATCTCTCGGAACGATGGAAGTCGCCAGCAGCAGCTGCGAATCGTCATTCGCAAGACGTTTTTTCCATCGCAGAACGTAAAACTCAGCCCGGAGATAGAGGCGCTCCATTCCACGCCGGAAGAAATCGCGCAGCTCACCGGCTTCAAGGAAAAGATCTCCGACAGCCGCTCTTGGCAGGATCCGCTCGTTCCGCCGGTTTCCGGCTGCATGACCTCGCCCTTCGGCGTCAGGCGCTTCCATAACGGGAAGCCTACCGGCGAATATCACGGCGGCGTGGACCAGCGCACCCCGGCCGGCGAACCCATCCGTTCCGTCGCCGCAGGCTACGTCACGTTCGCGCAGCAATTCAACGTTCTCGGCAATGCGGTCGGCATTGACCACGGCCAGGGCCTTGAGTCCATGTATCTTCACATGTCGAAGCTCGTTGTCGCAGCGGGTGCACAAGTGCAGCGCGGCGACATTCTGGGCTACGCCGGTTCCACGGGCCGCTCCACCGGACCGCATCTCCACTGGGTTCTCTACGTCAATGGTATGAACGTCAACCCCGCACAATGGATCAAGCTTCAAGCGTGCCCCCATCAGTCTCCGGCACCCTGATCAGAGACTTCTGCGCCGGCATAAGTGAAGGGAATCCCTCCCGACAACGCCAACGGCAGCATCCAGTCGTCACAATCGGGCCGCGGCCTGGTCCGCCTGGCCCTCAAATTCCTGTTTGGCATTGGTAGTCGCGGTTTTGGGGACGCGGGTTTCTGAATCAGGTCCCTTGCCGATCCCGCGGCGACCACAAGGGCCGCGGCATCGACCGTGCATGTCTCGCTCCCTTACTTCCTTCAACGCGCCGCCGCTCTTCGACGCCCCACATATTCCCGCACGTAGGCCGCAAATGCCTCATCGACGCGCTTGGTCACCGCCCCTGGCGCGCCCGCGAGCGTATGACCCGCAATCTCGCCGACTCCAATCACATTCCGGTTGGTCGAAGAAATGAACACCTCATCCGCCCCGTACAAATCCTCAGGCCGCAACACCTGCTCCTTCACGCTGACTCCGGCCTCGCCCGCAATCTCGAACAAAACGGCGCGGGTTACGCCTTCCAGGCATCCCGAACTGAGCGGCGGCGTCAAAATCGTGTCGCCCTTCACCAAATACACGTTGGCTGCAGTACACTCCGCCACTTCGCCGCGTTCGTTCAGCAAAATGGTTTCATCGAAGCCTTCCTTCTGCGCTTCCGCCACCGACCAAACGTTAGTGAGCCACGAGATTGTCTTCACGCCCGCCAGAGGCGAAGCTGCATGCCGCCCGTGCGCGCGAACTGACAGCCTGACCGGTTCGCGATACGTCGGCAGAGGCGCCGTATAGATGACCAGATCGACCGGTGGCATGGCCTCTTCGCTCCTCCAGAATCCGACCTGGTTGTAAACCAGATAAATCCGCGCGCACCCTTCTGTCACGCCATTGGCCCGAATCACTTCCTGCAGGTTCACTCGCACCCGCGGCCCCGCATACGACATCGGCATGCGGATGGTGGCCGCGTCTTTCTCGAGCCGGCGCCAATGCCGCTCGAACGCGAACGCCTCGCCATCTACAATGCGCAGCGTTGTAAACAGCCCCCACCCGCAGATTACGCCCGCCTGTCCGGGCGAGAGTCTCACCTTCTCGATCGGCAGCAACTGCTCATTATGAAAAACGTTGCGATGGATCACTCCCGCATCCTCTCTACCACTCCAGCCCGCCATTCTATCGCACATGGAGTTGCCCTCCGTCGCTGTAGTAGCGGGTTCGGGTTGGAGGGCCAGCGGTTGCCAACTCCCGACTGCCCCGAAACTCGGAGCGCATGCGATGCGGCCGAAGCGACTCAACTTCTTAAAAACCATGGGCAGAAGCTCTATGGCAGGTCGAGAAATCCTCGAGGCCGCAGCTGCAACGTAGATGAGCTAGGGAACGCATCCAATTGCAGGAACTAAAGCGCTGCATCCGCGGGCAGAAACGTACTAGTACTTAAGCGGCCGGACGCTTCGCAACGATACCATGCAGGGCTGGCAGAGCAAACAAAGGACTTATGGGCAGGAGATCACACGTCGAACTCCTCGACCTTGGAACGCGACTCCCCGGCCACGATTTCTCTGTCCGAGACCCGTCCCATTGCATCCAGTCCCTCACAGGCGCAAGATGGAGTCGTTGGTTCGTTCTCGCTTGGTCGGAAACAAGTCCCGAGCCTCCGGTGTCTAAGTGGTTGAGAGGACAAGGACTCTGCCCATCGCAGCAAGCAGGGCCCGGCAAGGCCATAACGCGTCGTAGGGATAGGAACCGAGCGGCGCCAGAAAGGCAAGAGCGTGTCCGATTGGGCCAGTGCCCTCTCGTGGGGCCGTGACGAATCTGAGCTGGTCACTGAGCTTCAGTCCGGCTCGGAAGCAGCATTCGACTGGCTGGTCACGCACCGCCATGCCGCGGTCTTCAACCTCATACTGGGCATGTTGGGCGATCCGTCTGACGCGGCCGACTGCACGCAGGAAGTTTTTCTGAAGGCTTTCAAGGGCATTCGCCAGTTTCGCCAGGGCAGTTCGCTGAAGACTTGGCTTTATCGCATCGCCATTCGCGAAGCCCTCAACCATCGCCGCTGGTTCAAGCGTCATCTGCAGAAAAACATTTCGATCGACGCCGAGCCGGAGGAGGGCCAGGCCCGAATCGAGATCGAAGACTTGCATGCGACGCCTTTTGATCAGCTGGCTTCGCGCGAAATTCAGGCTGTGGTGCAGCAGGCGCTCGCTCAAGTGCCGGACGTTTTCCGCAGCGCCGTCATCCTGCGCGACCTGGAAGGTTTGAGCTACGAGGAGGTTGCGGAAGTGCTCGAATGCAGCGTAGGCACGGTCAAATCGCGCATCCTGCGCGGCCGCCGCGCTCTGAAAGAATTACTTGATCCGCTGCTCGGCGAACACCGCTCGACCGCCTTTACAGAGCACGCGGCTCACCCGGCTCACGGTTTCTCGGCTGGCACGTTCGCTCCGGCCTTTGCGAAGGAGCGGATGAATTTTTCGCCAATCCGTCTTTTTGACGAATTTACTGGCGGAGATTCGGTGCACGGCAGAGAGGGCAAGCCATGAAGTGTTCCACGGTCCGGTCTAGGCTGGCGGGCTATCTCGATGATGCGATCGAAAGCCCGGCGCGCTCCAGCGAACGCTTTGAAATGCGCGCGCATCTTGAATCCTGCGCGGTCTGCCGCGAGGAGCTGCAGCGCTATCGCAAGCTGGCCGTATTGCTTTCGCGCGCCCCGCGCGTAACGCCTCCTTCTAATTTGGCGGTTCGCATCAAGGTTGCGGCAGCCCAGGCTCAGCACACTCTCGATCCGCGCACGCGCTGGCAGCGTTTCCGTGATCGCGCGGAAATCCTGCTCGACAATGTATTCGGTCCGCTCACCGTCCCAGCCACCGGCGGCTTCGTTTCCGCCATGCTGATCTTCGTGGTGGTGCTGCAGGTGATGGCTCCCGGCCTCACCGTGCAGGCCAACCCCAACGATACTCCGCTGAATATCCTTCAACCGGCCGAACTCATCGCGCTTTCCGATTCGCCGGGCAGCTGGGCACCGGAAAAGCACGATTCCGAGCTGGCTCTTCCGCACGGTTTGCTGGTGGACGTCACGGTAGACCAGGACGGCCGCATGGTCGACTATCAGATTATTTCCGGTCCGCGTACCCAGGATATGCAGCATCAACTCAACGAAATGCTGCTCTTCTCCCGCTTCACTCCGATGAAAAGCTTCGGGCGCAAGATTTCCGGCGGCCACGTGATTCTTAGCTTCAGCGCCGTCCGCGTCCGCGGCTAGTTCTTCGGGGGTTGGTAGCCACTCCCCAATAGCTGCCTCCCGAGGCGGGACGTTGCCGTATGCAGCTCGATTCGCGCGCGCCAAAGACTGGTTAAGGTGTTTACCGGATTCCGCTCGCACCCGGAAATCTAAAAAATCCCGGCCTGTACCCCGGAACAGTACTTCCGTCCCCGGTACCTGTTCCCGCGTTCCATTTTCATGAGCAATCCAGCCCGCTCTAATGGCCCCTATGAGCGGAACGTTGCTTCGCCGCATCTCGCGCCTAGTCGCGGCCTTCGTGCTGGCTGCGCTGGTTGGTTTGTGGTTCGTTCCGCGCGCGTTGAGCGCGCCTGCGGGCCATCCGTCCAATTCCGCCGAGCAGATGCTCTACGACGCCGTGAACCGCGAACGTGCTTCCCTCGGCCTGCAGCAACTGCAGTGGGACACGGCACTCGCCAGCGCTGCGCGCTTGCATACCGCTCTTCTCGCCGCCAACGACGCGCTTTCACACCGTTTTAGCGGCGAAGCCGATTTGCAGACGCGCCTGCACATGGCCGGCGCGAACTTCAGCCTGGTGGCCGAGAACGTCGCGCAGGCCCCGGACGTTCAGTCCTTACAGGTGGCGTGGATGAATTCACCGCCGCATCGCGCGAACATTCTCGATCCGCAAGTGAACTCGATTGGTATCGCGATCGAGCGCCGCGGCGGACAGTTGTACGCGACCCAGGATTTTTCCGCTTCCGTTGCCGAGTTGAACCGGGAAGAGCAGGAGCAGCAGATTGGCCGCCTGCTGCAGGCAAACGGCATCGGGCTGATCACCACCCCGGATGAGGCCCGCCGGAGCTGCGACCAGAATCGCGCTTTCTACACCACGCAGGCGGTGAGCATTTCCCGGTTCGAAACCTCGGACTTGACCCGCCTGCCGAATGAGCTCGCGCGCATCGCGGCGAGCGGTCATTTCCGCCGCGCCGCAGTAGGCGCCTGCGAAGTGCCGACCGTCACGCCTTTCGCCCGCTTCCGCCTTACCGTCATCCTTTACCAGTAGCCCCGAGTTTCTTGCCCTGGTCGGGTGTTGCAGTTGATTTCGAGCGCCTTTCTGCGTAGACTCTTTTCCATGTTTCTGACGCCCTACTGGTATTGGCGATTTACGAACCACTCACAACGGTGGCGGGGGGCGTTTCTCTAAAGCGCAAGCAAAGTCCAGGAGTTTTGGCCCACTCGCACCGAGTGGGTTTTTTTTTGTTCGCGATGGTTTTCAAGCGAGCGAAGCTAGCGGTAGGCGGCTTGAGGAAGGCGACGTGAAGCGATTTTACCGTGAATTTGATTGGGCTGCGGCCCGCGAAAGGGAATGGCGATGATCATTTCGATGAAGAAGCACGCAACACGCGAGGAGATCGACGCGGTGACAGCTCAAGTGAATCGCTTCGGATACAAGGTGCACTCGATCGAAGGCGAGGAGCGCGTGGTGATCGGCGTGGTGGGGGTGGGTGACGTGACCGCGTGCATGGAATCCATCGAAGCTATGCCGCAAGTGGAAAACGTCGTTCGAATCAGCGCGCCCTACAAGTTCGTGAGCAAGGAGTTCCGTAAGGAGAAAACGCAGATCCGGGTGAACGGAACGGTGATCGGCGGAGACGAATTTGTGGTGATGGCCGGACCCTGTTCGGTCGAATCCGAGGATCAGATCCTGCGGTCCGCCGAAGGCGTGGCCAAGGCCGGCGCCAAGCTGTTGCGCGGCGGCGCATTCAAGCCGCGCACCTCACCCTACGATTTTCAGGGAATGGAAGAGGAAGGGCTAAAGCTGCTGCAGAAGGCCAAAAAGGCGACAGGTTTGGCGATTGTGACAGAAGTGATGAGCGATCGCGACGTTGAGCTGGTGGCCAACTATGCGGACGTGCTGCAGATCGGCGCGCGGAACATGCAGAACTTCATGCTGCTGAAGGCGCTGGGCAAGTGCGGACGGCCGATTCTGCTGAAGCGCGGGCTGAGTTCGACCGTGAAGGAACTGCTGATGAGTGCGGAATACATCGTGGCGCACGGGAATCACGACGTGATGCTGTGTGAGCGAGGGATTCGTACGTTCGAAACGATCACCCGGAATACGTGCGACATTGCGGCGATTCCCGCGCTGAACGAACTGACGCACCTGCCGGTGGTCCTCGATCCCAGCCACGCTACGGGGAAGCGCAGCCTAGTACCGGCGTTGTCGAAGGCAGGAGTGGCCATCGGCGCCGACGGATTAATTGTGGAAGTACATCCCGCTCCCGAGAAGGCCATCAGCGACGGCGCGCAATCGCTGGACCTGTCGCAGTTCGCGAAGATGATGGAAGAGCTGAAGCCATATGTGAGGCTCTGGAAGGAAAGCCGCAAGCCAGAACTTGCAGCTGCCGCGAGCTAGAGTTTCAGCTGAGGAGCCGCCGCAAATTGTCGACGGCGGACTTCCAGGATGTTGCCTGGTCGGACTCGGCGCAAAGTTCGAATAGCTCAGACGGCGGAGTGAGGACGAGGCTAACCGCTTGCCGGGCTTTGCGGGCAAGATCGGCCGAAAACAGCGAACTTGGAATTCTTGGCCCACCGGTCGATGTCTTCCGTGTACGCGTTCGGGATGCCGAAATTTCCCCTTAGGCGGGCCACAATGTCGGCTGCCGCCAGCGTTTCTTCAGCGTCCGGCGCTTCGAGATAAGATGTTCCGGATTCCAGCGCGCGATCTAGCTCTGTCAATTTTCGCAAGGTCACGGCTATCCGTGATTTCTGCAGCGAGTCGCATGTCGTATCGTAAGGGCTTCCGCGGCTGGCTATTTTGGGGAAGACGATCGACAAGAGAAATTTTCGCCGGAAAATGGTGCTGCTGAAAATCCTAAAAGCCGTTGCGAGAATGGAAAGAAACCGGACGCAAGCCGGCGCGGCTCTTTAGCTTTGCGCGAAACGCTTTGAGAATTTACGAGACAAGGGAATTTTCCTTTCGTTCTGAAGATAAAGAGGGCCGAATTTGACGATTAACCGTGCTGATGGAGCGTTACGATATGAGCGCGCAACGTTTGCGATGAGACGGACATCCTTCTAGCAGGAAGTGCAACGCGTGATTGGACGGAATCCCTTTGTTGTTAGCTGTTTTTTGTTTGCGGGCCTGGCGGGCTGTGGCGCCGCACGGCCAGCCAACATGGTGTCGTCGACCAGTCGCGCGACGCCGGTTCACGAGGAAAAATCGGCAAGGCGCGGGCTAGCGCCGGTCGAGATGAGCGGCGGGCCTTTCGGCAAGGAAGGCGACAAGCACGACGACGGTACGCCGACCATTGTCATCGGATTCGTGGGCGGGTTTGTGCGCCATACGGACTCAGTGCACAGCCCGGTGCAAGTGGCGGCGCGACTGCGTGCTGCGTATCCGGCCGGGGTGTATGTAGAAGTGTTTGAGAACCGGCGGCGGGGAGATGCTCGCCGAAGGATATTGGAAATCCTCGAAAAGACTCGCGGTGGGAAGGCATTCGACGACACGAAGCAGCAGGCGCGTGTCGTTATCTACGGTATGAGCTGGGGAGGGTCGGAAACGGTTGTGCTGGCGCGCGAACTGCAGCAGGAAAGGATTCCGGTGCTCTTGACGGTGCAGGTGGACAGCGTTGCGAAGATGGGGCAGCGCGACGAAGTGATTCCTTCAAATGTTTCGGAGGCCGCGAATTTCTACCAGACCGATGGACTGTTGCACGGGCAACGGGAGATTCGCGCAGAAGACGCGGCGCATACGCGGATTCTCGGGAATTTTCACTATGAGTACAAAGCGAAGTCGCTGAACTGCGGCGAGTATCCGTGGTATGACCGACTTTTTACGAAATATCACACGGAAATAGAGTGCGATCCGGAGGTGTGGAACCGCGTTGAGACGCTGATTCGGGCGAAGCTGCCGGCAACGGAGGCCGGCGCGCAGGAGAGAGCTTCGCAGCGGCAGAAGTGATGCTATTTTTCCCGAGATGGGCCGGTTTGCGCATTGGCCAGGACCATTCGATTCTTCTCCAGCGTGTTGAGAGCGGCGTGCTCTAACCTTGCCCAGTCCTCGTTGAATTCAATCATCGTTTCGCGTCCGCGGGCAGGGCTTGAGAGAATGTGGCCCACTCGAGCCAGCAGGAATTCGTAGGAGAGCGCGGAATCAGAGGAGCGGGCCAGGACGTTGCTGGCGCTCAAGCCAACGTTCGTCGGTTTTCCATCCCGTTCGATGTCCATCCACGCCGCGCCGTTTTCATCAATTGATGGGGCGCCTTCTTCATCGAACTTCTTGAAGAAGTGGTTTGACTCCTTACCTGTTTTCCGAAGTCCGCTTTCCTCGGCCAAAGAGTCGAGGGACCTACGGAAGCGCTTCCAATCGGCGTCGTTGCCGGCGATTTGCTCTCGGAAATCAGCCGAAGCATCGGAAGTTGGCATTTGCGCTGCGGGATGGTGCTCAAATTCCTTTTGGGCGTTGAAGCGCGCCGTCGTGAAGTACGACACGGTTACGACCGGCACGGTGTAGTAAGAGATCAGGGCCATGGGCACGAGAAGCTTGCCCGAGTGGAACAACTGCTCGGTGCCGGCGCGGACGGTGCGACTGCGTCTGGTGACTCCGGGAACTTGGGCGAAGTGCATCACACGGAAATCCGATTCCCGATGATGAAGTCCGTAATGCGTAAACGTGCGAGCGACGGCTTTCGGGCTGGTCATGCCGAAGTCGTTGAGATAGTCGGCGTGTGCGGAGTGGGGAAAATATAAGTTGATGATGTGTTTCGTGAAATCGGCGCAATTGCGGGTGACACCATTGAAATGGTTTTTGTTGACGGAATTGTTGAATTCGGCGATGAGTTGCTGGTCCTGTTCGGCGGTTGTGCTGACCGCAAAAATGTACACGCCGCGAATCATCGTGGCGGCGACCATTTCGCGCCATTCGGATTTTGTGCTGGTCATGCAGGATTCGGTGGTGCAGTAATCGGACAGATACTTCCGGCGGTAGCGTTCTTCCAAGAGATGTTTGAGTCTGTAGGAAGCAAAGAGCGGGCGATTGCGGGGATCTTCGACGCCATAGAGGTAAATGTTGAGCGGGACGATGTTCCACTCGTAGGACTGGTCTTCGCCCATGTTGACGTAATTGCTCATGACGGAGCCGAGTTCACCTGGGCGGCAGAGGCGAAGTTTTACCGGGGATTCCGGGCAGATGCGGGAGAAAAAGATGGCGCTATGGCCGGTGCTGCTGATGCGGTCGAAGTCTTCGTCGAGGGATTCGTTGAGGATGACGCCGACGTCGGCGGAGGCGCGAGGAATGGCGGCTTCGAGCAGCAGGAAGGCGAATGGCAGCGTGAACACGAGCCTGAGCGACCGCCAGCAACTGGTGGGCGCAGCGCCTAGAAGTCGGCCAAGCGCAGTTGTGGCACGGAATCCTGACATAGAGATAGGAACCCGATGGGGCTGAAAAAGTTGCCCAGATAGGTGTGAAGTCTTGTTGAATCAGTTGCTTACGAATCGTCGCTGCGGCGTGGTGCTGTGCGAAGCAAGTAGCGCCGCAAATTCCATCGCTTGACCGGCTGGGCGCTGGTAGCTAGGATTTAGCCGCCGAGCCGCATCGCCCTGTGGCCCCGAGGGCGAGCGCGCTCGAACTCAGCACATGAACGAAACAAACTCTCCGGTAGGGCAGACGGTTTCCCATTACAAGGTGCTTCGCAGAATCGGTAGCGGCGGCATGGGTGTCGTCTATGAGGCGGAAGACACCAAACTCGGCCGCAAGGTGGCGCTGAAGTTCTTGCCGCCCGACTTGGCGCAGGACACGCTGACGCTCGAGCGATTTCAGCGCGAAGCGCGCGCCGCTTCGGCGTTGAATCATCCGAACATCTGCACCATTCACTCCATCGAACAGCACGAGCGGCAGCATTTTATTGTGATGGAGCTGCTCGAGGGGCAGACGCTGGCGCAGCGGATCGGTCGGCAGGCATTCGAAATGGAGAAGCTCCTGCCCCTGGCGATTCAGATTGCCGATGCCCTCGAATCCGCGCACGCCAAAGGAATCGTGCACCGGGATATTAAGCCGGCGAATATCTTTTTGAGCGATCGCGGCCAAGTGAAGATTCTCGATTTTGGGCTGGCGAAGGTGGAAAAACCGGCCATGGTGTCCGAGAGCACGTCGCTTTCTCCGCTGGCGGACACGTTCGCAGAAACCGGCCGGCTGACGTCGCCGGGCTCGGCGGTCGGCACCATCATGTACATGTCGCCGGAGCAGGCCCGCGGCGGGTTGGTGGACGCGCGAACCGATCTGTTTTCGCTCGGAACTGTCTTGTACCAGATGGCGACGGGCAGTTTGCCGTTTCCAGGCGATACCTCGGCGGTGATTTTTGACGCCATCTTGAATCGCGAGCCGATGCCGGTGGACACAGTCAACGGAGGCGTGCCCCGCGAATTCGGCCGAATTCTCGAGAAGATGCTCGAGAAGGACCGCAATCTCAGGTGCCAGTCGGCGACGGAGCTGAAGACGGACTTGATCCGGCTGAAGCGTGACCTCGAATCGGGACGGAAGCGCGCCGCGGAGCTTACCGATTCGAAGGCCGGCACGAAGCCGGCGCTGAAGTCGGTAGCCGTCCTGTACTTTGAGAACTTGAGCGGAATGAAAGAAGACGAGTACCTGCGCGACGGAATCACCGAGGACATCATAACGGAGCTGTCGAAGATTCGCGGACTCAATACGTTCTCGCGCCCGACGGTACTGGCGTTTCGCGACAAGGCGGTCACCCCCGCGCAAGTGGGGCAGCAGCTGAACGCGGCTTTCGTGCTGACCGGCACGCTGCGGCGAGCCGGCAACCGGTTGCGCATCACGACGCAGCTGGTCGACACGCACACGGATTTTCCGATGTGGAGCGAGCGGTACGACCGCGAGATGAAGGACGTCTTCGAGGTGCAGGACGAGATTGCGCGGAAGATCGCGGAGGCTTTGCGCGTGACCTTGTCGCCGCAAGAGCTGGAAGCGCTGGCAATCAAGCCGACCGAGAATTTGCAGGCGTACGATTTGTATTTGCGCGGGAAGCGCTACGCAAGACGGCAGACGCGGCAGGACCTGGAATTTGCGCTGCAGATGTTTGAGAGCGCCGTAGCTATGGACCCCAATTTCGCGCTGGCCTACGCGGCGTGCGCCAATGCCTGCGCCATGTTCTATTGCAACTACAGCCGCGATGTCTCCTGGGTGGAGCGCGCGAGGGAAGCCTCCGGAAAAGCGGTGGCGCTGCGCTGGGAGCTGCCGGAAGTACAGGTCAGTCAAGCCTGGGTGTTGTACGCGACCGAACTGCACGACGAAGCGGTGCGCATGGTGCGCAAGGCAATTGAGCGAAAAAAGGACTGCGAAGGCGCCTACTATCTGCTTTGCCGCGCGCTTTTTTCAGCCGGACGCTATCAGGAAGTCGTGGACGTGATGGAAGCGGGGCTTGAAGCAAGCGGCGAAGACTACAACATTTATGTGCCGCTGGCGAACTCGCTTGGCGCGATGGGGAAGAGGGAAGCCTATATGAATTTACTGCAACGGCGGCTGACCGCGCTCGAAAACCATTTGAAGCATGTTCCGGAAGATGCGCGGGCGCGCATTCTGCTGGGAACGGATTATGCGGAGTTGGGTAGGGAAGAAGACGCGCTGAAGGAATTGAACCTGGCGGTAACGCTGCGCGCCGGCGAAGCTTCGATCTTGTACAACGCGGCCTGCCTCTATGCGACGTTAAAGAGGAAACAGGAATCAATGGACTGCCTCAAGAAGGCCTGGGAAGCGGGTTTTCGGGATGCAAGCCACGCGCGGCGCGACCCGGACCTGGCCCTGCTGCACGATGAGCCGGAGTTTGACCGCATGTATCCGGAAAAGCGCGCCAGCGGAGTAACGGCAAAAGTGAACTGAGGATGGACCGGGCACGGTTTGCCGAAGCGCGCGAGTTCTTGGCCGGGCGGCTGCCCGAGACACGACTGATTACCGCGCGCTCTCTAGCGAAGAATTCCAAACATAAGGTGTATTTGAAGCTCGAGAATGAACTACCCACCGGGTCGTTCAAGGTGCGCGGGGCGCTCTACGCCTTGCACGTGAACATGCTACAGCGCCCGGTCGCCGAGGTGATTGCATCGAGCACGGGGAATCACGGCGCGGCAGTGGCCTATGCGGCCAAACTGCTGGGCGTGAAGGCCAGGATTTTCCTGCCGGAGAGGAGCAACCCGGCAAAAAGAGGGAACATCGAGCGGCTGGGTGCGGCCATCGTCGAGAAGGGAGCCATCGATTTAGCCGCAGCGTTTGAAGCGGCGTTGCAATACGCGAACGAGAGCGGCGCATTTTTCCTGAATGATGCGGACGATCCCGACTTGCCCGCGGGTCCGGGGACGATTGCGCTCGAGATTCTGCAGAACGCGCCGGAAGTGGAGGCGATCTATGTGCCGATGGGAGATACGGCTCTGATTCGGGGAGTGGCGGAAGCGGCCAAGCAGATTTCAGACAAGGTGAGGATCGTGGGCGTGCAAAGCGAACGGGCGCCAGCCTACGCGCTGTCCTTCAAAGCCGGGTACGCCGTGGCGACCGACCGTTGCGACACGATCGCGGACGGATTGGCTACGCGGACGCCCAATAAAGCGAATGTGGACGCGATCCGTCGGCTGGTGGACGACATCGTGCTGGTCAGCGAAGCGGAGATGATCCGCGCCATTCGTAGGCTGGCGCTCGACGAAGAAGTCATCGCGGAGCCTGCCGGGGCGGCTGCGACGGCGGCGCACCTCGAGGCGAAGGGTGAGGAAATGAGCGGCGACGTGGCCTTGCTGGTGACGGGAGGCAACGTGAGCCGCGAGGTTCTTCAAGCCGCGATCGGCTCTTGAAGACAGACGTCGCGGCGGCCGGCTATTCGGACGGATACTGCAGCGTGGAAATTGCGGAGCGGACAGCCGCTTCGAGCAAAGCGGCGCGCGGGAAGCGATTGTGGTCGGCGGCCGAGCGGATGGCGGAATCGGCCGACCCGGAGTAGTTCAGCGCGACGGCCAGGTGGTCGGCGTGCAGCGTGCCGAGATAATTTCCACCCGGGACCATGGCATCGAACAGCAACAGCTGACTATCGGTGCGCGGATCGTAAGCCGTGAGCAACTTCCACGCTTCGAGCAGCATACGCGAGGTGGTGGCGGAATCGGAGACGGCGGCGAGAGAGAAAGAGGGAACCAGCGGTTCGGGATGGGCCGAGAGGAATTGTTGGCGGATATCCTGGCGCAGGCTCTTGAACGCTTCCGCCATGTCCCCTTCACAGCTGCCGAGTTTCAGCGTGGAGCTGTAGCTTCGACGATGGCGGGCATCGTTTCGGCGATGGGAGAACCGCCGACGGCCCCGGCGACGCTAATGAACGCGGCGACCAGACTGCGCGCTTGCGCATCGTTGGCCAGAGCTTCCTGAATGTCCGAGGCGCCCTTGCTGTAACCCACCAGGATGTATTTCCGCGAGTCGCGCTGGGAATTTTACTTCAGATATTTGGCGATGCGCGCGCCGTTGGCGGTGGAAGATTCGTTGGGAGTCTGAAGGAACTCGACGGTCAAGCCGTGCTTCTCGCGCAGGTGGGTTTGCCCTTCGGCGAAAGCCTGGGTGTTGGCCTGGCACGAGCTGAGAATGCCCGGTATGACCAGCACGCGGTAGTCTGCAGGAATCTTATCCAAGCTGCCTGGCTCGAGCGATAGCGGTTGCTCGGATTTCAAGTAAGTGGGGCAGCCATCCCATTCGCCGCCGTCGGGATTCTCACTGCGCAGGACGGAGCAAAACATTCGGGCGAAAGACGCGGAAAGATCTTTGCCGGAATCGGCGAGCCTCAAAACCAGGACTTGTCCGCTGGAGTGAAACGATCCGCCCGTCGCCGTTTTCGCTTCCTTCATCGGATTGTCGGGAAGGAAGTGCGAGACCTCAACCACCAGGCCGGTGCTCGAGAGAGTCTTCTGCACATAGTCTCGCTCGAGATCGATGTCGGGATCGATCTTGTGGGTGACGCCGTTGTTGCGCTGGTCGCGTTCGAAGCCGATGTCGTGCGTCGCGGCGCCCACCCAGAGCATGGTGCCGTTGACGGTAAAGGGAGCTTTCCAGATACGCAGGTGGTTGCGCGACGCAACCACGCTGATCGGCTCGGCGTGAGCCCAGCCGTAGTCCTGCGGGCGGCCGAACAGATAGAGCTGGCTCATGGGCATGGTGAGATACGACTCTTTAGAAAGACTGCCGATAATGCCGTGCAACAGCGTGCCTTTGACGTCGGCGTCGACTTTGACCCACCCGGCCGTGGTGAAGACTTTTTGCATGGCGGCTTCCGAACCGAGCATGAGGAAATTCACCATGTCGCCGGCATTGCCGTCTTTATCGGCGATCCGGCGAGGAATTTTGGCGAAGAGGCTGTTGTCAATGCCGGGCATGCTGTCGACAACCTTGGAGACGGTGCGGACGTTACCGCCTGCGGCGGCGTCGGCTGCATAGACCTCCAAATGGACCGTGTACGTACCTTCGCCCGTGTCGGACTTCGCTTGATTGATGCCCAGGGCCAGGCGTCCCGTGATGGGCGAGACGATATCTTTCGACGCCCCGACCAGGAACGCCTGCGCGGTGTCGGGGTCGCCGATGCGGGCGATCAAGGCGCCACGGCCGGCGTCGTTGAACGGCAGGATGCGCAGAAGATCTTTAAACCCGCGCGACAGCCCTTCCGGGCCGTTGTCGCTTTTGGCGTCGACGTAGCGGAACGTGCCTTTCGCGGTGATGACGACGTGCTGGCCGGGCTGCAAGTCAATTCCGGTGTCGGTCCAGAGCGAGTCGCCCGTGAGCGTGAAGTCCTTGGCAAGGCTCTTCTTGCCGGTGGGTTTGCCGGCGGCAGCAGAGGATTGCTCGGCCGCAGAATTTGCGAGTTGTTTTGGCGGCGCGGTATCGCCCACCAATTGCGCGCGTGCCGGGCTAGGAACCAACGAATAGGCGGGCAACAAAAGTAAAAGGACGGTAGATAGCGGAAGGGTCTTGCTCATAACGTGCACCATCGGACCAGAGTTACTCCGAGCATCCACAATTTAGGCAGATGCATCGAGTATTGGCAAGAGTTGCCGATTGCAGCGAGACTGCTTTCTTGACTCGCCTCGAGCGCGCTTGTAGATTGAAATGTAAGCGAAAAAAGCGGCAAAAAGAGCGAGTTGGACCTTTCAAGAAGAGCGTCAGGGAACGGAGTGAACCGGGACGGGATGAAAAAAGCGTCGAGGATTTTTGCGTTGGTCATGAGTGCGAGTGCGCTGCTGCCGGCTTTGGCGCAGGAGCCGCTACCGCAGCCGCGCCCCAAATGGCAGGCTGCGCCGGCTACGACGATTACGGTTGACGGCAGCGAAGCGATGTTCACGGTGATGTGCGCGCTATTCGCCTCCGGGTTTGAAGCGGATGTGAATGCCACCAACTGGTCGCCGATGCGCGCGCAGTTGCGCGACCGGCTGCGGCATCAGGGAGGTCCGGCGGTGGAGGTTCTGCGCAACTTCTACAAACAGCACGAGCTGGCCGACCCCGGGGCGATGCTTTCGCGTTACATCTGGTTCGGGCTCATCAGCGGGCCGGCGCCCAAATTTGAAGCGACGCTCAGGCGCGACGAGCTGCCGCCCGAAGTGATCGCGCTCGAAGGCTTCCAGGAAATACTTTCCAACTATTACAAAGAACAGAAAATCGGGGATTTGTGGCGCCAGGTGCAGTCGGTGTACGCGCGAGAGATCGAGCAAATGCACGAATCGTTGTCGCAAGTGGTGTTTGTTGCGACCGGCTATCTGCGCGAGATGCAAGACCCGGCCAATCCGCGGACTTTTACCGTAATCGTGGAGCCGCTGGTCGGCCGAATCACCAATGTACGGAACTTTGCAGACCACTACGCGCTGGTGGTGAGCGGCGCCGAGCAGATGCAGATTGACACCGTGCGGCATGCCTTTCTGCACTACCTGCTCGATCCCTTGCCGCTCCAGTATTCGCACGTGGTTGCGGTGAAGCGTCCGCTCTTTGAAATGGCGGCGGCGGCGCCGCGGCTCGATTCTTCCTTGAAGGATGATTTCCCGTCGTACTTTGCGGAGTGCACGGTGCGGGCCGTGGAGCTGAAGCTAAAGCGCATGTCCCCTAGCGAAAGAGAAGCCGCTCTCGAAGTCGACGATGCGGACGGATACGTTCTGGTGCGGCCTTTGTTCGCGGCACTGGCGAAGTTTGAGGGTTCCGAGCCGGCGATGAAGTTTTACTTTCCTGACCTGGTGCGATCAGTCGATGTCGGGGCCGAACAGAAGCGTCTGACTGGCATCAGGTTTGCGAGCGGCAGACCGAATCCGAATGAGGCGGAATCGGAGTCGCTGGCGCGCCACAAACCCGCGGCTCCCGCGACCCTGCCGAACGACGCGGATGCGATAGCCGCTTTGACGGAAGGGGAGCGAAGAATCTCGGAAAAGAATCCGCAGGCTGCCGCAGCGTCGTTTCAGAAGGTGCTGATGAAGTATCCGGACCAGCCGCGAGCCTGGTACGGCCTGGGTGTGGCGGCGATGATGGAGCAGGACGGGCCGCGCGCGAAAGAGGTGTTCGGCAGGCTTACCAGCGGAGCTCATGCGGCGACGCAAGATCCCATGGTAATGGCTTGGTCGCACGTGCACCTCGGCAATTTGTATGACATCGAGGGGCAACCGGATCGCGCCAAGGCGGAGTTTGAAGCGGCACTCGCCGTCGATGGGGCGCCGCAGCCGGCGAAAGATGCAGCCACCAAGGCTTTGGGAACGTTGAGCAGCCAAAAAAAGGCGGAACGGCCGTAGGCAAAACACTGTAGGAACCCTCCGGCCGCGCCGCGGGGTATGATGAAGGTCACACCAGCCGCAGACCATGCCATGAAATAAGGAGAGCTGAGATGAGCGGTAAAAGAGGTTCGATGCTTGCCGCATTTCTTCTAGCGGGTCTGGCCGCGGGCAGTCCGGCGCATGCGCAGAGCAGCCGGCCCGACGCGCAGGAGAAACCTGCGCAAAGCCAGCCTGGGCAGCAGCCCGCCGAATCCGGGAAATCCGGAGGTTCGCTGGCTATGCCCGGAGCGCCGGCGAACGCGGAGGAAGTCGCCGCGGCCAAGGCATTTCAGGAGATGCCGAACACGGACTTACCGAAAAAAATCGCCGCGGGCGAGGAATTCCTGAAGAAATACCCCGAAAGCCAGTACCGGCCCATTGTTTATTCAACCTTGACGATCGATTATCTGCAGACGAACAACAGCGAAAAGGCAATTGAGGTCGGCGACAAGGAGATCGCGCTAAAGCCCGACGACGTGCAGACCCTTGCGCTGCTGGGCCAGATGATCCCGCGCGCCATGAACTCCGGCACGCCGGAGCCGGAAAAGCGCTTGGCCAAGGCGGAGGACTATTCGAAGCGTGCCATCGAAGTGACCCCCACTATTCCGAAGCCCCAGGGCTTAGGCGATCAGGACTTCGCGGCGGCCAAGAATTTGACGCTGGCCCGGGCGCACAGCGGTCTGGGCTTGGTCTATCTTCGCCGCGGGAAATTCAACGAGGCCATTCCGGAGCTCGAGCGGTCATTGAAGATCGATCCCGAACCGACACCGGATCCGGTCAATCTGTACTTGCTGGGGCTTGCTAACCAAAAGGCGGCACACTACGACGACGCCGTAGTCGCATTCAATAAATGCGCGGAGCTGAATAGCAACCTGCAGGCCAAGTGCCGCAGCGGCTCGGACGAATCGAAGAAACAAGCCTCGACACAGCTGAGCGCGCCGAAATAAGATTGCTGCCAGCAGACTCGGCGGCCATCATGACGCGTCTGGAAGACGAAGAGTTTCAACGGCGGCTCGGATATCGATTCAGCAGCCCGCAATTGCTGGTAACCGCGCTGACGCACAGCTCGGCCATGCCGGAGCTGCGCGCGGCAGCCGAGGCTTTGGGCGCCGATCCGATACAAGTGCAGGACAATGAGAGGCTGGAATTTCTGGGCGATGCTGTGCTCGACTTGCTGGCCAGCGAATACTTGCTGGAAAATTTTCCCGCCTGGAGCGAGGGGCAGTTGTCGCGCAGCCGGGCATACCTGGTGAACGCGCAGGCCCTTGAGATCGCCGCGCGCAAGCTGGGCATCGGAGAGTTTTTGCGGCTGGGCCGCGGGGAAGAGAAGACCGGCGGCAGAGAAAAGGCGGCCATCATCGCGGACGCATTGGAGGCGGTAGTCGCGGCGATCTATCTTGATTCGGGCTTGGAGGCCGCAAGACAAATCTTGCGCCGGGTGTTGTTCGAGTCGGCAATGGAGCTGGGCGGGGTGCGCATAGCGGAGTCGGACCGCAAGTCTGCGTTGCAGGAATTCCTGCAAGGCAAAGGCAAGCCGCCGGCCGAATATCGTCTTGCTGGAGAAACCGGTCCGGACCATCAGAAAATGTTCTATGTGGAAGTTTGGTCGCTTGGGGAATTTCTGGCTAACGGCCAGGGCAATACCAAAAAAGAGGCGGAGCAGAAGGCCGCGCGCTTGGCACTCGAGCGACTGCAGCAACAGCCGGACGTGGCCACCAAAGCGGAATGACCGAAACCAGTACAGTCGTCGAACCAGAAAGCAGCGCGGCGCCTGCGAAGGACGAGCACGGCGGTCATGGCCCAGGGACGACCCTTTCAGAGTACATGGAGTCGCTGCTGGTTACCGTGATTCTGGCGCTGTTTGGCACCAGTTTTGTGGTACAGGCATTCAAGATTCCATCCTCGTCCATGGAACGCACGCTTCTGATCGGCGACCATCTGCTGGTAAACAAGTTCATTTTCGGCGGAACGGGGGCGTGGTACGAGAAACTTCTGCCTTACCGGCCCTTAGAGCGCGGCGACATCATTGTTTTCAAATATCCCTATGCCGATCATCAGCACTTTGTGAAGCGGGTCATCGGCTTGCCGGGCGACCATTTGAAGCTGGTCGACCAGAACGTCTACATCAACGGGAAACTGCTGAATGAGCCGTACGTGGTGCACGATCCCGCCGCGGGTTATGACCCGCTGAACTATTCCTTTCCGCCGGTTGGCAATCCCCTGTATAGCTCGCCGGTGGTACCGGAATGGGCGCGGGAGATCAAAAGCTACGTCAAGGGCGACGAATTGATCGTACCGGCCGGGAGGTATTTTGCGATGGGGGACAATCGCGATCACAGTCTCGACAGCCGGTATTGGGGTTTCGTGGACCGCGACGCCATCATGGGGCGTCCGTTCCTGATCTACTGGTCCGTGGAAGCGACATCGGCCGACTATGGCGAATCCACGTTTGCCGAACGGCTGCGCGCCGTGCTGCAGACGGTGGCACATTTGCCGGCGCGAACCCGCTGGGGCCGCATGCTGCATACCGTGCACTAAAATCACGCCACAGTTCCGTCCGACCGGATCGTACGCTACCAATTCCCTTCGGAGTCTGCGAAGATTTCTACGTCTGCCGTCCGATCTCCGTGAATAGAATACGAAAATGGTGGAAAGCGGTGCTCGCCGTAGTATTGGCGGCGATCGCGCTGCAGTTCGCCGCCTCGCTGCTGGTACGAACCGTGCGCGTACGGGCGTTCCTGACGCGCCAATTGCAAGGCGCGTTCGGACGGCCGGTGGAAGTGCGGGAATTTTCCGCCAGTTTTTTCCCCACTCCGCAACTGGATGCCTACGCAATCTCGGTCGGCGAAGATCCTGCGTTTGGCAATGAATATTTTCTTCGCGCCGACCGGCTTTCCGCGGGTCTGCGGTGGAGCGGGTTCCTGCGCGGGCGATTTGAGCTTGGAACCCTGCAGCTCGACGGGCCGAGCCTGGTGCTGGTCAGAAACGACAGAGCGCAATGGAATCTGGAGCGATGGCTGCCCGCGGCCGGTGCGGAGAGCAGAGGCGCGAGCGCTGCCGACGCCGTGGCCAAACCCACCACGCACCACTTGCAAAGGATCGAAATCAACGACGGCCGGATCAATTTCAAGATCGGCAACGACAAGGTTTCTTTTGCTTTTCAGCAAGTGCAAGGAATGGTCGAGCAGACTGCAGCCGGACGCTGGCGATTGGACCTGGAAGCCCAACCGTGGCGCAGCGGAACCCCTCTTCAGCTGGCCGGTACGGTAAGGGTGAGCGGCGAGGTCGCCGGCACGTCGGTGCGGCTGCGACCGGCGCATTTGCGCGTGCGTTGGGCGAAATCGTCGCTGGCCGATGTGTTCCGCCTCATCGGCGGCACGGATCTCGGCGTGCGTGGGACCTTCGCAGGTGAAGCCGGCATTGATAGCGACGAAAACTCATTGCCGGAGACGCAAGGAGCCGCGCTTGGTGACTGGGCGTTCACGCTGCAAACCAGGGCAACGGAGATTCATCGCTGGGACCTTGCCGAACGCCAAGACAATCCGCGCGTTGGTTTACGGATGAAGGGACGCTGGAATCCGGCGCTCGGGACGACCGAGCTGAGCGAAGTGGTGATTGAGACGCCACGCTCCAACTTGCGGGGCACGGCGTCGCTAAAAAGCATCGCCGGCCTTGAATTTGCCGTGGACTTTGATTCCGCGGGAGTGCAGGCTGCGGATTTTCTCGATTGGGTTCGCGCCTTTCAACCTGAGGTGTCGGAGGGTGTTACGGCCTCGCAGTATTTCACCGGTACGGCGACCCTTCGCGGATGGCCGCTGGAGTTGGATGAGGCGGCGTTCTCGAGTCCGGGTGGTCGTTGGAGCATGCCCGGATTTTCGTCGCCGCTCGCTGTGCGGTCGGTTCGCGGCGGCATCGAACGCAGACGTTTGCTCGTCGAACCGTTTGCGGTAAGCGTCCCGGCCCGCAAAACGGGAAACTCTGACGGCAAAGCGACTCTGGTCTCTACAGGCGGCGGGATCATCAACCTGTCATTGCAGGAAGATTTGGGGCAGAAGAGCGGCTCGGTGCGCATGGAAGGGCAACTGCCCCAGTGCGAAGCGCTGCTGGCGATTGCGGCGGCCTTCGGGCATGATTTGCGGCACGGCTGGGACTTGGCGGGGCGTGCCGGCGGGGATTTGCGCTTTGAGTGGTACCGATCGGGCGCCCCGGCCTGGGTGGGGCATGCGGACCTGACGCGCGCGGCTTTGCAGGTGGCCGGGCTCAATCAGCCGATTCAGCTGGAAAACCTGCGGACCGAGTGGAAGGGTGGAAAGCGCAAATTCACGTTGAGCAAAGTCGGCGCGTTCGGAGCCTCTTGGACCGGCACCGTGGAGCAAACTGGAACAGTCGCAACCGACGCGGGCGATGAACAGGTTCCCAACTGGATGTTTCAGCTGCAAGCCGATCAGTTGGATGCCACGGAGCTTGACCGCTGGATCGGGCCGCGGGCGCGCCCCACTTGGCTCGAACGGCTGCTTCCGGCGTCGCTCGCCGGCAATTCTCAGCGAGCGACGGCGAACGCCGTGCTGAGGCGGATTCGTGCCGAAGGCGAACTGAAAGTGAACCAGATCGCGGTTGAAAAGATCAGAATGAACGGGTTGCGCACGCACGCAAGCCTGAATGGATTGACTCTGAAGCTGACCGATGCGCAGGCGCAATGGTCTGGCGGAGGCGCGCAGGGTTCTCTTGTAGCGGTACTCGGTGGTAACCCGAAATATGAGGTGTCGGCCGCGTTCGACCGTGTGGCGCTGACGGAGACGCCTTGGCTAGCAGAACTCGCGGACCGCTTGTCCGGGACTGCGGCCGGAAGCGTGGAATTACGCACAGTCGGAATCGGGCGCGAGGACTTGCTCAAAAATCTTGCAGGGAAGGGCGATCTGCGCCTCAGTCGAGTGGAGTTGCACGGTTGGGACCTGGCCGGAACCATGGCCCAGGGCGACTGGAAAATCGGTACGACACGCTGGCCTTCGGGCGTCGGCACCTTTCACATAACCGACGGCGGCTTCGAACTGAATTCGCTGCGTCTGGCCTCGCCGGTCGAAGAGTTCCTGGTAAAAGGGAGCGTCAGCTTTTCGCAGGACGCCGATCTAACGGCGGAGAGCCACGCCATCGGGCGCGCCGCACGGCCTGAGCACGCCACTCGTTTTCTGACCATATCGGGTCCGCTCACCGAGCCCAAGGTTTCCCTCGAAAAAGTTACGGCACAGCAACCGGGGGACTGAAGGAGCACGATGGAAACTCGCCTCTGCGCTCGATCCCTGTTTGTCCTCCTGCTTTCTGGCTTTACCTCCCTGTTGGCGGCAACTTCTGCGCCGGCGCAGGCCCAGCAATCCTTCACCTTGGAACAGGTACTCAGCGCGCCATTTCCTAGCGAGATGGTTGCTGCAAGGTCTCTGCCGCGCATCGCGTGGGTATCGGAGGAGCAGGGCCAGCGCAACATCTATGTGGCCGAAGCCCCGGAGTTCAAAGCCAGGCGGCTCACTCCTTATCTCCAGGAAGACGGACAGGAGCTATCCGGGCTGCAGTTTTCTGCAGACGCGGCCAGCATCGTGTATACGCGCGGAGAAGGCAAGAACAAAGCCGGTCAGTCGCCGAATCCGACCAGCAATCCGGGGGGAGTCGAACAGTCGGTCTATCAGATCGCGTGGAGTGGTGGGGAGCCGCGAAAAATCGATGCCGGCCATTCGCCGCAACTTTCGAGCAAAGGCATCTGCGCGTACGTGAAGGATGATGCGCTGTGGCTGGCATCGCTCAGGCCGGGTGAAAAGCCCGTGCAGCTCATGATTCACGGGACGAACGGGCAGCAGCGGTGGTCGTCCGATGGAAGCAGACTCGCCTTCAGGTCAGATCGTGGCGACCACAGCTTCATCGGCATTTACGACGTGGGCGCAAAGACGGTCCGGTTTGTGGCGCCGACGGTGGACCGCGACTCCACTCCCGAGTGGTCGGCAGACGGCAAACAGATCGCGTTCATTCGAAGACCCGCGGTGCCCCGCGATACTCCTGAAGGATATTTCATCGAGCCGGATCGCCCGCATCCATGGGCCAGTTGGGTGGCGGACGCGGAAACCTGGAATGCCAACGAGGTCTGGCACAGTGGCAAGGCGGCGCAGGACTCCTTTCCGTATATGGCGGAAGACACCGGCGGCGGTGTGATTCTCTGGGCTGCCGACAACCGGCTGGTATTCGCGAGTGAGCACGACGGCTGGCAACATCTGTATTCCGTAGCGGCGGCCGGAGGAACTCCGACCCTGCTGACGCCGGGCCAGTGCGAAGTTGAACAGTGGTCGTTCACGCACGACCGCAAGACCGTCCTATTCAACTCCAACTGCAACGACATTGACCGCCGCCATTTGTGGAGTGTAGACGTTTCGGGTGGAGCGCCCGTGCCCCTGAGCGGCGGACAAGGCATCGAGTGGAGCCCCCTTGCGGTGACCGACTCCGGATATCTGGCTTTCGTCGCTTCCGACGCGACGCACACCGCCCGCCCGTTTGTTCGCAGTTTGCGCGATTCTCGCACCACCGCAAAACCGCTGGCGGAAGACTCCTGGCCTGCGCAGTTTCCAGCCGAGAAACTGGTCGTCCCGCGGCAGGTAGTTCTCCCAGCGCCGGATGGCCTCGGGATCCACGGTCAACTATTCCTGCCGAACAACCTGAAACCCGGGGAAAAGCGCCCCGGCCTGTTGTTTTTTCACGGCGGATCCATGCGGCAGATGCTGCTCGGCTGGCACTACATGTACTACTACTCGAACGCGTACGGAATGAACCAGTATTTGGCGAGTCGAGGGTATGTGGTCTTGTCTGTCAACTATCGCAGCGGCATCGGATACGGCCGAGGTTTCCGCGAAGCGCCAGGTCGTGCCGGCCGCGGTGCCAGCGAATACCAAGACGTGGTCGCGGCCGGAAAGTATCTCGAGTCGCGGCCCGAGGTTGATTCATCGCGCGTCGGCCTGTGGGGCGGCAGCTACGGCGGCTACCTTACGGCGCTTGGCCTGGCTCGGAATTCGGATCTGTTCGCTGCGGGCGTGGATTTCCATGGCGTACACGACTGGCCCACCGACAACTGGGACGGAAAAAACATTTCGCCGGAGCTGACGAAGCTGGCCCACGATTCTTCTCCCGTTGCTTCCGTGGATCGATGGAAATCGCCGGTCTTGTTCATTCACGGAGACGACGACCGTAGCGTGTACTTCGCGCAGACCGTAGATCTGGTGGCGCGTCTGCGGGAACGGGGCGTGCACGTCGAACAGCTCATCTTTCCCGATGAGATTCACGACTTCCTTTTGCACCGCTCGTGGCTCAAGGCCTATAGCGGCGCTGCCGCCTTCTTCGATCGCACGTTGGCGAACGGCTCCACGCGCTGATCCGGCCCCAATGAGGCTGCTGCCATGACCGTGCCTCGCTCTTTCTGCCGCACGCTGGTTCTCGCAATGCTCGCAGCCGCCGCGCCGCTCGAGGCTCAGCGCCTTCCATCTGTTCCGAGCTTGCAGGCCGGACAGGCGCTGGTGTACCGGCTGGACCTAAGCGGATCGCGTTCCACCAAGGTTGAGAGCCGGCTAACCACACCGCAGTCACCGCCGCGGGAGGATTTGAATGCACAAAGCCTGATTCAGGTCCAGGTGGCCGAGGCGGGCGCAAAGGGTTTTCGGCTGAAGACTTACTTGTCGGATCGGCGCACCGCGCAGCCTTCTAGCAACGCTCCGGAAACGCAGGTGTCATCGCCCGACAAGCTGGTTGAGGTTTTCATCGCTTCGGACGGCATCGCCTCTCAAATCAAGGGATTTGCGGACCTCGGCCCGGCGCAGCAAATCGCCTGGACCGCGTGGCTCAATCGTTTCACATCGCTGATGACGTTCCCAAAGCGAGGTGTACGGCCGGGCCAGCGCTGGAAGATTTCCGAGGAGGAAGCCTCGCCGTCGCCGATCGCCGGGCTCTTCTGGGAAAGGAGATACGAATATGTGAAGCAGGAAGGCTGCGACTCTCCCGCTAAGGGCCCGGCCGGCGGCGGAGCCGGCCATTCGCGTCCGTCCGCGGATACATGCGCCGTGATCTTTGTGCACGCGCAGCTTGGACAAAAGTCATCCCCGAAGGATTCGACGCCGCAGGACTACAGACTACGCGGACTGAAAACCGCCGGCGCAGCCCGCGGAACAAACTCTACGATCCTTTACATCTCATTGAAGACCGGTTTGCTGGTCCGTTCGACCGAAGAGATCGAGCAACAGATGGATGCCACGGTGGCCCTGGCGGACGGATCCAATCGCGTTCGCTATCTCGTCGAGGCCAAGAGCCGCTCTCAGATTGAGTTGCTCCCCGACGTTCCCCGGGAGATTCGTTGAAGACCGGCCAAGCGGACCACCCAGGCAGGGTTGCCGCCGCCTGCGGCGCGCGCCCGTCTTGCTTCGCGAGTTATAATCAAGGTTTGCCTCCCTCTGCCCCAAGCGACAGGAGCCGCTCACCATGGATTTCAAGCTGAAGAGCGCCTATCAACCACGCGGCGATCAACCCGCTGCCATCGAACAACTGGTTCGCGGTGTCGAGGCCGGCGACAAGCATCAGGTTCTTCTGGGTGTAACCGGTTCGGGCAAGACCTTCACCATGGCCAAGGTAATCGCGGCGTCCAAGCGGCCGGCGCTGGTTCTTGCCCACAACAAGACGCTGGCGGCACAGCTCTATCACGAATTCAGAGGGTTCTTTCCTGAAAACGCCGTCGAATACTTCGTCAGCTACTACGACTTTTACCAGCCGGAAGCCTACGTGCCCGCCGCCGATGTGTACATCGAAAAAGAGGCCACGATCAACGATGAGCTCGACAAGCTGCGCATGAGCGCGACTCGCTCACTCTTTGAGCGGCGCGACGTCGTTATCGTAGCCTCGGTCAGCTGCATCTATGGCATCGGCTCGCCCGAAGCCTACTACGGAATGCTGGTCATGCTGGAAAAGGGACTGCAGACCAGCCGCGAGGCGCTGCTGCGCCGATTTGTCGATGTGCAATATGAACGAAGCGAAGATCTGCGCCGCGGTTCGTTTCGGGTTCGTGGCGACATCATCGAGATCTATCCAACCTACGAAGACAACGCTTATCGGCTCGAAATGTTCGGCGATCAGATCGACAAGTTGCGGCAGATCGATCCCCTCACCGGGGAGGTCCGGTCCGGGCAACAGGATCTGGCGCGGGTGCCCATCTACCCGCGAACGCACTACGTGATGCCGCAAGACCAGCGGGAACGAGCCATCGTTACCATCCAGGAAGAGTTGGAATGGTGGAAAAAGGAGCTGGAGAAACAGGGCAAGTTCGTGGAGGCGCAGCGCGTGACGCAGCGTACGCTTTTCGACATCGAAATGATGCGCACCATCGGCTACTGCCACGGAATCGAAAATTATTCGCGCCATCTGAGCGGCCGCCTGCCGGGGGAAGCGCCGCCCACTCTGCTGGACTACGTTCCGCAGGACTATCTGCTGTTCATCGATGAGTCGCACCAGACCGTCCCTCAGGTACGCGGCATGTACCATGGCGACCGTTCGCGCAAGCAAACGCTGGTCGACTATGGTTTCCGCATGCCGTCGGCGCTCGATAATCGTCCTCTAACTTTCGAAGAGTTCGAGAACCGCACAAACCAGATCCTCTACGTGTCGGCGACGCCGGGACCGTACGAGCTGACGAAATCCGGCGGTGTTTTCGTGGAACAGGTGATTCGCCCGACCGGCCTGGTTGATCCTGAAGTGGAAATTCGGCCGGTGAAGGGTCAGGTGGACGATTTGCTCGAGGAGATTCGCATTCGCGCGGAAAAAAGCGAACGCGTGCTGGTGACGACGCTAACCAAGCGCATGGCCGAAGACCTGAGCGAGTACTTTACGGAAATCGGAGTTCGCTGCCGCTACCTGCACTCCGAGGTAGAGACACTCGATCGCATCAAAATTCTTCGCGATTTGCGCCGCGGCGAGTTCGATGTGCTCATCGGTATCAACCTCCTGCGCGAAGGCCTCGATCTTCCGGAAGTTTCCCTGGTCGCGATCCTGGACGCGGACAAGGAAGGCTACCTGCGCAGTGCCACTTCTTTGATCCAGACCATCGGCCGCTGCGCCCGCCACGTCGAAGGCCGCGCCATGCTTTACGCCGATACGCGAACGCGCTCCATGAACGAGGCCATTGCGGAAACCAATCGCCGTCGCGAAAAGCAGCTGGCCTACAACAAGGAAAATAACATCACGCCGCAATCGATCGTAAAGGGCGTGGACATGGAGCTCGCGCACATCGTCGAAGCGGACTACGTCACCATTCCGCTGGACGCCGACGAACTGGACGCCGCCGTGGCCGGAGCCAAGTCCGAACAGCAGGTTGCCCAACTGCTGCAAAAGCTCGAAGCGCAAATGCGCGAAGCCGCGAAAAAGTTCGAGTTCGAAAAGGCGGCGCAACTGCGCGATCGCATTCGTTCGATCAAGAATCGGGACTTGGCCGGCAGTTTCGGGCGCGAATCCGCCGATCAGGCGCAAGCCGGTTAGATCGAGCTGCCGTAGCTCAGACCATTCCGCGGCGCAGCTGGTCCAGCGGATAAAAGGTATCGCGCCAGCTGACGCCGCCCTGTTTTAGGGTGACCACGGTCGATCGGATCAGCATGTAGGCGAAAATCGCGGCGCCCACAGGCTGCGTCAAGGCATACCAGCCGGACGCCTTCATTACCCTTGCCGTCCCGGCGTGAACGGCAAGCGCAAGCATCAAGCTTGCCGCGGCCAGCGTCCGCGTCGGTCCATGCGTGAACGGCATGGCCACAAACGGCAGGAGGTTGGTGCAGAGGATGCCCAGAACCTGCAAGGCCACCGCGCCGACGCTGAAGCCGGCTACGGCAAAAAAATTCTTTGTTACCCCGCGAACGATGTTTCGCACTCCCGCGTGCCATCGAACGCTTACATAATCGCCCGCCAAGCCTACGCCCGAGCGAAATCCTGCGCGCTTCACGATCTTTCCGAGCTTTAGGTCGTCCACCACTTCCATAGCCAGTCGGCGGTGGGTGCCGCTCGCCTCGTACGCGCTTCTTTTGAGCAATTGAAAGGCGCCGACGCCCAGATAGGCGCTCGAACTTGCATCGCAGACTGCGGCCGGGTTTGTTCCGATGTAGAAGCCAAGCGCGAAGAACGTCAGCACGGTCTTTTCCCAGAATCCGTGCATTTCGACGTCGCCCATCAAAGTGAGGTGGTCCAATCCCATGCACTGCGCCATCCCTACGGCTCTTTGCAGCGCATCCGGCTTGAAGCACACATCCGCGTCGGTGAACAGCAGCCATTCTCCGGTCGAGATTCCGTAGGCCTTTTGTAGCGCGTGCGGCTTCCCCAGCCAGCCTTCCGGCAAACTCTCAACCTTCACGACTTTGAACCGCCGGTCCCGTTCTGCCGCCTGGTCCAGAATCGACGAAGTAGCGTCGGTCGAGCGGTCGTCGACCGCGATGATCTCGAGCGCCGGGTAGTCGATCTTGGCGAGCGTGGCCAAGGCTCGCGGCAGCTTTTCTTGTTCGTCTCGGGCCGCGAAGATGAGCGAGACCCTCGGGCAGGATTCACAAGGCGATTGGTCTTTCAGGTGAGGCAATCGCAGTGCACCGCGGCCGATTCGGAAAGCCTGCAAGATCCAAAAGCAACAGAGAATGGAAAAAAGGCCCAGGCCGGCGAGGTGCATGGATTGGTGTTCGAAGCTACCGTCACGGTATCCTACCATGGTGACGCGCTATGGGATTTCCATCATAGGGGGAGGACGCCTCGGCCGTTCTCTCGGCTGCGGTCTTCGCGAACGGGGCTGGAAAGTTCATTCGGTAGTAACGCGCAGCCGGGCGACGGCAAAACGGGCGGTACGGGCTATTGGCGGCGGCTCTCCCAGGTACTCGATCTCCGGCCAGGAACTGGTTCCGCCCGTGATCCTGATTGCCGTACCCGACTCCGCCATACCGGAAGTAGCGGAGGAACTTGCGGCAGCGGAGTGGCCTCAGCATGCAAAGCGCGTCGTTCTGCACACCAGCGGCGCTTGGTCCTCGGGGATTTTGGCGCCGCTGCGCCAGTTCGGAGCGTCGGTAGGTTCGGTGCACCCTCTGCAGTCTTTTAGCGGAATCGGTTCTCCCCATCTCGAGGGCTGCATCTTCGCGATTGAGGGAGACTTCGGCGCGACTCGAGTGGCTCGCTCCATCGCGCGCGCTCTGGAGGGGCGGATCCTGGCGCTTGATCCCGCCGCCAAGCCGCTCTACCACGCGGCCGCGACGATGGCTGCCGGCCAGGTCTTGGCCGAGTTGGAAGCGGCGATACAGATCTTTGCTTCCATGGGCATGAAGCGGCGCGAAGCCCTTCGCGCGCTGCTGCCGCTGACCCGCCAGGTGCTCGAAAATCTGGAACGGCTCGGACCGCGAGCGGCCTGGACCGGGCCGCTGGCCCGCGGTGATTTCAGCGTGATCGAGGCGCACGAGAATTCCTTGGGTTCTTGGCCGGGCGAGTTCCTTACGGCATACCGGGCGCTGAATCGCTTGTCGGCCCGGGTGCTTTCGCGCAACCCGGAAAGCGCGCAGGCCGAGCTTGATCGAATTTCTCTCGGGACCAAACATCCGTGGCAAGCGAAAGGGGCAAACGCGTGAAGCCTTTGCAAATTCCAGTGGAACACCAGACTCTGCCCAATGGGCTTCGCGTTGTAGTCGCTCCGGACTCGGCCGCGCCGGTTGTCACGGTCGGGGTTTATTACAAAATCGGCTTTCGGCTGGAACCCCAGGGCCGAAGCGGATTCGCGCACCTGTTCGAACACATGATGTTTCAGGGCTCCGAGAATGCCGCTAAAATGCAGCACATCAAACTGATCAATTCGAGCGGCGGCGTTCTGAACGGCTCCACTATGTATGATGTGACGAACTATTACCAAGCGGTGCCCTCCAACGCGCTCGAGCGTATCTTGTGGCTGGAAGCCGACCGCATGCGCGCCCTCAAGGTCGACGACGAAAATCTGCGCAACCAGCGCGACGTGGTCAAAGAAGAAGTCCGGGTCAATGTCATGAACCAGCCCTACGGAGGCTTCCCATGGCTCGATATGCCCCCCGTTGCCTTCCGGAACTGGGCCAATGCGCACAATTTTTATGGCGATTTTGCCGACCTCGATGCGGCCAGCCTGGCCGATGTGCAGGTATTCTTTCGTAGCTACTATATCCCGAACAACGCCGTGCTGCTGATTCTTGGCGACGTGAGTGCGTCCGACGGTTTTGCGCTCGCTGAAAAATACTTTGCGAATATACCGTCCGGGCCGCCGCCCAGATTCGCGGATCCCGCCGAGCCAAAGCAGGTCGAAGAGCGGCGCGGCGAAGTCGTCGAAAAATTCGGTACGCTGCCGGCGATGGCCATAGGCTATGTCATGCCCCGGCGGAGGACTCCCGACTGGTGCGCCATGGCTTTGCTCGATCAAGCCCTGCATGGCGGACGCGCGGGCCGGATGTACCGCGAGCTCGTGCTCGAAAAGCAGCTGGCGGTGGAGGCCCAGGGCGGGATCGACGACATCTTTGGTTACAACGGCCCCACCCAGATGACCACGCGTATCCTTCACAAGCCCGAAATCACCAGCGAAGCGACTCTCGCTGTGTTCGACGCCATCGTTGCCGAGATTCAGGAGAAGGGAATTGCTGAAGCTGAACTCGAACAGCTCAAGGTGAAGTGGCGCTCCGACTATTTCGCAACGCTGGAAGGCGGTCGCGGCGGCTATATGCCGCGCTATGGGCTGATGCACTTGCTGGCGTGCTTCACGTTGTTCGACGGTGAACCCCAACTCGTCAATTCGATCCTGGATGGATTTCTTGCCGTGAGCAAAGAGCAGGTTCAAGACGTTGCGCGCCGCTACCTCAAGCCGGAAAATCGCGCGATCGTTTTCCGCAAGCCCAACGCTGTTTCGCAGGAGGCTGCGTAATGGCCACGCAGGTCTCCCGCACCGCATCCCTGGTTCCTGACTTGGCGCCAGAGCGCGAAGTCCGCTGGCCTCAGCGCACCGAGACGACGCTTGCCAACGGTCTCCAAGTCATTCTGGTTGAATCGCGAACCATCCCCAAATTTCACGGTGAGCTGTTTTTCCGCTCGGGCGATGCCGCAGCCGCTGAGCGAGCGGTGTCATTGGCCGAAATGACCGCGACCATGGTTCGCACCGGCACGGCCCGTAGCAGCAGCCGGCAAATTGAAGAACGCTTGCGCGGCCTCGGCGCCGACCTTTCGGTGAGCGCAGGGCAGGACACCAGCGCCATTTCATTCGCCGGACTCAGTGACCACGCCCGGCCGCTTCTCGAGCTGGTCGGCGAACTTGCCCGCGAAGCTTCCTTTCCGCCGGCAGAGTTTGCGCGCGAACGACGTCAGAAGCTCGAAGAAGTAAAGCTTGAGCGTACTCAGCCCGGATTCCTCGCCGGCGAGCGCCTGCGAAAAGTGCTCTTTGACCGGCACCCCTATGCCCTTGTCTCGCCGACCGAGGATCAGGTGGCGGCCTACAGCATCGACCAATTACAGGCGGTCTACAGCGAGTTCTATACGCCAGCAAACGCCATCCTGTTGCTGGTTGGCGATTTCGACTCAGCTAGAATGCAGACGGAACTCGAACAAGTGTTTGGCTCGTGGGCCGGCAAGAAGCCCGCTTACAGAGACTGGCCCGCGCCCCCGACGCCCAAGGGTCGCAGGGTCTACCTCGTCCATGTCCCGGGAGCCGTGCAGGCCCAGATTCTCTGCGGATGCCACGCGATCACGCGCCAACACCCTGACTGGATCAAACTTGGCCTTACCAACAGCCTATACGGCGGAGCATTCAATTCGCGCCTGGTGATGAACATCCGCGAAGCCAAGGGCTACACCTACAGCCCGCGCAGCGCCGTCAACCCGCTTCGCCAGCACGGTTACTTGTCTGTTTCGGCCGCTGTTCGCAATGAAGTCGTCGCAGCCTCGTTAACAGAAATACTCTACGAAATTGATAGGCTGCGCTCGCTTGCGGTTCCGGAGAGCGAACTTCTGGATGCGCAGAACTACTTGACCGGCGTCTTCTCCATGGGTCTTGCCACGCAGAGCGGTCTGCTTTCCCAAATCTCCATACTCGCGCTCAACGAACTCCCCGGAGACTATCTCGAAACATATCGTCAGAAAGTGCGGGCACTAACGCCGGGCGATGTCCTCTCCGCAGCGCGCGTCTACTTCGACTCCGCAAACATGCAGATCGTGGCGGTTGGCGACCGCGCGCAAATCGAATCCCAGGCTGCGCTTTTCGGGGAACTCGAGATTTACGATGCTCGTGGTACTCGTCTTCCGTAGACGCCGCGGCGTGCAAGAGTATCCTTTAGAGCTTTACCTTCCATGAAACTGCGTGTCTGAACGTCGGCGTAACCAGATAATCGGTACATGCAGGAACGATTGCGCATTGCATTTCTGATCGCGATAGTCACGGTTGTTTATGGCAATACGCTCCTCAACGGTTTTGCGCAAGACGACCAGATTTATATCTTCGAAAACCACGCGGTTACTGCCCATGCGGCGCGAGAGATTTTTCTCCCGAATACCTTGAGCCACGTCTTTCGTCCACTATCCTTTGCGACGCTTTCTCTAAATTGGGCTATCTCCGGGGGACGACCCTTCTGCTATCACTTTTCTAACGTGGTATTGCACGCCGCCGCGACGTGCTTGCTGTATTTGCTTCTCCGTCGCTTGCTGGAAGGCCTGCCTCGCGCAACTGAAATCGCTTTCGTCGCCGGACTGCTCTTTGCCGTGCATCCCGTTCACACCGAAGCGGTCGCCAATGTCGTTGGCCGCTCCGAACTGCTTGCAGCGGGACTTCTATTCGCAGCATGGCTTTTCTATCTACGCGGCCGCCACCTCTTGGCGATGGCTGCTTTTGCGCTGGCTCTGCTGGCAAAGGAATCCGCCGTGGTATTCCTGCCCTTGGTTCTTGCCACGGACTATCTGCGCGGAAGCTTGCGACAGCCTTGGCGCTATTTCTCGCTCGCCGGTCTGGTACTGCTGTATGCAGCGATGTTCTCGAAAGTTCAGGGAGGGCGATTCGGGACGGTCATCCCTTTTCTCGACAATCCTCTAGGCGGACTACCGGCCGGCCTGAGAATCCTCAACGCCTTTCGGGTTGCGGCAAAGTACTTGACCCTGCTCATCTATCCGTCGGCGCTCTCTTGTGACTACTCCTACGACTCCATCGCGTTATACGCAAATTGGCGGGCTTGGCTGGGAGCTCTGCCCATGTTCATCCTTTTGCTGGTGTGGCTGTGGTCTTTGGTCACGCGCCGCGCGGGATGGGCCTTGGCCGGCAGCATTTACCTGATTGGATTTGCAGTTACCGCCAATGTTTTTTTTCCTATCGGTACCATCATGGGCGAACGCCTTGCCTATCTTCCGTCGGCGGGTTTTTGCTTGTTGATGGCTCTATTGTGGGCGAGGCTAAGCGAGCGTAGAGCAGGGCTGGCGCTAGTTGTTTTGGCGCTTGTCGTGGTTGGTCTGTCGTTGCGTACAACACTGCGCAATCTGGATTGGCGCGATGATTTCACCTTATATTCGGCTGCGCTCCGTATCGTTCCAGGCAGCGCCAAGATGCACAACGCTATCGCCACTGAGTATGCAAATCGCGGACAACCGGATCGTGCGAGGGCAGAATATGAGACCGCCCTTCGAATCTACGGCGAGTACCCGGAGGCCCTGGAGTCTTTTGGCTTGTTTGAATCGAGCGTAGGCAATGACGTTCACGCCCGACAACTATTGACGGCCGCCGTGTCTTTTGCGCAAAAGGGCAGCCTAAAATACGACTTCGCGGTCGTAAACCTGGCGGCTCATCTGATCAAAATGAGTGAATACGATGCCGCCCTGCCGCTCCTTAACCAGGTCATAGCGGACTCTCCGGGCCATGCACGTGCATGGGCCAATCGCGCCGTGCTTCACTATAAGCTTGGCGACCGTGCGTCGGCGCGATCCGATGCGCAGATGGCCGTCCGTTTGGAACGCGGTAACTCACTGGCGCTCAAGCTGTTGTCTTTATTGGAGTCGCCCCCGCCTGGTGCAAGCGCAAGATGACGATTGTGGGTCGAGGTTTGCGGGACCATGATCTACAGCAGTTGATGTGTGGGTTTGCTTTGTTCGATGCGCAAGGGCACTTGATCCGCGATGCGAATTCCGTAACCCTCGAGCGCGACGACCTTCTTGGGGTGGTTCGTCAGCACCCGAATGTCCCTTAGTCCCAAATCAATCAGGATCTGTGCGCCGATTCCGCTTTCGTGCTGCACCATGCGCTGTCGCGCCGGTTCACGGTCGAGCTGCCCTCGCGCGTGAACATGAATCTGCGGCAGAATCCCCGGCTGCTCGGAAGCTTCGATCCCGAATCCGCGTCCGGTGTGATGCAGGTACAAGAACACGCCGCGGTTTTCCTGGGCGATCTGCGCCAGGGAGCGAGCCACCAACTGGTGGCAGTCGCATGCCGAAGACCCGAACACGTCGCCCGTCAGGCAATGCGAGTGCACGCGTACCAGCGCCGGCTTGGCGCCGTCCAGGTCTCCTCGCACCAGGGCTACGTGCTGATCGTGGTCCACGTCGCTTGAGTAGGCGATCATTCGGAAATTTCCATAAGCGGTCGGCAGCATGGTCTCGGCCACGCGCCGCACGTAGCGCTCGTGCTGCATCCGGTAGCGAATCAGGTCCGCCACCGTCAGCATCTTCAACCCATGCTCACGGCAGAACTCCACCAGTTGGGGCACGCGGGACATGGTGCCGTCTTCACCCATGATTTCGCAGATCACTCCGGCCGGGTTGAGACCCGCAATCCGCGCCAAGTCCACGGAGGCCTCGGTCTGCCCGGCGCGTACCAGCACGCCGCCGTTCTTCGCGCGCAATGGGAAAATGTGCCCCGGCCGCGCCAGATCCTGCGGCTTGGTCTTGGGGTCGACCGCAGTCAGGATGGTGATGGCCCGGTCCGAGGCGCTGATCCCGGTGGTCACGCCCACGCGCGCGTCAATGGCTTCGGTAAAAGCCGTGCCATGAACCGAGGTGTTGATCGGCGACATCAGCGGCAAGTGCAGCTCGTCGCAGCGCTCTTCGGTCAGCGGCATGCAAATCAGTCCGCGGCCATGCTTGGCCATGAAGTTGATGGCTTCCGGCGTAATCTTCTCCGCGGCCATGGTCAGATCGCCTTCGTTTTCGCGGTCCTCGTCGTCGACCAGCACGATCATCCGCCCGTTGCGGATTTCCTCGACCGCCTGTTCCACGCTGCAGAATGGGGACGGGTGTACCGTTTCCATTGTTTGGATTCCTCTTGACTCTTAATCCTATCGCGCCAGGCTTGCCCGCACAAAGCGGCCGAGCGCGGCTCTTTGCCTTGACGCCCGCGCCGCGGTCAAGTACGCTTCGCCCAAATTTGGCCGTCCCGGTCAGTCTGTCTCTTTGTTAACTCTGGAACCGGCGCCTAGCGTAGCCGTGTCGGCCAGATTGTTCGGATCGCTTCAGTCAGGCCCCTTCCTATAATTGGTCCGTTCGCAAACTGGAGGTTTGCATCCATGAACCTACTCGGCCGCTCAGTCCTCGGCATCTCACTCGCATTCGCTTGTTGTACCATCGTTTCAGCGCAGGACCAGTCCACCGCTTCCATCCCCAAGGTCCTGCAAATCACCCGCGAGTTCTCGAAGCCCGGCAAGGCCGGCGCTGTCCACGAAAAAGCAGAGAGCGCTTTCGTGCAGGCCTTGGCTCGCGCCAAGTCGCCGACTCACTATATGGCGGTGACCTCGCTTAGTGGCAAGCAGCGCTCCCTTTTCCTTACCCGCTTCGACTCCTTTGAAGCCTGGGAAAAGGACAACGAGGCCGTCGCCAAGAATGCCTCGCTCACCGCCAGCCTCGATCGCGCCGGTTTCAACGACGGCGATCTTCTCGATTCTCTGGACCAAGGAGTGTTTTACTATCGCGACTCCATGTCCTTGCGTCCCATGACCGACATTTCCAAAATGCGCTACCTCGACGTCATGGTCTTCAAGATCCGCGGCGGCAAGACCAGGGAATGGCAGGAACTCGTCAATCTCGCCAAAGAAGGCTACGGCAAAGGAGACCCGCAGGCGCATTGGGGCACGTTCGAGCTGATCTACGGCGGCGAAGCCGGCACGTATATGGTCCTGACAGCTCGCAAATCGCTGGCTGAAGTCGATCGCGGATTTTCCATCGAAAAAGACGTCATGTCGGCCATTGGCGAAGCAAACGGCAAGAGGATGGACGAACTGTTCGCTTCCTGTGTGGAATCTTTGCAAACGCAGCTGTTCGCTTTCAATCCGGCCATGAGCTATCCGGCCGAGGAGTGGATCAAGTCCGATCCGGACTTTTGGAAGCCCAAGGCCGTGACTGCCATGGCCATGCCGAAAAAGCCCGCCATGGAAGACGTTAAAGCCAAGCAATAGTCCTTATCCAGTTTCACGCCGAATAGGGAAGGTTAGAGCACGCCTGCAATGAGAAAAAAGGCGGCCCGTCTCCGGGCCGCCTTTGCTCGTGATTGAGGTTTGGGCTTGCTGGTAAACCGAGCTCGCGACCTCTCCGAGCCGCCCCTTCCGAGGCGGCTTAGTACATTCCGCCCATGCCGCCCGCGCCCGGAGCTCCGGCCGCGGCAGCCTTCTTGTCGTCTTCCTTCAGCTCGGCCACCAGTGCTTCGGTGGTCAGCATCAGGCCCGCAATCGAAGCCGCGTTCTGCAGCGCCAGGCGGGTAACCTTGGCCGGGTCGATTACGCCGGCCTTCACCAAGTCGACGTATTCGCCGCTATCCGCATTGAAGCCGAAGTTTTCGTCCTTCGACTCGCGTACTTTGCCGATTACCACGGCGCCCTCGAAACCGGCGTTGAGAGCGATCTGGCGGGACGGCTCTTCGAGCGCGCGCTTCACGATACCCACGCCGACCAGCTCGTCGCCATCTGCTTTGATCTTGTCGATCGCCGCGATGGTGCGGAGCAGCGCCGTGCCGCCGCCGGGAACGATGCCTTCCTCGACCGCCGCGCGCGTCGCATGCATGGCGTCCTCAACGCGAGCCTTCTTTTCCTTCAGCTCGGTTTCGGTAGCCGCGCCCACCTTGATGACGGCCACGCCGCCGACCAGCTTGGCCAGCCGCTCCTGCAGCTTTTCCTTATCATAGTCGCTGGTGGTGGTTTCCACCTGCGCCCGGATCTGCTTCACCCGGCCTTCGATTTCAGCGGCCTTGCCGGCGCCTTCGACGATGGTCGAGTTGTCCTTGTCGATCGTGACCTTCTTGGCCTTGCCGAGGTCTTCGATCTTCACGTTTTCGAGTTTGATGCCCAGATCTTCCGTGATGGCCTTGCCGCCCGTCAGCACCGCGATGTCTTCGAGCATGGCCTTGCGGCGATCGCCGAAGCCGGGGGCCTTGACTGCGGCGCACTGCAGCGTTCCGCGCAGCTTGTTCACCACCAGCGTAGCCAGGGCTTCGCCTTCGACATCTTCGGCGATGATCAGGAGAGGCTTGCCGAGCTTGGCAATCTGCTCGAGCAACGGCAGCAGGTCCTTCATGGAACTGATCTTCTTCTCATGGATGAGGATCAATGCGTTCTCGAGGATGCACTCCATGCGATCCGGGTCGGTGATGAAGTAGGGCGAGAGGTAGCCGCGGTCGAACTGCATGCCTTCCACGACTTCGAGCGTCGTCTCCATGGTCTTCGACTCTTCCACGGTGATCACGCCGTCCTTGCCGACCTTCTTCATCGCTTCGGCAATGATTCCGCCGATCTGCTTGTCATTGTTGGCGGAAATGGTGCCGACCTGGGCGATCATGTCGCCCTTCACGTCCTTGTGCAGCTTGGCGATTTCGCCGACCGCCACTTCCACGGCCTTGTCGATGCCGCGCTTGAGGGCGGTCGGGCTCGCTCCGGCCGCAACCGTCTTCACGCCTTCTCTGAAGATGGCCTGTGCCAGCACGGTCGCCGTGGTGGTGCCGTCGCCGGCAACGTCGGAAGTCTTCGAAGCGACTTCACGCACCATCTGCGCGCCCATGTTCTCCAGGGGATCCTTCAGCTCGATCTCCTTCGCTACCGTCACGCCGTCCTTGGTGATGATCGGCGCGCCGAACTTCTTCTCGATCACCGCGTTGCGGCCCTTCGGACCCAGCGTGATCTTCACCGCGTCGGCAAGAGCATTCACGCCGCGCAAAATCGACTGGCGCGAATTCTCTCCCGTAACAATCTGCTTTGCCATTTCCAATTTCCTCCCTAATCTCTTCCTGCTTCTTTTCTTACTGCCCTACGCACTCTTTTCGCTTCGGTCACCTCGAGAACCGTTGCCTTCACGAATCGCGGGTGCCAATCAAAAGTGAGCAATCTACTTCTTGGCCGCTTTCGCCGCGCCGCTCAGCTTCGCAAGGATCTCCTCTTCGCGCAGAATGAGCAGCTCTTCGCCTTCCAGCTTGATTTCCGTTCCACTGTACTTCCCGAACAGGACGCGGTCTCCGGGCTTCACGTCGAGGGGGATCAATTCGCCCTTCTCGCGCTTTCCGGCTCCGACCGCAATCACTTCTCCCTCTTGCGGCTTCTCTTTCGCCGAATCCGGGATGATGATGCCGCCCTTGACGGTTTCCTTCTCTTCAATGCGCTTCACGATCACGCGATCGTGCAGCGGTGTCAGATTGACTGCCATCTTTGAACAACCTCCGTAGTGAGTTGGCCGCCCTTCCTCGCCGGCTTCTGCTGGCAGTTCCGCCGATCGAGGGGCGTCCAGTAAGGTTTAACTGGGTTGGCTTGTACCTACATTCGCTTACTGATTCGCTGTACTTACAAACCGTTGCAACAAGGCTTCGCTAAGTGGGTCTTAGCACTCCTCACTGCCGAGTGCTAATATAGCAAATCATCCCGCCAAGTCAAGCCTTCCTCCGACATTTCACAGGATTTTGAAGAGCCGTTCCGGAAGCTTTGCTCTCATCTAACCTGTTTATTATCATCTTATTAGGCGCTGCAAGGAAAGTCTTGCACCTGGTCGTTGCCCTGCTTCACTATCCGCCGTAACATCTCTTCGTTCCGTTGGAGTGGCATGGGCATTCTGCTCTACCTTCGCCTGATCGGCTATACCGCAGGCACGCTGCTGATGCTGTTCTGGATGGTGGTCATCTTGGGCTACCGCCGCCAGCGCAACTTCGAGCGCGTCTTTTTTTTCCTCTGCCTCGCCCTTTTCCTCTTCTACGGCGGCTCGCTGCTCGCACTCAACGCGCAAATCTATTACTCGCAATCTCCCCCACTCCTCACCACCTTTGCCTGGACCGTCCTGAGTGCCGGCCTGTGCTTCATTCCCGCGTTGTTGATTCACCTGCACCTGGAATACGCGACGGTTTGCGGCCGGATGGACCGGCCTTACCTGAAGCGACTGGCGCTTACCTTTTGCTACGCGTTGGTCGCTTTGTTTGCCATCAGAGCCTATCCCGGGCTGGCCCTGGCGCAAGGATCCGACTTTCTGCTTCCCGCTAACAACTTCGGGACCTTGTTCGGGCTTGGCCTTGCCGGCGCGACCGCGGCAAGCGTGCTTTGGCAGCTGCACTTTGCCAGAGCCACCGGCGACAAGAACGAAAGGGCCTTTCATCTTCTGGCCGCCGCCGCTCTGGGGCTGTGCGCCTTGCTGGTGCTCTTTGTCGATTGGCTGAACTTTCTCCTTTCTCCCGCGGTGACCGCTTTCGCGGCCGTCGCGCTCGAGTTTCTCCCCCTCCCGTTGTTTGCGGTTCTCATTTACGCCGTGCAGAAACACAATTTCCTCGAGATCGGCCGCCAGACCAGCCTGCTTTACGCCGTTTCCGTCACTTTTCTCGCGCTTCTCTACCTCGCGCTGGTTCGCCGCGTCAGCAATCTTCTCGAGCCCGTTCTTCCGCCGGAAGCGACGGCCGCCATCCTGCTGTTCGTACTGGTCATCTTCATTGAACCGATCCAGCGCATTCTGGCCAGGCGCATTCGCAAGACCACGGAAGACCGCATCGACGAGGTGTGGCGTCTGGTGCGCGAAATTCGCGGCAAAGCCCGCGAAGGCCATCTGCGCAATCTGATCCAGTTCGTAGAAAGCCGCGTCAAAGAGCAATTTGAGTTCGAAGAGGTTTCGATTGAGAGCCTTGAGCCCGCTCTGGCGGAATTTGCTCGCCGTGAGAGCGCGGAGCGCCGGGGCATGGAAGCTTTTTCCATTCATCAGCCTGGATTGCTGAATGCGGTTTTGCTGGTCCGCCCGCATGGCGCCATGCTCTCCGGCGAAATCCAAGCCGCCATGAGACTTCTCTGTGAGCAACTGCCTGCGGCCATCGATGTGGCTCGGCTAATCGAAGAAAAGCTGCGGCTCGAGCGCGAACTAGCCGAACGCGAGCGCTTGGCCGCTCTCGGACAGATGGCGGCAAGCATCTCGCACAATCTCAAGAACCCGCTCGGCTCCATCAAGACCATCTTGCAGGT